>Ga0105854_1000590_pt1 | contig 16033 bp, 16 predicted proteins | sample OrgsoiDNA_201058_FD_89679 | JGI IMG/M metagenome (GOLD analysis project Ga0105854, IMG submission 89679) | Permafrost soil microbial communities from the Arctic, to analyse light accelerated degradation of dissolved organic matter (DOM) -... | ecosystem: Environmental > Terrestrial > Soil >... | reverse complement strand
AGGTCGACTTTCTTCGCGCACCACGCGGGCAGGCTCAGCGCCAGCAACACACAAGAGGCCGCCAGCTTGGTTGCCACCGTCATACACACTCCTTTTTCAGCCTGCGCGGAAGATCAGGTAATCCTCCCAGTCGTCTTCGGGCACGCTGCCTTCGGCGAGCATGCGACCGGACTGGGAAATGCGTTCGTGGTGCACGGCATCGCGGTCGCCGCAGACCAGGTGGTGCCACAGCGGCAGGTCCTTGCGCTCGCTGACCAGGCGGTAGCCGCAGGTTGGCGGCAGCCACTTGAACTGGTCGGCCTGGCCCGGCGTGAGCTGGATGCAGTCGGGCACCGAGGCGCGGCGGTTGGGGTAATCAGTGCACTGGCAGGTGTTCAGGTCGAGCAGTTTGCAGGCAATGCGCGTGTAATAAACGCTGTTGTCCTCCTCGTCCTCAAGCTTTTGCAGGCAGCACAGGCCACAGCCGTCGCACAACGACTCCCACTCCTCCTGGTCGAGGTGTTCAAGGGTTTTGCGTATCCAGAAAGGTTCGACTTTAGCGGCCATGGCTCTACATCAGTATCGGTCGGTGAAAAGGCCGCCAGTCTAGTGCCCAAGGCCCCTGGGGCCAAGCGCTTACGACTGGCGGTGTAACAACACTTGTCAGTCCAGTGGGCGCGCAGTAGCTTTGAACGCCGAATCGCACCTCAGGAACTGCCCATGACACGCGTTGCCGACTACCCGATCCACACCCAATTTACCGAACGCTGGTCGCCTCGCGCCTTTACCGGCGAGAGCATCCCGAAAGACACCCTGCTGAGCTTTTTCGAGGCCGCACGCTGGGCGCCATCGGCCTATAACTCGCAACCTTGGCGTTTTCTCTACGCGCGCCGTGACACGCCGGATTGGGAACGCTACCTGGGCCTGCTGAATGAATTCAACCGTGCCTGGGCGCAGCATGCGTCGGCCTTGGTGATCATCGCGTCAAAAACCGACTTCACCGCCCCCGGCGCCAGCGAAGAAACCCCGGCGCTGTGGCACACCTTTGACACCGGTTCGGCCTGGGGCCACCTGGCGCTGCAAGCCAGCCTGAGCGGCTGGCACACCCACGGCATGGCCGGTTTCGATCAGGAACTGACCCGCAAAGAACTGAAGATTCCCCAAGGCTATGCGCTGCACGCGGCGGTGGCCGTGGGCAAGCTGGGCGACAAGTCGAGCCTGCCCGAGTACTTGCAGGGCCGTGAAGCGCCAAGCCCACGCAAGCCGTTGAGCGAGCTGGTGTCCGAAGGCGACTTCAGCCTGTAAGCCTTGCTGATATCCCCTGTGGAAGCGGGCTTGCCCGCGATAGCGCAAGGTCAGTCACGGCCTCCTTGACTGACACGCTGCTGTCGCGGGCAAGCCCGCTCGCACCTTAATAACCGCGTTCGAAGCTCACTTCTCCGCGTAACGCTTGCTTGGCTTGATACGCCCGTAGATTGTGCACAAACAACTCCACCATCATCCCCGGCGAGGTTGGCGCCGAGCTGTGCCCGGTCAGCAGCAGCCCCCACGCAGTCCAGAACGGATGGCGTTGCGGCAGCGGTTCCTGGCGGCACACGTCGATCACCGCACCGGCCAGGTGCCCTTCTTTCAGCGCCTCGACCAGGTCAGCATCGACCACGGCCACGCCACGGCCAACGTTGATGAACAAGCCGGTCGGTTTGAATTGCTTGAACAACGCCGCATCGTATAAATCATGCGTGTTTGGCGTGTTGGGCAGCAGGTTGATCACGTAGTCCACCTCGCCCACCAGGCGGCCCAGTTGATCCAGCCCGGCCACTTCGATAAACGGCGCCTGCTCACGCGCGGTGCTGGCGATGCCGTACAGCTTGACGCCAAACGGCAGCAGAAAATCGGCAACGCTCTGGCCGATATCGCCCGTGCCGACGATCAGCGCCTTGCGCCCGGCCAGGCTCTGGCCCATGCGGTTGTCCCACTTGCGCTCAACCTGGCTGACCAGCCGCGCGAGCACTTCGCGCTCGTGGCCGAGCATGTAGGTGAGCACAAATTCGGCCATGACCTGGCCAAAAATGCCCACCGCGCGGGTCAGGCGATAGTCGCGTGGCAAGCCATCGGCCAGCAGCGGCGTGATGCCCGCCCAGGTCGATTGCAGCCATTGCGGCTGGTGGCCTTGGCGCAACAGGGTGGCGAGCAGATCCGGCTGGCCAAGCCATACCGGGCAATCGGCGGCCAGGCGCGACAGTTCGGCCGAGTCGCCGCTGGTCAGCACTCCGACGTCCGGCGCGGCATCACCCAGCAATTGGGCGTAGAGCGGGTAATCCTGTTCAGCAATCAGAACACGCATGGTTCAAACCTTTCAAAAACACTGCAGACGGCCGCCCGCATCCTTACGGCCACCGCCAACGAATACGTTTGCATTGAAGAAGGTGCCCGGTTCGGGCACTGACCGATCACATCGGGTCGTTGCGGCGCAGCAGCTCTTCGGGCAAGTGCTCGATGTACTCATCCTCGGCCGGTGGCATTTGCAGGTGGTAGCCCTGCTTGTCGAGGTTTTCCAGGACCACGGTGATGTCCTCGCGGGACAGCTTGCGCTCCGGCGTCAGGATCATCTCGAACGCCAGATGGGCCTTGCCGAAGGCCGCCATCAACGGTTCCGGCACACGCTCCAGCGCGTCGCTTTTGAGCACGTAGAGGTACATTCCGTCTTTTTTCAAGCTGCGGTAGATGGAGCAAATACGTTTCAAGGCTGTTCTCCGGCAGTGGCCAGGCTGTCGAGCAGCGCCTGGCCCATCAACTCGCGGCGCCAGCCACGCAGCGAGTCTGGCAATGTATAAGGCCCATCGGGGTAGCCACTCTTGACCAGGGCTTCGAGGGTTTTCTTGCGCAGCATCAGTTCCGGCGCCATGTCCAGGCGTTCGGCTTCGGCCTGGCCCAAGGCCCGCAGATGCTTGATCAGCGTGGCGGCGTCCACCGGCAGCGGCTCGGCAACAGCCGGTGGCCATTGGTCCATGGGCACGCTGGCGGCGCGCTTGATCAGGTCCAGCAGAAACTGGCCGTCCTGACGCACGGTGCGCGGGTGCATGTCTTCGATTTTGCCCAGCGCGGCGAGGTTGTCCGGCTGGGATTTGGCCAGAGGCCACAACGAGTGTTCGCGAATGATGCGGTTGCGCGGCAGGTCGCGGGCACGGGCCTGCTGCTCGCGCCAGGCGCACAGTTCACGCAGCACGGCGAGCTGGGCGCGGGACAGTTTCCACGCAAGCTTGGCGTCGCGGTACACCTCGTACGGGTCGACTTCGCGGCGCAGGTTGGCCACCAACTCGGCGCCGTCTTCCAGCACCCAGGCATATTTGTCGTCTGAGAGCTGCGGACGCAGGCGGATGTAGACCTCGGCCAAGTGCACCGCGTCTTCGGCGGCGTAGCTCACCTGGGTCTCGGACAACGGCCGCTGCAGCCAGTCCGAGCGGGTTTCGCCCTTGGGCAACTCGATATCCAGCACGGCCTGCACCAGGCGCGAATAGCCCATGGAGAAACCGAGGTTCAGGTAAGCCGCCGCCAATTGGGTGTCGAACAACGGCACCGGCAGGCTGCCGGTCAGGCGCAGCAACACTTCCAGGTCTTCGCTGCACGCGTGCACCACCTTGATCACCGCCGGGTTTTCCAGCAAGGCGGCCAAGGGTTGCCAATTGTCGATGGTCAGAGGGTCGATCAGGTAAGCGCGTACGCCATCGCCGATCTGGATCAGCCCGGCAATGGGGTAAAAGGTGTCGACCCGCATGAATTCGGTGTCGAGGGCGACGAATGGCAACTGCTGCCATTCGGCGCAATGCTGGCCGAGGCTATCGTTGTCGCAGATCCAGTGAATATCGATGGCCACACGGCTCTCCCTTGAAGAATGGCGCGCAGTATATATCGCGAAAGACGCTTGCGAGCATCCGCAGTGCACACGCCTTCATGAAAACTCCGACAAGAGAGGAAGAATAGTCCGACGGGCGGGAGTTAGCTTCTCTTACGCAATACGTAAACCCGCCACAGCTTGGAGCCCGGCAGGAATTCCTGATGGTTGAGTATTTTGAAACCGGCCTGGCGAAACTCGCCCTCGACAGGCGCAGGTGCGTCCACGGAAACGATCACGGTGTCGCGGCTGACCCGATGGAACTCGCGCAGCAGCGCCAAACGCCCTTCACTACTGGGTACATGGCGAAACAGTTCCATGCAGAAAATGCAGTCCACCGCATTGGCCGACAAGCCGATGGAAAACGCTGATCCCTGGAAGGTTTTGACGCGTTTGAGCAGTGCCGCCGGGTGATGAGTGCGCGCATGGTCGAGCATGGCCTGGGAGTTGTCGGAGGCCAGAATCACGCGGTTGATGTGTTCTGCCAACACCGGCCAGAACCGGCCGGAGCCGCAGGCCAGGTCGAGGATCAGCCCAGGTTCGCCAGCCACTTTCAATGCCTGGCGCACCAACCGCTCATCGCGCCACGCTGCCACGCGCTGGCGCAGGCGTGGCGGGCGTGTGTCGCCGCAGACCCTGGCATGCTCGCGGTCACAGCGCTCGGTGAACTCAATCTCGATGGAGGAAGGTGGTTGTGACGACATCACGGGCTCATGTGTGTGGAACGGTAGTGAACGACCTTGAACCGCAGCTTACCCACTGCAACGTGAAAAAAAGGTCGAAGCCGTCACGGCCACCCAACACCCAAGATCCATTGTGGGGGTTGTCGAGCTTTAGCGAGGCTACGAGGGCGGTGGGCCAGGCAACCCATCACTGGCTGACATAACGCTATCGCAGGCGAGCCCGGCTCCCACGGTGGATTACGCCTGGTGCAGATACCAGCGCCAATCCTGCTCGCCTACCTCGCCCATGAACTGCCGGTACTCGGCGCGTTTGACCGCCAGGTACACGCCGAGGAATTCAGTGCCAAACGCATCCCGCGCCCAGCTTGACCCTTCAAGCGCACGCAGAGTCGTGAGCCAGTCGGTGGGCAGCAAATGTTTGGCCTGCGCGTAGCCGTTGCCTTCCACCGGCGCGCCGGGATCGCGTTGCTCACGGATACCGCGATGGATACCCGCCAGGATTGCGGCGGCAGCCAGGTAAGGGTTGGCGTCGGCGCCGCAGATGCGGTGCTCGATGTGTCGGGAATTGGCCGGCCCACCGGGCACGCGCAGGCTCACGGTGCGGTTGTCCACGCCCCAGGTGGCGGCCAGCGGTGCGTAGCTGTTGGTCTGGAAGCGGCGATAGGAGTTGGCGTTGGGGCAGAACATCAGCAACGAATCGAGCAAGGTGCTGAGCATGCCGCCCACGGCCTGACGCAGCAGCGGCGTGCCGTCGGCGGCCTCACTGGCGAACAGGTTATTGCCGTGGGCATCCGCCAGGCTGACGTGCATGTGCATGCCGGTGCCCGCCAGGTCGTCGAACGGCTTGGCCATGAAGCAGGCGGTCATCCCGTGTTTATGCGCCACGCCCTTGACCAGGCGCTTGTAGCGCACGGCTTCGTCCATGGCCTGCAAGGCATCGGCGCGATGTTCCAGGGTGATTTCAACCTGGCCCGGGGCGTATTCGGAGATTGCCGTGCGCGCCGGAATGCCTTGCAGTTTGCACGCGCTATAAAGGTCGGCGAGGAACGGCTCGATCTGCTCCAGCTCGCGCAGGCCATACACCTGGGTCGAGCGCGGGCGATTGCCGTCCACATCCCGCGCCGGTTGTGGGCGGCCATTGCTGTCGGGTTTCTGGTCGAGCAGGTAAAACTCCAGCTCCGCCGCCATCACCGGGTAGTAACCGTCGGCTTTCAGCCCGTCGATGGCCTTGGCGAGCAAATGCCGCGGGTCGGCCACGGTGGCGGGCATGCCCTCGGTGGGGTGCATGCTCACTTGCACGGCGGCCGTGGGAATCAGGCGCCATGGCATACGCTGCAGGCTCCCGCTGATCGGGTAGGCGCGGCAGTCGATGTCACCGACTTCCCACACCAGCCCGGAGTTTTCCACGTCGTCGCCATTAATCGTCAGGCCAAGGATGGTGCTGGGCAACGGCCGGCCACTTTCGTACACCGCCAGCAGCTCATCGCGGTGCAGCAATTTGCCGCGTGGCACGCCGTTGTTGTCGAGGATAAACAGCTCGAACATCTCGATGTCCGGGTGCTGTTCAAGGAAAGATCGGGCTTCTTGCAGGCAGGCAAAATCACTCATGGCAAGTCTCATACGTTTGCGTCAGGCAGGAACATAGGCAACGCGCGCAGGGGCGCCTGGTCTATGGGAGAGATCAACGTAGGAGAGCGGTATCCGGAGGGCGTGCGTGTCGGCAGTGGAACAAGGCCCAGAAGGCCAGCTCGGAAGGAAGGGCCTCGACAACCGCGGTACAGCTGGGCACTAAAGCGCCAGGCAATGTCGCGGGATGAGTGTCTGGGGAACCGTCCATGCGGGATTCACAGTGAGGTAGATGCCCGGCAGCGTCACACGCCTGCACAGGGTGGTTAAATTCAGGGTTGATGGAGTTTGGTTGCAGCTTGGCTAAACATTCACGCCGCTTGCTACCTCGGCGCGCTCCTGGAAATAATGGCCGCCCCGATCATGCCCCAAGGACTCGACCGCATGAAAGCTCCCCTGGCCCTGTGTGTATTGGCGAGTTTGGCAACCACCGCCCTTGCCGATACCGCGCCCTCGCGCCTCGATGAGGTGGTGCAGCGCGGCACGCTCACCGTCTGCACCACCGGCGATTACAAGCCGTACACTTCGCTGCGCGCCGATGGCCGTTATGAAGGCATCGACATTGCCATGGCCGAGTCGCTGGCCAAAAGCCTGAATGCGACGATCACGTGGGTGCCCACCACCTGGAAAACCCTGATGCCGGACTTCCTGGCCCAGCGCTGTGACATCGCGGTGGGCGGGATTTCGGTGTCGCTGGAGCGCCAGAAAAAAGCCTTCTTCAGCCAGGCGCTGGGTGTGGACGGCAAGATCCCGCTGGTGCGTTGCGCCGATGTGCAGCGCTACCAGAGCGTCGAGCAGATCAACCAGCCGCAGGTGCGGGTGATCGAGCCGGCCGGCGGCACCAACGAAGTGTTTGCCCGCACTCACCTGGGCCAGGCGCAGATCCGCCTGCATGACAACGTAACCATCTTCGACGAGTTGCTGGCGGGCAAGGCGGACGTGATGATCACCGACGCCAGCGAGGCGCGCTTCCAGCAAAAGCTCAAGCCGGGACTGTGCGCGGTCAACCCGCAGCAGCAGATGCAGTACAGCGAAAAGGCCTTCCTGCTGCCCCGCGATGATGTGGCGTGGAAAAGCTATGTCGACCAGTGGTTGCACTTGAGCGTCGCCACCGGGGCGTACGACGCCATCGTCAATCAATGGCTGGCGGCGCCCTGAGCCGCAGCCGTCTACGCTGTGGTCACATCAAACAATAACGAGGGATGAGTAATGAAGGGATTGCTCCGAATCACCTGGCTGCTGCTGTTGTGTTGCAGCCAGGTGCACGCGGCCACTCAGGAGGAGGACGCCCACGCCGCCAAGGCGCTGCTGACCAAGGCCCTGGCCTATTACCAGAGCAACGGCGACAAGGCGTTTGCCGCGTTCAGTCGCCAAGGGGAGTTTGTCGACCATGACCGTTATGTATTTGTGGTCGACACCCAGGGCGTGTTGCTGGCCAGTGGCGGGCCTTCCTCGGCCTTGATCGGCCGCGATGTGTCCGAGTTGCTCGGGCCTGACTTGCAAGCCTCATTCAAACAAGCGCTGGCAGTGCCCGAAGGCCAGGGCATCCAGCAGGCCGATTATCGCTGGCAGAACTGGAACGACGGCAAGGTTGAGCACAAGCACGTGTTTTATCAGCGGATCGGCGAGCGGATTCTGGCCGTCGGCTATTACCTGCCACGCGCCACGCCAGAGCAGGCTCGCGGTTTGCGCGACAAGGCGGTGAAAGCACTGGTCAAGGATGAAGCCGGCACGCTCAAGGCGATCAATTCGTTGCAGGGCGACTTCCTGCAGGATGACCTGTACGTGTTCGTGGTCGACCTGAATACCGGGCGCTATGTGGCCCACGGCACCAACCTGCGGCTGGTGGACACCGACTTCGCCAAGATCAGGGACCCGGACGGCAAGCCGGTGGGCGAGCCGATTTTGAAGCTGATGGCCGAGCAGGATCAGGGTGAGTACAAGTACCGCTGGAAAAACCCGGTGACCGACAAGGTCGAGAACAAACACGCGTATGTACGCAAGGCCGGGCATTTCATGGTGGCGGTCGGGTATTACAGCCCCTGATCAGCATTGAAATGCAGTCACCTGTGGGAGCTGGCTTGCCTGCGAAAGCGGCGGGTCAGTTGGCATAGCCGGCACTGATACACCGCTTTCGCAGGCACGCCGGCTCCCACAGTTTGATCATCATCGGGGCAGTTACTTGGCCTTGTCTTCACGCCCACGCAGCACTCGGTTTGGCATCGCAATCGCCGCCGCCAACCCCAGCAACGACACCGCCGCACTCACCATCAGCAAGTGCCGGAACGTCACCGCCAACTCCCCGCGCAGGGCATCCTGCGCCGGGCCGGGCGCGGCGTTCAAGCCGTCCAGCAAGACGTTGCCGGAACTGCCTTCGGCCACCAGCGCGCCGCTGGCCAAATGCGCAAAGCTCGAATCCTGCAACAGCGCCAGCAACAAGGCCGACATGCAGGCCACGCCAACGGCCCCGCCCAGGGAGCGAAACAGGTTGGTGGTGCTGGTCGCCACGCCAATGTCGCGCTGCTCGACCGAATTCTGCGTGCCCACCAGCGACGTCGGGAACTGCATCCCCGCCGCAATCCCACACAGCAACATGAACACCGCCGTCATCCCGACCGCCTGCGGCGCACTGTAGGCCATGCCCAGAATCGCGAACGGGCTCAGCAACGCCCCGCTCAGAATCATGGGCTTATAGCGCCCGGTGACCGAGGTCATGCGCCCGGCAAAATAAGCCCCCACCGGCAGGCCGAACGCCAGCGGCAGCAGGTGCAGTGCGGCGCTGTCCGCCCCCGAACCGGTCACCGTCTGATACCGCAGCGGCATCAACACCGTCAGGGAAATCGCCTGAAAACTGGTGAAAAAAATCGTGCACCAGCACAACACGGCGCTGCGATTGGCGAACAGGTGCATCGGCAGCAAAGGCTCGCGCGCGCGGCGTTCATGCCAGACAAACACCGTCAGCGCCACGCCCGCACACACCAGCAGCCCGAGCACTTGCTGGTCGCGCCAATGATGGCCCTGGCCGATTTCGGTGATGCCCAGCAGCAAGGCCGTGAGGCCGATGATCATCAGCAAGGTGCCGACATAATCGATGATCGGCTTGCGCTGCGGCACCGGCAACCCGACCAGCGTGCGATGCGCCACATACCAGGCGCCAGCGCCCAGCGGCAGGTTGATCAGAAACACCCAACGCCAGGACAGATACTCGGTCATGTACCCGCCAAGCACCGGCCCGGCCACGCTGGCCACCGCGTACATGCTGCTGAAATAACCCTGATAACGCCCGCGCTCGCGCGGTGGAATGATGTCACCAATGATCGCCTGGCTCACCGAGATCATCCCGCCGGCACCGATGCCCTGCAGAATGCGCGCCAGCACCAGTTGCTCCATGTTTTGCGCCATGGCGCAAAACAGCGACGCCAGCGTGAACACGCCCATGCCGATCAGCATCATCGGGCGACGCCCGTACAAGTCACCGAGCTTGCCGTAAATCGGCACCGCCACCGTCATCGCCACCATGTAGCCGGAGATCACCCAGGCCAGCAGGTTGACGTCATGGAACTGCGCGGAGATGGCCGGCATGGACACGGCGACGATGGTCTGGTCCAGCGCGCCGAGGAAGATCGCCATCATCAAGGCGGCGAGCACACTGCGCACGGCGGGAACGGGTTGGGTGGGCTGGTTGAGGTTGGTCACGGCAAAACCTTCGAGCAAGGCCCACGGGGCAGAAAGGGCCCGCGGGAATGCTCGATACGATAGCAGGCTACTCGATAGCTTCGTAAGCAAGCCCGACGTAATTTTCTGCAATGGTTGTGCGCCCTGCCTGCGAATCGACGAAATACGCCAGCTCACTCTCGGCGATGCGCTGGCTGAAGCCATCCGCGTCCGCAAACTGGTGCAGCATGGAGGTCATCCACCAGGAAAACCGCTCGGCCTTCCACACCCGGCGCAGGCAGATCGCCGAATATTGCTGCAACAAGTCCACGCGCCCCTCGCGATACACCTTGAGCAGGATGCGAAACAGCGTATTCACGTCACTGGCCGCCAGGTTCAACCCCTTGGCCCCGGTCGGCGGCACGATATGCGCCGCATCCCCGAGCAGGAACAGGCGCCCGTATTGCATCGGCTCCACCACAAAGCTGCGCAGCGGCGCGATGCTTTTCTCGATGGACGGCCCGGTCACCAACTGTGCGGCCAAGGCGCTGGGCAGGCGGGTTTTCAGCTCATCCCAGAAACGCTCATCCGACCATTCATCCAGCGCCGTTTCAGCCGGCACTTGCAGGTAATAACGGCTGCGGGTCGGCGAACGCATGCTGCACAGCGCAAAGCCGCGCGGATGCTTGGCGTAGACCAGTTCGGCATGCACCGGTGGCGTGTCGGCGAGGATGCCCAGCCAACCAAAAGGGTAAATGCGCTCGAAAACCTTTAACGAGTCAGCCGGAATGGATTGGCGCGCCACGCCGTGGAAACCATCACAGCCGGCAATGTAGTCGCACTCCAGACGAAAGGCTTCGCCCTGATGCTCGAAGGTCAGCCACGGTCGATCACTTTTAAGGTCATGGGGCTGCACGTTGTGCGCTTCGTACAGCGTGGGGGCGCCGGCGGCTTCGCGCGCTTGCATCAGGTCGCGGGTCACTTCGGTCTGGCCGTAGATCATCACCGACTGGCCGCCGGTCAAGCCCTTGAGGTCGATATGGCTGAGCTGGCCATTGAGCGCCAGTTCGAAACCGTCATGCACCAAGCCTTCGGCGTCCATGCGCTGGCTGACACCGGCTTCGCGCAGCAGGTCGACCATGCCTTGCTCCAGCACCCCGGCACGGATGCGGCCTTGCACGTAATCGGCACGCTGGCGCTCTAGCACCAGGGTCTGGATACCCGCGTTGTGCAGCAGTTGACCGAGCAACAGTCCGGAGGGACCGGCGCCAATAATGGCGACTTGGGTTTTCAGCGTTTTCATTATTTTTAGGGTCCGCGAGGCTCATCCGAACGGATAAGGTGAAAGAGTTGTCATTGATCTTGTTGCTGACATTTTTCACTTGAGTGACCGCCATAAGAAGGTGAAAACTGAGACAAAGCCTGCGCTTTTTGCCAATCGGGGCGATTACCGAACCACTATCCTGAGTATCGGATTGAAACCATGACCAAAACTGCCAGTACCGCGATTCCGGTCTTCAAGCTTTACGGGGAAAGCCAGCAATGGCCGACGCCCGATTTGTTGCACTGTGAAACCATTTCCCGGCGCAGTCGGGAATACCAGTGGGAAATCCAGCCCCACCGGCACGCGGACTTGTGCCAGTTGTTGTACGTGCATAAAGGTCAGGCGCAACTGGAAATCGAAGGTAAGCGCACCACACTCAACGAGGCGACCTTGCAGGTGCTGCCGCCCTTGTGTGTGCATGGGTTTCGGTTTGCCGAAGATGTCGAAGGGTTCATCGTCACGCTGTCAGCGCCGCTGGTCAGCCATTTGCAGGCGCAGCTGGGCTCGGCGGTGGACGGCTTGCAAGCCCTGGGCAACTACCCGGCAGGCAAGGACAGCGACTACCTCAATAGCCTGTTTGCGCGCCTGCAAGATGAATACGCCGATGAGCAACCGGCGCGCGACATGATGATGCACGCCTTGGTCAGCGTGCTGCTGGTGTGGATCAGCCGCCAGGCCATCCAGCGCCGCCACGCGCGTGCGCCGCGAGGGCGTGAATATTTCCGGCGCTTTACCCAACTGGTCGAACAGCATTACCGCGAGCACCCCAAGATCGAAGACCTGGCCCACAAGCTGGGCATCTCGGTCTCACACTTGAACGGCACGTGTCGGGAATTGGGTGGGCAACCTGCGCTGCAGATCATGCATGACCGCCAGTTGCTGGAAGCCAAGCGCCTGCTGACTTACACCAGCATGACCATCAATGAGATGTCGCAAGTGCTGGGGTTTTCCGACCCGACCAACTTCTCGCGACTGTTTCGTCGGCGGGTCGGGTTTTCGCCCAAAGCGTTCCGCGAGCAGTTGAAGGCCGAACAGCCTACCTGAGCGCGCTGAAACTGCCGGTACGCGGCAGGCACATGTCCTGATGGCAACTGACCGCAAAGGTCGGCTGCATGCGGGTTTGTTCAACCCGGTAGGCAGCCGTGCCGTACAGCGCGGTAGCCAGGGCGCACAGGATGAAAATCATCAGGTACTTTCTGATTTTTAGAGTCATGGCACACCTCTGAACGGATCGACTCGGTGCTGTTTAAAGCATAGGTCAGTCAGCAAGAGTTGCCATTATTGGACGCCATTCAACATCTTTATGTCGGCTTCAAAGGCCGACATCCCACACCGGCTCCTCAGGAAAGCGCAGCACCAGAAAATCCAGCAGGCTGCGCAGCGCCAACGGCATGTGCTTGCGCGAGGCGTACACCGCGTAGACATTCATTTGCTGGGGCTCTGCCTCGGGCAGCAAACGGATCAGCTCGCCACTGCGGATGTAATCCCCCGCCTGATAACTGGGGAGCCGCGCCACCCCTGCCCCCGCCAACGTCACCCGTAACAGGGCGGTCGCCTCGTTAGCGCTGATATTGCCCTGCACCGCCACCGACACTGGCTCAGCGTTTTCTGTGAAATGCCACAGGCTTTTGCCGAAGTAGGTGTGCGTCAGGCAGTTGTGCTTCGCCAGGTCGTGCACGTGCTGCGGACGCGGATGTTCCAGCAGGTACGCCGGGGACGCGCAAATGACCGAGCGGCAGAGCGTCAGCTTGCGAGCGATCAGGTTGGGGTCCAGCTCAAAACTGGTGCGAATCGCCAGGTCGATCCGCTCATCCACCAGGTTTACCGTACGGTCGAGCATCTGCAGATCGATACTGACCAACGGGTTGCGCTTGACGAACTCGGCCACGGCGTCCGCCAATTGCGCCTGGCCGAACGAGCTGCTGACACTCAGCCGTAGCTGGCCGCGCGGCGCTTCGTCCGGCTCGCTGACGGCCGCCTGCATGTCGTTGCACAACTCCAGCATCTGCCGCGCTCGGGGCAGCATTTCGCTGCCCGCTGCGGTGAGACTGAGCTTGCGCGTGGTGCGATGCATCAGCCGCGCGCCCACCCAATCCTCAAGCTCCGCCAGATAACGTGAAACGACCGGCCGCGACAGGTCCAGCTGATCCGCAGCCGCCGACTGGCTTCCCAGGTCAACGACCGTGACAAACACCCGCATTGCTTGAAGACGATCCATGATTTGCACGCTTTTAGAAACAAACTATGTTCAAGCATGGCATTTTTTGTGACGTTTAGTGCAACTAAGCTCTGTGCATCCCTTACCTGCCGCTGGAGTTGCACATGATCTCGACGCTTAAACGATTGGCCACGGCCATGGCCGCCCTGGCGTTCGCCGCCCATGCCGCGGCGGCCGATCTGACGCTGGACGCTTACAACCCTGGCACCTCGGCAATGATGCCCGTCAGCTCGGTACTGGTCAGCGGCGAGCACGACGTCATTTTGGTGAACGCGCAATTCGGCAATGCCCAAGCCGAGCAACTGGTGACAAAGATTCGCGCCAGCGGCAAGCGCCTGACCACCATCTACGTCAGTGACGGCGACCCGGATTACTACTTCGGCCTCGACGTCCTGACGCAGGCATTCCCCGCCGCCAAGGTGGTAGCCACCCAGCCGGTGGTCGACCATATCAAGGCCACCGCCGAGCAGAAACTCGCGTTCTGGGGCCCTAAGCTGGGTGCCGACAAACCGGCCAAAGCCATCATCCCGCAGGTGCTCCAAGGCCATAGCCTGACCCTGGAAGGCAAGACGCTGGAAGTGGTCGGCCTGGACGGCCCGCAGCCGGACCGCACGTTTGTGTGGATTCCATCGATCAAGGCCGTGGTGGGCGGCGTTGTGGTCTTCGAGAACACCCACGTGTGGATGGCCGATACGCAAACCGCTCAGTCCCACGCCGACTGGCTGGCAACCTTGCAACGCATCGAAGACTTGAAACCGCGCACCGTGATTCCAGGTCATTACCTGGGTACGCCGACTGTGCAGTCCGTAGCATTCACCGCGGGCTATATCAAAGCGTTCGATGAGGAAACCGCCAAGGCCAAGGATTCGACTGCGCTGATCGCGGCCATGAAAAAACGTTACCCGAAACTTGAAGATGAGAGCAGCCTGGAACTCGGTGCCAAAGTCGCCAAGGGCGAAATGAAGTGGTGAATGGTTTTAAACCTTAACGTACTGGAGAACGTCATGAGCAAGATCGCAATCATTGGTGCCACCGGCCGCGCCGGTAGCCAACTGCTGGAAGAAGCGCTGCGTCGTGGGCATACCGTCACCGCCATTGCGCGTAATACCGGCACGCTGGCCGCACGCCCGGGCGTCACCGTCAAACAGGTCGACGCCCTGGATGCCAACGCCTTGCAACAGGCTGTCAGCGGCAACGACGTGGTGATCAGTGCGGCGCACTTCGCCACACTGCCGGCCAGTGCCGTGATCGGCCCAGTGAAGAGCGCCGGGGTGAAACGCCTGCTGGTGGTCGGCGGTGCAGGTTCATTGTTGTTGCCGGATGGCAGCCGAGTCATCGACAGCCCTGGCTTCCCGGCAGAGTACAAGGCCGAGGCCAGCGCCGGCGCTGAGTTTCTTGATGCGCTGCGTCAGGAAAAAGAGCTGGACTGGACCTTTCTGTCGCCGTCGGCGGAGTTCGTTGAGACTGAGCGCACCGGCAAATTCCGTGTCGGCCAGGATGACTTGCTGGTGAGCGCTGAAGGGCGTAGCTGGATCAGTTTTGCGGACTACGCGATTGCGTTGATCGACGAGGTTGAGTCGCCGAAGCACTCGCGCCAGCGTTTCACCGTCGGCTACTGAACCGACACGGTTAAAACTGTGGGAGCTGGCTTGCCTGCGATAGCATCACCGCGGCATGACTGACACACCGAGGTACCTGTATCGCAGGCAAGCCCGCTCCCACACAAGCCTCCTCCCACATTTGGATCTTCGGTGTTACGACGGTTGTGCCTGGCTTACCAACCACTCCATCAAGGCGACTAATCCAGTAGACGGCTCAATCCCCGGCGGATACACCAGGTAATACCCCATCCCCGTCGGCACGCGCAGTTCAAACGGTGTCGCCAACCGCCCCGCCTTCACATCCTCGCCAATCAACGCGCTGTCGCCTATCGCCACTCCCGAGCCCTGGGACGCCACCGTCATTGCCAGGTCCAGCGTTTCAAAATGATGCCCCTGGGCCAGGTTGCTCAAGCGCGTATTCGCAGCCTTCAGCCACAACGCCCAATCGCGCTCGTCCCGCGTGGGGTGCAGCAGCACCTGTCGCTGCAGATCAGCCGGTGTGTGCAGGCTGGCGAGCAACGCCGGCGCGCAGACCGGGGTGAGTTGTTCATCGAATAAATGCCGCGCCTGCGCCGACTGCTCGGCGATGGGCGCGTAGATCACCGCCGCGTCGAATTGCTCGCGGCGAAAGTCCACGGTGTAGGCCACCGTGGTGGTGAGTTCCACCGGCACGTCCGGGCGCTCCTGTTGCCACTGCATCAGGCGCGGCAGCAGCCAGCGCATCACGCAGGTGGAGGCCTTGAGTTGCAGGGTCTGGCGGCGGCTGCCGATCTGCTCCACCGCGTCACCGATCAAGCCAAACACCTGCTGCGCCCGCAGCGACCACTCGCGCCCTTCTTCGGTCAGGCTCAAGCCCCGCGCCTGGCGCTGGAACAAGGCATAGCCCAAATGGTTTTCGAGCCCGGCAATCTGCCGGCTCACCGCACCTTGGGTAATGTGCAGTTGCTCGGCGGCGCGGGTGAAGTTGCAGCACTGGGCCGTGACCCAGAAGGTGTGCAGCGCGGGCAGCGGTGGCAAGCGTTTCATCGGGCGCAGCCATGACGTGGGGACATGGCT
>Ga0105854_1000588_pt1 | contig 16097 bp, 13 predicted proteins | sample OrgsoiDNA_201058_FD_89679 | JGI IMG/M metagenome (GOLD analysis project Ga0105854, IMG submission 89679) | Permafrost soil microbial communities from the Arctic, to analyse light accelerated degradation of dissolved organic matter (DOM) -... | ecosystem: Environmental > Terrestrial > Soil >... | reverse complement strand
TTGAGTGCGGTATTTTATGTCAATATCCTGGCGGCCCTGATTCAGGCGGTGGCACCCATGCAGAACATGCGGGCTGTTGGCCTATTCTATGTTGCGTTCAACCTGGGCGTTCCTGCCATGGGTGTCCTTTTCAGCTATCTGAAAGAGACGCTAGGCTGGTCGACGCTGGTTTTATTGCAACTTGTCTTCCCCCTGCTGCTGGCGACCGCTCTGGTCTGGCTGGCGCAGAGAATATTGACGCCGGCAGACAAGGCGCCGCCGCTGGGCTGATCGGCCAGCCGCCGCCCGCATCGCCTGCAAGCGCCGCCTTGCAGGCGACCTCCCTGGTACCCGTCCCAGCAATTCGAGCAAGCCATGCCGCAGCGCCAGATTGCCGGGCAGCTTGCAGCTGGGCCATAGCCCGCACGCGCCGCCCACCATGCGGAGAGCCTGCCTGTCGTGCAAGGTGTTTTCCGTAGTTCCCCCTCGACCCATCCATCACGATTCGCGCCGCCCGTGCCGCAATCCCGGGCAGCCTGCATCTTGCGTTGTTGCAGATTTGCACAAAATCCTCGCTCTGCCTGCGGCACGGATTTTTAAGACCATTCTCATATCGACAACTGCTGCGGCTCTATAAAGTACCAATCTGCATCAACAGCCGCGTTCCTACACTAACTGGTGCGCATTTACCTTTATCTTTCAGGAGTAGTTTCAATGAAATCCCAAGCCCGTATCTTCGCCGTTCTGCTGGCCGCCGCTGCAACCCAATCCGCTTTCGCTTCCGATGGCACGATCAATTTCTCCGGCGAACTGGTGGATTCGACTTGCGTCGTCACCGTCAATGGCCAGGTTGCTCCGGCTGCTGCCGTCGTCACCTTGCCTAAGCTGTCGGCCGCCATGCTGAAAACGGCAAAAAGCGTTGCCGGCCAGACCGGTTTCAACATTCAGTTGAGCGCGTGCACCGGCAGCACGACAACGGCGGCTGCGTTTTTCGAGGCGGGCCCTGGCGTCGATCCACTGACCAGCAACGTGAAAAGCACCGGCACCGCCAAGTTTGTGCAACTGCAATTGATCGATGCCAATAACGGCAGTGAGATCAAGGCCGGTGATTTCGGCCAGATCGCCTCCACCAGCCGCATCACGAAAAATGCTGCCGGCAATACGATTCTGCCGTATGCCGTGCAATACGTTTCCACCGGCGTCGCCACCGCAGGCACCGTGACCGGCACCGTGACGTATTCGATTAATTATCAGTAATTAACCACTACGCAGGCAAGTCCCCGCCGCAAGGTTGGGGCGAGCTTGCGGCATCTATCGGGGAATCTGCGTATGTCTTACCAATCTTCACTGCAACGTCCGTTCTTGTTCAGCCTGGCCTTGCTGTTTTGTTCTTCTTCCATGGCCAGCGTGGTGATTACCGGCACGCGCCAGGTGTACCCGGCGAAGCAGAAAGAAATTACCGTCAAGCTCAATAACGATGGCGGCCAGCCGGCGCTGGTGCAAGCGTGGGTCGATAGCGGCGATGCCGCCTCGACACCGGCCACGGCCAAGGCTCCTTTCGTGCTGACGCCGCCGCTGGCGCGCATCGATCCGGGCAAGGGGCAGAGCCTGCGCCTGATGTTTTCCGGCACACCCTTGCCATCGAATAAAGAGTCCGTGTTCTGGCTGAACGTGCTGGAAATTCCGCCGAAGGCGCGGGAAACCGATGAAAATACCCTGCAGATGGCATTCCGCTCGCGCATCAAGGTCTTTTATCGCCACGAGGGGCTGGCTGGCTCGCCTGACGAGGCAATCGAACAAGTGCAATGGCGTGTCGTTTCCGCCAGCAATGGCCAGGGTTATGCCCTGGAAGCCTATAACCCATCCGCTTTTCACGTTTCCCTTGTGGGGCTGAAGCTGGTGGCTGGCGCCGAGCGCAATGACAGCGAAGACGGCATGATCCCGCCTGGCGAAAAGAAGCAGTTTGCCCTGCCGACCTTGAAGTCCTTGCCGGCAGCCGGCGCACAAGTGGAATTTAGCGCGATCAACGATTACGGTACCCAGGTACCGACCCGCCGCGCCCTGTCACCGGCTGCCGCCGCCCGGCTTGCGCCTTGAGGTGTGATGTCATGCATAGCCGCGTTCAGATCCGCTATCATCGGCCGCCGCATCATCGCCTGGCCGTCTCCGCACTCACGAAGGCAATGCTCAAGGCAATCGCGCTGAGTTCCTGCGTGCTGGCCTTGCCGGCCACGCACGCCGATGAAGTGGAGTTCAATAACGCGTTTTTGCCGGAAGGCTCGCGCAGCCTGGATCTGGCTGTGTATCAGAAGGGCAACCCCGTCTTGCCGGGCACATACCGTGCCGATATCGCCCTCAATGGCCAGTTGAAAAACCGCGAGGACATCCAGATTCATGCCAATGACGATGGCAGCAATCCCGTGGTATGCGTGTCGCGCAAGCTGCTGGAACTGCTGGGTGTCGACCTGGCCCGCCTGTCGCCGGAAGCAAGCGCCTTGCTGGATGCGGGCAACTGTGCCGAGCTGGGCAAGCTGATCGAGAATGCGACGGCCAAGTTCGTGCCGGAAAGCCAGCAGGTCGACATCAGCATTCCGCAGATTTCACTGCGGCGCGATGCCCGCGGCTATGTCAGCCCGGAACTGTGGGACAGCGGCGTCACGTCCGGCATGCTGGGCTACAATTTCAACAGCAATCACAGCAAGAGCGGCGATGCCGCCTTCAATTCTGCCTACCTGGGCCTCGACGGCGGCTTCAATCTGGGCGCCTGGCGCTTGCGCCACAAGGGTGCGCTGAACTGGCAGCAAGCCGGCGGCAGCCATTATCAGGTGCTCGACACCTATCTCCGGCGCGACATTACCGTCCTGAAAAGCCAGCTGACTCTGGGCGATGCGAACACCAGCGGCGAGATTTTCGATACCCAGTCTTTCCGCGGCGTGCAATTGGCCAGCGATGAGCGCATGCTGCCGAACTCGCTGCGCGGTTATGCGCCAGTGGTGCGAGGCATTGCCCGCACCAGTGCCCGCGTGACGATACGCCAGGCGGGCAATATTCTGCTGGAAACGACGGTGGCGCCAGGCGCCTTCGTCATCGATGACCTGTACGCCACCGGTTACGGCGGCGACCTGAATGTGACCGTGTCCGAAGCGGACGGCAGCGAACAGCGCTTCGTGGTGCCGTATGCCGCCGTAACGCAGCTGTTGCGCCCGGGGACCTTGCGTTTCGGCGCGACGGCTGGCGTGACGCGCAACAATTTCTTGAGCCAGCAGGCGCGTTTCCTGCAGGGCACCGTGCAATACGGTTTGAGCAACAATATGACGGGCTACGGCGGCGCGCAAGCAAGCGCGGACTACCTGGCGTTGCTGGGTGGTATGGCGTTTGCCACGCCAATCGGCGCCATCTCCGTCGACGTGAGCCATGCGCAGACGGATCTGGCCGCCAGCAAGGCCAAGGGTCAAAGTATGCGCGTGTCGTACAACAAGAATATCCTGAGCACCGGCAGTAATTTTTCGATGGCCGCCTACCGTTTTTCCACCAGCGGCTACCTGGATTTCGCCAATGCCATGCAGATGCTTGACGCAGAGAAGAAAGGCTATGCCACCAGCATGCTGGACCGTCCTCGCAACCGGCTGTCACTGACGGCCGACCAGAGCCTGGGAGAGTGGGGCAACCTCAGCATCAGCGGCTATGCACAAAACTATTGGAACCGCTCCGGACAGGATTTGCAATACCAGTTCAGTTATAACAAGCGGGTAGGGCGCATCAGCTACGGCATCAGCGCCAATCGCGGCAGAATGTCGTATGGCGGCATGGAAAACCGCTTGCTGCTGTCCGTGAACTTGCCCTTGGGCAGCAGCGCCACCGTGGACGTGCCGCAAATGTCGGCCCAGTTGTCGCGCAATGCCGATGGCCGCTACAGCCAGCTGGCCACCGTCAGCGGCACGGCGGGCGAGGAGCGGCAGTACGGCTATGGCGCCTCGGTCAGCCGCGACGGCGCCAGCGGCGCCAGCAGCGGCACGCTGAACGGCCAGTACACGGGGGCGCGCGCGTTTGTCGGCGCCTCGATAGGGCGTGGCCAGAACTATACCAGCGCTTCGTTCAACATGAGTGGCAGCGTGGTGGCCCATCCGGGCGGCGTGACCCTGTCGCCGCACCGCGGCGAAACCATGGCCGTGGTGCATGCGCCTGGCGCCGTCGGCGCCCGCGTGGCAGGTTATCCGGGGCTCAGGCTCGATGCCAGCGGCAATGCGATCGTGCCGTATCTGCGCCCATATGAGTTGAACGAAGTGGCGATCGATCCCGTGGGTTCGTCGATGGACGTGGAAATGCGCGAAACGAGCCAGCAAGTGGCGCCGCGCGACGGTGCCGTGGTGTTCCTCAAGTATGGCACCAGCACTGGCCGCGCGATTCTGTTCCAGGTGCGCCTGGCCGGAGGCGACGTGCTGCCGTTTGGCGCCACGGTCAAGGATGAAAAAGGCCAGTCAGTGGGCATGGTGGGCCAGGATGGCCAGCTATATGCACGCGTGCAGGAAAATAGCCGGCAACTGTCGATTTCCTGGGGCGGCAAGGCGCATCAGCGCTGCAGCATGGCCATCGCCGCTTCGCTGCTGCAGGGCGAGGGCGGGAAGTTGCAGCAAGCCGATGCCGTGTGCGTGCCGGAACTGATCAACGCCAAGGCGGCGCCCAGCGAGGAACGTAGCACCGAGCTGCTTGGTGGCACGTATCCGGTCGACATTTTCGTCAATGGCCAGCGTATGGAACGGCGTGACGTGGCATTTATGCCGGTGGCCGGAGAACAACGCCCGTCGCCCTGTATGAGTACGGTGGATTTGCAGGAGTATGGGGTGCAGCTGTCCAGCGAGCAATTGCTGCTGCCTTGCCAACAGGTGCTGGCATCGATTCCCGGCGCCAGTTGGCGCCATGACGCTACCGTCCAGCGTCTCGATCTGCAAGTGCCGGCGGCAGCGCTGGCGGCGCGCGCGCCACGGCCGGACCTGCAACTGGCCGCCGCGGCCAAGAATATCATCAAAAAAGCCGCGCCATGAGCAAGGTATCCAGGGAGTTCAGTGCCGGTAACCGGTCGTCCAGTATTAAGCTGGGTGCATGCCATCTGAAAACGAAGGTGGGCAAGGTCGCAGCCAGTTCCGTCAATGCCATGCTGACTTAGACACTGCGCTATCAGTAATCCTGCCGGACGGCGTTTGGACGACGACCATTACTGTCATTCCGGCAAGATCAAACGGAAAGGCTATGTCACCATCAGGTGTGGGAAATTTCCCAGTGCTGCCTTCAATAAGGTTTCAGCGGACAGGATGCGCCTAGCGTCGAGTATCCAGCGCCAACCCAGGTAATTCGGCAGGTAACGCGTCGCCACCCCATGAAAAATGCTCCGGTCAGACCTCAGCCTGGCAGGAAGATTCCCCTATTTATTGAGGACAGAGCCAACGGAAACGGCGCGCCTTTAGCGGCGCGCCGTTTTGCGTAGAAATCCCCCTGTGCCCACGGGGTATAGCTCAGCGCCGGGAACCCGCAAGTGCCCGCAGTTCGCCGATGCTCAGGCCGGATGCCTCATGCATGCGTATCAGCATGTCGGTATCCACCACCGAGCCACTCTTTCTCAGCTTGCTGATCCTGAAGGGCGGTACTCCCAGCTCGCGCGCCAGGCAGGCGTCATTGCGCAGGCCCATGTAGATAAGCAGGCGTTCAATCAGCGCCGCAGCATCAGGCGTGTGGACCGATGCTTCGGCTTGCATGGCCCCGGCGATCAATGAAGGCGCCAGCAGTTGCTCCATCATGGTCATGTCATTGCGCCTTTGCCGCCACGGCCAGAGACTTTGCCAGTTGCCGCTGCAGGAATTGCTCGCGTTCCATCGGGCGTGCCAGCGCATAACCCTGGCCGATGCGGCAGCCGATGCCCAGCAAAGCCGCAAGCACCGATTCGTTCTCGATGCCTTCGGCCACCAGTTTGAGATTCAGTCTCTGCGCCAGGGAAATGAGGGTGACGACGATGGCATGCGAATGGCTATTGGTTTCCATGTCACGAATAAAGGCGCCGTCAATCTTGATTTCATCGAAAGGCATCTTGAACAAGACGTTGAAGGTGGCGGAACCGGCGCCGAAATCGTCCAGCGACAGGGGAAAGCCTTTTGCCCGCAGCGTGTTGAGGCATCCCGACAGACACAGTTCATCGAGTACCGGCAAGTCTTCGGTGACTTCGACTTTCAGTAGCCGCGTCGGCAGGCCGGCATTCCGCATTTTTGCCGCAAGCAGATCGGCCATGCCTGGTTCGCACACGGTATCGATCGAGGCATTCACGGCAACAGGCACTTCCGCACCTTGACTGCGCAGCAGGTGCAGCACCTCGATGACCTCCTTGACGACCCGGTCGAATAGCGGCAGATGCAAGCCGAGCCGGTTGACTATGGGAATCAGCACCGACGGAGTTACGTCACCGTAACTGGCATGCTGCCAGCGTATCAGTGCTTCGGCACTGACTACGCGCCGGCTGCGCAGGTCATACTGAGGCTGATAGACTACACGCAGGCCCTCGCCCGTGTGTATCGCATGGAGGACGTCGGCGTCGCAGGGCAGGGGAGAGGGGCGCTGCCTGAGCGCTTGCGGCGACTTTTTGCGTTCCCGCTTAGCATCGCCTGGCATGCTCCAATCTGGCAAGGGCAGGCGCTGGCGCACCGTGATGGAAGGAAGGGCATACACGGTGGCGCTCATGGCGTTTTTCCTGGCAGGTTAAGATGGCTGAAGTATAGGAATTCCGCTTTCAGCGAGAAATCGGAGTGTTCTGAAAAGTCGCGGCGTGGCGCGCGCTCTGTATTGAAGCTTCGCCAGGCTGGCCGGCACGCTTGATCGGAATGGGGCGTCGTGCCGCCTGGCATGGAACTGAGGAAAAGGTTCGACCGGGCGCCTGTGTGAGTCAGAGGCCAAATACGCCGCGCATGAAGTCGTGCAGCAGCTGAGCCAAAGCGCGGCACCGGTGAGCCCAGGCGGCACCAGACGTCGTCTTTCGGATCGGTGCCTGCCGCAGGGTGTCAGAACAGGCCAGGCGAGCAAACCAAGGCGCCCGTCAGTAGTTGAGTTAGGCTTTTGACGACATTTTGCATAATATTGTTCCTGCTGCTACCCCCTAGCGAGATGGTCTATAAGTACAGTTCTTAACATGGGCTTATTCCCCTGCACCTGCGTCGAGCTCCGTGAACTTTTCCTTGGCCACCTGGATGGCCGGACGAAAAGCTGCGGCTCAGGCGCGCTTGGCCAGCATGTCCATCAGGGTGTTGCCGAACAGGGTCAGCAACACCCCGCCCAGCATGATGGCCGCGCCGGCCAGCTTGATGCCCGAGACAGGCCGCACGGCCACGCCGATCAGGCCAAAATGGTCGATCAGCAAGGATGACAGCAGCTGGCCAGCGATGACCAGGGCCAGCATGTTGGCCAGCCCGATGCGCGGCGCCAGCAGCACCGTGCAAAAGATGGCGGTGGCGCCCAGCAAGCCGCCGCCGTAGCGCCACAGGGGCTGCGACGGCAGGCTGGCGACGGCTGTGGCCAGGCCCCCCTTGCCCAGCGCGATCGTCGCCAGTGCCGCTGTGCCGATGAGGAAGGACACCAGCGCGGCGGCGACGGTATTGCCGCCAAGGCCGCCAGCGAGCTGGCTGTTGACGGCGGCCTGCACGGAAATGGCCGAGCCGGCGCAAAAGGCGACAAGGAAAAGTATCATGTTCATGGCGGTCGGCTCCTGTAGTGGGGGTGGGAAAGCAGGGCGGCGATCAGGCGAACTGCGGCGACTGCTCTGCAAACTGGTCGGGCGTATAGCCGGCCTGCTGGAACAGGTAGGCGCGCGACGCTTCGGTGGCAGCCCGCAGCGCCGGCATGTCCAGTCCCAGCAGCTTGCCGCCGGCCTTGCGGAAGCGGCCGCCGACGATGACGGTGTCGACATTGCTGCGGTCGGCGGCGTGCACCACCGTGCCGATGGCGTTGTTCGACGGATACAGGTTGAGGTCGTCGGCGCGTATCAGCACGACGTCGGCCTGCTTGCCCGGCGTCAGCGAACCCGTCTTGTCCGCCAGGCCGGCCAGCCGGGCGCCATTGACGGTGGCCGATTCGAGCACGCTGCGCGCGCTCACGGGCAGCGGCGCGGCGGCGTCGCCGTGGAAGCGGCGATTCTGCGCCTGGGCGCGCTGCAGGAAGTACACCACGCGCATTTCCGTAAACATGTCGCCGCCGTAGGAGGCTTCGGCATCGATGCTGATGGCCGGCGCGATGCCGTGGTCGATTGCGTGCTGGTAGGGCGTCAAGCCTTCTTCCAGGCCGTACTGGGCGTCGGAACGGGGGCAGACGTCGACCTGCACGCCGGTGGCGCGCAAGATCGCCCAGTGCTCGTCGCTCAAACCGGTGCAGTGGTTGAAAATATTGTCAGGACCGAGCAAGCCTTCGGCCTGCAGGCCGGGCAGCAGGTCGCCCATGTCCTTGCCGAGGAATTCCGTGATGATGCGCAGGCCCAGCTGGCGGCCGACGGCCCAGTTTTCGCGGTCCCATTGCGACATCATCGCCAAGGTCACCAACTGCTCGCTGGAGCCGAAGCGCTGCTGCAGGCGGGCCAGGTCGGCCGGCCAGTGCTGGGCCCAGTCGCCGGCCAGCGGCGCGCCAGGCGCATAGACGGCGCGGATGCCGGCATCCTGCAACGCATCGATGGACGCGTCGGAGTGGGCGGCGCTGCGGGCATTATGCGAATTGTCGACCATCGTCGTGATACCGGAGTCGAGTGCGCCGAGTGCGCTCAGCAGATTGCCGACATACATGTCTTCGGGACGGTAATGGGTGGCGAAGGAAAAGTGCGTCGAGTGCAGGTAGTCAAGCAGGGTCGGCGAATTGGGGGCGATGCGGCGCAACTGGCCTTCCCAGGCGTGGCGGTGGGCGTCGATCAGGCCGGGGAGGACGATCATGCCGCGCGCGTCGATGACTTCGGCGCCGTCCGCGGACAGGCCGCGGCCGACGGCAAGGATGCGCTCGCCCTCGATCAGCACGTCGCCGTCGTCGAAGTCGCCGACGGCGGCGTCCATGCTGATCACGGTGCCGCCCTGGATCAGGATGCGGCGTGCCGCTTCGACGGTAGCGAGCGGGGCGACGATGCCGCGTGGAGCTGGCTGCGGGCTGGTGTGGGTAGCGTGGTGCATGTGATGCTTTCGGTTGGAGTAGGGATGAAGCTAGTGTAGGCATCGGTTAGAATGAGAAAAAGAGCCCGCCGGCGGTTTCATTCTTCGGTAAAAACGAATAGTCCCGCAGCGTGGCACCCACCCACCTTGTTTCCCGGCGGCCATGGATCGAATTCAAGCAATGCAAGTGTTTTTGCGCGTGGTGGAAACCAACAGCTTCAACAAGGCGGCTGAAACGCTGTCGATGGCGCCGTCGTCCGTCACCAGCATCATCAAGAGCCTGGAGAGCCACCTGCAGGTGCGCCTGCTGCACCGCACCACGCGCAGCCTGAGCCTGACGCCAGAAGGCGAGCGCTATTACCAGCGCAGCCGCGACATTCTGCAAGCGATCGACGACACGGAGTCGGACTTGCAGCACCGCGCCAGCCGGCCCAGGGGGCGGCTGCGGGTGGACATGCCGGGCACCGTGGCGCGCGCGCTGGTGCTGCCGCGCCTGCAGGAATTCTTTGCGCTGTATCCGGATATTGAGCTGATGCTGGGCATGAACGACCGGCCCATGGACCTGGTGCATGAGGGCATCGACTGCGTGCTGCGCACTGGAGAACTGCGCGATTCGAGCCTGGTGGCGCGGCGTCTGGGCGCATTTCAATGGATCACTTGCGGCGCGCCCGCGTATTTCGCGGCGCATGGCGTGCCGCAGAGCATCGACGAGCTGGGCGAACACCAGGCAGTACAGTATTTTTCCGGCAGCACCGGACGCATCTCCGAATTCCATTTCCTGCAGGACGGCCAGGAAATCGCCGTGCCGATGGCGGGGCAGGTGGCCGTCAACGACACCGATTCCTATATCCATTGCTGCCTGCACGGCTACGGCCTGATCCAGCTGGCCGGCCACCTGGTGCGCGAGGACCTGGCATCGGGCAAGCTGCGCGAGGTCCTGGCCAGCGGGCGGCGCGCACCCGTACCTGTCTCGCTCGTGTATCCGGACAATCGCCACCTGTCGCCGGCCGTGCGGGTGTTTACCGACTGGATGGTGAACGTCTGCGCCGGCATGGCATAAGCGCTACGCGCCAGGCCCGACCCTGCTGGCGATTCTTCGCCTGCGCCGCATAATGAAAACGCCGGGCGCCTCTTTTTCCCGTTTCTCCCTTCTGACATCATCGTTGCATAGTCATTGCGACGAGAGTGATCTGTTGCATCACACGCAGTGCGACACATTGAAGAGGGAGAAACACCATGCAATCGAACCGCCGCCAGTTCCTGGCCAGCGTTGTTTCCACCGCCGCCGCGCTGGCGGCAGGCCCATCCGCCCTGGCCGCCACGGCCAGCCCGGCCCCGCGCGTGACAGGCAAGGCCGCCGCCCGGACCCGTCCGTTGCTGCTCAAGGGCGGCACCATCCTGACGATGGATCCGCACCAGCCGGACCTGCCGCGCGGCGATATTTTGATACACGGCAGCACCATTACCCGCATCGCCGAGCATATCGAGGCCGGCAACGCCGAGGTCATCGACGCACGCGGACGCATCGCCATCCCCGGCTTCGTCGACACCCACCGCCACGCGTGGGAAGGCCAGCTGCGGCGCATCAATCCGAATTCGGCCGACCTGGGCAACTACATCGCCGGCACCCACCAGGCGTTCGCGCCGCACTACCGTCCACGCGACATGTATGTCGGCAACCTGCTCACGGCGCTGGGCGCCATCGACGCGGGCATTACCACCGTGATCGACAATTCGCACAACAGCCGCTCGCTGCGGCACGCTCTGTCCGCCGTCGATGCGCTGCATGATGCCGGCATCCGCGCCGTGCATGCGCCGGGCGCGCCGCTGGTAGGCAAATGGGACAGCGCCAGCTGGTATGCCGACCTGGCAGCCTTGCAGCAAGAGCGCTTCGGCAACAGCGGTGGCCTGCTGACGCTGGCCATGATGACCTCGGTGGACCGCGAGCAATGGGCCGTCGGCCGCCGCCTGGGCATTCCCCTGGTGACGGAATTCTTCGGCCAGGAAATGTCGGCCCAGCTGCCGGCGCTGCACCGCGAAGGCTTGCTTGGCCCCGACAATATCTTCAACCATTGCACCGACCTGAGCGAGGAAGCCTGGCAAATCCTGAAAGCCGCGGGCGTGCAGGTGAATGTGTGTCCCCGTTCCGACACGCACTGGGGCTTGGGCACCGGCATCTTCGGCTACCAGGCCGCCATCGACCACGGCATCCGCCCCGGCTTCAGCGTCGACAACGAGAGCGCCTACAGCGGCGACATGTTTGCCGAGATGCGCGCGGCGCTGTACCTGCAGCGCAGTTCGGCGCTGGCGCGCAAGACCGCCAGCAACGCCAGCGCCCCGGTGGACATGCGGGCGCTGCTGTCGGCGGCCACCACCGACGGTTCCGCCGTCGCCAGGCTGAGCCGGCAGACGGGCAGCCTGCGCGAAGGCAAGCAGGCCGATATCGTGCTGATCAACACCAACGATATCAACCTGTATCCGTCGAACAACGCGCTGGGCACCGTCGTCGGCGCCGCCGAACGCAGCAATGTGGAAACCGTCATCATCGGCGGACGCATCCGCAAGCAGCACGGCAAGTTGCTGGACCTCGACATGGCGGCCCTGCAGTCCGCTACGCAAGAGTCGCAAGCCTACCTGTTCAAGGCCGCCGGCTTCACGCCGGACGCCTTTGCCACGCAGTTCCAGGTTCGCGGCTAAGTCCCCAGGCGGGCGGCCTGGATCGGCCGCCTGCATCCTCTTTGCCGGCCAGCCAGCTTGCGGCACGCCGGCCGTGCGCCGTGCAGGCGCCGCCCGGCGCTGTCCGGAGCAGTTGATACAGGAGCACTACCATGAAACCCGTCTATTTTCCCCTGGCGCTGCTGGCCGCCGGCTGCGCCTTCGGCGCCAGCGCGCAAGCCCAGTCCGATGTCAGCGTGTACGGCATCGTCGATGCAGCGCTGGTCAGCGAGCGCGGCGGCGCGGCCGGCCATATCAACAAGCTCACCAGCGGCACCAGCGCGTACTCCCGCCTCGGTTTTCGCGGCAAGGAGGACCTGGGCGACGGCCTGTCGGCCATCTTCCTGCTGGAACTGGGCATGCGCATCGACGATGGCAGCCTGGACAACACGAACGGCCAGCTCTTCAACCGCCAGGCATATATCGGCCTGGAGAGCCGCGACTGGGGCGCCGTGCGACTGGGCCGCCAGCACACTTTCCTGTACTACACGCTGGTGCAGGTGGCCGATCCGTTCAGCCTGGGATACGCGGGGACGGCGAAGAACCTGTTCCCCGTGAAAAATACGGTCCGCTCCAGCAACACCATCAGCTATACCTCGCCCACGCGCCAGGGCTGGACGGCGGAGGCATCGTTCAGCCTGGGCGAACAGGCGGCCGATGCCCATGCGGGAAGCCAGCTGGGCCTGGCTATCGGTTATGCGGCCGGGCCGCTCACCGTGCGCTTCGCCCACAGCACCCTGAACCAGGACGTGGCTGCCGGCACGGCGCCCGGCGTGGCGCCTGTGTCGCAGGAAAACGCCCGCAACAGCGTGCTGGCCATGAACTACCGCTACGCCTGGCTCACCGCCTACCTGGCGTATGGCGTGGACAAGGGTGTCAACAGTTCCCCTGTGCCCAATCCCGATGCCTACGGCACGGCCAGCGCCGTGATGCCGTCCACGGACAGCAGCGACTTGTTGCTGGGCGCCAGCATTCCGGTCGGCCAACAGGGCAGGGTGATGGCCTCGTTCATCCGCAAGAACGACAAGACGCGTTTCCGGCAAGACGCCAGTCAATGGGCGCTCGGCTACACCTATAAGCTGTCGCCGCGTACCACGGCCTACCTGGCCTGGGCGCAGATCCACAACCGCAATGGCGCCGCTTACACGGTGGGCAACGGCAATGAGGCCGGTTCAGGCAACAGCGCCTTCAATCTTGGCCTGCGGCATAACTTTTAAGCACAGTTCTCAGGCAGCAGGAAACAAATGGGCATGCAGAAAGTGGATCAACACGCGGAACTTGAGTGCCAGATTACCGCGCCTGCGGAACTCCTACGATATAGCTTTCTTCCTCCACCTGAAAAGGCACATTATGAACACCACGCTTCCTATCACGCATCAACGCTGGGAAATTCCCTCCCTGGGCCTGGACAAGCTCGCGCTGCGCGACCTGCCCCTGCCGCAGCCCAAGACGGGCGAGATCGTCATCGCGACCGAAGCCGTGTCGCTCAACTACCGCGACGCCGAAGTGGTCGACCACGGCATGGGCAATCCGCTGGTGTTCCCGTTCACGCCGGCCTCCGACATGGCTGGCCGTGTCGTGGCGGTAGGCGCCGGCGTCACCCGCTTCGCCGTCGGCGATCGCGTGCTGTCAGCCTACATGCCTGGCTGGATTGATGGCGTGCCACTGTCGTGGTCGGAAGCGCCTACCCGCGGCGGTCCGCTGTCCGGTGTGCTGTCGCAATATGTGGTCGATTCGGCCGAATGGTATGTGCATGCGCCGCGCAATCTGAGCGCCGCGGAAGCGAGCACGCTGCCGGTGGCCGCGCTGACCGCATGGATGGCCCTGGTTGAACTGGGCAAGTTGCACGCCGGCCAGACGGTGGTGGTGCAGGGCACTGGCGGCGTTTCCCTGTTTGCCGTCCAGCTGGCCGCGGCCCACGGCGCCCGCGTCATCGTCACCAGCGGCAGCGAGGAGAAGATCGCGCGCGCCATCGCCCTGGGCGCGCACCACGGCATCAATCGCAACGCCACGCCGGACTGGCACCAGGAAGTGCTGGCCTTGACTGGCGGGCGCGGCGCTGACCACATCCTGGAAATGACGGGCGGCGAGAACGTCGAACGCTCGCTGCGCGCAGTGGTGCAGGGTGGCCGCATTTCCATCATCGGCCTGCTCGACGCCGACACCTTCACGCTGCCGATCCTTCCGGTGCTGGGCAGTCGAGCCTCGATCGTCGGCATCGCCGTCGGCCCGCGCCGTGCGCTGGAAGACCTGGTGCGCGCAGTCGAGTTGCTGGGTATCCGTCCCGTGATAGACGCCAGCTATCCATTCGCGCAAGTACCTGCGGCGCTTGCCCATCTGCAACGTGGCGCGTTTGGCAAGATCGTCGTGCAAGTCGCCGAAAAATGACCAGGAACATCGTTGCCACCTCTGTCTCAAGAGCAAGATGGTTCGAACCGCGATTTTCAATTGCGCGAGCAAAGAGACAAGTAGATGGGCTAGGTCTAGGAGCGCCCGACAATGTTTCGCTCGTCGAAGATTGCCAGTCATTTCAAAGGATATTCCCTGCTTAGCTTGGCGTGCCATGGGATGCAATCGACATTGTCGGCGCCTGCCTGTGCTGGGACATTGACAGCAACCTGACGCACAAGGCGACGGCGCAAAGCTGGTATCGCGTTAAGCATTATTTCGCTGAACTGACAGACAATGCGCTGGCTGGGTTCTTGACTTGGGTGGATTGAGTTCTGGCCCCAACCACCTGGATCTTTATGAATACTGTATTCCTCGTGCTATCGGCCGTGTGCTGATCGCTGCCATGGCATGTCTTGCATCCCTGTGCCAAGGCAAGGGCAGCATCAGGTCAGGCTGAGCAGCATCTTTTTCTTTTCGATCAGCCAGGTGGGAAAACCGATGTCGGAGCGCAGCGTATCGCGCCATCCGCCGGTGCCGAAGACCGGCAGGCCGACTTTTTTCGATAGCCGCAGCATTCGCGCAAACACATGCTCTTCGCTCAGTCCATCGCGTTGGGCCAGATAGTGTAGCCATCGGTTGCCGATGCGCGCATGCAGCGCTTCGTCATTATTGATGACCAGGAAGCTCAGCATCTCTTCTTCGCGCGCCGCGCGTTGCAAATGGGCGGCCAGATTCAGGTTAGTTTCGACCGCATTGGCCTCCTGCAGCAACTGCTGAACGATCAGGCCGTCTAGGAGATTGTCCGCCGACATGAAGCGTTCCAGTACCGTGTTGGTGTAAGGGAAAGCGCCGATGATGCCGCCGCGCTCCAGGTACAGCGCCTGGATATAGCTTGCGTGGCGTGTCTCATCCCATATCTGCCTGCCCATGTCGCCCATGAAGGCGGGCGGCATGTCCGGGTTATCCAGGATCATATAGGCACAAATTTCCATTGCGGAGATTTCGACGTCGACCAGTACGTAAAAAAGAAAGCCCAGGTAGTTTGCATCATCGTCGAGAATGCCGCGTCCTTCCATGAAGCGGAACGGCTTGTCGGCAGACCAGTGCAGCGCGGCGTCGCGGGCCGGTTGCCGTGGTGGAGTGCTGTCGCCAGCCGCGTGGCGCTGCTCCAGCAAGGGCAGTTTTTCCACGAGCAAGGCCATGAGCGGCATTTCCGGCGCAAACAGGATGGCGCTGGATAAGGCCGGCAGCAACGTCCGGGCACGCGCCGCCAGGGCCGCCGGTCCCTGCGCCGGCATGATGGCCGCAGCGATCGCCGGCATGTCGGGCAGGCTGATGATCTCGTCCGTGGCGATCTGCGACCGGCGCGCGCCGACTGCGCCAAACAATTGCAGCAGGCCGTCCAGCGCAAGCCCGACGGCTATCTTCTCGTCTATCGAGGGCGCAGCGACCAATTGCTGGCAATGCCGTTGCAGGCAGGTGCGCAGACAGGCGTCGACGTCCGAATAATAGCGCTTGATCGCATCCATCCTCAGCATGATGCTCCTCCTGTCGGGTGGCAGACTAGCGGGCCTTCGTGCCGGGCCTGCTGCTGGCGGCATGCGCCGGTTCAGTTGTGCGTAGAACAAAATCGACCATCTGTTCCAGCCGGGCGGTGAGCCAGACGTCGCCGTGGCTGGCCGAAACCAGCTGGACCGTCTCGGCAAAGAAGCGGCAGCTTGCAAAAAGGGCGCGATACAACTGGGTGGGCGCCAGCTCATCGCAATGCGTTTCGGCCAGGCGCACCAGCAGTGGGGGGCTCAGGCGCTGCTCCGCGTGGCGGTATCCTTCCAGCGGCAAGCCATGCGCCAGCTG
>Ga0105854_1000583_pt1 | contig 16163 bp, 14 predicted proteins | sample OrgsoiDNA_201058_FD_89679 | JGI IMG/M metagenome (GOLD analysis project Ga0105854, IMG submission 89679) | Permafrost soil microbial communities from the Arctic, to analyse light accelerated degradation of dissolved organic matter (DOM) -... | ecosystem: Environmental > Terrestrial > Soil >... | reverse complement strand
TTTGCCTGTATCGCGGCCGGTATTGCTTCCCTATGGGGACCAGCACACGGCGGTGCCAACGAAGCGGCACTGAAAATGCTGGAAGAGATCAGCAGCGTGGATCACATTCCAGAATTCATCAAACGCGCGAAAGACAAAAACGATTCATTCCGCCTGATGGGCTTCGGTCACCGTGTTTATAAAAACTATGACCCACGCGCTACGGTGATGCGTGATACCTGTCACGAAGTACTGAAAGAACTCGACCTGAAAGACAACCTGTTGGAAGTGGCGATGGAACTTGAACACATCGCGCTGAACGACCCGTACTTCATCGAGAAGAAACTGTACCCGAACGTTGACTTCTACTCCGGCATTATCCTGAAAGCCATGGGCATTCCTTCCTCCATGTTTACCGTGATCTTTGCGATGGCGCGTACCGTGGGCTGGATCGCTCACTGGAATGAAATGCATCAGGACGGAATTAAAATTGCCCGCCCACGTCAGCTCTATACTGGCTACGACAAGCGTGACTTTAGCTCACAGGTTAAAAAGAAATAACCTGTTGCTAATCAATAAAAAAGGGCACCTCGGTGCCCTTTTTTGTCGCTAAAAATCGTACTAAATCTGGCACACGGGACACCAGAAGAATGGTCGCGTTGATACGGCCGTTTTCACAATAGCGGTGCCACAGCGCTCACAGGCCTTACCTTCCCGCCCAAAGGCCCGAAAATGAAACAATGCCCCGTGATGCTTATTTTCTTGCGGCTGGCCGCGTGTGGCATAGGACAATCGGGCAATCGACAAACAGGCATCAGCCAGCGCATCAAGCGCGTCACCGCTCAGATCTTTCGGTTTATGCTGAGGGGCCAGCCGGGCCTGCCAGAGAATCTCAGCGCGCAGATAATTCCCCAAACCGGCTAGAAAAGCCTGATCCAGCAACAACCCGCCAAGCTGGCGATTGCGAAACGTCACCGACAACAGACGTTCGCGCACCTGTTCAACCGTCAGGCGTGAATCTAAAACGTCGGGGCCGATACGTTGCAGGAAGGGGTGATATTCTATTTCTTGCGTCGACCACATTTCGATTTCAGAAGCGCTGTACAACAGAATAGTGCCGTCCGTCGTTTGTAATTTAACCCGCAACGAACGTTTGCTCTCTTTCGGCTGTTCGCCCACCTTTACCACGCGCCATACGCCGTAAAGCTGATTATGGCTGTAGAGGGTCAAGCCGTTGGAAAAGTGCGTCAGCAAGGCTTTACCGCGCGTTTCAATCGCCCGAATGTATGTCCCTATCAGCGCAGACTGATAGGGTTGTAACTGAGGAAAAGCAAACCACACTTCGGTTAAGGGTTTGTTCACCACCGCACTAACCAACTGATCGGCCGCGCGGCGGATTTCAGGACCTTCAGGCATCAGTGTGTCGCGCCTCCCGCCACCCGCAGGTCTTCTTCAGTATGCAGCGCAATCGCGATGGTCAATTCCAGCGCTTCCAGCACCGTTTTCACCGACATACTCGGCAAACCAGGGTGCTGAGCAGCCTGTTCAGGCAAGTACGGTATATGGATAAATCCGCCCTTCACCACCTTGCAACTTGGCTGCGCCAAACGGTGTAACAAGCCATACATGATGTGATTACACACGTACGTTCCCGCCGTTTGTGATACCGAGGCGGGAATGCCCGCTTCGCGCAAACCGCTAACAATGGCTTTGATCGGCAACGAAGAGAAATAGGCCGACGGCCCATCATTAACGATAATCTGATCAACCGGCTGATTGCCGTCGTTATCAGGAATTCGAGCATCATCGACGTTGATCGCGACGCGTTCGATGCTAAAGTCCGCTCGACCACCGGCTTGACCCACGGCGATCACCATCACCGGTTCAACTTCATCAATCGCCGCATTGAGCGCATCAATGGCTTTGCCAAATACGCACGGCAGTTGGCGGATAACAATCCGCGCGCCAGATAATTCCAAATCCTCGAGCTTTTTCACCACTTCCCATGAGGGATTAACGCGTTCCCCGTCAAAGGGTTCAATACCGGTAACCAGAACTTTACGCATAGGAGATCCTTCTTAGTGAGCGAGAAAACGCGCAAAAAACTACGCAATAATATCAATACCTTGCTGGCGAAATGCTTCACGCAGACGGCGCGCAAACGCCAGTGCGTGTTCACCATCACCATGTAGGCACACCGTATCGGCTTGCACCGGCACGCGGACTGCGTCACGGCTGACCACCACCTGTTGCTGCACCATCATCAGCGTTTGCTGTAAGGCCAGTTCATCGCTTTCGATTAATGCATCCGCTTCACTGCGCGGCACCAGACTGCCGTTGCTTTGATAACGTCGATCGGCGAACACTTCCTGCCGCGTTTTCAGCCCCTGACGCTCTCCGGCGCGAATAAGCTCACTGCCCGCCAGCCCCACCAGCGTTAATGTCGAGTCGACGCGGTGAACCGCGCGGGCAATGGCATCGGCCAATACTGCATCCGTCGCCGCCTGGTTGTACAACATACCATGCGGTTTAACGTGAACCATTTTGCCGCCTTCCGCCTGAGCTATCGCGGCCAGCGCGCCCAACTGATAAACGACTTGCGCGAAGACCGTTTCTGGCGGTAACTGCATCGCGGTGCGCCCGAAGTTTTCGCGGTCAGGGAAACTCGGATGCGCCCCAATCGCTACGCCGTATTTCAGCGCCCAGCGAACCGATTGCAGCATGGTTTGCGCATCACCCGCGTGAAATCCGCAGGCGATATTGGCCGAACTGACCAGTTGCAATAAGGCTTCGTCATTGGCGCAGCCTTCCCCCAAATCGGCATTTAAATCGACACGATGCTTAGCGACCATGCAGACCCCATTTAATTTGCTCGATAAATCGATGTTGTTCATGGAGCGCCTTTTGCGCCTCTTCCAGTGAACATTTCACAAAATGGACCGGCTCACCGAGGCGAATTTGCGCCAGATTATACAAATCGGCTTCGATCACACAGGCAATACGCGGATAACCGCCGGTAGTCTGTGCGTCGGCCATCAGCACAATCGGCTGGCCGCCGTGGGGCACTTGCACCACGCCCGGTATCAGCCCGTGCGACAGCATCTCGCGGTCAGTTTCACGCTTCAGCGCGTGGCCGTACAAACGGTAGCCCATGCGGTTACTTTGCGGGCTGAGCTGCCACGACGTACGCCAGAAGGACTCACGCGACTCTTCGCTAAACTCCTGATATTCCGGCCCAGGCAAGGCGCGAATACGGTTACCAAACAGCAATTGTTTGATACCGGTAGCCTGTGTGGGCAATCGGCCTTTTTTGCCGACCGGCAAGGTATCGCCATCGCGCAATGGACGTCCTTCCAGACCACCAAACGCCGTTTTGAGGTCGGTACTGCGAGAGCCGAGCACTTCCGGCACGTCGATACCCCCTGACACCGCCAGATAACTACGCATGCCGCGGGTCGGCGTTTTCAGCGTCAACGTCTGTCCCGGATTGACCGGATAGCGCCAGCCGGTCCACAGTGTTTTACCGTCAAGCTCAGCGTGACACCCCGCGCCGGTCAGCGCTATCCAGCCCGAACGGCTAAATTGCGTGCTGAACTGCCCGAGGGTAATTTCCAAACCTGCGGCATTTTCATCATTACCGACCAACAGGTTGGCGAGACGCAGCGCCGGGGCATCCAGAGCGCCCGTCTGGCTGACGCCCAACTGACGATATCCGTTACGCCCCAAGTCCTGGACGGTGGTAAAAATACCGGCACGAAGAATCGTTAACATACGCCCTCCTTGTGCGGCACGAAGCGTACTTTATCGCCAGGGCGTAATAAGGTCGGCGGGGACTGTTGCGGGTCGAACATCCTAAGCGGCGTATGGCCGATAATTCGCCAGCCGCCCGGGGTGATTAAAGGGTAGATGCCGGTCTGACTGCCACCGATGCCGACAGAGCCTGACGGCACCGCCAGCTTAGGTTCCGCATGGCGTGGCGTGTTGAGTTTTTCCGGCATACCGCCCAGATAAGGGAAGCCCGGCTGGAAGCCGAGAAAATAGACGATGTATTCCGCACCCGCGTGGCATTCGACCACCTGACGTGGTGTCATGCCGGTGTGTTCGGCAACAAACGGCAGATCGGGGCCATGGTTGCCGCCGTAAATCACGGGAATGTCTATCAGACGCGATTCCAGCTCAATGGATTCACTCTCTTCCCACCACTGCTGCAAACGCTCGATGGCATCCAGCACAAAACTTTCTGGATCGGTGAGCAAGACGGTCAAATTATTCATGCCGGGAATGACTTCACGCACGCCAGGATAATCCTGTAAACGCTGCGCGAGTCCCCAAATACGTTGCTGGCTAGTTAAGGACAGCGGCGGCTCAAGTTCCAGCACCACTGCCCGTTCGCCCAACAGATAACACCGTGCTCGTTGCACTCAGACACTCCTCAGAAAAAGCGGCTGTTATAGGAAATAACAGAAAGAAAATCGTTAGACTGGAAACAGTTATGCGCGAAACGCACCGACGATGTCAACTCGACCACCGCCCGTTTTGACCGCCTTTCCGGTTTCGCCCGTGGAGTTCTACTGCTACTCTCACTCTATTGCTTTATTTTTACGCTTTCGGATAAAGCCTTTTAGAAACACAGGGAGAATGTCTTGAGAAAGCCACTGGCGTTATTTTTTCCGCTTTATACCACCACCCTGCTGATGCTGCTGGGCTCCGGCCTGCTCACCACCTATATCTCTTTACGGCTATCCGCCATCCACGTCAGTGGGGCCATGATCGGCGCGATCATCGCCGCTAACTACATCGGCCTGGTGATTGGCGGTAAAATCGGCCACATTCTGATCGCCCGCGTTGGGCATATTCGCGCCTATGTCTCTTGTTCGGGGATCATTACCGCCGCGGTGCTCGGCCATGGTTTAACCGAAATGATCCCCGTTTGGGTAGTGCTACGCCTGATCATCGGCCTGTGCATGATGTGTCAGTATATGGTGCTGGAAAGCTGGCTTAACGATCAGGCCGAAGCGGCACAGCGTGGTGTGGTGTTCGGCTTTTACATGGTGGCGTCATACCTTGGCATGGCGCTCGGTCAGGTGGTGCTGATGATCAATGACGGGCTGGGTGTCAGCACGCTGATCATTATCGCGCTCTGTTTCTCCCTCTGTCTGGTGCCGATCGCTCTGACCACCCGCACCAATGTCAGCCATATGTCACCGGCACCGATGGAGTTAAAATTCTTTATCGGCGCGATTCCCAAAATTCTCGCCATCACCTTGTTGATTGGCATGGTGGTTGGGTCGTTTTATGGTCTGGCGCCGATTTACACCAGCCAGCAAGAGCTCACCACCCAACAAACCGGTCTGTTTATGGCGTTGGCGATTTTCGCCGGTTTGCTGGCGCAGTTCCCGCTGAGTTGGCTGTCCGATCACTACAACCGTAATAAGCTAATGCGCATCAACGCCTTGCTGCTGGCGGTGACCGCGCTACCGCTGGCGATTTTTGCCCATATCTCTTTTCCGGGGCTGCTCGCCGTAGGGTTTGTGGTCAGCCTGATGCAATTTACCCTGTATCCATTGGTGGTAGCGCTAGCCAATGACATGATTGAACCGGAGCGGCGGGTATCGCTTTCAGCTTGTTTATTGATGGCCTTTGGCGTCGGTGCCTGTATCGGCCCGCTGGCGGTCGGCGCGCTGATTGAGCCTCTGGGTGGCAATATTTTATATGCCTTCTTTGCGATTTGCGGCGGTGGAATTGTGGCGCTCAGCAGAACCTCAGCGAAAGAGGAAGAGACCATAATGGCCGTCGATGCGCCCTTGCCGCACATCGCGATGCCAGACAGCCTGAGCAGTTCGCCGCTGTCGCCTGCCCTGAATCCGGCTTTTGATGAACAACTGATTCAGGACACCATGCCGGCGCCAGAAATGGCGAACGAAGATGCCGCCGCTAATGACGACGTGGACAAAAATTCGCAGAATGAAGAAGAGAGTGCGTTTGCGCCGCAAGGGGCAGATCCCGATGCCGATACCGGTTTGCAGCGCGCCTTTACTTTACTGGAGGACAGTGTGTCCGAAGAGATGCCACTCGAAAAAGAGCGGCGTTTACCTTAAGCAGGGTTGTCGATATCGATAAAGGTGACATCTAACCCATGTTCCTGTTGCAGCCATTCACCCAGCGCTTTCACGCCATAACGTTCAGTGGCGTGATGACCGGCGGCATAGAAATGCAGGCCCATTTCGCGGGCGATGTGAATGGTTTGCTCAGAGACTTCACCGCTGATAAATGCATCCACGCCAAATTCTGCCGCTTGCTGGATGAACCCCTGACCACCGCCAGAGCACCATGCCACGCGGCGAATTTCAGTCGGTCCGCCCTGCGCGCTGTGCAGCACGTTTCGATCCAGCAACACTTCAATCCGTTGGCGCAGCGCCTCGCCGGTCAGTGGCGTGGTCAATTCACCAAAGGGCACCAGTGGCATCACTTCGCCTTGAACATCGATGCCAAACATCTTCGCCAGTTGTGCGTTATTCCCCAATTCCGGGTGGGCATCGAGCGGCAGATGGTAGCCGTATAAATTGATGTCGTTAAGCAGTAAGGTTTTCAAACGGTTGCGCTTCATGCCGCGCACCACCGCCGGTTCATTTTTCCAAAAATAGCCATGATGAACCACAATGGCGTCGGCCTTATGCTCGACCGCGGCATCCAGTAATGCCTGAGAGGCGGTCACACCGGTCACAATACGTTGGATCTCGCGACGACCTTCGACCTGCAACCCGTTTGGCGCATAATCATGGAAGCTGTCAACGTCGAGTTTCTGATTGATCAGGGATTCAAGCTGGAGGTTATTGATCATATTTTATCTCGTTGGGTCTGGCGGTTTGTGCATATCATAGCTGACAACCCACCGATGACCCAACCCTGAGATAAACCGCGCTGAGGCGACGGCTTACGGCAATTTCAGCGAATCGCCCTGCTGCAATCGCACAAACTTCACGCCCAGATCATTGCCCTTTTCTAACTGCTGCATGATCTCTGTTTCAGGCTCAACACCGGCTTTCAGGCTGGGCTTAATATGGCTGATAACCACCGTCAAATCGTTCAGCGAGCCTTTGCCGCCGCTGGCCGCTTCCAACGCTTTCAACTCTTTGAGCAACCATTCTGGCGTTAAATGCCCAAACAGTTTGCCGTCGGCCACGCCGTCAGGGTATGACGTCTCAATGATCATCCCTTTCAACCGTTTGGCTTTAACTTCACTGCCCAGCACCTGCCAGACCGTCGACAGATTATTGGACCTTTCAACCGCGTCAGGACCGGTATCGCCAAAGTAGGCGAAGGATTCATTATCGCGGCTGAGTAAAATCATGCTCGACGGCGTACCGCCGTGACTGAGGGGATAAATCACGCCATCAAGCCCGGTCAACCCAACGGAAAAACGCTGCGCCGGACGCGGCGCGTTCAGCCGGTAAGTACCAATGCGCAAACCACTGCCTGCGTCGGTGAAGTTTGGCCAGACTTTGCCGTTGAAGTAGTGCTGACGCAGCGTGCCGATGGTATCGGCAGTGCCATAAAGCGGCTTTTTGCTGTCTTCGGGTGAGCTGATAATCAGTCCGGCGAGGTGGTCAAGGTGACCATGACTGATGAAGTAACCGCCAATCAGATCACGGAATACCGCGCCCTGTGGCGTATAAGGTGCGGCGTTTTGCGCCGTGACCTGCGGGAAAGCGCCCTTTTCGAGCGCTTTACTGATGCCCGGAAGAACCGAGCCGGCATCCAGACCGAGATAAATCTTTTGCGAGTCGCTACGGATCAAATACGAGGTCAAATTGCCCTCTTGCACACCGCCGTTCACCCCCAGCGCCACCACGTCAAAACCGGCCATCGCCGGACTGGTGGAACACGCCAGGATCAGCGCCAACATTTTGTTTCTCATCACATCGCTCCGTGTGTGGTGAAGACTTCTGTTGGTTCTCAGCCCATCGGCTGATTCCCTCGTTTAGCCGCCTCGAACGCCGCCAGCGTATCTTTGCGAGCGGTGGAGTGATCGATAACCGGTTGCGGATAGTCTAGCACGCGGTGAAGTTTCTCAGCCCATTGATGTGGTTGATGAATATGTTTTTCTGGGACGTCGGTCAACTCCGGCACCCAAGCCTTAATAAATCGCCCCGCTTTGTCGAAACGTTCGCCCTGCGTGGTGGGATTAAAAATGCGGAAATACGGCGCGGCGTCGGTACCGGTTGATGCCCCCCACTGCCAGCCACCGTTGTTGGCCGCCAGATCGCCATCCAACAGTTGGGACATAAAGTAACGTTCGCCCTCACGCCAGTTGATCAGCAAATCTTTCACCAGAAAACTGGCGACGATCATGCGCAGACGGTTGTGCATCCAGCCGGTTTGGTTCAACTGTCGCATGGCGGCGTCGACGATCGGGTAGCCGGTTTTGCCCTCTTTCCACGCCTGTAAATCCTCCGGCGCGTGGCGCCAATGCACGCGATCGGTCCAGTCGATAAAGGGTTGGTGTTTACACAACATCGGCCACGCCACCAGCAGATGGCGGTAAAACTCGCGCCAGACCAATTCATTCAGCCAGCCAAATGCGCCACCGTCACGGCGTTCCAATACCTCAGGACATTCCATGCGTAAACGGTTAAAACACTGGCGCGGCGACAGCACGCCAATCGCCAGATAGGGCGACAACGAACTGGTGCCATCGACGGCGGGCAGATCGCGTTGCTCAAGATAATCCTGCACCTGTTCACGACAAAAACGCCGCAACCGCTCCCGCGCAGCGTCTTCACCAACCGGGAAATCATCGCCAATATCGTGTTGCGGATAATCAAACGGCGTCAGGGCATGAAGCGTGACATCACCGTTGATGTCACGGGCCTTGGGCGCAGGCAGCGAGCGGCAGTCCGACTCGGTTAAACGCTCAAGAAAGGCGCGACGAAACGGGGTATAGACCTTGTACATACTGCCTTCACCGGTGGTCACTGACCCAGGCGGCAATAACAGGCTGTCGTCAAACCGGCGGGTTATGACGTGGCTTTTTAGCGCGACGTCCAGTGCATCATCACGTTCACGCTCATTGATTTCATACTGATTATTGTAGAAAAGCGTATCGACGTGGTGCTCAGCGCAAAAATCGTGCAGCCACGCATTCCCGGCGGCAAAGTCATCACACTGCTGATAAAACAGCGCAATGCCGCGCTGGGCCAGCGACGTCTGCAAAGCCTGAACGTGCTGATAAATAAACGCCGCCTGACGCGGTGCCATCACGTGCTGCTGCCACTGTTTCGGCGTCGCGATAAAGACGGCGATCACCCTGGCTTCGGGATCTTCACACGCGGCATGCAGCGCACGGTTATCGGTAATGCGCAGATCGTTACGGAACCAAACGAGATGCGTAGTCATAAAAATCCTTATATTTTAACTGTCGGTCAGTGTCCGTAGCGAAGTCTTAGGGCTTCGGGATACGGCTCAAAATAACGCTGCCCGGCCAGATAGGCATCGGGATATTCCGACATGTAGTGTTTAAGCAAAGTGATGGGCGCAAGTAAAGGCTGTACACCTTGACGATAGCGGTCGATAAGTTGCGTCAGCTCCTGCCGTTGATGGGCAGTGAGCTGCCGACGGAAATAGCCCTGTACATGCATCAATACATTGGTGTGATTACGTCGGGTCGCTTTGTGCTGCAACAGCGTCATCAGCCGCTGGCGGTATTCGACGAAGTAATCCTCAAGCGAGGTCCACTGCGCCATGGCGGCGACAAAACGCCCCAGCTCGCGGTATTGCGGCTGAGAATGGGCCAGCAGCGAGAGTTTGTAACGGCTGTGAAACGCCATCAACTTTCCACGTGTCAGGCCACCGCTGCGCAGTTGGTTCAATTCGTACAGCGCGAAAACGCGTTCGATGAAATTCTCGCGCAGCACCGGATCATTAAGACGCCCGTCCTCTTCTACCGGCAGCCACGGATAGCGCGCCATCAATACGGCGGCATACATCCCCACCCCGCTTTTTTTGGCATCTTTACCGTTGGCGCTATAAACCCGCACGCGTTCCATGCCACAGCTTGGCGACTTGGCGCAAAGAATGTAGCCGCATAAATGGCTTAACGGTTCGACGCGTTTCTCAGCGTAGCTTTGCATTTTCTCGGTGATATCAATGGTTTCATCGTTACTGAAACGCATCGCAACGCCGTCGTCCTGGCGCACTAGACGCAGCGCCGGGCGTGGCGTTGGCAAACCAATCGCCATCTCTGGGCAGATGGCCTCGAAGCGGACATAAGGCGCAAGTTGCTCAACCGCAAACGCCAGACGTTTATGTCCACCATCAAACCGCACCTTATCCCCCAACAGACATGCGCTAATCCCGATCGGAATATGTTCACTCATTGGCAACTCCCTGATAGTGCGCGAGGTTAAGCGGCAGAAGGTCGTCATCAACCTTCGTTATGATTCAGTATAAGTTATACAATAAAATAATGTTGTACAGCTTTAGATTGTGACAATAAAAAACCCCGGCTCGAGAGTCGGGGTTTAGGGAAAGGAGAAGACGTAAAAACTAATAAAAGTCTTGCGCGGCTACTTCCGCGTGGGCCAGCCAAACCGGTTTGTCGCTGGTTTTCAGCCACACGCGGTGTAAATAGCTGTAAAAACGGGCGCGGTCCTGACGGAACAGCATCACCGGTAATGCCAGCAAACCTGCGGCCAGCACCAGAGCGCGGCGAACAAAAATACGGGTCAGCGTATACGGCGTGTAATCAGACATAGCGTTGCTCCTTTCGGATAAGTCAAAGTGGAGTGAATCTGTAAATTGAACAAAATTTTACCGTATTTGCTGAAAGTTTACTACTCATCTGACCACTTAACGTGTAAAAAAACGCCATTTTTTGCCTATTGCTGTAACTGAGTTACAGAAAAGTTAACTTAATACGGTTTTACATTTCACTTTATTAACAATTTCATCACATCCACTGCACTGGTTTTTCCTCCCAATCCTATTTCTTTGATCGATTTTTATATTTTTTTTACACCCGACGCCCCTTTCTTTTCAGGATCTTTGCCTGCGATTTCTTATTCTCGCTGCAACATAAAAATCACCTATGGAGGTGGAATGTGACTGTTGGCGTAATTTGCGGCTCACTGCTGGTCCTGTTGTTACTCGGCTACTTGGTTTATGCCCTGCTTAATGCGGAGGAGTTTTAAAAATGGCAGCTTCGGGCTTTTTAATGATCGCCAGTTTTATGCTGGTGCTATTGCTGCTCTCAAAACCACTGGGGAATTTTATTGCTCAGCTGATTGAAGGTCAGCCCGTGGGATTTTTACAGCGTTTTGATCGTGGGGTATTTCGTACAGCAGGCAGTTGTGAAACAGAAATGAACTGGTGGCAGTACGCCCTGGCCATCATGGTGTTCAACCTTCTGGGTATCGTGATTTTAATGGTGATGTTGCTGGCGCAAGGCTCGCTGCCTTTGAACCCGCAACACTTTGGCGGTTTGTCTTGGGACTTAGCCTTTAACACCGCAGTGAGCTTTGTGAGTAACACCAACTGGCAGGCCTACAGCGGCGAAAGCACGCTGAGCTACTTTAGCCAGATGATCGGCCTGACCGTGCAGAACTTCCTGTCAGCGGCCACCGGTATTGCCGTCGCGTTTGCGTTGATCCGTGCGTTTGCACGTCCGTCAGCGCACACCATCGGTAACGCCTGGGTCGATTTGTGGCGCATCACGCTGTATCTGCTGATCCCAATCGCGTTGCTGATGGCGGTGTATTTCGTCAGTCAGGGCGTGATTCAGAACTTCGATGCTTATCAGCATGTGACCACGCTGGAAGGCGCGCAGCAGATATTGCCGATGGGACCTGTCGCGTCGCAAGAAGCGATAAAAATGCTCGGGACTAACGGCGGCGGCTTCTTCGCTGCGAACTCCGCTCACCCGTTCGAGAACCCGACCGCCATGACCAACATGGTGCAGATGCTGTCGATTTTCCTGATCCCTTGTGCGCTGTGCTTCGCCTTCGGTCGCGTCGTCGGCGACAACCGTCAGGGCCACGCGTTGATCTGGGCGATGTCGATCATCTTCGTGGTGTCCGTCGTGGTCATCATGTATGCCGAATTGCAGGGTAACCCGCACTTCACGCAACTGGGTGCCAACAGCAACATCAATATGGAAGGTAAGGAAAGCCGCTTCGGCATTCTGGCCTCCAGCTTCTTCGCGGCAGTCACTACGGCGGCGTCGTGCGGTGCGGTTAACGCCATGCATGACTCCTTCACCGCTCTCGGTGGTTTAGTGCCGATGTGGTTGATGCAAATTGGTGAAGTGGTGTTCGGCGGCGTCGGCTCAGGCTTGTACGGCATGCTGTTGTTCGTGCTGCTGACGGTGTTTATCGCCGGTCTGATGATTGGTCGTACACCAGAATATCTCGGTAAGAAAATCGACGTGTACGACATGAAAATGACGTCACTGGCGATTCTGGTGACACCAACGTTGGTTCTCTTGGGTACCGCACTGGCGCTGGTGACTGACGCAGGTAAAGCCGGGATTGCTAACCCGGGTGCACACGGTTTCAGTGAAATTCTTTACGCCGTCTCCTCTGCCGCCAACAACAACGGTAGTGCCTTCGGTGGCTTAAGCGTCAACACGCCGTTCTACAACATTCTACTGTCGGTTTGTATGTTCTTCGGTCGTTTTGGGGTGATTTTACCGGTACTGGCCATCGCGGGTTCTCTGGTCGCGAAAAAACGTCAGAAAGCGGGCAACGGTACGCTGCCTACCTCCGGCCCACTGTTTATCGGCCTGCTGGTCGGTACGGTTCTGCTGGTCGGTGCGCTGACCTTCGTTCCTGCGCTGGCCCTTGGCCCTGTCGCTGAACATTTGCAGGTGTGGTCCGGCCAATAATGCCGCGTAACCCGTTGAACTGATAATGAGTGAGATGAATAAAATGACTCGTAAACAACGTGCGCTGTTTGAACCGCGCCTGATCCGTACCGCCCTGCTCGACTCGATGAAAAAGTTAGATCCACGAGTCCAGTGGCGTAACCCGGTGATGTTCGTGGTTTATCTGGGCAGTATCCTGACCACGCTCATCTGGCTGGCCATTCTGTTCAAACAAACCGATGGCAGCGCCGCATTTACAGGCAGCGTGTCACTGTGGTTGTGGTTCACCGTGCTGTTCGCCAACTTTGCCGAAGCACTGGCAGAAGGCCGTAGCAAGGCGCAAGCACAGAGCCTGAAAGGCGTACAGAAAACCAGCTGGGCGAAGAAAATCTACGAACCACGCCCGGAATCACCGGTGATTAAAGTGGCCGCAGACAGCCTGCGCAAAGGCGACATGGTGCTGATTGAAGCCGGTGATACCGTACCGTGCGACGGCGAAGTGTTGGTCGGCGGCGCGTCGGTCGATGAAAGCGCCATTACCGGTGAATCTGCTCCGGTGATCCGTGAGTCCGGCGGTGACTTCTCCTCCGTGACCGGTGGTACTCGCGTGCTGTCAGACTGGCTGGTGGTGCAATGTACCGCCAACCCAGGCGACACCTTCCTTGACCGGATGATCGCCATGGTCGAAGGCGCTAAACGTCGCAAGACCCCAAACGAAGTGGCGCTGACCATTCTGCTGGTGGCCCTGACATTAGTGTTCGTATTGGCAACCGCCACGCTGTATCCGTTCTCACTGTTTAGCGTTGACGCCAGCCATGTCGGCGTACCGGTCACGGTCACCGTGCTGGTTGCACTGCTGGTGTGTTTGATTCCAACCACTATCGGTGGCTTGTTATCCGCCATCGGCGTGGCCGGGATGAGCCGCATGCTGGAAGCCAACGTGATTGCCACCAGCGGCCGTGCCGTTGAAGCGGCGGGTGACGTTGACGTTCTGCTGCTGGACAAAACCGGGACCATTACGTTGGGTAACCGTCAGGCATCGCAGTTCCTGCCCGCACCTCAGGTGACGGAACAGGAACTGGCCGATGCCGCACAGTTATCTTCACTGGCCGACGAAACGCCGGAAGGCCGCAGTATCGTGGTGCTGGCGAAACAGCGCTTTAACCTGCGTGAACGCGACATTCATTCGCTGAACGCCACCTTCGTTCCGTTCTCTGCGCAAACCCGCATGAGCGGCGTGAACATCGGTGATCGCAGTATCCGTAAAGGGTCTGTTGATGCGATTCGTCGTCACGTTGAAACCAACGGTGGCAGCTTCCCGCTGGCTATCGAAGGTTTGGTGGAAACCGTGGCCCGAAAAGGCGGTACGCCGCTGGTGGTGGCAGAAGGTGCCCGCGTTCTGGGCGTGGTTGAGCTGAAAGATATCGTCAAAGGCGGCATCAAAGAGCGTTTTGGTGAGCTGCGTAAAATGGGTATCAAAACCGTGATGATCACCGGTGACAACCGGTTGACCGCCGCGGCTATCGCTGCCGAAGCCGGTGTGGATGACTTCCTGTCCGAAGCCACCCCCGAAGCCAAGCTGGCGCTGATTCGTCAGTATCAGTCGGAAGGTCGCTTAGTGGCGATGACCGGCGACGGTACCAACGACGCCCCCGCACTGGCCCAGGCTGACGTAGCGGTGGCCATGAACTCAGGGACCCAAGCGGCGAAAGAAGCCGGTAACATGGTGGACCTGGATTCTAACCCGACGAAGTTGATTGAAGTGGTGCATATCGGTAAGCAGATGTTGATGACGCGCGGTTCATTGACCACGTTCAGTATTGCCAACGACGTTGCTAAGTACTTCGCCATTATTCCGGCGGCCTTCGCAGCGACGTATCCGCAACTGAACGCCCTGAACGTGATGCATCTGACCTCCCCTGCTTCGGCCATTATGTCGGCAGTTATTTTCAACGCCCTGGTGATTGTGTTCTTAATCCCACTGGCGTTACGCGGTGTGAGTTATAAACCGATGAGTGCCGCGTCATTACTGCGCCGCAACCTGTGGGTTTATGGTGTGGGTGGTCTCGTGGTGCCGTTCATCGGTATCAAAGTGATTGACGTGATCCTCACCGTTTTACATTTAAGTTAAGGGGAAGAGACTATGTCTGTTTTACGTACTCAGTCTGTTAATCGGGCACCCAAAGCACAGCGTATGAGCTATCTTCGCCCGGCGATTGTGATGACAGTATTACTGACGTTGGCGACGGGTGTGGTTTACCCGTATGTCACCACCGGGATCTCCAGCGCGGTGTTTAGCTACCGTGCGGATGGCTCACTGATCCGTGACAATGGCGTGATTGTGGGTTCTGAGCTGATTGGTCAGAACTTCACTCATAACAACTATTTCTGGGGGCGTCCGTCGGCAACATCCGATTCACCCTATAATCCAATGGCGTCCGGTGGCAGTAACATGGCAGCGAGCAATCCGGCGTTGGACAAAGCCGTGGCGGGTTACGTGGCAGCACTGCGTCAGGCTAATCCACAAAGCTCACCACAAGTGCCAGTGGATTTGGTTACGGCGTCCGGTAGTGGCCTTGACCCTCAAATTTCAGTTGAAGCCGCACAATGGCAGGCTCAGCGCGTCGCCACCGCCCGTGGTTTAACGCTGGCAGAAGTGAACAAACTGATTGATGATAATACCTCGTCGCCGCTGGCCAGCTTCGTCGGCCCGACCGTGGTAAACGTTCTTGAATTGAACCATGCGCTGGACAATATCAAAGCGCAGTAATTGTTCGAACTAACATTGTTAGATCAGGGTGCAACACGCTGTACCTTTCGGAGTTCGTTCCCGGAAGATGCAACATGCTGCGCCCGTTCGGCTTTTTGGAAGATAAGGATTTAACATGGTTGAAGAATCACAACGTCCCGACCCCGACAGCCTGCTGGCCTTAGCCAATGAAAAGCCCCGCGGTCAGTTAAAAGTGTTTTTCGGTGCCTGTGCGGGCGTCGGCAAAACGTTTGCCATGTTGCAGGAAGCGCAGCGGCTACGCGCCACCGGCCTCGACGTGTTAGTCGGCGTGGTCGAAACCCACGGGCGCAAAGAGACCGAAGCGCTGTTGCCAGGCTTAAGTTTGTTGCCGCCAAAGCGCATTCAGCACCGTGGGCGACAGGTTCAAGAGTTTGATCTCGATGCCGCCCTCGCCCGCCATCCGGCGCTGATTTTAATGGACGAACTGGCACACAGTAATGCGACCGGTTCCCGCCATCCCAAACGCTGGCACGATATTGACGAACTGCTCGATGCCGGGATCGACGTGTTTACCACCGTCAACGTCCAGCATTT
>Ga0105854_1000582_pt1 | contig 16164 bp, 18 predicted proteins | sample OrgsoiDNA_201058_FD_89679 | JGI IMG/M metagenome (GOLD analysis project Ga0105854, IMG submission 89679) | Permafrost soil microbial communities from the Arctic, to analyse light accelerated degradation of dissolved organic matter (DOM) -... | ecosystem: Environmental > Terrestrial > Soil >... | reverse complement strand
GGCCTCTCGCAACCTTGCACCCGAATGCGCGGGGGTACCGAACCAGATTCGGTCTGTGATCAGAAAGCCAACTGGTTCCGTTTCCGGGCAAACGTTCTGCGAGGCGCATTAGCCGCCGCTGATCGCGGCGATCACATCGACGTGTGAGTGTTCTTTGAGCGGTGTGTCGAGGGTGGCGCGCTCCTGGTCGACGTAGACGTTGATGTGCGGCCGCAGCACCGGGCCTGGTTCGCAGAGGCGGTCGCGTAGGCCGGGCCAGCGTTGTTCCAGCTTCTCGATCGCCTCGTCCACGGTCGCTGCATCGAGTTCGAGGCGACGTGGCAGATCGTCGAAGAGCGGCGTCAGCGTCATCGGTAGGCGGAGATCGGCCATCGTGTTACTCGAGCGCTGCGACCTCGACCGACCAGACCGGAGGGAGGTAGCTGGCGATCTCATCCCAGTTCTCGCCTTCGTCTGTGCTGGCGAACACTTGGCCGGTGCTCGTTCCGAAGTACAGGCCGGGCACGTCGTGCTGGTCGATCGTCATCGCCGCGCGTAGGACGCCGAGATGGGCGTCGTGCTGGGGCAGTCCTCGTTCGAGCGGGTGCCAGCTCTCGCCGCCGTCGCGTGTGCGCCAGACAGCCGCGCGGCCCTCGGGCATGCAGCGGGCGTGGCCGGGATCGAGCGGGATCACGTAGAAGGTGTCGCGGTCATGCGGGTGGGCTGCCGCGGCGAAACCGAAGTCGCTCGGGAGCCCGTCGGTGATCTCGAACCACGAGTGGCCTCCGTCGTCGCTGCGGTGCACGCCGAGGTGGTTTTGCTGGTACATGCGGCTGGGGTCCGAGGGCGAGCGGACGAGCCGGTGGATGCAGAACCCAACCTCCTCGTGCGGTCGCGGCCAGTCGCCGCGCAGGCCCTTGTTGCGCGGCGTCCAGGTCGTGCCGGCGTCGCTTGTCTCGAAGAGGCCGATTCCCTGGACGATCGTCCAGAAGTGTGACGCGTCGTCGCCGTCGGTCATGATCGCCGAAATGCCCAGGTGACCGGGCGCCTGGCTCGCTGGATCGTCCCAGGTCTCACTGCCGGGCTGACCCGCGAGCGTGGTCAAAAGCGCCCAGCTCTCACCGCCGTCCCTGCTCTCGAAGATGCCGGGCGCCTCGACCCCGACGAGCACACGCCCGTCGCTGACCGCGAGCGACGACACCTTCGACACTTTGCGAGCCTCCTCAGCGTCGTAGGCGAGGCCCTCGCTGGAAAGCGCCCAGGTTTCGCCGAGGTCGCCGCTGCGCCAGACGGCCGAGCCGTGCCACTCGCTCGCGCCGGCCGCGTAGATCGCGCCCGCGGAGCGGTCATAGACGGCGTGATACACGGGCCAGCTCTCGCAGAGCGGCCCCCGCAGCTTCCAGGCTCGCCGGTCGCCGTCGCTCTCGAGCAGGAAGAGCCCCTTTCGAGTTCCGATCAACAGCAATGTCCGCCGCATCTACGCCTCACCTCCCGGATCGAAGTCTCGTGTCAACCTATAGACGACACAGCCGCCCGGAACTCATCGGTTGAATTCATCCTTTGGCGCCTGGCACGAATCCAGGATAAAAGCGCCCGTCGGCGGCACGTTCATGTCGCCGCAACGCACTCGGCCTTGCCGGAGAACCTCAGGGAATCGAGAGCAACCAGACAACGAGGCAATCGGATCAAGGTCCTACGACCAAGCCCCGGTCCTACGACATACGTCCACTTGTGCCGACCCCCACAAAAACGGACGCTCAGTCCATGATCCGTGTCCTCCTCGCAGACGATCACCCAACCGTCCGCCAAGCACTCCAACAACTCCTCGCCGGTGTCCACGACATCGAATGCGTCGCAACCGCCGCAAACGGCGCCGACGCCGTCGAACAAACACGCCGACACAACCCCGACGTGGTGATCATGGACATCTCGATGCCGATCCTCGACGGCATTGCCGCCACCACCCTGATCCGCAACCACCATCCCAACACCCAAATCATCATCTTCTCCGGCGCCGCCAGCCCCGACCTCCAAAACAAAGCCACCAACGCCGGCGCGACCGCTTACCTCCTCAAAGACGACCACCCCCACAAACTCCTCACCGCAATCAGAAACGCCGCAACAAACGCCTGACCCCCGGCCAACATGCCGTGCTCCCAATGGGCTCAGACGTCGCGCTCCTCCTTACCCGGTCGCGCTTTCAACTCCCTCCGTCTTCGGCCGCGCGCTCGATCCAGAAGCGCACGCCGCGCCCTTGGTCGGGCCCGAGCATCGAGAAGCCGCCGTCGACCGCGAGGTCCGTACCGGTGATGAACGAGGCGTCCGGCGAGCAGAGGAACACGACCGCCTTCGCCACCTCGTCCGGGTCGCCGGCCCGACCCAGTGGTTGGGTGCTCGAGCTCGCCCGGTCGGCGAGCTCGCGGCTGCCGTCGGTCATCCGTGAAAGAGGGTCCGACCACGTCCAGCCGGGCGAGACGGAGTTGACGCGGATCCCGCGCGCCGCCAAATCCATCGCCTGGTTCCTCGTCAGCTGGAGCAAGGCGGCCTTGCAGGCGGGGTAGACGGCCCGGCCGGCGGCCCCGAACTTGCCGCCGACGCTACCGATGTTGACGATCGCACCACCCGGCGATAGCCGGTGGGCCACCTCGCGGACAAAGACGGCGCTGCCCACGAGGTTGACGTTGAGAGCCTCGAGCCATTGCTCGCGCGTCGAGTCCAGTCCCTGGTCGATGTAGACGACGGCATTGTTGACGAGGAAGTCGATGCGACCGAAGTGTGCGAGCGCCGTTTCGACGCACGCCTCGATCGACGCGTCGTCGGCGACGTCGGTCCGGACGAAGAGGGCTCTCTCTCCCAACTCGCGTGCGGCCGCTTCTCCTGTCGCTTCGTTGCGCGCCGCCAGCACGATGAACGCGCCCGCGGCGTGGAGTCCTGCGGCAATCGCGCGCCCGAGCCGCGCGTTTCCGCCCGTGACGATCGCGACCCGATCGGAGAGGTCAGCCACCCGCCCGCCCGAGGGTCGCGAGGATCTCGTCGACCGACGCGACGCGCTCGACGTGCAGTGCGAGCGCCCGCAGGCTCGCGGCGTGGAGCTCGGGGTCGGCGGCGGCGCACGCGTCGGCCGCCACGGTCACGTCGTAGCCGAGGTCGGCTGCGTGGCGCGCCGTGTGCTCCACAGCGGAGTGGGTCGCGACGCCCGCCACGACGACCCGCAGCGCGCCCAGGGAGCTGAGCACCTGCTCGAGGTCCGAGCCGAAGAACACGTTGATGCGCGAGTGCGTGACGACGGGCTCGCCGGGCCGCGGCTGCAGATCCTCGTGGAAGTCGGCGCCCCACGAGCCTTCGATGAGCGCGCCCGACTCGACGGCAGCGCGGAACATCGGCGAGTTCCGGACCACCCCTTCGTGCCCTGCCGGAAACGCGATCCGCGCCGACACGACCGGCACGCCGAGTGCGCGCACGCCCTCGAGCAGCCTGCGTGCCCGCCGCACGAGCTCCTCGCGACTCCCGCCGCCGCGGCGGACCCCCGCGCCGAGCTTGCCGTCAGCGTGCACCACGTCGTTCTGGTAGTGGACGGCGACGAGGGCGACGTCTCGGGACACGCCGCCCGTCGTGGACGGAGGCGTCATCTGCCTACAGCACAACGCTGATCGCGCCGTACGGAGCGAGCGTCCACGCGTCGAGCGTAATCCGCTTTCCGGACAGCCGGAGCTCGGAGCCGATTCGCTGGATCCGGAGGTCGTAGTGCCCGACGTAGCAGTCGCGGTCACTGTTCCGGAACCGCCAGACTGTGAACGCAGCGTCCGCGTGAACGACGCCGTCCTTGTCCTCGCCGAGCACCCGCACGTTCGTGACCACGTGGCGGGTCTTCGACCACGGGTACTCGCGGTGCGCGTGCACGCTCATCAACCGCACGACCAGCCCCTTGAGCAGGCGGTGGTCGTGGTTGATGTACATGAGGTCGCGGTCGGGGTCGGCGTCGGGGTTGTCGTTCGTGGGGACGACGTACTCCGCGTCTTCGGTCCACAGCGCGAGCCAGTCCTCCATCCGCCACTCGTCGAGCAGGAACGCCTCCAGGTAGAGGAGATCCTCGACTTCCGCGCGAGACACGAGGGTGGGGCTCAGCCCGGGCCCCTCGAGCACGCTGCTCGGACGGCGGCTCATGCGGTCGGGGCGAGCGAGCGCGCAAGCAGCTGCTCCTGCCAGCGGCGCCAAAACTGCCGCATCTGGAGCTCGCCGGACATGCGTGGTACCTCGTCGTGGTACCCGCGAGAGAGGATGCTCCACTCGACGCCGGAACCGGCGCCCTGCTGGCACGATTCGAGCGCCTCGACGTCGTCCGGCGTCGCGAGCCCTCCCGGGCCTGCGAAGGTCACATAGCTCTCGAGCCGCACGCGCCGCACCGCCGGGTCCTCGATCTGCGGTGCGAGCTCGTACTGCGCCACGTTCATGTAGCCGGCCGCGGTCGGCTCGATCACGCGGAGGGCGGTCGCGTTGTTGTCCATCACGAAGAGGTTCGGGTAGATGAAGAGGTTCCGGTTGAGCTCGGCCATGCGGTGGCCGGTGTCGCCGAGCGTCGACTCGAGGCGCTCGCGAATCGCCTCGAGCTGCGGCCGCGAGGCATCGCCGAAGGCAGCGTTCCACTTCGCGATCGGCCGGCCCCAGGAGCCCGAGTACTCGATGACCGCGTGTCCGTTCCCGAGCAGCTTCATCGTGCCGGTGCTCGGTGAGACGTCGACGTTCTGGTCCCTCAGGAACTGGAAGTACGTCTGGTGGGTTGGCCCGAGGTGGTAGCCGTCCATGCTGTTCTCGACGAGCAGCTTCCAGTTCGCCTTCATCGCGTACTGGTGGGTTCCGCGCAGTACCTCGAGCGGGCCCGACCAGCCTTTGCCGTTCGTCGAGGCCGCGTCCTGCATCACATTCGCCGCGACCTCGGCTGCGTCCATCATGTCGTCGATGTACGCCCGTGCACCGGCGAGGTAGTCGACGAGCTCGTCGACGTCGGGATCGAAGCTGACGAAGATGAGCCCTCGGTACGACTCCATCCGCGGCACCTCGACGAGGCCGTAGCGGGACTTGTCGAACGCCGGGCCGTACCCCTCCTCGTCAGGAACGCCGATCAGCCCGCCGTCGCTGTTGAACGTCCACGCGTGGTAGAAGCACTGGAAGCTCTTTGCGTTGCCGCGGTCGGCACGGCAGATCGTCGCGCCGCGGTGTGTGCAGCTGTTTGCAAATACGCAAACCTCGCCGGTGCTTCTGCTCCGGACGAAGAACAGCGGCCGCGTCGCCACCGTGCGACGGACGAAGTCGCCGGGCTCCGGCACCTCGGACTCGTGGCCGAGGTAGAGCCAGCTGCGGTTGAAGATGTGCTCGAGTTCCGCCCGGTGAAGAGCCTCGGACGTCAACGCCGACCTGTGGTAGGCGAAGTAGCCGTCTTCTTCCCGCTCGACTATGAGATCCGCGAGATCCATGGCGCTCCTTCTCGGCGTGTGGCGACTGGACGAATCATACGGCGGCCGCCGGCGATCGGGTCACGGAATACGGAAACTGCCGGCTGCCGTGGGTTGGCGGAGACCAACGCGACACATCCCGACCCGGGTCGTTGAACCCTGCGGGGCAGCCCGTTAGGGTGCGAGGCGCGTGCGGCATCCTCGGTCCGAGGGGCTGGCGAGCTTTCATACCCGAGGAGGAAGCATGTTCGAACGGAGGGTTGGCAAGCGCACGAGGCTGCTTGCCGAGGTTGTCGTCGTCGTCGGCGGCCTGGCCGCGATCGCCGCGATCCTGATACCGGCCGCAGGCGCGACCCGAGCGAGAGCTGCGGCACCGAAGCTCACCCTGGCAAGAGCACGGGCCGAAGTCGCCGCCGCGCGCCGTCCCATGCTGAAGTTCACAGGCCCGACGGTCTCGCCCGGAACCGTGCCCAAGGGCAAGAGCATCGTCTCGATCTACAGCGTCCCTGCGCCGCTGCCGCAGGGCTCGGCGAAGGGTGTAGCCACTGCCGCGAAGGCGATCGGCTGGAAAGGCCAGGTCGTTTCTGGCAACGGCAACCCGAGCGGCTGGCTCGCCGCGATCGACACAGCCGTGACGGGCGGTGCGAACGCGATTGTGATGAACGCGGGTGTGCCGGCGCTGATCGCTCCCGGGATTGCGAAGGCGAAGGCTGCAGGCGCTCCGTTCGTGGACGTCTTCAACGGCGTCCCGAAGCCGCCGCCCGGGCTCGTCGCCCAGATCGGGCCGGACGAGCACACCGAGGGCTACCGGCTCGCGGAGTGGGTCGTGCAAGCGTCGCCGAAGGGCGCGTCGATCCTCACGTACAACTCGCCCGAGTTCTCGGACCTCCAGGTGGCCGCCGCAGGCTTCCGGGCCGGCATCCGGGATGCGGGGCCGACGTTCAAGATCGTCGAGACGACGCAGTCGCCGGCGACCGACATCGGCTCGCCTGCAGGTGCGCAGCGGATCGAGGCGCTGCTGCGCAAGCACCCTGAGGTGAAGTATTTCTTCGTCATGTCGGAGTCGTGGGCGGGCAGCTTCGCGCAGGCCGTGCAGTCCACAGGTCGCACGGACGTGACGGGCCTCGGCACCGATGGCGACTTCTTCCTGCCGGCGATCCGGAAGGGAGCGAACTTCGTCGAGATCGGCCCTGACACTTCCGAGTACGGCTGGTTCGCGACCGACGCGGTGATCCGCGCGATGAACCACAAGCCGCAGGTGCGCTACAACGTGCCCTTCCGGCTGATCGACCGGTCGAACGCGAAGTCGACCAAGGGCCCCGGCATCTCGAACTCGTACGACTTCCACGCCGCGTGGCTGAAGCTCTGGGGCCTGAAGAAGTAGCGGTGGCAACCGCTTCACGTGCGACGACGAGAACGTCCGACGAGGACGTTCTCGTCGTCGAGGGGCTCGAATGCCGCTTCGGCGCGACGCACGCCCTCCGGGGTGTCGATCTGCGCGTTGGCGCGGGGGAGGTGGTGGCGCTGCTCGGCGAGAACGGTGCCGGCAAGAGCACGCTGATCAAGATCCTCGCAGGTGTGCACCGGCCGACGGCGGGCTCGATCCGCCTCGGCTCGGCCGTCTTTCCGCACGGGCTCACCGCCGCAGACGCACACTCGCACGGGCTCGCGTTCGTCCACCAGGATCTCGGACTGCTCGACCGGCTCTCGGTCGCGGAGAACATCGCGCACGTCGCGGGCTTCTGCCGTACCGGCGGCCTGATTTCGTGGCGGCGGCAACTCGCACTCGCACGTGGGCTCCTGCGCGAATGGGAGATCGACATCGATCCGGCGACGCCGGTCGAACGGCTCGAGGCTGCGCAGAAGTCGCTCGTCGCGGTCGCGCGGGCGCTCGCGACCGACGCGCGGATGATCGTCTTCGACGAGCCGACGGCGGCGCTGCCGCGCCACGACGTCGAACTGCTCTACGGGGCGGTCGACCGTCTGCGCGCTGCGGGCGTCGCCGTCCTCTACGTCACGCACCGCCTCGGCGAGGTGACCCGTCTCGCCGATCGGGCGGCGGTGCTCCGGGACGGCGAGCTCGTCGGCGCGGTCTCGGTGCCCGAGTCGAGCGAGCGTGAGCTGATCGAGCTGATCGTTGGCGCCGACCTGCAAGCGCGCGAGGCGACCACACACGCCCGGCCCGACCGGGAGCTGCTCGCGCTACAGGAAGTCAGCGGGCACGGCGTCGACGGCGTGACCCTGACGCTGCACCGCGGCGAGATCCTCGCGCTCGTCGGGCTCCTCGGAGCCGGCCACCGTAACGCCGGCCGCATCGTTGCGGGCATCGAGGACGCCAGCCATGGCGAAATGCGGCTGGCGGGAGAGCCGTTTCGCCCGCGCTCGCCGCGCGATGCGCAACGACGCGGCGTCGTCTACGTCCCCGCGAACCGCCTGCGCGAGGCGGCGTTCCCGTCGCTCGACACAGCGACCAACCTTTCGCTTCGCGACCGCTTCGCGCTCGCGCTCGCGTCGTCGCGACAGGAACGGGCAGTCGCGGCGCGCCTGTTCGGCGACTGGGGTGTCGTTCCGGCGGCCCCCGATGCGATGTTCAGCAGTCTCTCGGGAGGCAACCAGCAGAAGGTCGTGCTCGCGAAGTGGATGACGCCCCTCCCGTCGGTGCTCGTCGCCGAGGAGCCGACGGCGGGCATCGACGTCGGCACGAGAACGGCGATCTACGACAGGCTTGCCGGCGCCGCGAGCGAAGGGATGGCCGTGCTCCTCCTCTCCTCCGACACGGACGAGGTCGCCGCGGTCGCGGACCGTGCGATCGTCTTCGCCGACGGACGACCGAAGGTCGAGCTCTCGCACATCGAGTTGTCGCCCGGGCGGATCGCGCAGGAGTGCTACAGCGCGTGACCAGGCTGCTGACGCGCTGGGGGCTTCTGATCGTCTTCGTCGCGGTCTTCGGCGGTTTCTCGGCCTGGATCCCGAGCAAGTTTCCGACGAGCGGCAACGTGCAGGACATTCTGACGTCGCAGCCGCCGGGGATCTTCATCGCCTACGCGGCGATGGTCGTGCTCGTCGTTGGTGAATTCGACCTTTCGATCGGGGCGACGCTCGGCGTTTCGCAATACCTCGTGCTGAAGCTGATCACGCACTACGGGCTGTCGTGGGAGGCGGCCATCGTCGCGACGCTTGCGATCGGTGCTGCGATCGGGCTGGCGAACGCGTTCGCGGTCGTCGGCCTTGGCATCAACTCGTTCATCGCCACGATCGGGGTCGCCACGATCCTCGAAGGTCTGCTGCAGTGGATCTCGGACGGCAGCTCGCCGATCTTCGGCGGCGCGCCCCCTGGTTTCACGACGCTCGCGCGGACGAAGATCGGAGGCGTCGTGCTGCCGGTGTACTACGCACTCGTCGCGGCGATCTTCCTCTGGCTCATGCTCGAGTTCACGATCGCCGGACGACAGATGCGGGCTACGGGGGCGAACCGCATCGCCGCGAGGTTGTCGGGAATCCGGACGGGGCGCGCGCGTGTCACCGCGTTCATCCTGGCCGGCGTGCTTGCCTCCATCGGGGGTCTTCTCGTCACGGCGCGCATCGGCGCTGCCGATGCGACGTCCGGCCCTGGCTTCCTGCTGCCGGCGTACGCGGCGGCCTTCCTTGGCGCGACGGCAGTCCGCCCGGGCTTCTTCAACGTCTGGGGGACGCTGATCGCGATCTTCCTCGTCGCGGTCGGCATCACCGGATTGCAGCTGAAAGGAGTCGAGTCGTGGGTAACGCCGGTGTTCAACGGCAGCGTCCTGCTCCTCGCCGTCGCAGTCTCGAACGTCGCCGGAACGCAGCGCTTGCTCGGGCGCGCGCGCAGCGCGATCGGTCAACGCCGGGCCGGCGTGTAAATGCGGTCCTGAACGCGGGGCGGGCCGTGCAGAAAGCGGGAGCCACTCGCCGGTGGAAGCCGGGAGCAGGCTGCCGCTGTAAGAACGCGCCATTTGACGACACACAGCATGTGTGACCGACGTGACGTTTCCAGCACCTCGAAAGCTTCCGCACCGGCAACTCGGGCTCCTACGGCACTGCAGACGGCGAACCCGTGTTTGAGACCCTTGGGATGGCAGGAATCGCAATCTCGGTGCTCGCCTATGTGCCCCAGGTGGTGCACCTTGGGAGGGAACACTGTTCGGCGGGTGTCAGCCGTCGTGCATGGGCGATGTGGCTCGCGAGCAGCCTGCTCGTCGGCGCACTCGCCGTCGATCGCGGCGACCCGGTGTTCATCTTGCTCCAGAGCAGCAGCCTGGCGTCGGCCGCCATCATCCTGTTCCTGGCGCACCGGTACCGCGGAATGGTGTGCGCAGCTCACGCCCTTCCGGGCTCGGACTCCCTTGCTTGACCGGGCGCGCTTCCACGTGTTCGTCACTGGGAGAGCGTCGGCCGAACGCCGCTCGTTGCCGGAACGAGCCGGACGCCGGAGACGCCACGCCGGTCGAGCTTGACGAGGAGAATCGCGGTTCTCAGGGTGGCCGAGGTCGTCGGCGGGAAGACGAAGTTGCCGAGCGTCCAGGCGACGAGCGCCGAGCGCGTCGGGCGCTCGACGGGCCCCAGAACGTGGGGGTGAGCGCCGAGGACGACGCGCGCACCCGCCTGGAGGGCTGCGGCACTGAAGAGTCGCTGGCGGCTGTCGGGCAACGGGTGAAGCTCGGTCCCCCAGTGAAACCAAACGACGACGAGGTCGGCCTTCCGCCGTGCCGCTGCGACGTCGGCGGCGATCTGGCCGGCGTCTGCAGGTGCCGTCCCCGGCGTCGAGCCGGTGGCGACGAATCCGGACGGGTTGACGTCCGAGTAGCCGAGAAACGCGACTGTCAGCCCGCCGACACGGAGGAACGCAGGTCGGCGCGCGGAGGCCAGGGTCATACCTGCACCGACGGTCTGGATACCGGCCCGCCGGGCTGCCGCGAGACTGTCGGAGAGAGCTTCGGCGCCGTAGTCCATGACGTGGTTGTTGGCGAGCGTCAGTACGTCGATGCCGCCGTATTTGCGGGCGCCTGCCAGCACCGCTTGCGGACCTTCGAAATGGAACTGCTTGTTCGGTGCTCGAGCGCCCCGCGTGGAGATCGCTCCTTCGAGATTTGCGGTGGTGATGTCGGCGCCCCGAAGCACCGGCCCGACATTTCCCCACGGGTAGGCGGGGCCGGCGCTCTGGACCGTCGGGCCGACTTGCTCACCGGGCGTGATGTCACCGACTGCGGCGAGCAGGATCGGCCGGACATGGAGCACGCCGAGTGCGCGTCGCGCTGTCGATGACCTCAACGAAACCGCATACCTGCCGGTTGCGGGTGCGTCGATGTTGAACCTGAACCGGCCGAACCGTCCGGCCCGCGCGAGCGCGACACGTCTCCCGTTCAATCGAAGCACGACGACGGCACGCGCCGACGAGAAACCGTTCACCGTGACGTGGCCACCGGGCGCAACCCAGGTTGGAAGCTTCGTCTCGAGCTTCAGGCCCGGCACGGGCGAAACGGCACGGGCGAGACCCGGAGAGAGCCCGGACGCAAGCGTCAGCGCAACGACCGCAGCCGCGCCGGATGCCAGCACGAGGACGCCCGCTGCCGGTACTGCGCGACTCCGCATGGCAACGATCGTGACGACCGCAACGGACGGCGAACCGAAGCTGCTACGACAACCTCTGCTCCCAGATCGCCTGCGGAATGGAGCGGAGCCGGCCCCGTCGAGAAAAAACGGCCAGAGCGACCGTAATGCGCGTGCATCGGTAACAACTACCGACGAGAGGTCCTGAGGCGGGGACTAGTGTTCTTCAGTGATGCTCGTGGGACCGACAAAGTACTGCAGCCTGTCGCTGTCGACCGGGACCCCCGAGCCGTGCTGGGGCAGCACGTGCGCGTTCTGGCAGGACGGAGGCGACGATCTCCCTGACGGATGCGCCGTCGAGCGCCTCGAGCTCGATCGCCGCGGGATCGACGTCGCCGATTTCCTGCTCGGCCTCCGCCACTGACTCCAGTCCCGCCCGCTCGGCCGCGTTGGTCAGCGGCGCTTCCGCAGACCGTCCTCGGCGGCGCTCAGCTCGGTCGCCGCTCGCTCGGCCTCGGCGCGTTTCTGCTCGGCCTCTGCGAGCAACACCGCGCTCGCCTGCCTGGCCTGCTCCGCAGCGAGTTCGGCGTCATGCGCCTCACCGTACAGCCGGCGGGCTTCCGCTCGTAGAGCGGTCACACGCTCGCGGGCGGCACGTCCGACCTCGTCGCTGCGGCGGCGGGGTGGCTTCACCGCCTCGAGGGGGCCGAACCCGACCGCCTTCAGCTCGTCGGTCAGCCGGCCGCGCTCGAGCAGCACCCGAGCCTCGTCGTCGACGGCGGCGGCCCGCAGCGTCTGCCCCAGGCGGTCGAGGAGCGCGGGCGTCGCCCTGGTGCCGAGTCGGTCGCGGGCGGCAGCAAGCAGCGCGCGCACTGCAGCCCGCTCCGCACCGGACACGTCCGCCACCTCGTCTGCTCCGGCCCTGCCGTGCAGTGCCTGCTGCTGCGTCTCCCGGAGGCGCTCCCCCGCGCCGAGCAGCTCGACGATGAGCTCGCGGTCCGAGTCGACGAGAGAGTTCGCGGCCCACGCGACCGCGCTCGGCTTCTTGAGTGCCCTCACCTCGGCGGCGACGTCGGCCTGGTGAGCCTTTTTCAGGCGTGCCGCCAGGTCGTTGCGGGCCTTCGTGAACTCCTCGAGCGGGAGGGCATAGAGGGCGTCGAGCTCGTGCTCGAGGTCGGGGACGGCTGCGAGCGGCCGCATCAGACGGCGGCTGCCGTTGCGGCGCCGTCCGCGAGCAGGCGCGCCCGGGCGACGCGCTCGTCGCCGGGCGCGGCGCCGAGGTTTGCCTCGACGAGGAGGGCAGACGAGCGGGCTGCCGCCGCAGCGAGCACGGCGGCCGCGCGCGCGTCGGGCTGAAGATACGCCCTGCCGCTCTCGGCGAGCGCCGCACCCAGTTCGGCGACGTCCGCACAGGCCTCCGCGATTCGAAGGGGGACGGCGGCCGCCTGCGCGAGCGCGCGGCCGAGGTCGAAGTCGTCGCTTCGCTCGCGCAGCTGCCCGAGCGCGGCGACGAACGCCGCGGCGTCCTCCGGCGCGAGCGCGGTCAGCCGCCGCCGCAGCGCCTCCGCTTGTGCGAGCGAGCCGCCGTCGTCGGAGAAGCGCGCCACCTTTGCACAGAGCGCAGCGGCCATCGCACCGACGAGAGCAGCCGCCGAGCCGCCGCCGGGCGCGGGCTCTTCCGCGGCGAACGCGTCGAGGAGGTGATCGATCCGAAGGACGTCCACGAGCCCGGGATCGTCCCACATCCCGGGCTCGCGGCGGCCGCGTTCGAGCTAGATCGAGCGGAAGCGCTCGCGTAGCTCGTCGAGGAGCGGCGGCGTGGGCTCGATGCCCGCGTCCGCCAGCGCTGATTCGAGGTCGGCGACCACACGTTCACGGTAGGCGGCGTCCGCCACGGCCCGCGCGACGATTCCGTCGATCCCCCTGCGGGCCACCGGGAGCTCCTGCGCGGCCCCGACCCAGCCCCGAGGAGCGGGCGGGAGGGCTGCAATCAGCCTGGCGAGCATGATGTGGTCGTCTGCGTTCATCGAATCATCCGGCTTCAAGACGGGCGTCGGCGTCGGTTTCTTCCATCAGGCTCTTCAACTTGTCGAGGCAGCGTGAGATCCGGCTCGCGATCGTGCCGGCGGGCAGGCCGAGCGCATCCCCGATCGTGCGGTAGCTCTCGTCCTGGGCGAAGAAGCGGTCGAGGATGTCGCGGCAGTTTTCGGGCAGCGCGGCCATCGCCTCGTGGATCGTCAGCGCCTCGTCGAGCATCGAGAGCGTCTCGTCGAGCTCGGACGGCTCGAGCTCCTCGACGGGCGCCTCGCGGCCGTTCGCGCGCAGCTTGTCGATGCAGGCGCGGCGGGTCAACTGCGCCAGCCACGGACGGAACGCCTCGTCGTCGCGGAGGCGGTCGAGATGCGCGTAGACACGTGTGAAGACGTCCTGGAAGACGTCTTCGGCGTCGTGCTGAGCGAAGCGGAAGCCCTGGGTGCAGATTGCGAACACATAGCGCGAGAACCGCTCGACGAGCTCGTCCCAGGCCGCGGCTTCGCCCCGGCGGCAACGGGCGACGAGCTGGGCATCCGAGCCTTGCACCGCGGCCATCGTCTTCGAGCATAGAAGAGAGGGAGGGCGAATGCCCTCCCTCTCTGGTCGTGCGGGTGGGGTCCCGGTCTAGGCCGCCTTGACGAGCGTCTTCGGCGGGACGATGACCTTCAGAGTCACCGACTTACCACCCTTCACCTTGTAGATCGTGACCGGGTTCGACGTGACGTCGCCGTTCGCGTTGAACGACAGGGTGCCGAGGATGCTGTTCTTCAGGTTGATCTTGAAGAGCTGCTTGGTCACATCCGAGCGCGAGCCGTTCGACTGCGCGATCGCCGCGATCATTGCCTCGGTCGCCTGCGCCGCGTACACCGAATAGGGATCCGGAGCACGCTTGTCCGCCTTCGTGAAGTTCTTGATGAACTTCGCGCCGGCGCCCTTCAGAGCGGTGTTCGGCAGGCCGGCAACCGAGACGGACATGCCCTCGGCGGCCGTACCTCCCTCCTGCACTGTCGCGGAGATGGGCGTGAAGCCGTCAGGGGCCATGATCTTTGCGGACGGAGCACCGGCCGCCATGTCCTTGATCAGCTTGCCGCCGTTCTCGCAGATCAGGCCGCCGAGGAACACACCCTGCGCTCCGGACGCCTTGACCTTGACGGCGAGCGCCTCGTACGACGACGCCTTGCCGTCCCATGCGGTGAAACCGACGACCTTGATGTTGAGCTTCAGTGCGGCGTTCTTGAAGTTCGTCGCGACGCCGAGGCCGTAGGCCTCCTTGTCGTTCAGAATGAACACCTTCTTGACGCCGACCGACTTCGCGTAGATCGCGTCGGCGGCTCCCTGGAAGTCGTCAGCTGCCACGACGCGCGCGTAGTTGCGCTTGCCGGTCGGGTAGTACTTGCCCGGCTCGCCGGCTGCCGTGCCCGGGCCGCCGTGCGTCAGACCGACATACGTGTTCGCCGGGCTGACCATTGCGATCGGGCCGTTCGGGGCACGGTTCAGCACCGGGACGATGATCTCGGCCGCACCGGAGTTGAACGTCCCGATGACGCCGATCACGCTTGAGTTCTGGGCGTAGGCGTTGGCGTTCGCCGATGCCTTGCCCGAGTCCCACTTGCCTGCCTGGGCAGTCGAGTCGTCGCAGCTCTGGTAGGCCAGGGTGTACTTCCCGGCCTTGTAGCCGTGCTGGCCGAGGACGAACTTGATCGCCCGGGTCATCTGCGACGTCTGAGTGCGCCCTGAGCCCTGAAGGGGCAGGTCGGACGCGATCAGGTACTGACCGCTGCCGTTCTGGATCGCAGAGCAGGACGACGCCGGCAACGGCGTGGCGCCGCTGCGGGCAATTGCCCCGCTCACCGTCATCGCGAACGCGACGATCGCGATCAGCGCGGACGCTCCCGCGCCCACGTATATGCGCTTCTTCACTCGTCCTCCTGTCTGGGGGGTCAGGGGAATACTCGGAGAGCATAGAGAGAGACGGCGGAAGCGCCAACCCGGGCAGGGTCTCGGGACGCTCGTCACGTCTCAACGGGGCACTAGGGTGAGGTCGAAACCTCTGCCATGACCTCGTTTTCGCTCACTGCGCGCGCCCTTCCCGCACTGACCGGCCGCGTGCGTGCGGCGCCGGCCGCCTGGTCTTTCATCGCGGTCGGAAGTCTCGCCGTCGCCGTGTACTTCCTCCTGCCGCCGGATGCGCAGTCGATCTACTACGTCGCCCTCGGGCTCGGCGCCGTCGTCGCCGTGTTCGTCGGCACAGTCCGCAACCTGCCACGGGGCGAGCGACTTGCGTGGCATCTCTTCTCGCTCGGGCTGCTCGGTCAGGTCGCCGGAGACGCGATCTTCGCCGTCTACGAGGTGCAGTTGAACCGCGAGCCGCCGGTCCCGTCGATTGCCGACGTGTTCTACCTCGGTGGCTATCCGCTGCTCGCGCTCGGCGTGTTTCTGATCCTCCGGCGTCTCGGCGGACAGACGGGCCGTGCGGCCGTGCTCGACACGCTCGTGGTCTTCTGCGGCGTCGTGCTCGTGCAGTGGGTCTTCTTCATCGATCCGTACAACCACGTGCATTTCGGGAACGAGGCGGCCCGCCTCGTCTCGATGGCGTACCCCGCCGTGGATGTCCTGCTTCTCGTGGCAGTGGCCCAGCTGCTTGTCGGGCCGGGCGGGCGGACGGTCGCCTATCGCCTGCTGCTGGCGAGCTTCTCTCTGTGGGTGGTTGCCGACGAGATCTACGGGCTGAACGCCTCGAGCTATCAGGGCGGCAGCTGGCTCGACGCGTTCTGGCTCGCTGCCTACGTCGCCTGGGGTGCGGCGGCCCTCGAACCGTCGATGGCCCGTATCGCGGAGGCCGACCGGCGCCGCCTGCCGCGGCTCACGACCATGCGTCTGGCGCTGCTCTCGGCGGCACTCCTGGCGGCGCCCGCGATCCTGTTGCTCGAGCGGATCGCGCACCACCGCGTCCACTCCTACGTCCTCGGGTTCGGCGGCGCGGTGCTCGCGGGCCTCGTCCTCCTGCGCCTCGGCGGCCTCGTGCGTGCGGTCGAGCGCGCAGGCCGTGCCGAGCGGTTGGCGCGGCGGGAGGCCGAGCAGGCGCAGCGGCTGCTCGCCCACCAGAACGAGCACCTGCTCGAGCTCGACACGC
>Ga0105854_1000580_pt1 | contig 16199 bp, 12 predicted proteins | sample OrgsoiDNA_201058_FD_89679 | JGI IMG/M metagenome (GOLD analysis project Ga0105854, IMG submission 89679) | Permafrost soil microbial communities from the Arctic, to analyse light accelerated degradation of dissolved organic matter (DOM) -... | ecosystem: Environmental > Terrestrial > Soil >... | reverse complement strand
TATGCGGGCGCGGCACAAAACGTGCGTGCCGCTCTCTAATAAAGCGACAAAACGGATCTTGGGAAAAGCGCTGGATCCGCGACCGGACTCGGATCGGCCCAAGGCCTTCTCGTTTTCCGCCGTATCGGCTGTATCCAAGGTGCTGCCATCGATACTGACGAGGCGCCACTGGCGATACCAGGCTCCTCGCGTTCGCGACTTCGGGTGTTTCAGCCGACCTCCCTACCAGAGTGGCCAGCGCGCCGGGGAAACTGGTTATCGGGCCGATTCTCACGTCCAGTCGCATGCGGGTTATGGTGGCGGAAGACAATATTGTCAACCAGAAGGTCGCTTGCCGGATGGTGGAACGGCTCGGCCTGCGCGCGGACGTCGCTGCCAACGGTGTTGAAGCGGTGGAAATGTCCCAGCTTGCGCCTTACGACCTCATTCTGATGGACTGCCAGATGCCGGAGATGGGTGGGTACGAGGCGACCAGAGAAATTCGGCGAAAGAGGCTTTGCGGAACTGGTTGCCCGCAAGGAAATGCGGCAGGACTACGCTGGAATAGGCCTTGAAACTCGTGGGGTCACTTGACGGTCCCACGCGCTCAGCAGAGTCGGCTACTTTGAATTGTCCGCTGCCTGATCGCGGCAACGTTCTCGATGTTCCCTCAACACCGCCGCTGCCTTCGCCCACTCAGCGCGGGCCATTTCGAGATCATTCTGAAGCTTCGTATATTCCGGCATGAGCATGCTATGGGAGGGATCGGAGAGCGCCTGGAGGGCAGCAGTCACCTTGTCCGTGCAAGCGACAAGAATTGAAACGAGCCGGGCTTCTTCCCGGTCCACTGATGGTGATGGTTGTGTCCGATCGTTCACGGCAATCGCTCCATTCAGCGATCCCCTTGATCTAGAAAATTGGCCGCCACAGGTCAAGGGACTCCTACGTTCTTCCCGGTTCATGAGGCCGGGACTAGGCGGCCCTATCCCAGTTTAGCAGCCGTGCTGGTCCTAACTACCATCCACGTAGCCACTGCTCATCTACAATCAAGGCGTAATAGGCACCTTTTCACGGCTCCCCAGGCGTGCGCGTGGATGCGGCAGGAGCAGCGTTCAACCAGTACAATTATGGCGTGCCCGTGCCCGCAGACGCGATGCCTACCAGCGTGGATGGCGCATTGGGCGCCGTCCGTGCGTGCGCCTCCGGTTGCGGTGGAGGCAGTGGCTCAAGCGTGCGGGCGATCTCCGGCTGGGTTCCCGGCCTAGCTTGTTGGCTGGCTGGATGGGTAGTTGGTGGCTTCATGGGCATTGGTTCAGCATGCCTCATAGACAGCTCGACATGGTGTAAACTCCGCGGCCAAAGCGGGCAACGCAGCGGTCCGCGCCCCGCTCCAACCATGTGCGCAAGCCATAGTGCTCGCCTGGCGGTTCCGCCGCGCGCGCTGGTACCGTACCGGCACCTCTGGGACTGTTAACTAATGCCCGAATGTGGCACCATCCAAGAAGTGAATGCCTAGCGGCGATGTCCGCCATGCTGGCCACACAGCAGCAGAACAAACGCCGGTTGCGGAGCGATTGGCGGGTTTCTGTTCGGGCAGCGGGTGCGGCGGCGAGCGAACAAACGGATTTTACAATGACCAGACTAACCGGAGACGCTAGAGGCCCCGCCAACCACAACCGCAACGACAGCCTCACCGCCGTCCCTGGTTCCGTCTCAACCACTCTCCCGGCCGACAGCCTGGAAACGTCGCTATCGAGCGTGCGCTTACCAAGAGGTTGGGATTGGGCCGAGCTCCGGAGAAGAACGGCCCTGTAATATGCACCGTTGTAAAAGACCCAACGGACCGCTGCTGAAGAACGGGAGGCACACAAAGCAACGGAACCACTTTCCGCGCCGCCTGACCCGCTCGCCGGGAACCGGCGCCGCCCGAACAAGTCCAAAGCGCTGCCCGCCCATGCGACACCGCGCCCATTAGGCTACGCCGCGCCGCTTGCGCCTGACCCATCAGACAGCATGCAGTCTGGCAGCGTCATCTTGGGAACCGTACTCCCTCAACGCCGCCGTTGGTTCTTGGCATCGTGGGACGCTTTTGGATGCGGAAGGTGGGATGATCGCCATGACGTTGTTCTGATCTTGGTAGCAACTCTACCCCTGCCATGACATCCCGGGGTCGCGGCTCGGTGCCCCAATCAGAGCCGGACCGACCCCGACAGGCGATCATAAGAGGTATGGACTGGCCCGGCATCGAAACAGACATCAACGCCTACGGCTGAGCCGTGGTCCCGCGTCTTCTGGCCGCGGCCGAATGCCTTGCGCTCCGGGACCTGTGCGCGCGCGGCGACCTCTTCCGCAGCCACATCGTCATGGCACGCCACCGCTTCCGTAAGGGCGAATATGAATACTTCCGCTATCCGCTTCCGGACACGGTGGCCAGACTGCACACCACCCTCTTCACGATCTTTAATAAATGGCTGCCGGAATCGGACTACAAGTTGGCAGATGGGCCGGAGTTTGAGCGGTACGGCGAAACTTTCGATCCGCGTACTGGCACTGCCGGTCTCGTCGAGATATGGATTCCTATCAAATTACTGGCCCGCCAATATCCGCAGGCCTCGAGCACGTGCCGAGTCTGAAGCGCATCGCTCGCGTCCGGATCCCGCGTTCTGCGCGCCAGCGCGGCGCCCGCGTCGACCGCGGTCCGGACCACGACGCGCGGGTCGTCGCGGTCGCGTTGAGACGCCGCCGATTCCCGCGAGCGAGATGCTTCGCCTGGCCTCGCTGCGGGCGCCGTGCCCACGCGCACGTTTCGAGCCGGCGCCCGCGCCGAGGGTCGAGCCGTTCAACGCGGCGCCGTCGTCGATGTCGGGCCGGATCACGACGCGCGGCTCGCCGCGGTCTCGCCTCACGCAGTTACTCGCCGCGGCGCGCGACTGCGGAGGAGCGGAACTGAGCTGGAAGCGCCTCTAGACGATGCGGCTTTGACACGTGAGGCGCGGGCCGATTCTGAGCGCGCGAGCGACTCACCGCCCTCGCCTCGGCCATCTCGCCCGACTCGTGCGATTCGAACCGTCGTCGCGCCGGTCGCGTGGGCGCGCGTGCCGGCGGGATCGAGGAGGCGCGCACGGGCGCGCCGATCCAGCGTTGCCTGCCACGCCCCACGGATGGGGCGTGGCAAAAAGGCGATTCTACAGATTATTTGCCCGGGCCGGAACCCTCGTGCTCGCCATCCGGATTGCTGGAGATGACGCCCGGTCGGAACAAATCGGACAGATCGTTGCCGTTGGCGGCATCGCCCAGAAAGGGTTGCAGGCGAAAGACTTCCTGCATTGTGCGCAAGTCGGAGGAATGCGTGAGATTCACGGAACTGGCATACGGGAGGCCGTTCACGTTCGCGTGAGCTAAAGGAGAGATGATAATCTCGCCGATGGTGTGATCAAATTCGTCAGGGTTGTCGCCAGCGACACCATCGGACTCGGATTCGTCCCACCAGATTACGATCACGCCGTTTTCCTTGTAGGCCTTGGATGCCATGATCGTGGGAACCAACTTGCTCAAGAAATCGTCGCCTTGTCTAATGTTGGCGGCGTCGCCGGTCAGCCCTTTGTAGCCGCCGGTGAGGGCGGTGTGCATATCGTTGAACTGGTTCGGCGTGATCCAATTATAGTCGGCCATTTTGGCGCTGGCCAGGTCGGCGGCCAACTGCTGTAACGGAGCATAATGCTGGGAAAGCGGATTGGCGGGAGATGTATCGTTGCCGCCGTTGGTGTTCGTAAAGAACACCATCGGATTGTGCTTGGCGGCATAGTTGAACTGGTTGGACCCGTTGAACGCGTTGACAAAGCCGGGGGCGAAGATACCCGAGAAACTGCTCAGCGGCACTGTCCACTGATTGCGCGGCAGCGGTGAATTGGTGAGCTGGCCGGCAACATTTCGGGCAAGATCGATATCTTCTTGATAGGATCTCCACGTCTTTCCGGCGCGGGTCAGCAAGGTGGACAGGTGCTGGCTAATGTTCTGGTTTGTGCCGCCGGTGGGTGCGAAGGGGTCGTTATCGTTTAGCACGCCGAAATTGGTCCCGCCTTCCGACCAGAGGTAGTTGGGCTCTGACGGGTGAATGTGGGGGTTGTTTCCGCCGGGGGTGGCCAATACATTGTGGTAAGCGGTGGCGTACGCGACCTGGCCGCTGATGCTGGCCATCCTGCCGTCGTCCACGACGAACCCGGGAGAGGTACCATTCACCAGGCTGTTGATGAACGGGGCGTTGGAATTTTGAAAAATCTGTTGGATCCGGCCGCTGAACTGATTGTCCGGCTGCGTCCAGTTGTGATTTTCCATCGCGATCACGAAGACGGTTTTGATTTCGGATTGGTCCTCGGCGGTCGCGCTCGCCCCAAACACTGCGCCTAAGAGGGCTACCGCGCCCAGGGTGCTATTGCGTTTCAGTCTCAACATTGAAATCTCCTGTATGCAGAATCCGCGGCCGGTGCCGAAAGCATCCCTAAAGAGTGGAACCGTCAGCACGCCGTCAGTTGTTGTGATAACAGGCCAGTCCTACAAAACGACTACAGGTGGATAACAGGCTGGAAACTATCTGCTCAATTTACAGGGTATTTAAGAAGACAGATTCGACGGCAGGCACCGTCTGGAATAGCGCCCGCGGACGAACCGCCATCTGAGCTCCGGCGCAGCCAGGTGCGCGTGCTGCCAACGCCCCGCGCGCGACCGCTTCAGCAATTACTCGATCAGCTTCGAATGGGATCACCGCCGGACGCGTAGAGGCCTTGGTCGTAGCTACACTGCTAAACTTAAAGCGAGTCATTGTGACCTGTGCAGCCGGAAGTGCAATTCCTAACCGCCACGGCCCAAACGGAGCGGTTGATGGCGGATGCCGATCACGGTTTTGCATCCGGCTTCGATAACGCCGGAGCCTACAAAGAGATTTTGCTTGCGGAACTTGGGATAGCGCATTCGTTCGGCATTCCGTTCGAAGTAGCTCGCCTCGATCCGAACCGCCGCGGCCAACTCGGGATTATCCGGCGAGAGAGACCGCAGTTTGGCTACCAGTTTCTCGATCTTGCCGTCATCTAGAAAATGCTGGTGGGCCATTACCCACCGCCGTTTGGCTTTTTCGTCGTTGGGATGAAGTTTGCCGCCGAGATCCCAGAGGTGCTGGCGAGCGTGATAGAGATCTACAATCTGGATGGCACCAGGGAACTGCTCTTCGCAGATGTTCCAGATCCAGTCGGCACCATCGCCCATGACCACCTTGACTTGCGCCCGACCCCAGCCTGGTTAGTGGTGTCCGGGAATCAGTTGAGGCCTTCGGCTGGCCTGTTGAGTTCGCCTATATCGATATCCCTTCGTGCCAAGTACCAGCATCGCTCCCACCATCATCAAGCCGAGCGTCCCTGGCTCTGGCGCTCCTGCTCCCGTCGCGGCGCCGCCGACCGTCAAGATGCCGGATATCCCGTAGAATTGGTCCTGAGCTGTGTTCCCCTCCAGACCTCCCACAACCCAACCCGGCCCGATCACGCCCCCCAAGCCAATCGTCATGGCGCCCGGGCCGCCGCCGAATGGAGCCTGACCTAGTCCGAATAGGATTGCTCCGTTAGTGTCCGTCCCGGTATTCGCAAAGGCGGTAAAGGGTAGCCCAAACTGGTTGTAGTCGATGGGGGAGTCAATGCCTCCATCCCACATGTCGCTTGCATTGCTCGCAACCAGCAGCCCGTTCACTCCATACACGGGGACCGAGAAGTTTCCTCCGATGTGGGTAAAAGCGTCTACGGTGAGGGTTGATGCGATTGGCCTGCCAGGTGGTACCCAGAGGCTGAAGGACAGATCCCGCTGCGTTGGCTTCGCCAGTCACAAATAGGTCATAGTCCGCTATGTTAGCCGACGTGCCGTCGCGAACATTCGACGTTAGAAAAGCGATGCGGTATTGGTCTCCGGGATTCAGCCCCACCGGAAGCACCAGAGAGGCGCCTGATGACGATGACGGTGCCGCCAGCAAAGCCCAGAAAATAGCTGCGCTGGCACACAGATTGATTCGTTTCATACCCGACCGCCAGTGTTGTCGCGCTGCCAGAGGTAGGACGGACTCGAAACGCCGACCACGCCCTAAGAGTGAAGCTAGCATTGCACACCGCGTGTCTTTCCGTCAAGGATAAAGGCAGTGCCTCTCGCAAACGAGCTGAATCTTCGCCCCGCAGCTTTGAGGGCTCCTGACCATCGACGAGCTGAAAGAACTGAAGCGCAAGATCCTGGAGGCGCAGGCAAAGGCGGAGGCATGATCGACCTTGAGGCGCCAGTAAGTCTCGAGGACATCGACCAAGCTGTCTTTCTCCAGGAGAAGGCCGCGGCCGAGGCCTCGCTCCGCGCATTCGTGGAGCAAGCCTGGGACGTGCTCGAGCCAGGAACCCGCTTCATCCCCGGTCTCCACGTCGACGCGGTCTGTGAGCACCTGCAGGCCATGATGGAAGGCCCCATCAAGGACCTGATCATCAACATCCCCCCAGGCTTCGCCAAATCCATGATCGGCTGCGTCTTCATGCCGGCGTGGGTGTGGATCAACAACCCGGCGTTCCGCTTCCTCTTCTCGAGCTACAAACAGGATTACGCCATCCGCGATTCGGTGAAGTGCCGGACGCTGATTCAATCGGCGTGGTACCGGGATCGCTGGGGCGATCGCTACAAGCTCAAGGCCGACCAGAACGAAAAGGGCAAATTCGAGAACGACAAGACGGGCTCTCGCGAGACCACCTCGGTAGGCACGGGCACCGGATCCAGGGCGATGCTCGTCGTGGTCGACGATCCGATGTCGGTGGACCAGTCGGTGTCTGACGCCGAGCGCAAGCGCGCCAACGACTGGTGGACCGGGACCATGACCACCCGGCTGAACGACCTGCGCACGGGGCATCTGCTCCTGATCCAGCAGCGCTTGCATGAAGAGGACACCACGGCCGTCTGCCTGGCGCAAGGCGGTTACCAGCACCTGTACCTGCCCAACGAGTTCGAACGCGACCGCGCCTGCCAGACGTCGATCTGGAAAGATCCGCGCACCGAAGAAGGGCAACTCCTCTGGCCCGCCAAGGTGGGGCCCGAGGAAGTGGCCATGCTCAAGCGCAAGCTGGGCTCATACGGCTACGCCGGGCAATACCAACAGCGGCCGTCTCCCGCGGGCGGCGGGATCTTCAAGCAGTGGTGGCGCTACTGGAAGTACAAGACCATCGACGTGCCGCCGGTAATCATCCGGCTGCCGGACGGCAACATGCGGCGCGTCCATGCGGTGGACCTGCCCGAGGCGTTTGACCAGGAACTCCAGTCCTGACGCCAAGGGCGCCGACCGCTACCTGCTGGACCAGGTGCGCGATCGCTTAGGTTCCCCGAGACCGTCGCGGCCATCAAGAAGATGACGCTGAAGTGGCCGAAGGCGACGCTGAAGCTGGTGGAGGACAAGGCCAACGGTCCGGCCGTGATCCAAGCGCTGCGCCACGACATCTCCGGCCTGGTGGCGATTACCCCGGAAGGCGGCAAGGTGGCCAGGGCGCAAGCGGTGAGCCCGCAGGTGGAAAGCTGCAACGTACCTGCCGCATCCGGCGATCGCACCATGGGTTGAGTCCTTCATTGACGAGTGCAGCAGCTTCCCGAACGGAAAGTATGACGATCAGGTCGACCAGATGACGCAGGTCTTGAACCGGCTTCGCGGCGCCGTCGCCCAGGAAGTACATTCCCCCGTCGCCGCAGCACTCGATCGGCCCACGAAGTTGGATGCGGTAGGGCGGCTCATCGACGACGGAGCGCACGCCCGGTATCGAGCGCGGCTGGCATCGGCGAAACAACGTGACGGCTGACCGCGGGGCGGGGATCGAGCACCGCGCTGAAGCGGGCGGCGGAGAAGGCCGGCGGGACGCGGCGGCCTGAACAAGCGGCGGATGCCTCACCTTCGTGAACCAAAACCGCATCATGACGAAAGGCGGAAACCTGACGCACCGCAGCTTGGAATGGAATCTTGCAGGCCCTGAAAGAAGGGAAGCCCGAATGCTTGGGAAGCCTAGAATTTTAGGTTGCGCGACCAATCCTCCTCACGGGCGGCGGCGCGATCACACGGATTCTCTGGCTGGACTAGCGAGGCTCTCGCCCTGTCAATAATCTCCGGCTTTCCTCGCCGCTTGGCTTCCGCGACGATCTGGTCGAGCTGGGCAGCGAACTGCACGCGCTCCCCTTCGAGCAACTTCGCTGCGGCGCCGGCGGTTTGGCGCAATCTCCGATTGCCGGCAACTGACGGTCGATGGCGGTAAGATGAAGTCCTCTACAGGCTTGTCCGATGCTGGACATGGCGACTATATGAAGCAGGCTGTCCTGGTGGTGCCGTTTTCGGCAGGCGCCAGCACAGGCTGGAGCCGCGGGGAAAGGGAGCAAAGCGTCATGGCGACAACAGATCACGAGGCGAACGAGCCGGAAGGATCCGTCGGACCGGGAGATGTCGAACCGTCGTCCGTTCAGGCTGCCCCAGGATGCCCCGTCGTCGGCATCGGCGCATCGGCTGGGGGTTTGGCGGCATTTGAAGCCTTCTTTTCCGGCATGCCCCCAGACGCCGATCCTGGCATGGCCTTTGTCTTGGTGCAGCATCTGGCCCCCGACCACAAAAGCATTCTTTCCGAATTGGTTGCCACCGGCTCAAGCGTGCTGAGCGTGGCGGACTTCAGCACGCTATCGATCACCAACAATCTGCGTCCGGCGGGCTCGACGAAGACGTTGGGGAGTTTCTTCGGGGAATACAACAACACCCGCGAGCAGCGCATCGTTCAAATCGCTGCCAAGCTGTACTTCTGAAGGTAGGGAAGATGAACAGGCTCCGCATCGTCGCAGGCGCGATATTGCTCGCGGCTGGGGGCTCGCCAGCGCTCGACGACGCTCCCAGCAAGGTCAGGGTAGGCTACTGCGGACCGCTGAGGGACGTCGGCGCGGTGAAGTCCGCAGGGTTCGATTACATGGAGGTTCGCACCTCCGAGGTGGCGGCGCTCTCCGATGAGGACTACGAGCAGTTGGCGGCCAAGCTGAGGCGGTTGGCGCTCCCCGTGCTGGCCGCCTATTGGTTTCTGCCAGCCGAGGTGAAAGTCACCGGACCCGACATCGACGTCGGCCGGCAAATGGCGTATTTACACAAGGCATTCGACCGAGTATCGCGGCTGGGAGTACGGGTGATCGTATTTGGGAGCAGCGGGGCTCGCCAGGTGCCGGAAGGATTTCCGAAGGCAGAGGCGTTTCAGCAACTGGTCGATTTTGGAAAGCGCGCCGGCCCTGAGGCCCGGTCGCGAAACATAACCATCGCCATCGAGCCCCAGCGTCGTGAAGAGTCCAACATCATCAACACCACCGCGGAAGCGCTGGCGTGGGTGGAGGCGGTGAACGATCCCAACGTCCAGTTGATGGTGGACTACTATCACTTCGAGGTGGAGAAAGAAGACCCGGCCATTCTGCGGAAGGTCAGCGGCCATTTACGGCACCTGCACATGGCCAATCCGGACCATCGCGTGATGCCGCTGGATCTGGGGGAGTACAATTACGCCCCGTTCTTCGCCGTCCTGCGCCAGATCCGGTACGACAGGCTGATTGGCCTGGAAGCATCGAGCAACGACTTGCACGCGGATGGGCCGAAAAGCATGGCGCTGTTGCGCCGCGCGCTGGAGCAGTGAGTCCTGAGTCGCATTTCTGGCGCGACATGCTAAGGGGCCTCTGGCGATCCTCAGTCCGGGTGAAAAGGCGCTGGACGAGGTTCGTGCCGCGTCGTCTCTGTGGTTCTTGCAATCGGGCACCCGGCGGCGAGCAACGGGAGGAAACGGGAGACTGCGGCGAGCCGCGCGTCGCGGTCCGGCCCGAGATCGGTGCCGCCGCCGAACGAGCAAAACGCGGGATGCGGCCTCTGCGTGCTCCTCGATCCCGACGGCCCACGCGACTCGCCGACGAACGGCGCGAATTGCGCGAGCGGGCGCGACGGCTGCGGTGAGCCGGCTATTCGAGCGAAACTGCCGACCACCAGCCAAAGTTGCGCTTCGGCGCTTGGCAAGACTGACCCATTATGCAGTGCACTACATAATGGGTCTTCCGCTCACCTAAACTGACCAACACGAAGAAGACGGAGGATAAGGGTGAATGCTATACCGAAACACACTCCGGAGGCCATCAAACCCAACACGTCGACGGTGTGAAAGGCTTCGAACCGGGGATTGCGGGCCACGTTCATCAGGGCGACGAGACCAAAGACCACGAGAATAAGGGGCTGAGCTCTCTTCATCAGCCGTTAATGCTACCAAACGCCTCGGTGCCAGTCCACAGCGATCCATTTTCGCCATTTCCGCTCAACCAAAAGTGACCGATTCGAAAGAGCGACGTCCCAGGGCAAAACGAGGTGTCGAGCGATAATCATCCACGCGGCGGCGGCGTCGAACGCCTCGAATCTCCGCGCGGGATTCGGCGCGAATTGCGCGGGCGAGCGCGACGCCCACGCGAGGCCGGCGAAGCCGCGCGCCGAGAAGCAGCAGGAGACACGCGACCTCGGCGAGCCGCGCGTCGCGGTCCGGCCCGAGATCGACGACGGCGGCGCGCCTCGCCACCGCGAACCGCAAACGCTTACCTTGCCTCCAGCGTAGCGCAGCCAGAATCGACCCTACTCTGTCGCGGCGCGGCGCTGCGAATGACCGGCGCCCGGCCGGATCCGGAGCCGTGCCGTGCCCCAGGAGCGCGTGGCGGAACTCGAACGGGTGTGTCGCGTTCCGTACTCGACCTGGATCAGGCAGGGTTTCATCGAGACCACGGCCGGCAATGGAATCGACATGCGCGCGGTCAAGCAACGGATTCACAGGGGCCGCGAATTGTTCGAGCTTCGCGCACTTTCAGCGGCTCTCCACGGGCGTGACGGCCTGGCCGGCACGAATGGGCGACGCGCGGCGCCCCGGGCAACGATCGCCGGCAGCCGTGGGCAGCGCCCCGAATGCTTCCGATGCGACCGGTCGGCGTGTTTTCCCGTGCCGCCACTCGAATCTGGCCGTTCCCAACCACAAGATCTTGCGGTCACCTGAGTCAAGTAAATAACCATCTGCGCCAATTTGGACAGGACACGCACCGGCCCGGAATAAAATCACCTACCGTTGGCGGATTTCCGGTTGCCAAGCGCCACTGTTCCGTTCTAACTTAGGACCGGTTGCTTAAACGCTGACGCGATGCCCTACCCTACCGATCACTTCCTTGGCCGCCAGCGCAATGGCCTGAACCACGTATCCATGAACCTTGCCGGCTTTAAACGGAACAATGGCCCGGTCCAAGGGACCAATTACCCGGTTTACTCCGACCAACTCCTCAATTGGTATCAATTGAAACGCGTGGAGTCTGTCCGGCTTCTCTTCACGTGGGAAGCCGTTCAATCCACCCTGGGCGGGCCCGTCCCGTCTCCCGACGCCGGTTACGCGACTTACTGGGCCGACCTCGTTGATGTCGTCGAGCGTCTGCTCGCCCGCGGCATCTATGTGATCATCGGGCCGTGGCAGTACAACGCGAACGTCGCCGATACGGACATCGCCTACGACTCCGCCGCGTTCACCTCGGCCGAGTTCTCCGACTTCTGGGGCAAGTTCGCCGCCGCCTTTAATGCCGTCACCGCCAACGACCAGCGCGTCGCGTTCGACCTGATCAACGAGCCGCACCTGCCGGGGAACGGCCGCATCGGGATCACTCTTGCGAGTTGGTTCTCGTATGCGCAGTTCGCCATCAACGCGATCCGCGCCGCGGGCGCCGCGAACACCGTCTTCATTGCCGGCATGGACTACACCGCCGCTGCGACGTTCACGACGAATGGCAGCGCCGCCCAATGGCTCACTCTCGCAGATCCGTCGAACAACATTGCCGCCAGCGCCCATTGCTATCTCGACTCCGCCAACATGAGCTCCACCGCCATCGTGGACGCCTGCTCCGCCTTCGTCTCCTGGGCGCGATCGAACGGCGCAAAGGCGAACATCGCCGAGATCGCCATCAATGCCGGACCCAATGGCCGCGCGACAAACTGTAGCAGTTTTGCGGCCGCACAGGCCCAGTGGTCCAACTGGACCGCGTTCTGCGCCGCCAATAACGACGTCCTGGTCGGCTGGAATTGGTGGGGCAACTCCGAGGCGGGTTGGTGGAACGAGGGCGACTCTTGCGACCCGCAGGGATACCACTGGGGTCTGACCCTCGATAATGGCGTCACACAGACCGTCTACATGGACCTGATCGACTCCTCCACCCCCGTGTGAATTCTCTACATCCGCGACAGCCTCGCGGACACCGGAGCGGAGCCCGATCTGCATCGCCGCCGCCTGGGAAAGCCCGGACGTCTGGATGGGCAGACCGCCGACGGCGTTCCTGCGGACGAGCCGATCTTGGGTGGCGCCCCCGCCGTCATCTACGTCTCCGTCACCAATCGCGGCTCCGCGCCCTACAATGGCGACGGCAATGACCAGATCCGCGTCCTGTGGGCCAAAGCATCCTCGGGCCTGTCCTGGCCCGCGCCCTGGGCCGGTCCGAAGATGGGCGCCGCCGCCGCCGCCCCGCACTCTTGGTCACGCTTCCGCAATCCGCATCTCGAGCTGCACCCGCACGATATCCTACCGTTCGCGTTATCCTATCGCCTATTGCCTGGCTACCGATCGGGCCACCCTCTGCGTTTTGGAAGAGGATGACCTCCAAACGGATGGCGAAGCGCAGCGTTTTTCGTTCAGCACCTGCGCGACTCCAATCGCCGACATGGAGCCGACATCGCCGTCGTAATTGCCGCCCATTGGCACGGAATCAATGTGGGAGCCGATCAGCAACGGCTTCAGCGAAGGCTCACGGCCCGGGCGTGTGCCAACGATGTTCCCGGCGGCATCGACATGTGGACATCGAGCCCGGCTTCTTTCATCAGAGTGATGGCATAATTGCGGCCCTGAAGGGAGCCTTGCTCGGCAGCAGCGGCACCTTCTACTTCCGGGTGCCGGACCACCCGTAACCTATCGGTGTAACACCCTCCTCGCCAGCACTTCACGGCGGCCGATCAGCTGAAGATCGAACGTCAGCGCGGCAGCTGCAGGACAGCCGCATTCACCAACAGCACGATCCCGATGTGCCGCTGAATCGCTACCTTGTGACGACGGGCAGTTCGACGAAGCTGCCGGAATAGATTCGTTGTGTGGCTTTGCGGAAATCCTGCGGCTGCGCGCGGAAGATGCTCGGCACAAACGTCTGCGGATTGCGGTCATAGAGCGGGAACCAGCTCGACTGCACCTGCAGCATCATGCGGTGTCCCGGCAGAAACACGTGGTTGGCCGTCGGGAGCGTCCAGCGGTACACGAGCGGCTGATCGGGCGTGATGGCCTTCGGTGTCTCCAGACTCTCGCGGTAACGTCCGCGGAAGATGTCGGCCGAAACCATGAGTTGATAGCCGCCCATGAGAGGTTCCCCGGCGACTTCGTCCGGATAGACGTCGATTACCTTCACGACCCAGTCGGAATCCGTGCCGCTGGTCGAGGCCTTCAGGTTCACGACGGGCTGGCCGCTTATCTTCACCGGCTCTTTCAACTGGTCGGACACGAAGACCGCGACATCGGTGCGGCGGGACGCTTCGCGCTGGTCATCCACCAGCCACGGCCGCCATTCGAGTTCGCGATTCGGCTGGCTCGAGCGCGTGCGGTACGGCACCGGCTTCGCAGGATCGGACACATACTCACTTACCACCGGGTCACCACCGCCGGAAGCGGTGAAACCGGCTCGGCCCTGCGCATTCAGATAAATCGACGAAGCCTTCACGCTACACCCGGACGGGCAGCCCGCGGGCCACGAGCTCAGCCGCAGCCAGGTGTTGGTGCCCGTCTCAAACGCCGTCACCGGCGCCACGGGATTAGCCGGGGCATCGTCCTTAAGAAAGTGGTCCAGAAACGGCCGCAGGATGTTCTTCCGGAAGTAATACGACGTATCTTGATGGAAGTTCAGCGCACCGAGCGTGCTGCCGTTGCCGATCGATTGCCCGTGAAACCAAGGACCCATCGTCAGAAATATTTTGTCATTCGTCGGGTCCTTCGCCTTGATGGCCTTGTAGACCGCGATCGCACCGTAGATGTCCTCCTGATCCCACAGACTGTGGACCAGCATCAAGGGTACCTTCAGCGGCTGCGCCGCGAGAATCCGGTCCATCGCCTGGTCGCGCCAGAAGGCGTCGTAAGAAGGATGCGCTAGAATCTTTCGCCAGAACCCAACCTGCTCCAGCCCGTGCCTTTCAGCAATATTGCCGGCTGTACCCGCGGCAAGGTACTCGTCGTAGTCGTCCGAATAGCCGGACCACCACTTGATCTCGTTACTGCGCGTCGCTTCCTGATTCAGGATGTAATCGAGACTACCCACTTGGCGGAACGCCCCGTTGTGAAACCAATCATCGCCCATCCAGCCGTCCACCATCGGGTTCATCGGCACGGAAACCTTAAGCGCGGGATGCGGATTCACCAGCGCCATGAGCGGCGTGAACCCGCGTAGGAAATCCCTATGATGCCCACCTTGCCGTTCGACTCCGCGAGATTCTTCACCAGCCAGTCGATCGTGTCGTAGGTGTCGGTCGCATGATCCACAAGCGTCGGATTCTGCGGACCGCTCAGCGGCCGGTTCATCACGTAATCGCCCTCCGAACCATACTTACCGCGCACATCCTGCACCACGCGAATGTAGCCGCCCTCCACGATCACGTCCACCGCGTTGTCATAGCCCTGCAGCACAGGCCCGAGATGCGGGCTCCGGGCATGGCCGGTCAACTCGTTCGCGTTATAGGGCGTGCGCGTCAGCAGCATGGGAGCGTTCTTCGCACCTTTCGGAATCAGGATGACCGTGTGCAGCTTCACACCGTCGCGCATGGGGATCATCTCCTCCCGCCGCGTGTAATCGAAGCTGCTGGTGGAAGGCTGAAACTTCGCCGGCGTCTCGCTTGGGTAGTTCGGGTACTGCGGCGCGGTCTGCGCCCAGAGTGAAGCCGCGGCAACGAGCGCCGCGGCAATTGCATACCTCATCGTTCGGCTATCCCCTTTCCGTTGCTTAGCCAGGCTGCGGCAGCGAACCCATCAATTCGATGCGCATTTGGCTGTCGCCCGTCGCGGTGGTGGTTGCCGGACTGGTTGCCGGATTTCAGGTCCATGTTGGGCCGCGGGGCTTCCGTGAGTATACCTGAATGAGACTTCCGGTGCGTTGAAGCGGTGCACCAGACGGATTAGCGAACGCTTAACGGCGCATCCGGAAGCTATCCAGCGCCCACGATTCGGAAAAATCCGGTACACGTCGCCCATGCCGCCAACCCCGACCGGCGCAAGGGATTTGGTAAAGACCAGGTTTGTGGCTTGCCTGGACCGCCGCGTGCCGTGGATCGGCTAGTTTAACCAGGTAGCACTAACGTACCTTCTCCCACAAACTTCCAGCGAACAACTCCGGGCTCTTTTGTCTCCACGTCACTCAGCACCAGGCGGCCATCTTCGAACTTGTACGGCCTGATCTGGCGCGATCCTTCATAGCCGCGTCCTGTGGCAACTTCAGGTAAATGGACGAGGCGGTTATTCTTCACGTCAATCTCATACCGCCCGCCGTAGGCAAACGTGCCGCCGGCGGCTGCGAACTTCTCCTCTGTGGTCGGGTGCTGGGGGTCAACCCACTTCGGCCGGTCCGGATTTACCAGATCGGCGCACATGTATCCATCGCGGGAATACATGATGAAGCCTTTTTCCATGGGGTCCGTATTGAGGATATGGGCGGGCTGTGCCGTCTTTTAGGGTCTGCTCCGTGGAAACCAGTTTCCACGTGCCCACGATGCGATCCCGAATCTCTGCCTCACTTTGGGCGAACACAATCCCATTGCCCATCAGGAGTGCCACCAGTATCAACGTCCCACTCTTCATGCCTGATTCTTGGACAAAGCCGGTTTCACGGCCAGTGGCACCAGTTTCCCAGTTGTCTCGTCGCTCGTTCCATGAACCACGCCCGCGCTTCCACTTGCATTAAAGGCGGTCGGTAAACGCTACGCAAGGCAAGATCTATCCTAGCCTATCGAGTTTGGGCCCAACTTTCGCATGGCCGACCACTCAGGCGAGGACGACGAAATCACGCCCCTGGCTGAGGAAACACACCGAGCTGCATCATCAAACCGAGTGTGTCCATGATAATGCGTGTGTCCTTTATGCGGC
>Ga0105854_1000579_pt1 | contig 16209 bp, 10 predicted proteins | sample OrgsoiDNA_201058_FD_89679 | JGI IMG/M metagenome (GOLD analysis project Ga0105854, IMG submission 89679) | Permafrost soil microbial communities from the Arctic, to analyse light accelerated degradation of dissolved organic matter (DOM) -... | ecosystem: Environmental > Terrestrial > Soil >... | reverse complement strand
TACTGATCTTGCTGCGTAACGTGCTGGCGGGAATGCAAAAGCTACCGGCCGAGGTGCTGGAGTCAGCCCGGGCGTTGGGCTATACGCGCTTTGGTCGCTTTATCGATATCGAATTTTTCCTGATCCTGCCTGCGCTGTTCGCCGGATTGCGCATTGCCTCGGTGACGCTGGTCGGGCTGGTGATTGTGACGGCGTTGATTGGTCAGGGCGGTTTAGGACAGTTGATGATCGTGGGCTTTAACCAAAACTTCCTGACGCCGATTTTGATCAGTCTGGCGCTCAGTCTGGTGCTGTCGCTGCTGCTTGATTGGGTGATCGCCCGCGTAGGGTATCGACTCACAGGGTGGACGCGCTGATGACTATTTTTCACGAAACCTGGCTGTGGTTCCTCCAGGCTGACCACTGGTCCGGTGACTTAGGGATTTGGCAGCGTTTGCTCCAGCATCTCTATTACGTGCTGGTGAGTCTGGCGATTGCAGTGCTGATCGCCCAGCCGTTGGGCATTCTGTTTGGTTACATGCAACGCGGCGGTTTTCTGGTGATCAACCTGTTTAACATTGGGCAGGCCTTCCCGTCGCTGGGCATTATTTTGCTGTGCATCATGCTGTTCGGTTTTAACGATCTGCCGGTGTTTATTGCACTGGTGGCGCTGGCTATCCCGCCGATGTTGACCAACACCTATGTCGGTATCAGCCATGCGGATCAAACGCTGTGCGACGCGGTCAAAGCGATGGGCATGACGCCGTTGCAAAGCCTGTTGAAAGTACGCATCCCGCTGGCGATGCCACTGATTTTCGCCGGTATCCGCACCTCGCTGTTGCAGCTTATCGCCACGGCGGTGGTGGCGGCCTATGCCGGTCTGGACGGTCTGGGACGTTTTCTTATTGATGGATTGGGCCAACGCGATTTTCCGCAAGTGGTGGCCGGTTCGCTCATTATTTCGCTGCTAGCCATTGGCTGTGAGTTGCTGATGGCCTTAGTGGCTAAACGCTGGCTGCATTTTTCAGTCCCTATCGCAGATTAAAACTCTGCAATAAAAACAACAACATCACACAACCTAAAACACAACACACAACCTATAAGAGAGTATGACCATGATGATAAAAACAGGGTTTTCCGCACTGGGTAAGGGATTTAGGCTGACACTGTTGGCCGCCGGCCTGGCAAGTGTCGGTTTTGCTGCTCATGCAGAAACCGTCACCATTGGTGGCGCTAACTATTCTGAGCAGACCGTGTTGGCGAATATTTATGCCAGCGCGCTGAAACAGCAGGGGATCGACGTTAAAACGCGTCTGAATCTGGGTAATCGCGAGATCATTATTCCTGCCCTGAAATCGGGCGAACTGGATGTGGTGCCAGAGTATTTGGGCGCGCTGCTGAACTATTATCACGGCGGCAGTAAATCCGCGACGCAACAGGAAGTGACGGACGAGCTGAAGCAGACGCTGCCTGCCGATCTGGCGTTACTCAATGCGTCCCCGGCCAGCTCGATCACCGCCTGGGCGGTACGTGAAGAGACCGCGAAGAAATACAACCTGAAGACGTTGTCTGATTTGGCAAAAGTGGCGCCTGAGCTGGTGGTCGGTGGACCGCCAGAAGTGGCGACCCGTGCCCTGGGCCTGCCGGGTCTGGAACGCGTGTATGGCATCAAATTCAAATCCTTTAAATCGCTGGATATCGCCGGGCCGCTGAGCCGTCTGGCGCTGAACTCGCGCAAAATCGACGTGGCGACCATCATTTCAACTCAGGGTGACTTGGCGAAAGAGAGCTGGGTGGTGCTGATTGATGATAAGCATGAACAGCCTGCCCAAAACTTGGTGCCGTTGATCCACAAAGGCAAAGTGTCGCCGAAGGTTGAGCAGATCCTCAACAACGTGTCGGCGCATCTGACCACGCAAGATGTTATCCAACTGAACAAGCAAGTCGACGTCGATCATAAAGATCCGGCCAAAGTTGCTGAGCAGTGGGTAAAAGAAAAACTGGCTGCTAACTAATTCAGCTCTCGGGCCAGGGAGGGCCCTCATCCCCACAGCGAGCACTTCACTATGTCTCAAACTACTTTGTCTCCACCTACTGCCATCTTTAATCTATTCTTCTTTAATCCGCAGGGAGATTACCGCTTCTCATGGCGCCACCCTGATGCACCGGGCAAAGAGATTTTTACCCTCAAATATTTCGCTGATTTAGCACGCAAAGCCGAGGCCGCCACGCTCGACAATATTTTTATTGCCGATCACGTGGCGATTTGGGATACCGTGCCGAGCGGCCTGGCTCATTATGCTAACCCGCGTCTGGAGCCGATAACCCTGTTGGCCGCGCTGTCTGCGGTGACCGACAACATCGGCCTGATGGCGACCGCGTCCACGTCCTATAACGAGCCTTACAATCTGGCACGCTATTTTGCGTCGTTGGATTTCCTGAGCGAAGGGCGCGCCAGTTGGAACGTGGTGACCTCATGGCTACCAGAAGAGGCCGCCAACTATGGGCTGGAACAACTGCCAGAGCATGGTTACCGCTATCAGCGCGCCGCCGAGTTTATCGAGGTGGTACGCAAGCTGTGGGATTCGTGGCAGGACGATGCGGTACTTATCGACAAGCAAAGCGGCTATTTTACCGCGCCCGATAAGGTGCATCAGCTCAATCATGAAGGAAAATTCTTCAAGGTGCGTGGCCCGCTCAACGTGCCGCGTCCGCCGCAGGGGCATCCGATTGTGGTGCAGGCAGGCTCTTCAGAGTCGGGTAAACAACTGGCTGCGGCGCAGGCGGATATCCACTTCGTGTTTATGAGTGATATCGAAAAGGGGCTGATTTACCGCGCGGATATGGACCGTCGTCTGCAGGAAGTGGGGCGCGATCCGGCTCATTTCAAAATTCTGGGCGGCGTATTGCCGGTGGTGGTGAATAGCCCGGAAGAAAAACAGCAGCGGCAGGAACTGATCAATGAACTGATGAACGATCAGATGGCGCTCGATCTGCTGAGCACCTATCTGCGGATGGATATGAACGATTATGACCGCCATGCACCGCTGCCACCGCTGCCGAGCGAAGAGGGCTTCGACGGTCTGCGCACCGCGTTACAGATTATTCGTGGTTATGACCCGAAGCTTACGGTATTGGAATTGGGGCGTCTGCTGTTGCAGAGTTCGGATAGCTGGCTGGTGATGGGCACCGCCGAAGAGGTGGCTGATAAACTTAGCGAGGCGTTCCACGCCGGGGCGGTGGACGGTTACAACCTGATGTTCCCGTTCCTGCCGGTGGATCTCGACAACTTTATCGAGCAGGTCGCCCCATTGCTGAAAGCGCGCGGAGTGATGAAGCAGGCTTACAGCAAGGGAACATTGCGCGAGAAGCTGGGGTTACCGCCAGTGGCGAATCAGTTCGTTACCCAAAGCTGACCCAAAAATGGATAAACGAAAGGCCCCGCGGGGCCTTTTTTAATGGCTAACTATTGGCTTTCCTGACCGGTCTGTTGGCCTTCCTGGAGCTTCTCCCGGCCATCAGGGAAAAAGGGATTAATCTCCACCAGAATCGGTTTGACCAGATGCGCGCGGATTAACTCGCCATAGCCTTTGACATAAAAGCCCTGATTACGCTCGAGATATTGCTGTTTATTGGCGCGATACACCGTCGGCAGTCCGTACCATGGAACGCGCGGCAGGTCATGATGTACCGAATGATAATTAAGATTGAGGAACAACAGACGCCAAAACAGACCGGCTTCGTTAATCACGGTACGCGCTTCGGGGTCCTCTGCGGCGCGATGCTCGAAGAAGGATCGCACTTTGGTCATTGCCAGCATCGGCCAGGTCACGGCGAACAGATAATAGATCACCGAAAAGTCATGATGTACCAGCCAGCCAAGAATCGGAATAAGCAGCAGCAGATGCACTGTCCACATGACCATCGACTTCACGCGGCGATAGCGGAAGGATTGCCAAATATTGAGCACCGTCCAGCGCATGGTGAGCAGGGGTGTTAACAACAGGCGGCCGGGGAAAGTGTTACGTAACCGCACCAGCAGGCGTTGCAGACCGGAAAAGTGCTGCCAACGGCGACGGGTGAAATAATAACTTTCGGGATCCGTTTCCGGCACCGTTAAGTCTTCATCGTAATGGTGTTTGAGATGTAAATCGCGATAGGTGCCGTACGGATACCAGATAGAAAAAGGCAGCAGCCCAAACAGCTGATTCACGCGAGGAAAGCGGGTCGGATGCCCATGCAACAGTTCGTGTTGCAGCGACATATACCAGGTACTGAACCAGATCAGCAGCAAGGTAGCCGGAAACAAGCCAATGGTTTTCCACCACGCCACGGTCGCAAACCAACCGCTATAAATAGTGATGATCAGCAGCCATGTCGGCAGCTCCGTGCGCCACAACCAGGATCGCTGCAACCCATGGACAAATTCCCGTTGTTGCTCATTTAAATAGACTGATGACTTCCCACTCATAATAAACCACTGACTATAAATAACGGATTAATCCACCAGAGAATAAATAGTCACGGCCAAACCACAAACGATTTGAATTGCTATGCTTAGTACAGGAATTGCTTAGGAAATTTTGTTTTTAAAAACACAGAGCCGCATCTACAAATATCGCTAAGCATCCGCTTTAAATATCAGTAGAGCGCATGTAAAAACGACTCAAATCCAGGATTTAAAAATCCAAGGCCGCATGCAAAAATGGCGCTGAGCAAGAGGTTCGAGACCTAAGGCTCGAGCCCGCAGCGAAAGCACCGCCTAAGCGGCGACATTTTGCGGCGATAACGCAAGCACCTGAAACAGGTCCGTTCCAACGAGCGATAGCGCGCAGTAAAAAGAGCGGGGATCCCAAAGGGCCGAGCGACTGCGGCCCTTTGGTCGGTGTGGGCCGACGCCCACGACCTTGACCTTAAAGATGTCAACCGGAGTTTGGGCCCGCAAGCCCAAGGTGCCCGACGATCACCCAATCGTCATTAAACTGGCATTACCCCCCGCCGCCGCCGTATTCACACTCAGCGAGCGCTCAATCAGCAAACGTTCCAGCAAGATATTGTCTTCGCCACGGGCAAACCCTTGCACTGACACAATGGCGCCCGCGCGTTTAGCGACCACTTTACATAACTCGCGCAGTTGATCGGCATCGCCGTGGTAAATCACTGCATCAAACATGGGTTCGTCAAAACCCGGTGCCTCAGTTTGCCACTCTTTGGCGAAATCAATCCGCGCTTGAACCGCTTTGGGCAGCAGGTTGAACAGGTCGCGCTGCAACGGGGCATCCGTCCACAGTACGCGACAGCCGGTGGCGGTAATGGCTGCTAACTGGATCAACGCGTCGTCCTGATTATCTGCCAGGGCCAGAACGCGTTCACGCGGTAATAGGGCGTAGGTATTACGCTCACCCGTTGGGCCCGGCAAGGTGCGCAGCGTGCCGCCTTGGGCAGACAAGGCGAAGCGTTCACACAGGGCAACCAACTCTTCGCGGTGTTTTTGCTCGCGGGCCCATTGTTGCAGTGCCTGATGCGTTGCCAACAGCGCGTTGCGCAGGCTGGCGTCCAGTTGCAGGCTGCCATCCTGAATTCGTAGCGTGTCGGTGAATGCTTCTTGCGGACGACTGCACAGCAGGCGATACAGATACATCGGGCCACCGGCTTTCGGACCGGTTCCTGACAGGCCTTCACCCCCAAACGGCTGCACACCCACCACGGCACCGACCATATTGCGGTTCACGTACAGGTTACCGACGTTAGCCTTCGAGGTGACGCGGTTAATCGTCTCATCGATGCGGGTATGAATGCCCAACGTCAGGCCGTAACCGGCGGCATTGATTTGCCCAATAAGTTTATCGAGGTCTTGACGCGCATAGCGCACCACGTGCAGCACCGGCCCAAAGATCTCTTTTTTCAGCTCGTCGAAGCTTTCCAACTCAATCAGCGTGGGCTTGATGAACGTCCCGCGCGACCATTCCTGACTGTCTTGTTGATTGAACTGTGACGCTTGATACACGGTGCGGCCTTTGGCGCGCATGGCCTCGATATGTTGCTCAATGCCTTGTTTGGCTTCGCGGTCAATCACTGGCCCGACGTCGGTGGACAGGCGCTCAGGATTGCCCATACGGCATTCTGCCATTGCGCCCCGCAGCATTTGCAGCGTGTGCTCGGCCACGTCGTCCTGAATACAGAGCACGCGCAGGGCGGAGCAACGCTGCCCGGCGCTGTCGAAGGCGGAAGAGACCACGTCGGTGACCACTTGTTCGGTCAGGGCCGACGAGTCGACGATCATCGCGTTCAATCCGCCGGTTTCGGCAATCAGCGGAACAGGGCGGCCTTGAGGATCCAGACGGCCCGCAATGCTGCGCTGCAAAATACCGGCGACGTCGGTTGAACCGGTAAAGAGCACGCCGCGTACGCGTTCGTCATTCACTAACTGCGCGCCCACGGTTTCACCCTGTCCTGGCAACAGTTGCAGCACCCCTGCCGGAACCCCAGCTTCGTGCAGAATACGCACCGCCTGGGCGGCAATCAGCGGCGTCTGCTCAGCAGGTTTCGCTAAAACGCTGTTGCCTGCGGCCAGTGCCGCTGCAATCTGGCCCGTGAAGATAGCCAGAGGGAAGTTCCACGGGCTGATACACACCACGGTGCCGAGCGGGCGGTGGGTATTGTTGTCAAACTGGTCGCGGATTTGCCCCGCGTAGTAATGCAGGAAGTCGACGGCTTCACGCACTTCGGCAATGGCGTTATTAAAGGTTTTCCCGGCCTCACGCACAAGTACGCCAAGCAGACTCTGGAGTTCTCCTTCCATCAGTTCTGCGGCACGTTGCAAGATTGCAGCGCGTTCTTCGGGAGGTGTCGCAAACCAAATCGGACTAGCGGCAGCGGCGGCATCTAAGGCGCGGCTGACTTCCGCTTCCGTGGCTTCACGTACCTGACCGACCACGTCACTTGGCTCGGCCGGGTTAATCACCGCCACAAATTCGCCTTGATCCATTTCGGCATCAATCATCGGTTGGGCAACCACCGGATGCGCCGCGCCGCTGAGCAGGGCGCTGGACAGTGAGGCCAGACGGTGCTCGTTGGACAGGTCGAGGCCGGAAGAGTTGACGCGCGTACTGCCGTTGACACCATATAAGTGACGCGGTAACGCAATGCGAGGGTGCGGCAAACCGACCTGACCTTCGCTGGCGGCCAGCGCTTCCACGGCTTTCACCGGATCGGCTACCAGTTCGTCGAGCGGCAAAGTCGCGTCGGCAATGCGGTTAACAAAGGAGGTGTTGGCACCGTTTTCCAGCAGACGGCGCACCAGATAGGCCAACAGCGTTTCATGGGTGCCGACCGGAGCATAAATACGGCAAGGGCGGTTGAGTTTACCGTCGGCGATTTTACCGACCACTTGCTCGTACAGCGGTTCGCCCATGCCGTGCAGGCACTGGAACTCATACTGGCCGGGATAATAGTTATTGCCCGCCAGTTGATAAATTGCCGCCAGCGTATGGGCGTTGTGGGTCGCGAACTGCGGATAAATCAGGTTCGGCACCGCCAGCAGTTTGCGGGCGCAGGCCAGATAAGAGACGTCGGTATACACTTTGCGGGTATAGACCGGATAATCTTCCAGCCCGTCCACCTGTGCACGTTTAATTTCGCTGTCCCAGTACGCGCCTTTTACCAGACGGATCATCAGGCGGCGACGGCTGCGCTGGGCCAGATTGGTCAGATAGTCGATCACCATCGGGCAGCGTTTTTGATAGGCCTGAATCACGAAACCAATGCCGTTCCAGCCTGCCAGCTCTGGTTCAAAACAGAGTTTTTCCAGCAGGTCGAGAGAGATTTCCAGACGGTCCGCTTCTTCGGCGTCGATATTGATCCCGACATCGTACTGGCGCGCCATCAGGGTTAACGACAGCAGGCGCGGGTACAACTCGTCCATCACGCGTTCGTACTGCGCACGGCTATAACGTGGGTGCAGAGCAGAAAGTTTGATCGAAATCCCCGGGCCTTCGTAAATCCCCCGGCCATTCGACGCTTTGCCGATGGCGTGAATCGCTTGCTGGTAAGAGAGCAAATAGGCCTGCGCGTCTTTTTCGGTCAGTGCCGCTTCACCCAACATATCGTAAGAGTAGCGGAAGCCTTTTTCTTCGTGTTTACGGGCATTGGCCAGCGCTTCGCCGATGGTTTCACCGGTGACAAACTGCTCGCCCATCAGGCGCATTGCCATGTCCACGCCTTTGCGGATCAGCGGTTCGCCACTTTTGCCGATAATACGGTTGAGTGAACGCGACAGATTGGCTTCGTTGTGCGTCGCCACCAGTTTACCGGTAAACAGCAGGCCCCAAGTCGCGGCATTGACGAACAGCGACGGGCTGCGGCCAAGGTGTGAATGCCAGTTACCGGTGCTGATTTTGTCGCGGATCAACGCGTCGCGAGTCGGTTTGTCAGGAATACGCAGCAGCGCTTCCGCCAAACACATCAGCGCCACGCCTTCTGATGAGGAGAGGGAAAACTCCTGCAACAGGCTTTGCACCATACCGGCACGGCCGTTGGCGCTTTTCTGGTTCCGTAATTTGTGAGCGAGGTCGTAAGCCAGTTTGTGCGCCGCCTGATCCATCGGCGCAGGTAAGCGGGCCTGTTCGAGCAGCATAGCAACCGCTTCAGCTTCCGGGCGACGATAGGCGGCGGTGATGGCAGAACGGCTGACCGATTGCGGCAGAATTTGTTCGGCGAAGTCGAGGAAAGGCTGGTGCGACTCGTGTAGGGCAACCGGCGACAGTTCTTCATTTTCGCCTGACGGCGCGGCGTTCAGCGCGGGGATCTCCGGCAGGGCATCGCCATTTTCCAGGCGCTCGAGGTAGGAGTAAATCGCCTGTTTGATCAGCCAGTGCGGCGTGCGGTCAATCCCTTGCGCGGCCACTTTCAGTCTGTCGCGCGTTGTTTCGTCGAGCTTCACGCCCATCGTTGTCATACCCATTCTCATTACCTCATCATCGTCATATGGGCAGCAATATCTTCTATGTTGCAACTTTGTGCAACCCTGTTAAATGCATGATGCGTGGCAATACCAAAAATGGGGCGGTTATTAACATTTATCGCTATGAGACGTAGGGCGTGAAATTCAGTTATGGCTTAAATAAAAGGGGTTTTACTTGGCGTTTTGTCTGGGTGCAACCGGCGAGTGGCTGAGTGGGAGTCGGGTGCAAATTGGCGGTAGCGACTCCAGTAAATCTCTGCTAATTGCAGTTTGTCTCGCCGATTATGCTGGAATGCGCGGCTCCCCCGTCTTCCGTGGTTTCTCTGAAATAATCAGCAATATCTTTTCCGGCCAAAAGCCGCGTTATGGCTCAAAAAATCCCCTGTGAGCACTTGTTTTTATTTTTGCAGGAATGATAATCACTATCGTTTTCATTTTACTTATCTTTACACGATAGGTCAGTGTTTTTGCTTGAGCATCACGGTGCCGGGAGTATCAGCTATGTTCGTCCCCTTTCTCATTATGTTCCGCGAAGGGCTTGAAGCCGCGTTAATTGTCAGCCTGATCGCCAGCTATTTGAAGCGGACGCAGCGCGGACAATGGCTCGGTGTGGTGTGGATTGGGGTGATTGTTGCCGCGGCGTTATGTCTGGCATTGGGTATTTTCATCAATGAAACCACCGGAGAATTCCCGCAGAAAGAGCAGGAACTGTTCGAAGGCATTGTGGCGGTGATCGCCGTGTGCATTCTGACTTACATGGTGTTCTGGATGCGTAAAGTGTCCCGTTCGATCAAAGTGCATCTGGAAGGCGCAATCGACAACGCCCTTAATTCCGGTCGCGGACAGGGTTGGGCGCTGGTGGCGATGGTGTTTTTTGCCGTGGCGCGTGAAGGGCTGGAGTCGGTGTTCTTCCTGCTGGCGGCGTTCCAGCAAGATGTCGGCATTGCGGCGCCGATTGGTGCCATCCTCGGACTGGCGGCGGCCATCGTCCTTGGTTTCTTAATTTACTACGGCGGGGTGAAACTGCATCTGGCGAAGTTCTTCAAATGGACCAGCCTGTTCATTCTGTTTGTCGCGGCGGGCTTGGCGGCAGGCGCTATCCGCGCCTTCCACGAAGCCGGTTTGTGGAACAGCATGCAGGATATCGCCTTTGACTTGAGCAATGTTCTCTCTACCCATTCACTGTTCGGTACGCTGCTGGAAGGCATGTTTGGCTATCAGGAAGCGCCAACGGTGAGCGAGGTGGCGGTCTATTTCCTGTACCTGATCCCCGCGTTGATTCTGTTTTTCTTACCCCAAGGCAAGCAGCCAGTGACGGCAGCGTCTGCGGTGAGCCACAAAACACAACGTTAAGGTTTTGATCATTTAGCTCTTTGAATTCAACGTTATCCCAATAATTTTACCATCGCCTTTAACCGGGCGTCTTTAATAGGGGTGTTACCCGATGTCCGATTCATCAACGCTGTTCCGCCGTACCGCTTTGCAGATTGCTCTTTTATCGTTGCCGCTGTTCGGCCTCAGCGCCAATGCGCTGGCTGCCGATATTCCTCAGGTAAAAATCACGGTTAATGACAAACAGTGTGATCCGATGGCGCTGACGGTGCCTGCGGGCAAAACGCAGTTTGTGGTGCACAACGCCAGCCAGAAAGGGCTGGAGTGGGAGATCCTCAAAGGCGTGATGGTGGTGGAAGAGCGCGAGAACATCGCGCCGGGTTTCACTCAGAAAATGACCGCGAACCTTGAGCCGGGCGAATATGACATGACCTGTGGGCTGCTGAGCAACCCGAAAGGCAAGCTGACGGTCACGACCGAAGGCGCCAGCACCGCGACCAAACCTGACGCCATGGCGCTGGTTGGCCCGATTGCCGAATACAAAGTCTACGTCACCCAACAGGTTGGCGAACTGGTGTCACACACCAAAGCCTTTACCGACGCGGTGAAAAAGGGCGACCTGAAGAAAGCCCAGTCGCTGTATGCCTCAACCCGTATTTACTATGAGCGCATCGAGCCGATTGCCGAACTGTTCTCTGATCTGGACAGCAGCATCGATGCCCGTGAAGACGATTTCGAGAAAAAAGCGGAAGATCCGAAATTCACCGGTTTCCACCGTCTGGAAAAAATCCTGTTCGCGGATAAAACCACCCAAGGCACCGAGCCGTTTGCTGACAAGCTGTACACCGACGTGCAGGATCTGCAAAAACGCATTACCGATCTGACCTTCCCGCCGAACAAAGTGGTGGGCGGTGCAGCGGATCTGATCGAAGAAGTGGCCTCAAGCAAAATCAGCGGTGAAGAAGATCGTTACAGCCGCAGCGACCTGTGGGATTTCCGTGCCAACCTTGATGGCGCACAGAAAATCGTGAACCTGCTGCGCCCGTTATTGGTGAAAGCAGACAAGCCGCTGTTGGATAAGATCGACGCCAACTTCAAAACGGTGGATGCGCTGCTGGACAAATACAAAACCAAAGAAGGTTATGAAAGCTACGAGAAGCTGACCGACGCTGACCGTATCGCGATGAAAGGCCCGATCACCACGTTGGCGGAAGATTTAGCCAAGCTGCGCGGCGTGTTAGGTCTGGATTAATTCCCCTTCATACTTCGAGCCGCAGCCAACACACCTGCGACTCGAATTATTTTGGGGAGATTTTGAAGGGTTTGAAAGAAAGGGCGCTTCGGCGCTCTTTTGCATAGTGCGAAGCAGGAAGCGTTTACGTATTGAGGCATAAGCAATGAGTGACCATAACGACAATAAGTCCGATTCACAGGACGTCTCTTCTTCACGCCGGCGTTTATTAAAAGGCGTCGGTTTACTGGGCGGTGCGCTGGCCCTTGGTGGCGCTGCCGCTGCAGGTATGGCGGACGATAGCGCCTCAAAAACCACCGGCTCTAAGCCGGGTTATGAGCCGGGTACGGTGTCACCGGACGAACGCTGGAGTAAGCAGCCGTTTCTTGGTGAGCATCAGGCCGGGATTTTAACGCCGCAGCAAGCCTCGATGATGCTGGTGTCGTTTGACGTGTTGGCGACCAGTAAAGCTGACCTCGAACGCCTGTTTCGTTTGCTGACGGCGCGTTTCGCGTTTCTGACCACTGGCGGTACCGCACCCGAAGTGGATCCTAAATTCCCGCCGATGGATTCTGGCGTCATGGGCCCGGAGATTTACCCGGATAACCTGACCATGACGCTGTCCGTCGGCGACTCGCTGTTCGATGAGCGTTTTGGTTTAGCGCCGCATAAACCGCTGAAGTTACAGCGCATGGCGCGTTTCCCCAACGATTCACTGGATGCCAAATTGTGCCACGGCGACATGCTGTTGCAGATTTGCGCCAATAATAGCGACACCGTGGTGCACGCAGTGCGTGACATCATCAAATACACGCCGGATTTGCTCAGCGTGCGCTGGCGTCGCGACGGCTTTATCTCCTCCCACGCGGCGCGCAGTCAGGGCAAAGAGACGCCCATCAACCTGCTGGGCTTTAAAGACGGCACCGCCAATCCCGATACCAAAGACACGCCATTGATGGATAAAGCCATTTGGGTGACGGAGCAGCAGGGCGAACCGGCGTGGTCGGTGGGTGGCAGCTATCAGGCGATGCGTATTATCCCGATGCACGTTGAGTTTTGGGACCGTACGCCGCTGCAAGAGCAGCAGACTATTTTCGGCCGCCATAAGCATACCGGCGCACCGCTGGGTATGGAAAAAGAGCATGACGTGCCGGATTACACGAAAGATCCCGAAGGTAAAGTGATCCCGCTCGACGCGCATATTCGCCTGGCGAATCCGCGTACCAAAGAGACCGATGACAGCCTGATGCTGCGTCGTGGCTACAGCTATTCGTTAGGGGTGACCAATTCTGGGCAACTGGAAATGGGGCTGTTGTTCGTCTGCTTCCAGCATGATTTGGAAAAGGGTTTCCTGAGTGTGCAAAAGCGCCTGAACGGCGAGCCGCTGGAAGAATATATCCGTCCAGTGGGCGGCGGATTCTTCTTCACCTTGCCGGGCGTGAAGGATGAAAATCACTATCTGGGACAGTCGCTGATAGAGGCGTGAGTCTGAAAACTTGATTTGTTGCGAAAAGAAAGGGAGCCTCGGCTCCCTTTTTACTGCGTGCTTAAGGCTTAAGCGATGAGTATGGCTTAGTGGAAGTGCGAGTGCCCGCCAAAACCTTCTGATTTTGAGTTATCCGCGCCGTAACCATGACCGCCAAAGGCGTGAGAATGCGCACTGTCAGCCCCGCGGCCTTCAGAACCATGATGACCCTTGCCGCCGTTTTTATCTGCGGCATTGCTACCCAGTGAGGTCATTAATGCGGGAACGTGCGGAACAGCGACCTGAAGTGACGGGTTAATCTTTGCCAGTTCAGCGGCGGTGGTAAGGGTGGTCTGGCCGTTAACCGTCACGCTCACACGCGTTGATGGTTTCAGGCTGCTGACGGCAACGTTAATGGTGTCGGTTGCCGGGCGCATCGAGGTGCCGGAATATACTGGGGTATTTTGCTCGCTGTATTGTGCGGTCAATTGTGGATTGTTTTTCACGCCGTAGGTGTCAGCCAACATCGCGTTAAGTTGCTGTTGTTCCAATTGGTTTCTGTAATTCACGCCGTTGACATTCTCGATATCGGTAACCAGCGCCTGGCGTGTCACCTTCTCAGCATCTTGTGCACTCTGAGCTTTATCAACGATGGCTTGATTCGTAGAATTATCAGGATTGAACCGGCCAGAACCGTCACGGCTGGTGGTATCGTTATAGGCATTCAGCGCCGCCTGTCTGTTGGCAGAAGCATTCGCTTCGGCGGAAACGTCAGCATCGCGCGTTGCGACCGCATGGTCGAAAACATGAGCGTCCTCTACAGCAAATGCAGACGCGGAGAAAACAGCAGAAACGATAGAAACCATCAATAATTTACGCATTCAAATAATCCAAGTGAATAATTTAAGTTGCGCATCATAGAGATCTCTAATTACTTTTCTTTACGAAATATCAAATTTTCTTTACTCAATTAAAAAAATGTTTCATTCGTTTGATCCTCACACCGTTGTGCGACACCTGAAATAAATGTGTTCACGGGAAGCGCATAACAGCATGACTTTTTTACCGCTGGTTACTGAATTCACTGTCTGTTAATACTCCGCGTAAATCATAAAAAGGTGAGGAATGTCATGATGCTAAGCCGTCACGACGCCCGAGGAAACCTTGTTTATGACCATCAATCACCAGCGCCGAAAACTTCTGATTCTGGGTGTCGGCATGGCACTGACTGCGCCACGCGTGTACGCCAAATCCGTGGCGGTGCCGATTTCGCTGACCTCTGACGCCAGTCACATCCATATTGTGGTGCCTGCCAATGACCAACGCAGCCGGGTGTTTACACTCGATTCTCCACACCGCGTGGTGATCGACGTGCCGCTTGAGGCGTTTCCGCCCTCATTGGTGCATTCGCTGACCGTGCTTAAGCAGAAGTTTCCGTGGCTGGTGCATAGCCAAATTGCCCATTTCACCCCAGAAATTACCCGCGTGGTGCTGGAAGTGAATGCCGCGCCACGACTACAACGCAGCCAGAATGCGGGTTCACTGACGGTGAATTTGACGGTACCCAATGCTGTGGCTGAAAACCTGCCGGCAGCGGCGGGGGTTGCGGCACCCGTGGTGAAGAAAAACCTGCTGGTGATGATTGATCCCGGCCACGGTGGCAAAGACCCCGGTGCGATCGGTAACGAAGGCACCTATGAAAAGCACGTGGTATTACATATTGCTAAACGGTTACAAACCTTGCTCGATCAGGATCACGGCATTCATGCGGTGCTGACGCGGCAAGATGACGTGTTTATTCCGCTGTATCACCGCGTCAGTCTGGCGCATCACCATCAGGCGGATCTGTTTATCTCGATTCATGCCGACGGTTTCACCAACGATGACGTCTCGGGCGCGTCGGTGTTTGCGCTATCGCCACACGGTGCCGGTAGCGCCATGGCGCGCTATCTGTCGCAGAGTGAAAACAGCGTCGATGTGTTGTATGACGATGATGTTAAAACCGACGATCCTTACCTGAAGGAAACGCTGTTTGATCTCGACCAGCGCGAAACCATCAGCCGCAGTCTGGACTTTGGTCGCCATCTGGCGTCGAACATTATTAAAGTCCATCACATGCACAGCCCACATCCTGAGCAGGCGGGGTTTGCGGTATTGAAGTCGCCACGCATTCCGTCGGTGCTGGTGGAAACATCCTTTATCACCAACAAACATGAAGAAAAATTGCTCGGTGAGCCGGTGTTTCAGGAGAAAATGGCCCATGCGCTGGCGACGGGGATCAACAGCTACCTGCTTAATGAAAAGAAAAATAATCTGCTGAGCTGACCTCTCGTTTAAGGATCTTCGAGTAAATTAAATCAATAAGATGAATGCGTAACGATTTGGGCCGATGCGTTATTAGCCCGATGGCGGAGAATCAAGTTGACTCAAACACAGGTTTCCAGCCCGATTTGGAGGCTGACGCTGGTCACTATCCTGACCGGTATTTTGGCAGGCTTAGGCGGCATGATGCTGGCGCTTATCTTGCACTCTCTCCAACATCTGGCCTTCGGCTACAGCCAGGATGCGGTGATCAGCAATGAAAGTTTTCTGGAAGGGGTGACGGCAGCCAGCCATCTGCGGCGCTTTGCCGTATTAGTGGCTTGCGGTCTGGTGGCGGGTCTCGGCTGGTGGGCGCTGTATCGCTGGGGCAAACCCTTGGTCAGCATTGCCGCGGCAGTCAAATCTGATAATCCAAAGACGCCGTTTTTCAGTACTACGATCCATGCACTGCTGCAAATTATCACCGTGGCGCTGGGTTCACCGTTGGGACGTGAAGTGGCACCGCGAGAAATCGGCGCGGTGAGTGCGAATTGGCTGTCAAAGCGATTTTCCCTGACGGTACGTGAAACGCAAATCATGATTGCCTGTGGCGCAGGCGCTGGCCTGGCGGCGGTATATAACGTACCGCTCGGTGGCGCGGTGTTTGTGCTGGAAGTGCTGTTAGGGGCGTTTAGCTGGCAACTGCTGTTACCGGCGATTTGCACCTCGGCGATTGCCGCGCTGGTGGCGTGGATAGGTCTTGGTAATGAATCGCAATACCACCTGATGCCGCTGGCTATTACGCCGTCGTTGCTGGTGTGGTCGGCAGTGATGGGGCCCATTTTTGGTGTGGCAGCATTCTTCTTCACCCGTCTAACCAATAGCGCGAAAGCGCAGGCACCGCGCGATGCCAAACTGATTCTGTTCAACCTGATCAAT
>Ga0105854_1000578_pt1 | contig 16234 bp, 7 predicted proteins | sample OrgsoiDNA_201058_FD_89679 | JGI IMG/M metagenome (GOLD analysis project Ga0105854, IMG submission 89679) | Permafrost soil microbial communities from the Arctic, to analyse light accelerated degradation of dissolved organic matter (DOM) -... | ecosystem: Environmental > Terrestrial > Soil >... | reverse complement strand
TATGAGTAAGTCAGAAAGTCTGTTTTCGCAGGCGCAAGCGCTGATCCCAGGCGGGGTGAATTCGCCGGTACGCGCCTTCTCCGGCGTGGGCGGCGTCCCTTTATTCATTGAACGTGCCGATGGCGCTTTCTTATTTGATGCCGATGGTAAAGCCTACATTGACTACGTGGGCTCGTGGGGTCCGATGGTGCTGGGCCATAATAATCCTGAAATCCGTAACGCGGTGATCGAAGCAGCCGAGCGTGGGCTGAGCTTTGGAGCGCCGACCGAAATGGAAGTCAAAATGGCCGAGCTGGTTACCGATCTTGTGCCAAGCATGGATATGGTGCGTATGGTGAACTCCGGTACTGAGGCCACCATGAGCGCCATTCGTCTGGCGCGTGGCTTCACCCATCGCGATAAAATCATCAAGTTCGAAGGCTGCTACCACGGCCACGCTGACTGCCTGCTGGTGAAAGCCGGTTCTGGCGCACTGACTCTCGGGCAGCCAAACTCACCGGGCGTCCCGGCTGATTTCGCCAAACATACCCTGACCTGCACCTATAATGATCTAGACTCCGTTCGCGCTGCGTTCGAGCAATTCCCGGAAGACATTGCTTGTATCATCGTTGAGCCGGTGGCGGGTAACATGAACTGCGTGCCGCCTCTGCCGCAATTCCTGCCGGGCCTGCGTGCGCTGTGTGATGAGTTCGGTGCGCTGCTGATCATCGACGAAGTGATGACCGGTTTCCGGGTCGCCTTGGGCGGTGCCCAGGAGTATTACGACGTAGTGCCTGATCTCACCTGTCTGGGTAAAATCATCGGCGGCGGTATGCCGGTGGGTGCTTTCGGCGGGCGCCGTGAAGTAATGGAAGCGCTGGCACCGACAGGTCCGGTCTATCAGGCAGGTACCCTGTCTGGCAACCCAATTGCGATGGCTGCGGGTATTGCTTGCCTGACTCAGGTCGCTCAGCCGGGTGTCCATCAGACCCTGACCGAACTGACCACCCGTCTGGCAGATGGCCTGGTTCATGCGGCGAAAAAAGAGAATATTCCGTTTGTCGTTAACCACGTCGGCGGCATGTTCGGCCTGTTCTTCACGGATGCCGAAACCGTCACCTGCTATCAGGACGTGATGCAGTGCAACGTCGAACGCTTCAAGAAATTCTTCCATCTGATGCTGGAAGAAGGCGTTTATCTGGCACCGTCCGCGTTCGAAGCGGGTTTCATGTCTTTAGCGCATTCGCAGGAAGACATTCAACGCACCATCGACGCAGCACGTCGTTGCTTCGCTAAGCTATAACTAATAAGTCTCTCGACTTCTCAATCTTCCTCAATCCTCCTTTTATTAATCTCAATAAAAGGAGGATTTAACAATCAAATTCATCATCTTGAAATATTAAAATCCCGCAAAATCTCAACATCCATTTTTGTACAGTGATCTGCGAAAAGAATAATTCTACTATATCTCACCAAATTATTATTAATCACTGTTCAGATGAACATGAAATATTGAAAATGGACTTTTATAATGATGAAACGCCACGCAAGTCAGCCGAGTACATCACACAGAATCCTCAGTTTATCTTTATTAACAGAAAACCTGAAAAGTGCCTTTCCTCTCTGCTGTCTGGGTATGACATTATCGCTTCCAAATGCCAATGCCAAGAATCAATATGATCAAAGTAATCAACAAGTCACAATATCCCAAAACCTTACTGCGAAAGATGATCCAGGTATTACTGTAACGGGTGGAAATAATAATATTACGATAAACCCGGACGTCATCATTCAGGGATACGTTGGGATATATACCGGCTCTCGAAATACCTTTAATAATAACGGCCATATTCAAGGTGCTGGTTTTTTTCCTGGTCCTAATGGGGTAGGTCTATTCATCACCGAAGGGACGATAAATAATAATGCCTCAGGGGTGATATCTTCTCTGGCAGACGGTATCGAAAGTTATGACAGAACTGCTGTAAATAACTCAGGGCAGATAAGGGGTTCTAATGCCATCATGTACAATCAGGGCGGAAATTATACCGGCCTTAAAACGGGTGAGCTTCATGGCACGATAACAGGTATTACAATGGCTGATGGCACCAGCAACCTAATAACCAACGCCGGCCTGATCGAGGGTACACAGAATACTCTTCAGCTGAATGGCAAATCAACAGGCTCCATCGTCAATGATACCACCGGAAAATTAACATCGAGTAGCGATGCCGCGGTGCTCACCACCGACAGTGCCAGCTATAACCTGACCAACCGTGGAAACATCTCGGGTGGCAACGGAGTCGCGATTAATTTTTCCGGCTACGGAAATAACACGCTGACACTGGATACCGGCTCCACACTCAAGGGCGACGTGATAAGCAGTACTGCTGATACCAATACGCTGCTTCTGTCCGGTTCAGGAGCAGAGACGGCCAATTTTGTGGGCTCTGCTGCGGATAAAGGCTTTAAGGCGCTGACGATGAGTGGGGAAAAATGGGCTCTGGATGGAAATATTGCCCTGACCGGTAGTGACGACACCACACTCTCTGTTGCCAGTGGTGCACTGTCTCTGGGTGGTGCGGTTGTTTCTGCGGGCGTAACGCAAGTATCCTCTGGTGCCACCTTGAATGTCACTGATACCGGCTCACTGACCTCCTCTGGCGTAACGATTGACAGCGGTGCAACGTTTACAAACACCGGTATTATCAACAGTGATATCACCAACTCAGGTGTGTATTCCACGTTTGATGTAGCAGCACCGAAATCTGTTTTCTCCAGCCATATTAATGGAAACTTTGTTAACAGCGGTACGCTGCAACTGACCGGTAATAGAGTGGGCAACGTATTGACGATTGCCGGTGATTACCAGGGAAATAACGGCCTGGTTATCCTGAATTCTGAACTGGCGGGGGATAGTTCTCCGACAGATAAACTCATTATTGAGGGAAACAGCCTTGGTAACTCGGGCCTGCAGGTTAATAACATCGGCGGCCTGGGGGCGAAAACGCTACAAGGCCTGGAGTTAATTGATGTTAATGGCAGTTCAACCGGGAAATTCACCTTAACCCAGCGCGCGGTGGCTGGCGCCTATGAATATGGACTTCTCCAGAATAAAACCAGTGGTAATTGGTATCTTCGTTCGTCAAAACAGCACGAGATCGATCCAGAGCCAGTCCCAACCCCTGACCCAACACCAACACCAACACCAGATCCTGAACCAACCCCGGCGGTGGATCCTACTCCGGCTCCCGTGCCTCAGGTTGATCCTGTCACACCGACACTTTATCGCCCAGAAACCGGTGCCTATTTAGGTAACGAGACAGCAGCACAAGGCATGTTTATTCCCCTTTTTCACGATCCCAGCAAGGAGCACGAGCAAGGCGAAAGTCAGGTTTGGGGCTTTGCTCACACCGATGAGACAAAAAATAGAGCTGCAGGTGGGGACTTGTCCCTCAAGACGAATTCAAGCGTCCTGATGCTGGGAGGAGATCTTGTTAACATTGAGATGGCCAACGGTAGCCGATATGAGTTCGGTGCTATGGCTGGTACCGGTAACAGCAGAACCAAATCCACGGCGGACGGCAATAGCTACACCGCCACGGGTATAGTTACGGGTTATAGTCTGGGGACTTACGCCAACTGGTATCAGGATGCCAAACAACATCTCGGTTTCTATACCAATAGTAGAGCGCAATACAGCTGGTATAACAACAGTGTGAAAGGCGACGATTTAGCTCAGGAAAACTACCGCAGCCAAGGCATTCAGGCCTCGCTGGAGACCGGCTATATGCTGGCCTTTGCCCAATCGGGGCAACGTGAGTGGACGCTTGAACCGCAGGTTCAGGCCCTCTATAACCACTTCGATAGTGAAAACCATACTGAAAGTAACGGCAGCAGCATCACCGGTGGAACCGATGATTCAGTACTGACTCGCGTGGGCGTTCGCCTGTCCAACCGCAACGCAACTGACCTCGGTGCCATTGTGCCTTATGTCGAGGTGAACTGGGAAAACGGTCGCTATGCTGACTCACTGCAGTTCAATGGCGATACCATCAGCAGCGACGTGCCGAATAACCGTTATGGCGTACGTACCGGCCTTAATGGCAACGTGTCTAAAAATATTAAGATGTGGGGAGACATTGGCGCAGATACCGGTGAGGATCGCTACCAGCGTTATCAGGCTGCAGTAGGCCTTAAAGTTGGATTCTAATCACCCATAATTTAATCACTTAAAAGGCGCTCAATGAGCGCCTTTTTCATTTTTAATTACTTGCCCTGTTTTCTCAACAGATAAACAAAGTATGGGGCGCCGATAAAGGTTGCGAGGAGACCTGCCGGTATTTGATCCGGGAAGATCACCATTCTCCCGCACCAGTCGGCAAAGACCATCAGCAGACCGCCCAGAATACTGGCGACCATCCACTGCGGCATTGCACGGCGGAAACCGAGCATTCGCGCCATATGGGGTGCCATCAGACCGACAAAGCTCAACGGCCCGATGGTCAGGGTCGCAGCCGCTGTCATGACAGCGGCCAATAGCAGGATCGCCATGCGACTGGGCGTTAATGTCATGCCGACTGATTTTGCCGTCACACTACCAAGTGGCAAAATAGTCACCCAGCGACGGCACAACGGCACCAGCATCAGCAGCACCACGGCAATGGCCGCCGTGCGCCAGGCTTGATCCATTGTCACCGAATAAGTGGAACCGGATAGCCAGGTCAGCAATCCTCCCATACGCGGATCGCCGCTGGCCAGCAGCAGCGATACCAAGGTGCTGAATGCCGTACTTAACGCGATACCAGCTAAAAGCATACGTTCTGCAGAGAAACGCCGTAGTCCGGAAGAGACCATGATCACCAGCAGCGTGGCCGCAGCACCGGCGCTGCCTGCAGGCAGTAACCAGACAAAAGCGTCGCCCGGTACGATAAACAGCATCAGCACCACGCCGAAGGCCGCGCCGGAGCTGATACCCAGCACCTCGGGGCTCGCCATGGCGTTACCGGTCAGTTTTTGAATCAATACCCCTGCGGATGCCAGCATCCCCCCCGCCGCCAGCGCAGCTAGCATGCGAGGCGTTCGCCACTGCAACAGTGCGTCAAGCTGCGCGCCCGTTGACCAATTCCAACCGTGTGCATCACGTCCGGCCATGAGCGCCACCGCGATGCCCGCCAGCAACAGCAGCAGCGCTAATGAAACCCAGCGGACCAAATGATGACGCTCATTGGGCACGTTATCGCCCTGATTCATCGGCGGTGGTGCCATGCTGTTACGCAGACGCGGCAACAGCCACAACAGCAGCGGCGCACCGACCAGCGCCGTGGCAGCTCCGGTAGAAATCTCCATCCATACCTGCGTCAGATACTGCATGATCTGATCCGTCAGCCACAGCAGCAGTGCGCCAATCAATGGGGCCAGGATCAGCCGAGAGTGCAGACGGCGCGCACCCAGCATTTTCGCCAGCAGCGGCGCAAACAGGCCGATAAACCCAATGATGCCGACAGCGTTAACCAACTGTGCACTCATCAGAATGGCTATCGTCAGCACGGTCAGACGCGCCGCATTGAGCCCCAGCCCTAAGTTACTCGCCACGCCGTCGTCGAGCCCCAGCAGGGTCATCGGACGTTGCAGCAGAAACGCCAGCAGCCAGACGATGATCAGCCGTGGCAGCAGGAAATTCGCAATGCTCCAGTCCTGCTGATTAAGCGAACCGGTGCTCCACATATACAGGCTTTGCAGGCTCTGATAATTGAACAGGCCGAACAGACTGTTCACGGCGGCGCAGTAGAGTCCGAGCACCAGACCGGCCAGGATCAGCGTCACCGGCGACATACGTTTGCCCCAGGCCACGCCGAAGACCAGCAGGCCAATTACCACCGCGCCTATCATGGCCGCGAACTGCTGAGTGATCTCTCCGCCCGGCAGCGCCCACAAAGTAGCGACCGTCAGCCCGAGCTGCGCCCCGGCAGAGACGCCGAGCGTGGCCGGCTCCGCCAGCGGATTACGTAACACCTGCTGAAACAGCAGGCCGACCAGCCCCAGACCGGCTCCGGCCAGGAGCGCAACGGCCACGCGCGGAAGCTGGCTGTAATGGAACAGCATCTGATTGACGTCATTGATGTCCGGCTGCCACAGCGCTTCCGGCCACAACCCATAAGGCAGTTGCTGACGCAGGTTGTAAACGGTGAGCACCGCACTGACCAGCGTCAGCAAGGTTAACAGAATAAAGGTCTGGCTCAGTGAGCGACGGTTCATTGCGCGCTCCCCAGCTGTTCATTAAGAATGCGGCAAAAACGCATAGCACTGAAGGTAGACCCGTAGAACCAGACAGCAGGTACAACGCTTAGCTGTTTTGCACGCACGAAAGGCAGTGCCTGCCAGAGCGGCGTGCCGGAAACTTTGGCAAAAATATCGGCATCGCCGTGGCTGAAACAGAGTGCACGGGCGTTTTTGATCGACGCCAGCCGCTCTATGCCCACCGTCACGCTGCCCCAGAAACTGTCTTCGCCCTCCCAGGCATTGGTCAGCCCAAGATCTTTCATCACTTCCTGAAACAAGCTGCCTTTGCCGAACACCAGCGCGTGACGGGTATCAAGTAAAGAGAACAGTAAAATCGGCTGCTGCGCCACCGGTTGCAGATTCTGCCGAGTCTGGTTCAGCAGGTCGTGATAGGCCTGCACATGTTGTGCGGCGCGTTCCTGCAAACCGAGATATTCGGCCAGTTTATAGAGCGATGTAATAGCCCGCTTCAGCGGCTCTGCGCTGCCATCATTGGCCGTCATGCCCAACACAGGCGCAATCGGCGCCAGTTGGCTGACCTTCGGGCCATAGCCTTCTGACACCAGCAACAGCGAGGGCTGCAGCTGTTGCAGCAGCTCCATGTTCGGTTCCATTCTCTGGCCCACGTCAATGACGCTGGCGGGAAGCTTGGGCTCATCCACCCAAAGATTGTAATTATGGATATCCGCCACCCCCATCGGCATCACGCCAAGTGCGATCAGCAGCTCAGCGGGCAGCCATTCGAGGGCAATAATTTTTTGCAGATCGGGGCGGGCGGCGGCAAATGAAGGCAGTGAAGCCAGCAATGGAGAGAGCGCCAGCGCCTGCAACAGACGACGACGCGTTAAACCGGGAGTCAGGGAAATCACAGGCATATCAATACACAAAGCTCACCGGCGCACCACCGGCCGGATGCGGAAGAATACCCATAGGGATACCATAAACCTGCTCCAGAACATCGCCGCGCATCATCTCCTGCGGCGTGCCCTGAGCAATCATCTCACCGCCACGCAGCGCCATCAGATAGTCGCAATAGCGGGCTGCCATATTCAGGTCATGCAGTACGGCGATCACCGTCAGCCCTTTCTCCTGACTGAGCCGGTGGATCAGCGCCAGCACATCCACCTGATGGGCGATGTCCAGCGCGGAGGTCGGTTCGTCCAGCAGCAGACAGCGGCTGTCCTGTGCCACCATCATCGCCAGCCAGGCTCGCTGGCGTTCGCCGCCCGACAGGCTGTCGACCAGACGATGCGCGAAAGGCTTCAGCCCCACCAGCGCGATCGCCTCTTCAACTTTCTCTTTATCCTGATGTTTAAAACGCCCCAGCGCACCGTGCCACGGGTAGCGGCCAATCGCCACCAGCTCCTGCACCGTCATCCCCTCGGCGGCGGGCAACTGCTGCGGCAGATAGGCCACCTGACGGGCAAACGCCTTGCTATCCCACTGGATCAGCGGCGTGTCGTTGAGCAGAATTTGCCCAGACGACGCCGGCTGATGGCGGCCCAGCATTTTCAGTAATGTCGATTTTCCGGAACCGTTATGACCAATCAAGCCACACACTTTACCCTTCGGAAAAGTTAGCGAGAGCGGGGCCAGCAGCGTTCGTCCCGGCACGGTAAAACTCACCTGCTGCAAGCTGAAGGTGCTGTCCTGCGAGAGAGGAAGTGGGGACGATTCTGGCATGGCGTTGTTTGACATAAGGTTCTCAGACATCCAATTGGAGGTTCTTTACGTTGGATAAAGAAACGGAAAAGGGCACGAAATTTCGTGCCCACTTTCCTGCTGTCGCTTCAGACTATCAGAAACGGAAAGTCGCGGTGGCGACAATCTGACGGTCGGAGCCCCAATAACAGGCGTAATCACGGTAACAGCTGGCAACATACTCGCGATCCAGCAGGTTGTTGATATTCACCCCGACTGAAGAGCCCGGCATGCCGAAGCGGCCCAGATCATATTTCACCGTCGCATCAACCAGTGTGTATGCCGCGACGTCGAACGTCTCGTTCGTTTTGTCACCGGTGGTGTAGAAGCTTGAGCTGTCACCGACGTAACGCACACCGGAACCGATGGTCAGGCCGCTCAGCGCCGTTTCGTGGAAGGTGTAATCCGCCCACAGTGACGCCATGTTACGCGGCACTTCTGTTGGACGTTTGCCCTGATAGTTGGTGTCCTGCGTGTATACCGCATTGGTATAGGTGTAAGACGCCGTGACGTTAATGTTGGCGTTAACCGCTGCCTTGGCTTCCAGCTCAACACCACGAGAACGAATTTCGCCCGACTGAACGCTGTACAAGCTATCGGTAGGATCCGCAGTCAGGTTGTTGTTTTTAGTTAGCTGGTAGACCGCAGCGGTAAGGCTAATTGGTCGATCGTTCGGAATATATTTCACACCGGCTTCATACTGCTTACCCAATGAAGGATCGAACGGCTGGCCCTGTTTGGTCGCACCTGAGTTCGGTTCAAAGGATTCGCTGTAGCTGAAGTAGGGAGAAATACCGTTATCGAACAAATAGTTCAAACCGCCACGCCAGGTGAATTGCTCATCGTTAATTTCAGCAGTAGAGCCTGTGCTGCGACTTAGCGTCGAGTTTTTAGCAAAGTCATAACGACCGCCGAGAGTCAGGATCCACTGATTCCACTCCGCCTGATCTTGCGCATACAAACCCGTTTGTTCCTGACGGTCAACAATCTGGTATGGGGCGTCAAACAAAGTAACGCCCGGATTTCCGTATTGCGGTGCATTCATGTCCAGCGGATTGGCAGATCCATAATGAGCATCAATGTCATTACGCATACGCATGTAATCGACACCCAGCAGCAGAGTATGATCTACCTGTGCAGTGGCAAATTTCGCCTGGGCCTGCGTATCGACGTCGAAGTTGTTTAGTTTCTCTTTTGACTGCACATACCCACGGCTTATCTGGCCAGGTGCAATATAACCATTGCCATAAACACTCTTATAATCGGTGTTTAACTTGGTGTAGCGCAGGTTCTGACGGACAGTCCAGGTATCGTTAAACTCATGAGCAAAGCTGTAGCCCACCATTTTCTGGTCGCGCGACATTTTGTTGGACGGCTCGCCTTCATTGAAGTCGGTAGGTAACTTGTGAGCATTACCATTCGCATCGTAATAAGGCACAACGGTTCCTTCGCGCGGTAACCAACCATAAAAACCAACATCAGGCTGATTCTGGAAGTTGCTCAGGAAAGTAAAATCAGTTTTGTCATCAGGGCGCCAGCTGAATGAAGGGGCAATCGCATAGGTTTGCTCTTTTGTCATCTGCTGCTGCGTGTCCTGACTGTGTGCCACGCCGGTCAGTCTGTAGGAGTAAACGCCCGCATCATCAATGGCATCGCTGAAGTCAAAACCGGTCTGATAGAGGTTGTCCGTCCCCATTTTGAACTGCACTTCTTTCAAGGGTTCAGTGGTCGGACGCTTGCTGACCATCGCCACCACGCCGCCCGGGTTACTTTTGCCGTAGAGTACGGAAGACGGGCCACGCAGTACTTCAACACGTTCGAGGAAGTAGGGATCCATCGACACTTCAGAGTAGTTGTCGCCTTGCAACTTGATGCCATCGAGATACTGGTTGGTGTTCACCGAGGTGAAACCACGGATAGCCACGGCATCATAAGTTGAGGAACTGCCGCGACTGGCGTACACGCCCGGCGTATAACCCAGCGCCTCTTTCACCGTAGCAGGCTGCTTCATGTCCATCTCTTCACGCGTAACCACAGAAATAGACTGCGGCGTTTTAACGATAGGCGTGTCAGTTTTGGTGCCGGTGGCGCTGTGCTTGGCGGCGATTGTCGGCGCCGGCCCCCAGGCGGACTCTGGTGCCACATCGGCAGACGTTGTACCCGTTACCACGATGGTGTCGTCTTTTGCCGCGGTGGCAGCATTAGCCTGAAAAGCATAAGAACCCAGTGCAGCGGCGATAGTTAATGCCAGTGTGCCACGCTGAAAAGTTCCCTTTGATGAAATCAGTGAAAGAGAGCGCTGAAGTGCCATGTGTTATTCTCTGGAGATGTTTGAATGGGAATGTAAACGATAATTATTATTATGAACGTCGCATAATATGCGCATCGTATAGCCTTCCGCAAGTCTATTTAAACCCGATAAGCTGTGAGTGAATAAAAAATAACCCCATGTTAATCATGGGTAAATGTGATGGATATATGTTCGAAATAGGTTGTGAAGAATCTGAGCAATATTCTTTAACAACCCGAGGCGAATAAGAGAACAACGTTGAGGATACAACGAAAACAAAATACAGTACGCCTCCTCCCCCGCGTTGAACCGGTTCTCTGACCTCTTAAGATTGACCAGGAAAACAGAGGGATTATGAAGGCTAAAATGGAAAATCGCCGACAAGACAGATTCACATATATCACACAATAAAAGTTGCATTAAATGCAGCGCATTACATTGGGAAGAATTATGCAATCCTCTGTTAGCAAACAAGAAAGCCGGACCTTTCTCGGCCATCCTTATCCACTCAGATCACTGTTCTTTACCGAAATGTGGGAACGGTTTTCGTTTTACGGCATTCGCCCATTATTGATCCTGTTTATGTCCGCGGCAGTCTACGACGGCGGCATGGGACTGGCGCGCGAAAACGCCTCGGCAATTGTCGGGATTTTCGCCGGCAGCATGTATCTGGCGGCCCTGCCGGGCGGCTGGCTGGCGGATAACTGGCTGGGACAGCAAAAAGCCGTCTGGTACGGCTCGATTCTGATCGCCCTTGGTCACCTCTCTATCGCGTTGTCTGCTTTTATGGGCAACAACCTGTTCTTCATCGGTCTGATGTTTATCGTGCTGGGTTCAGGTCTGTTTAAAACCTGTATCTCGGTCATGGTGGGGACACTGTATAAGAAAGGCGACAACCGCCGAGATGGGGGTTTTTCGCTGTTCTATATGGGCATCAACATGGGTTCGTTTATCGCCCCGCTGATCTCCGGCTGGTTGATCCGCTCCCACGGCTGGCACTGGGGCTTCGGCATTGGTGGTATCGGCATGCTGGTAGCACTGGTGATTTTCCGCGCCTTTGCCATACCCGCGATGAAACGCTATGACCGCGAAGTCGGTCTGGATTCCACCTGGAATAGCCCGATTGCGAAGAAAAACGGCGTCGGCGCGTGGCTGATTGCACTGGCTGTTGGCGTCGCGGTGATCGTCACCCTGATTGCACAGGGCATTATTGTGATTAACCCGCTGGCAGTGGCCAGTATGCTGGTTTACGTGATTGCGGCCTCGGTAACCCTGTACTTCATCTATCTGTTTGTGTTTGCCGGGCTGAGCCGCAAAGAGCGTGCGCGTCTGCTGGTCTGTTTCATCCTGCTGGTGTCTGCTGCCTTCTTCTGGTCAGCATTCGAACAGAAACCGACCTCGTTCAACCTGTTTGCCAATGACTACACCCAACGCATGATTGGCGGCTTTGAGATCCCAGCGGTGTGGTTCCAGTCAGTCAACGCCCTGTTTATTATTTTGCTGGCCCCCATCTTTAGCTGGGCATGGCCGGCTCTGGCGCGGAACAAAGTTCACCTGAGCAGCATCACAAAGTTTGTTATCGGCATTCTGTTTGCGGCGGCAGGCTTTGGCCTGATGATGCTGGCGGCACAAAACGTGCTGAGCAACGGTGGTGCGGGCGTCTCCCCATGGTGGCTGGTCAGCAGTATTCTGATGCTGACGTTGGGCGAGCTGTGCCTTAGCCCAATTGGATTGGCGACCATGACCCTGCTGGCTCCGGCAAGAATGCGCGGCCAGATGATGGGCCTGTGGTTCTGCGCCAGTGCGCTGGGTAACCTGGCGGCCGGTTTAATTGGTGGCCATGTGAAGGCCGATCAGTTGGACATGCTGCCGACGCTGTTTGCACGTTGTTCAATTGCGCTGCTGATCTGCGCTGCCGTGCTGACGTTGCTGATCATCCCGATCCGCCGCATGCTGGAAAATCTTCCGGACAAAGACAGCGGGAAACCGGCTACCCACGCCTGATAACCGCCGTCACTTAACCTTTAAGCCAGTGCTATTGCGCTGGCTTTTTTATTTTATGGGCACCTTCGCAAAGCGCACTTCAGATGTAAAAAGGGCGCGAACCCTGTCGCGCCCTTCTGTCACTTTCAGGTCTGGCCGAAAATTACTGACCAGAACCGAACATATCTTTAATCCATCCCGCAACGCCCTTGCCATCTTCCTGCTGCGATTGCTGTTGCTGTTGCTGTTGTTGCTGTTGCTGTACCGCCGCCTGCGAGGCCTGACACAGACTCTCCGGAGAATCAGTCCAGACAGGAATACTGCGTACGCCACCGCCGTTACAGACGAAATTCCCACTGCCGTCGATGTTCATCACGCTGATGCCTTCCGGCACCTGCAGATTCAGCGGCTGCGGCATCTCATTTTCCAGATAGCGGCTGTATAACACCAGTGCACCGGTAGAACCCCAGAGTTTGGACGGGCCGTTGTTGTCGCGCCCTACCCACGTGATCGCCACCTGATTACCATCGATACCCGCGAACCAGCTGTCACGCAGTTCGTTCGAGGTGCCGGTTTTGGCCGCCAGATGCAGGTTCGGGAATTTGTTCGCCAGCGCGCGCGAAGTCCCTTCAGACACCACCTGCTGCATGGCGTACATGGTCAGATAGGATGCCTGCGCCGGAATAACGCGCACCGCCTGCGGGAAGCTCTGATAGAGCACCGTACCGTCTTCAGCAATCACTGAACGCACCGCCGACAGTGGCGCTTTGTTACCGCCGCTGGCGATGGTCTGGTACTCCTGCGCCACTTCCATTGGGGTCAGGGCAATCGCCCCGAGCAGCATAGACGGCAACTGGTTCAGCGACTCTTTCGGTACACCGAGGTTAATCAGCTGTTTTGTTATGTTGTCCAGCCCGACAGCCATCCCCAGATTGACCGTGGGTACGTTCATGGAACGTGCCAACGCATCAACCAGCAACACCTGCCCCCGGAACTGGTGGTCATCGTTTTTCGGTGACCATGTCTGACCGTTGGCCAGTTTGATGGTCAGCGGCTGGTCAGCCAGCACCGTGTTCAGGCGGTATTTATCCGGTTGAGAAAGCGCCGTCAGATAGGTTGCCGGTTTGGCCAGAGACCCCACCTGGCGCCGCGCCTGCATAGCGCGGTTGAAGCCAGCAAACTGCGTTTCCGCACCGCCGACCATAGCCCGTACTTCGCCGGTATAGCGGTCAACAATCACCATCGCGGTTTCGATATCATTCAGGCCGCTTTTCTTACGCAACAGCGGAATGCCCTCTTCCACGGCTTTTTCAGCGGAATCCTGCGAGATCGGGTCCAGCGTAGTGAATATTTTCACGCCGGACATGTCCTGCACTTTGTCGCCGAGCTTGGCCTGCAATTCGTTACGCACCATCTGCATAAAGGCCGGTTGCGGTGAAATCACCCCGCCCTTCGGCTGAACGCCGAGCGGACGTGCGCTGAGCATGTCATACAGCTCCTGGTCGATAACCTTCTGATTAACCAGCAAGCGCAATACTAAATTACGACGTTCCAGCGCCAGTTTCGGGTTACGCCATGGGTTATACAGCGACGCCCCTTTCACCATACCTACCAGCAGCGCCTGCTGATCCAGACTCAGTTCATCCACCGGACGGCCGAAGTAATACAGGCTCGCCAGCGGGAAACCGCGTATCTGATCGGAACCGCTTTGACCGAGATACACTTCGTTCAGATAAAGCTCCAGGATGCGGTCTTTGCTGTAGTTCGCGTCGACCAGAATAGCCATATAGGCTTCACGTGCTTTGCGGGTGAGGGAGCGTTCGTTGGTCAGGAACAGGTTTTTCACCAACTGCTGCGTCAGCGTACTGCCGCCCTGTACCGCATGACCGGCACTCAGGTTAGCCAGCACCGCACGGCCAATCGCCCAGAAGTTGATGCCGTCATGCTCATAGAAGTGACGGTCTTCGGTCGCCAGCAGCGTGTCGACCAGCAGATCCGGGAAACCAGCGCGTGGCACGAATAAACGCTGTTCACCGTTAGGCGACTGCAACATGGTGATCAAACGCGGGTCGAGGCGGAACAACCCAAAGTCGCGGTTGTTATCCAGGTTTTTGATCTCGTCCAGATGATCATTAGCAAAGATCAGACGGGCGTTGATCTGCCCCTCTTTCCCCTCTGGGAAATCGAACGGTCGGCGCAGTAAATCGATACTGTTGGCCGCGACGGTAAACTCCCCCGGACGGGTGATGCGTGTGACCTGACGGTACTGCGTGCCCTCCAGCAGGTTGATCATCTCTTTTTTGCTGTACGGCATGTCCGGTTCAAGGTTGACCTGACGCCCATAAACGGCTGCCGGTAACTGCCAGACTTTGCCGTCGATGCGGCCACGGATTTCCGTATTAAGATAGAAACCGTAAATCCCCATCAGAATGGCGAAAATAATAAACAGCTTGAACAGCAGCCAGAACCACCAGCGTTTTCTGCTGCGTGGTTTGCCACTTTTTCCGGACTTCGCCGCCTTTCTCGGTGCAGCTTTTCGGGTCATGCGCGACTCCCGGCGGTTATCTTCTTCGTAGTCGTCATCATCCGTTTCTTGATCATCTTCATAGTCGTTATCAAATTCTTCGTCATCGTCATCCCGACGATGACGAACGGGACGGGCGCGCGAAGGCTTGAGCCCTGCGGGTTTGCCTTTACGGCCAATCGGCTCGCGATCATCGCCAGACATGACAATTCTCCATAAAACCTGCTGTGTTCATAAATTGCGGCCTACTCTCTGCCTTGGTTCGTGTACTGACCAGAAGAAAGGTCTGAAAATTAGGGCCTTCTGATCATTGGTATTTTTTGGTCCGTCGCGTCGGCAGCGCCTGCGCCGGATTATCAGGCCACGGGTGCTTAGGATAGCGGCCTTTCATCTCTTTTTGTACGTCGCGATAGGTACCCTGCCAGAACGCCGCTAAATCGGCGGTGATCTGTAACGGACGCTGCGCCGGTGAGAGCAGCTCCAGCACCACTGCAATGCGGCCTTCGGCCAGCATCGGGCTGCGCTCTTCACCAAACATCTCCTGCATCCGTACCGACAACACCGGTGGCTGGTCAGCATGATAACGGATTGGCAAACGGCTGCCAGTAGGAACGGTGTAATGCGTGGGTAATGCACTATCCAGGCGCTGACGCTGGTTCCAGTCCAGCAGACGCGAAAGGGCATCGTGCAGGTCCACCTGCTGCAGCGCTTTCAGCGAGCGAACACCGCCTAATGAGGGCAACAACCATTGCTCCAGCCCGTCGAGCAGGCTTTCATCATCCATTGCCGGCCAGCCCGCTTCAGGCAGCCATTTCGCCGCGCAGGTCAGGCGTAAGCGCAGCTGAACCGCTGCCACCGACCACGTCAGCGCCTGTAAGCCCTGATTGCGGATCCAGTCGATGAGCGCCTGTTGTAATTCAGCGTCATCGGGTTTGGCCTGCGGATTGGCTTTGAGCACCAGTCGCCCCACCTGCCAGCGTCGCCACGCGCGCAGCGTACCCTTTTCTTCGTCCCATTCGACGGCGGTTTGCTCTTTGACAATCTGCGGCAGGCGCTCTGCCAGTTGCGCCGCATCCAGCGTCACCGCCAGTAAAATGCGCGCATCCGGGCTGTTATTCCCCTGTAGCAGCTGCGGTGCCACCAGCCAGGCGGCGCGGATTAAGGAATCATCCTGCGGCAGAGAAGCGCCAAGGCCATTGGCCAGCAGATAGCGCCCGTCAGTGCCACGACGCTGGGCGATGCGATCGCTGAACGCGGACGCCAGCAGCCACGGCGCGAGGGAAGCATCTGCCTGACCTTTCTTGCCGGAAACTCGTTGCGCCAGCTGACTGGCGCGTCGCTGCCAGTTTCCCTGTGGGCGGCTGAGCCAGTAGTCGATATCCGGCACGCCACCGCGCGGCGGCTCTTCGAGCATCGCGGCCAGCAGTGCGGCAGTGGCGAGTGCATCAGCGCCCTGTGCATCGGCGGCAATCAGCATC
>Ga0105854_1000577_pt1 | contig 16234 bp, 19 predicted proteins | sample OrgsoiDNA_201058_FD_89679 | JGI IMG/M metagenome (GOLD analysis project Ga0105854, IMG submission 89679) | Permafrost soil microbial communities from the Arctic, to analyse light accelerated degradation of dissolved organic matter (DOM) -... | ecosystem: Environmental > Terrestrial > Soil >... | reverse complement strand
CCGAGAAAAGTTCGAACTGGATGTTCCCGGCCTGCTGTTGGCCTCCAGTGGACTGTTCTGCATCGTGTTCGGTTTCTCGAACGCAGCAACACACAGCTGGCATTCCTCCGGAACGTGGGGAACTCTCGCTGCTGGAGTTGTTCTGCTCGCGCTGTTCGCGATCTGGATAGGACGCGCAGCGAGTCCGCTTCTGCCCCCGCGCATCCTGCTCGATCGCACCCGCGCTGGCGGATACATCTCGGTCTTCATCTCCGCTCTGTGTCTGTTCGCGATGTTCTTCTTCCTGACCTACTACCTGCAGCGGACACTGGGCTACTCGCCGATCAAGACAGGCGTCGCCTTCCTGCCGAACTCGTTCGTCCTGGCGATTGCAGCGAACCTTGCAACGCTCGTCTTGATGCCGAGAATCGGGCCGCGCCCGGTTGTGTTCTCTGGATTGATCACTGCGGCCGGGGCGATGGCCTGGCTCGCCCAACTCGGCGCGCACACGAGTTACTCGAAGGGGATCCTCGGCCCGATTCTTCTCGCTGGATTTGGTTTCGGCTTGGTCTTCGCCGCGGCGTTCACCGCCGGCACAGACGGGGTGGAACCACACGATGCGAGTGTCGCCTCGGCGACCGTGTCGGTTGGGCAACAACTCGGTGCGTCTGTCGGCACTGCGCTTCTGAACACCTTGTTCGCGTCAGCGACTACGTCATACCTCGCTACACACACGGCGACGTCGAGTAACAGCGCCACTCTGAACGAGCTCGCTCAGGCGCACGGCTACGACAGAGCGTTCTGGTGGACGAGCGGAATCGCGGTCGGAGGTGCAGTCGTCGCCGGCGCCCTGTTGCGCGGCGGCTTGCTCGCCGACCCGGCGAGGGTGGCGCCAGTGAGCGCGCAACCAACGGCGGGCCTCAACGCCGCCGGCACCTAGCTCTCGCACAGGGCGGGTATCCACAGTCGCCCAGATCGTTCTCGCGTCCTTCAGCCGCTCGACCCCGTCCTGGCTACCGATCGGAGTACACCCCTATGACCAGCCTTCCTGTCAGAGACCAACTTGGCGATCACTTGCTCACCCCGCAGAACTCGGCGTTGATCCTGATCGACTATCAGCCGTCGCAGTTCGGCGCAGTTCGGTCGATGGACGCCGATCTGCTGCTCAAGAACATCGTCTCGACCGTCAAGACGGTCAAGGCCTTCGGTGTTCCGATCATCCATTCGACGGTGAACGTCTCATCCGGATCGCAGCAGCCGACTGTTCCGGAGCTCGCGGAGCTGCTCGAGGATTCGCCGGCGATTGATCGCACCGGTCTGAACTCCTGGGAGGACGCCGAGTTCCTCGCGGCGGTCCGGGCAACTGGTCGGCGCAAACTGATCATGTGCGCTCTTTGGACCGAGATCTGCATGGCCTTCCCGGCGCTCGACGCGCTCCGTGAGGGCTACGAGGTCTATCCGGTCGTCGATGCGATCGGCGGCACCTCGGTCGAGGCACATCGCGCCGGACTCGAGCGTGTCGTCCAGGCGGGCGGCCAACCGATCAGCTGGGTTGCTCTTGCCTGCGAGCTCCAGCGCGACTGGAACCGTCAGGAGACGGTCTCCGACATCGTGCAGATCGTGATCACCGAGCGGCTGTCGAAGGAGTAGGTGCCGAAACCGCGGCGAGTGGCGAACGTGACTTGAGTTCGCCAACGGATGCCCGTCCGACCGCCGAACAGCAGATGCTCGGTGCCACCGGTGCTGCGATCGAAGTGCTCGACCTGGGCTTCAGGGAGTAGCCAAGAGAGATCGGTTCGGTCGCCTGTACGGAGCGGCGTGGGAGTCGAACCCACCTACCGCCGGGTTACGACGGCGTACCGATTTTGAAGACCGGTTGGGCCACCGGGCCCATGCCACTCCAGGCCACGGATCTTAGGGGCGTGGAGTGGGTTGCGCGCCAGGATTTGTGCCAGTGACGCGAAGTCGAGCCGGCTCGGGCGAGAGGACACTCGCCCACTCGACCGAGCTGTCTCCAGCGCCGGTTGGAGTGTCAGGATTCGCAGCGAAGGTTCTTCGGGACGAGCTATGGCTTACGGGCTCCGACGATGCTTTAGGACCGAAAGGTCGGTTTCACTTCGATGTCACGGAAGGTGCCTCGCGTCGTGGTCGTAGAGCCAGGCGACCGCATCGAGCGAGAAGTCCGTTGACCCGCTGGCCATCAGCGCGTCGCGTTCCACCTGCGCCGGTCCGTCGGGTAGGTGGAAGCGGGTCTTATTCCCCGCTGACATTGCCTGGACGCGGTTTGCGCGTGGCTGGCGTAGCGTTTCGTAGCGGCGCAGTGCCTGAGTGGGGTCGCCATTACCGGCGTTTGCGAGGCAGGCGGCGAGGGTGGCCCCATCCTCGATCGCCTGTGCTGCGCCCTGGGCCATGAACGGCAGCATGGGATGGCATGCGTCACCAAGAAGCGCGATGCGACCATCAGTCCATCGTTCCAGCGGTTCGCGGTCGAACAGCGCCCAGACGAATGACTCGTCGACTGCGCCCACGATGGCGTTTACTTGCGGATGCCACCCCTCATAGGCGGCGAGCGCGTCGGAAAGGTCTGCGCGGTCGACCCATGATTCCCGCATCCAGCTGTCCTGCTCGATGATCGCGACGAAGTTCACCAGACGCTTGTTCTGCACGAAGTAGTGGATGAAATGGCCGCCCGGTCCAAGCCAAAGCTGCGCGGTGACCTCGAGCTCGAGATTGCGAAGCCGCTCAGACGGCACAAGACCGCGGTAGGCGACACACCCGGTGAAATGCGGTGCCTGCCGACCGAACAGCGCCTCTCTCACGAATGAGTGAATCCCGTCTGCGCCAACCAGGACGTCAGCGTCTACCCGGATGCCGTTCTCGAAGGCCGCTTCGGCATGGTCGGCACCTTGAACCAGCCCCACCAGCCGGTGTCCGACGTGCAGGCGTTCAGGCGGAAGCGCCGCGACAAGCGCCGACAACAAGTCAGCGCGATGCGTCTGGTAGTGGGGAAACCCGAAAGCCTCGACAATCACGTCGCCGAGCGGAGCGCGGAGCAACGTGCGCCCGTCATCCCAGCGCCGCTGGTGGAACGCGAGCGGCCGCACGCCCATCGCTGACAATGCATCGGCAAGGCCCAACCCGTGCAGCACACAAGACGCGTTCGGGCTCACCTGAATCCCGGCCCCAACCTCGCTGATCGTCGCCGCCTGCTCGAATACGTTCACATCGAACCCCATCTCAAGCAGAGACAGGGCTGCTGTCAGCCCGCCAATCCCGCCGCCCACGACCGCAACCGAAACACCCCGACCCGCCAAATGCCGTGAGTGTCGCACACCCTCGCGTACCTCCAAGCGCGCAGCCCCGCTCCCGCGGCTCGAGCATCATTCCAGCATCACTGGCGCACCGCAACGCACACTCCCCGGGCGAACCTCGTGCGACGGAGGCTCGATTTCGTTGCCCGTCCGCTTCTGCCAGCGATCCGCCGTCCCGATCGTTGTGTTCGAGAAGACGACCCGCTTGTAGGTCACCGTGGGCCATATGCACTGCGGCGCGCCTTACATGGTGCGCGGCCGCCAGGGCTCGTGCTCGTGTGCGAGCCGGACGAGCTCGGGCTCGAGCGCGCGCACCCGCAGCTGGCCCTCGGTGCGCGGCTCGTCGAGCTCGCCGACGCGAACGGCCACGTCGCCGCCGACGACGACCGGACGCCCGCCCGTCTCGACCACCACCACCTGCGGGCCGCGCGTGTGGCCCGGCGCCGGGACGAGGCGGAGCCCGGGCAGCAGCTCGAGCTCGCCGTCGACCGGCTCGTAGCGCACGCCGGGCGCCTCGACCCACTCGCGGATCGTGTAGTCGTCCTCCGTGCGGGCGTCCTCGAGCTCCTGCCGCTGAACGTAAATCGGCCGTCCGGCGAAGAGGTGATTGCCGCCGCAGTGGTCGAAGTGCAGGTGCGTGTTGACGACGACGTCGACGCCGGCGAGGTCGAAGGCCTGCTCGCTCAGTGGACGAGGCGGGGGTCAAGGTCGTTGACACATGCCGATATAGGAATATGATGGAGCCTTGGCCCGCTCTTCCACCACGTCGGATGTCTTCAATGCAATCGCCGAGGCGCACCGTCGCGAGATCCTGGACACGCTGATCGCAGGCGAGAAGGCGGTCGGGGCGATCGTGAACGACCTCTCGATGTCCCAACCTCAGGTTTCAAAGCACCTACGGGTGCTCAGCGAGGTCGGACTCGTCAGCTGCCGGGCGGAGGGCCGTCGTCGGCTGTACCGCCTGGAACCCGCACGCCTTCGACCGTTCCACGAGTGGTTGGCCAAGTACGAGCAGGCGTGGAACGACCGACTGGATCGGATGGACGACTACCTCAAAGAATTACAACAACGAGGAGAGCCGCAGTGACACCCACAGGGCATGGATCGACAGTCATCGAACTACCGAATGATCGCGACGTTCTCATCACTCGCGAGCTCGAAGCCCCGATCGCACTCGTCTTCGACGTCTTGACGAAGCCGGAGCATGTGAGCAAATGGTTCGCTGGACCCGGGGAGGAGATGAAGGAGTGCTCGATCGACCTGCGCGTCGGCGGGAACTACCACTTCGTCTTCGTAACGGAAGACGGGACCGAGATGTCGTTCCGCGGCACCTACTTGGAGGTCGAGCCGCCGACCCGGACCGTCGAGACCTGGCTGTTCGAAGGGCGTCCAGATGGGGACGCGATCGAGTCCCAGGATCTGCACGAAGCTCACGGAGTAACGACGTTGACGGTCAAGCTGGCGTTCAGCGACGCGGCTGGCCGACCGACGAGATTCGAGGGCATGCAAGAGAGCTTCGACCGAATCGACGACCTCGTGAGATCACTGCTCGATCCAAGCGGAACTGTCTCTGGGTAGCCGAGGCTCGAGCCATATCGGCCGACCTCGCTCCGCTTCAGGCTTCATTCCAGGATCCGGAGCAGCCTATGGTCGTACCGCCCGACGCTTGTGAAGCGGAGCTGCTACGGGCTGCGCCGGAACAGCCGCGCGAAGTTGAGCGCGTAACCCCATCCGAACGCTCTAGGCGTGATCAAACGCGGCTCAGCTGGGTTCCACCAGCGCTGCTTCAGGCGCGCCTTGAAGCCCTGCCGCCGCCAGTCGTACGGCACCCCAAGAAACGTGCCGGTGCGTGGCGCCTTACTTGCAGTTGACATCCCATGCTCCTTTGCCTTGCTTCTGCTCGAAGCGTACTCCTGCACGCAGCCCCGCCCCCCGGTGTTTTCACGCAACCGGCTGGCGTCATTCCCGCACGGTGGCTCAGGCGACCGTGTCAGGCGGTGAGCGTGGGATAGACGACTGGGCCGACGCGCCCGCCCGATCAGTTGCCCACGGCCGGGTCGGGCAGAACCTCGCGGACCTCTTGGGCACAGCGGCAGGCGACGGCGATCTTGGCCGCCCACTTCAGCGCCTCCTCGCGTGAGGGCACGTCGATGATCGTGAGTCCGCCCATGTATGCCTTGCTTTCCGGGCCGTCGGTGACCGTCCCGTCGGTGGCCACCACGCTCACTTCTTCGATGGGATGCAGCCCGCCGGCGAACACCCATACCCCGGCGTCCATGGCCTCCTTGACCACCGCGTGCGACGCCTCATCAACGGCGGGCAGCTCCTCCTCGGGGAACGTCATCGCGCCGTCATCGAACGAGATCAGATACCGCGTCATCTCACGACTCCTTTCTCGGCCGCCTGCTCCGGCCGCTCACCCTGCCACGGACAAGGTCCCACGGTTCGAGCTGATCCTCGCCGCCCGGATGAAGAAGGGGTCGGCGTGCCCGAGACGACCAAGAGCCACTCTTCTCGAGATCTTCGTAGTGGTAAGGGCCGACACCCTGGCCGGGAGGTAGCTCGTAGACGCTGAGTCCCGTGCGGGCCGCGCCGAGCAGAGTCCCAACTCGTGTGTTGTTCCGCTGAAAGCCGTCAGACAGCTGTGGACGCGGATCACAGGTGATCGCGGCGAGGTTCGCTCGCCGGTCGCCGATCCTGGCAGAGCCCTACCCGACGCTCGGGTCGACGCCCGCGCGCCACCCACGCAGAAGCCGGAGGGAGGAAATACCTTCGTCTGATCTCAGGCCGGAGTCGCCGGCAAGCCTGCCGCAGCCAACTCGGCCCGCTCGGCAGGTGTGACCTCGTACGGAGCGCCAGGCTCGGCGCCGATCACGAGCACGACGGTGTTGTCCGACAGCGCGACGGCAGACCGGACCGTTTTCACGTCGAGGGCGCTCACAAAGGTGCCTGCCGGTGCGTCAACGTCCTGACCGTCCACCTGAAAACGCGCGTGTCCCGTGTGGACGAAGTACAACTCCTGGTGCTGCTCGTCGGTGGGATCCGCGTGGTCGTGCTCGCCGATGAGGCGATCGCCGGTATTCCGAGCGGTGTAGGCGTTGACACCGAACGCGGTGATCCCGAAGTGATTGCGGACCGGCGTCCACTTCGCATCGGTGTGAGCGACGTCGGCGGTTGGGATGTCGGTCAGCGAGGCGTGAGAAGCTGACATGGAGCCGATTCTAGTGGCCACACTGCGCCGGCACTGCCCCGAGCCTCGAGTACGGCGCAACCATCCCCACACGTCACATCCTCAGCCGCAGCCTTACAGAAGTCGTGACGGAAAGGTAAGACGTCTCGCCCTCCTCGGGGGCCATTCCGCATCACTCGCGCAGGCGAGTGCGCTGACTCTGCGTATAGTCGGCGAGCCATGCGGGCGGCGAACTTCGGCATCGGCACAGGAGCGTTCCTGGCAGAGCGTGACGACTGGTCCTCGGCGATCCGACGGGCTCAGCAAGAGAACTGGCGAGTGGTCGAACTAACGGCGATCACCGAGACGCTCTTCGACCGACTACTCACCTACCTCGAGGATGCGGGCGGATCGTTGACGGACTTCGACCGCGTCTCTATCCACGCTCCCGCGCTGTTCGACTCCTCCGCTTCAAGGGTTGCCGCGAGGATTCCGTTGGGCCTGGGCCACGACCTCGTCTTCCACCCGGATCTGTATCGAAACGAAGACAGGCTCGTCGATCTGGGGGAGCGTGCAGTCTTCGAGAACATGGATCTGAACAAGCCGTTCGGGCGCACGGTCGGAGATCTGTCTGCTGTGTTCCGCCGGTTTCCGTCCGCCGGTTTCTGCCTCGATGTTGCGCATGTCTGGACGAATGACGCCACGCTGCGTCTCGGGTTCGAGCTGCTTGAAGCATTTGGCGCTCGACTCCGGCAGCTTCACGTCTCTGGCATCGAGCCGAACGGAGAGCACCGACCGACGACCGACGAAGATCTCGACCTCTACCAGCCGCTCCTCGATCTCTGCGCCCATGTTCCCTGGGTGCTCGAATCTGAGCTCGTTTCGTAGGCCCGCGCACTGGCCCAGTCCAGGCCTGAACCGTTACGTCCCAATGGTCTCGCGACCATCATTCGTGTCAGCGTCGACTGCCCACGCTCGCGGCGATGAGTTCAGGCTCAATGCATCGTCTAAGCCACGGAAGGACACCACGAACCAGAGGATAGGCGCGATGAAGTACATGCTCTTTACGTACCGCGACCCAAGTGTCCAGCTCGACCCTGAGCAGAGGGCGGCGGTCCCGGCCGCGGTTGCGGCCTGGTGTGAGGAGATGGACGCCCGTTGTGTGCGCCTCGATGGGCACGTACTGGGTCCGCTCGCGGAGGCGCGGACGATTCGGATTCGAGCTGGCGAGCTGATGGTCGGCGACGGACCGGTCACCGAGCAAACCGTTCAGATCGCCGGGTTCAACATCCTCGAATGTGCCGACCTCGATGAGGCTCTCGAAGTTGCTTCCAAGAACCCGGGGGCGAACTTCGGCATCTTGGAGTTGAGACCCATCGAATCGTGAGCGCTTAGACCACGAGACGTCTCGTCAGCCGTCATTCGCGAATACTGGCCGAGGGGACGTTGGTCACGCGCTACGCGGGCGGCGCCGGCTCAGGCGTCACTCCTGAACTGGCCCAGCCCAGGCTGCTCGACCTGGCGACGCGCGGCCTACCCGGGCGCGGCGGTCAATAGCTGCAGAAGTGCTTGCACGGTCTCGGGCCAACGCAGAGTGTCAACAGCTTGGATTGGGTCGCACCAGCGGTAGTCGTCGTGCTCCCAATCAAGACGTGGCTCCCACCCGTCCGGAGCTTCGGCCTGAAAACAGGTCACCTTCACCTCGACGACTGACGGGTCGTACTGTTGTCGTCGCTCGGCAGGTTCCTCCGTAAGTGGGTAGACGTACTCGGTTACCTCCGTCCCAGCCGTGACCTTTGCGACGAGTCCTGTTTCTTCTTGAAGTTCACGTTCTGCCGCCTCCAACGCCGTCTCGCCGGGTTCGACCCCTCCTGCGACGACATGCCAATAGACGCCCTGCCGGGGAGATCGGTGCAGCACCAGGACTTCGGAACCATTCCTGCGGGTAACGAACACCGCCGCCTCGGCACCTGACCGCACCGTCAGAGCATAAGGATCAAAGGCACCCTCCTCGGTGACTGAGAGACTCGCGGGTAGCCGTGCTGCTTGTGACTCGTCGGGTGACTTCCGCTTTCTGCGTGGCCGCGTCGTTGCAGTGCGAGAGTCGCGCCGAGCGATCATTCCCGGAACTCGAGGGCTCGCCGGAGGCCGCCGCGGTTCGAAACTCAAGAACCTGGTTCGCACAACCAGCGAACCAGGTTCCTCCTAACTCTCGAGCGCCCCATCGACGGCGCGATGCTCGAACAGCACTTCGGTCTCGCGACGGTCTGTCCGCGTAAAGGTGATCAGCGGAGGCTGACGCCTTGCGTGTAGCCGACCCAGGTCGCGGCGTGTGTCAGAGGACGCTCCGTTCCGTGGGCCAGACCTCGAGCGATCTCGTCGACCACAAGCGTCGGCTCGACCTCGCCGGTCGCCCGCCAGACCATGGTCGTGGGCGGGTGCGCCGTCCGCGCTTCAATCCACGGCCGCCCGCGCAGCCGCGCTTCGACTGACGGCACGACAAGAAGCTGCGTCCCCCTGATCAGCGCGGCTACAAGCGGCCCGACATACGGCACGAACCTGATCTTGTCGGCGTAGGTCTCTTCACCCCGCCGCCTGACCGGTGGGTCTGGACGCTGGAAGTACACGAGCCGAACCTGCCACTCGCGACCCGACGGATCGACCACCACGCGTTCGGCCCGTGGCAACAACCTCTGCCGTTCCACTCGTCGATGATCTCACCCTAGCCGCGAGTGAACGCGCCGACCTTCGCGGTTGGCACGCCGACCACAAGTCCGACCCGGTCGCCTACTTGGCCGGGTGTAGCGCCGCAGGCGTCCCGGCTGCCAGAAGGTATGTCGTCGTCGTGGACGTGAGGCGGAACCCGACCCCTCGATAGAGCGCGCCTGCTTCGTCGCTGGAGTATCCGACCTTGATCCGTCGTGCGCCGAGCCTCGCAAGCCGATCAAGACCGGAGGTCAGCATCGCACGGGCCAAACCGCGCCGCTGGTATTCATCCTCCACTCTCATCGGCTCAACCAGACCTACCTCGGTCACCGGGTCGAACCAGAAAAGCGCGCAGCCTGCGACCCGGCCGTCAGCGGCCTCCACGGCGAGATCGATCGCGGGGTCGTAGAGCGAGCACCGACGCAGGCGGGCCTCGATTCCTTCGCCGTTTCGCCGTCGCATGGGGTGTGGCTTGATCGTCTCGTCGGCACGATCGACGAGCACGAAGCCTTCCGGGAGGTTTGCAACCTCAGACCGGGCGTCGGCATTCATCCACGCGATCCCGGATCGACTATTGGCGACGAAGCCTCCGCGATGCAATACGTCCACGAATGCGAAATCATCATCACGGGCGAACACCTCGACGGCTTCAGGTCGCAGCGCATCGATTGCTTCAGCCGCGCGCGCCCACACGGTCGAGGGCGCAATAGACGAGACGCCGGGAACGACGACAGCATCGCATTGCCATGCGCGGCCAAAATCCGTCAGAAGCACAGCGGCAACGGGCCCGTCGTCGTCAGTCCAGAAAAGCTGCTCGAGCTCGTCCGAGCGACGGGGCTTACGGCACCACCACTGCACATCAGCCGCCTCCCAGAGTCCGGCCTCAGCGTCCGCGAGGCGAGCGCGCTGCAGAAGCTTCGTCGCGAGGCCTGCATATGCGAAGCCCGTCACCCGGACCTCCTCCAGAGCCATGCGGTGATCCTATGGCGACGCCTGGCCGCCGTTTTCCCAGGGGATCCGCGCACTGGCCCAGGCGACGGCCTTCTTATGGGAGTGGTAAGTGCCCTCTACCGTCCGTGCAGTCGGCGAGATAGAGGGCGGTGCCGAGGTCGCCCGTCCAGAGCGAGTAGCGGCCGCGCCCGTAGTCCGACCGGCTGTGCTCCACCTGACCCGCGGCGTGCATCGCGAAGGTGCGCGCTCGCGTGAGCCAGCGTTCGTCTCCCGTGCGCTCGAGCAGCGCCAAGAATGCATATCCGTTCCCGGCCGTGCCGTGGCAGAGGTTCGCGCCCTTTTGCAACGGCCCGGCACGCCACGTCAACTCGCCGCCCGCGACCGCAAGCTCCTCGTCGAGGAGGTGGGCGAGCGTCGCGACTATCCCTGGCGCGCCGTGGCACCACTGCGTGCGGATCCGGCCGTCGCCGTTTGCGTCGAGTCGCATCCCTGCGAGTCCCGGCCAGTTGACTAGCCCATCCTCCTCGACGGCGAAGCGCTGGAGCGTCTCCGTGACGCCGGCGACATCGCCGAGCGCAAGCACACACCCTGCGAACCCGTGTGCCGGACCGAGAAAGCGCCTGCTCTGCCCGTACAGTTGCTGCGTCCACAGGCCTTCCGTGTCGCGCTCGCAGTGCAGCCACTCGATGCTCGACGTCACGTCGAGCCCGAGCTCGCGAGCCGCGAGAATCGTGCCGGGACTGCCCCACATCAATTCGCACCGTTCGTCTTGTTCGTTCGCCGCGATCAGCTCCGCGAGCCGCTCGAGATTGGCCTGCGAAGGTGCGAGTCTCCCTAACACCAGTCTGATCCCCGTCTCGCCCATCCAAACGCTGCGCTCGGAATCCTCGTCCGGAAAATCCGGCTGCGCTTCGAGCGAGTGTTCCAAGTACGGGACGTAGTCGCGTCGTAACTCGACGAAGCCCCGGAGGGCGAGGCGGTGGAGCGCATCCACGACCCCCGCACCTCCGAGATACACCGTCCGCAACCGCGCACCCGGCTCGTCGTCGGCATCCTCGTCCTGTGGATGCATCGGCCAGCCATCGTCGAATGCACTCTCCGCGTCGGCAACGATCGAGGCGATTGCCGCCCGCACCTTTTCAGTGCTCCACGGTTCCTCTGCGAGCGCCTCGTGCGCTTCCGGCGTAAACAGCACCGGACGAGTCTATTGACGGCGATCGGGAAGACCTCCCGAACACTTGCCAACCGTGTGTGCACTGTGTCCCATCCGACGCTGCGTGTGCGTTCCCTGAGTGGTTGGTGTCGGTGTCGGCACGGCAGCCTGGTGACGCCGTAGGCTCGTCGCGTGACCCGGTCTGCCTCGGAGCGCTACCTCCGGCTGGGGCTGCAGCTCGGCCGCCACGTCGAAGGGATCGTCGATGCCTACTTCGGGCCTCCGGAGCCGGCGGCGGCGGTCGAGGCCGCGCCGCCCGTCGAGCCGCGAACGCTCGTCGCCGCTGCAGAAGCCCTGCTCGCGGAGCTCGAGGACGGCTGGCTGCGCGACCAGGTGGTCGGGCTGCGCACCTACGCCGGCGTGCTGGCGGGCGAGTCCGCCTCGTACGCCGACGAGGTGGAGGGGTGCTACGGCCTGCGGCCGACCTACACCGACGAAGCCGTCTTCTCCGCCGCGCACGAACGGCTCGCAGAGCTGCTCCCCGGCGACGGGCCGCTGGCCGAGCGTCACGAGCGCTGGCAAGACTCGATGCGTGTGCCCGCCGGCCAGATCGAGCGCCTGATGACGGCGGTCATCGAGGAGGCGCGCGCGTGGACGCGTAGCCTGCTCGAGCTGCCGGATGGCGAAGGCGTCGTCCTGGAGATCGTGCGCGGCGAGCCCTGGCTGGCATTCTGCTACTACCTCGGCGACCTGCGCAGCCGGATCGCCGTCAACGTCGACCTCCCCATGTCGGCCATCGAGCTGCTCGTCCTCGCGACCCACGAGACCTATCCGGGCCACCACGCGGAGCGCTGCAGCAAGGAGCACCTGCTCGTTCGCGGGCGAGGGCTCCTCGAGGAGACGCTCGTGCTCGTGCCCACGCCGCAGTCGCTCGTCGCGGAGGGGATCGCCGTGCTCGCGCCGGAGGTGCTGCTCGGGAGCGAGGGCGGATCGGCACTCGCCGCGGTCCTGCACGATGCCGGCATCGAGTTCGATGTCGCTCACGCATTCGCCGTCGAGCGGGCCGAGGAGCCGTGCCGGTGGGCCGAGGTCAACGCAGCGTTGATGCTGCACGAGGGGGGAGCGAGCGAGGCCGAGACGCAGACGTATCTCGAGCGCTGGGGGCTGATGACGCCGAAGCTCGCCGCACACATGATCCGCTTCCTCACCGAGCCGACCTCGCGGACGTACATCATCACGTATCCCGCCGGACGAGAGCTCTGCCGCTCGTACGTGGCGGGCAAGCCGGAGCGCTTCCGCCGCCTGCTGACCGAGCAGGTGCGAGTCCGTGACCTGCTCGAGGCACGCGACGCAGGCGCGCCGATGTCCGGCCGGTGAGCGTCGGCGCCCGCACCGCGAGCACTTCTTCTGATTCGAGGTCAGCGGGGCTGGGTGGCGAGGTAGCGGTCCTCGGCGGTGTAGTCGAGCATCGGTCCGAAGAACGCATCGTCAAGACCGGGCAGGTTCTCCGCCCCTGCACCGCCGCCGGCGGCTGAGACGAGCCAGCCGACCTCGTCGACGACCGCGGCCGCGTAGTCGCCGACCGGCGTGTATCCGAGGTCGAGGGCGGCCTGCATGTCGAGAACGATTGGGTGCGGCGCGTCCCAGGGATGACGGCCCAGCGTCTCGTCGGCCCCGTCGGCGAGCAGGACTTCGTCCCAGACGTGGTCGAGTTGCCGTGCGATCGTGCGCGAGATCTCCAGTGCGCTCGGCGCGTCGGGATCGGCGCTGTTGAGGATCTGCCGCCCCGGTGTTGCCGCGACCACCTCGATCAGCGCCGCGATGTTCGAGGCCGCCGTCGTGTGGTCCACGCCGGCGCCTCGGTGAGCGAGGAAGACAGCGGGTCGCCGATCGAGCACACGCTTGACGAAGATCCATTCACGCGGCCGCGCCGCACCCTCGCCATGGATCTTGGACGGCCGGAGCACCGTCACGAGTCCTCCGCTGTCGAGCAAAACCTGCTCAGCCGCGACCTTGTTCGCCCCGTAACCCTCGCGCGTCCTGTAGTCGGCCCCGCCTGGAGCGACCGTGGGCTGCGTCTCACGAATCGGCCCGTCGAACTGCGGCGCGATCGCTGAGTTCGAGTGGTGACCGGCGTCGTCGACGTATACCGCCTTGCTCGAGATCATCACGGTCGAGCCCGCGTTGCGCACGAGCGGCAGCAGCCGAGTCGCGTCAGCGGCGGTGTAGCAGATGCAGTCGACCAGCAGATCGGCGCCGCCGCCGAAAGCCGCGAGCAGGTGATCCGTGTCGTCGCGGCCTGCCGCAATGAACGTTCCTCCGGCGGTCGCGATATCGGCGGGCAGGTGCGCCGGGTCGCGCCCGGTGAGGTCGACATTCCAACCGGCCCCGAGCAGGCGACGCGCAGTCGCGCGACCGACCAGGCCGGTACCACCGACAATCAGCGCACGCGGCATCGTGGAACGATAGTGCTGCCGTAGCTTCTCGAAGCGGCATCGTCCGGGTGCAGCTTCGTGGTTCTGCCAGACTCTGACCGGATGCGGAACGTCGTCCTGCCGTCGTCCGAACTGCCGCCGCTGACTCGATCGGTGGTCGCCTGTCTCGCATCGATCCTCGAGGTCGACACGGCGGCTGTGCCCGTGCCGCCGGCCGAGCATCCTGAGCCGTGGACCGTCTGGCGAAACTGGCTCGGTCAGCAGGGCCTGGGCCTCGTGCCGGTGCTGGAGCCGGCGCGGTTCGCGTGGCCCGGCCCCTGGCTCGCGCTCTTGCGCTCCGACGCGCAGGGCGGCCAGGTGGGCGCAGTCGCGTTCGGGTCACCCCCGGGGCTTGCGTTGAGCCCCTTGGCGGGAGCAGCAACCTTCGCTGACGTCGAGGCCGGCTACCTGATCGCTCCGGCCGACGTTGCGCTCTGGGCGCCCGTCCCGACTGCGACCTCGCGTACCTCGGGGCGCGTGCTCGCGCTTGCGCTCGCGGAAGAGGCCGAGGGGCCGATGGTCGTCGTCGACGAAGTCGTCGCTCGGGCTGGTCGCGGGTTGGAAGGTGACCGGTATTTCGACGGTCGCGGCACGTTTTCGAACGAGCATGCGCGAGGTCACGACTTGACGCTCATCGAATCCGAGGCGCTGGACGAGCTGACGCTTCCCTCGGGACGGCTCGCCGCTGAAGAGGCGCGGAGGAACGTCGTCACCCGAGGGATCGACCTCAACGCCCTCGTCGGAAAGCGCTTCTTGATCGGTGACGTCGAGTGTGTCGGCCAACGCCTCTGCGAGCCCTGTGCGCATCTCGAGCGGCTGACAGAACCAGGAACCCTCCGTGGGCTCGTCCATCGTGGCGGCCTCAGGGCGGACGTGCTCACAGACGGCACCCTGCGGGTCGGCGACGAGGTCCGGCGCCAGTCGTAGGCGCTAGGCGGGTGCCGGTCGCCCGCGTACGAGACGCCGCGTTGCCGGCACCGCGACGATCAGCGCGAGCGCCGCAAAGAGAGCAGCCCCGAGAATCAACCAGGGACGAAGATTTGCGGGCGCACGCACGGCTGGAACGCCGGCGGCGAAGGTCGTCGTGTCGACGACCGCGAGTGTGTGTCCGGAGATTCCGACGCGGATCTGCGCGGCGAGCCCGCGCGTGATTCGCAGCGACCAGAGGTCGCGGCGGCCCGCGAGCATCGCCAGGTCGATGCAGTGCGCGCGGCGCGTGCTCGTGTCGAGTGCATGTACGAACGGCGTTCCACCCGCGCCGTCGTAGAGCGTGTAGGCCCAGCGGCCGTCGGCGCTCATCAGGCGCGTGATCGGGGCGCCGCGCATCGCATCCGACCGTTCGGCCGGGTCGCGTATCGGCTTGGGCAGCAGCCTGTTCGCACGGAGGTCGTAGGCGCGGACGCTGTATCGGGTCGGGTCGGTGGGGGAGGTGTAGTTGACGAGGAACATCGTCTTCCCCTGCGGCGAAACGGCGTCGAAGCTGAAGTCGCCCCGTATCCTGATCGTGCGCTCGAGGCGGAGGCGCCGTGCGTCGAGGAGCGCGAACGTCGTCACCTGCCGCGGGAACGCCACGCGCGGTTCGATGAGAACGAGAGTGTTCCCGTCGGCGGAGAGCCCGCTCGCCGAGGCGTCGTAGGCGACGGCGGGGATGGTGAAAGTCCCGGGTATGCGCGTAAGCCCGCGCACCCGGCCACCGTTCCGCGCGATCCGCTCCACGAGCGTCGCCCCGCCCTGGTTCACGGTGACGTAGCGGTCAGGACTGCCGGCCGTCGTCACCCCGTCTGAGCCGACGTCGATGCCGAGCACCGGCAGGCCGTCCGCCGTTGCTGTCGCCGTCACCACGCAGGCTGCGACGATCGCAGCGCCGAGGAAGAGTGCGCGCATGGAGAGGAATACGTGCGCGCAACGTGCCGAGGTCCCGCCGTCGTCGGAACCTCAACGAATCGGGTGCACCGGAGCGAGCCTCTCTGCCGCGACATCTTCGATCGCGGTGGCGATCACCTCGGGATCCACTCCCTTCTCGATGAAGCGGGCAGCTCCGAGCTTGAGCACGTCGTCCTCGATCAGCGAGGCGACGAACCCGGACAACACGATCACCTGGGCGGCGGGCGCCACTTGCTTGATCTCGGGTAGCGCGTCGAGTCCCGTCCGGCGCGGCATCGAGAGATCCAGCAGGATGACGTCCGGCTGGAGCCGCTTCGCCTCGGCGACGGCTTCGTGACCGTCGCGCGCTTCGCCGACGACGCGGAGACCCGGTCGAAGGCCGACGACGACGCCGAGCAGGGCCCGCATCGCGTCGACGTCGTCGCAGATCAGAACGCTGATCGCACCGTTCGGCGTCGATGTGGACGTATCACTCACCGTCGGTGCGACCCGCGGCATCGCGAATCAGCTGCTCCTTGGAGATACCGCTCTTCTTCAACTCCTCGACGGTCCGGGCAACGATTGCTTTGGCTTGCGTGAGCGTTGTCTCGAGCGCCTCGCGAGACTG
>Ga0105854_1000566_pt1 | contig 16492 bp, 10 predicted proteins | sample OrgsoiDNA_201058_FD_89679 | JGI IMG/M metagenome (GOLD analysis project Ga0105854, IMG submission 89679) | Permafrost soil microbial communities from the Arctic, to analyse light accelerated degradation of dissolved organic matter (DOM) -... | ecosystem: Environmental > Terrestrial > Soil >... | reverse complement strand
GAGGCGGCGGCCGTTGCGGCCGAGTTGGGCGTCGAGACGTTGCTGTTCAACTGCAGCCAGCCGGAAGTGATCGGCGCGGCGATTGATGTGGCGCGGCAAACGTTCGAGCGCTTGGGGGTGAACATTCACATCGGCGCCTACGCCAATGCCTTTCCGCCCCAACCGAAAGAAGCCACGGCCAACGATGGGCTGGACCCGTTGCGCGAGGATCTGGATCCGCCGGGTTATCTGCAGTGGGCGGCCGACTGGCGCAAGCGGGGGGCCAGTCATCTGGGCGGGTGCTGCGGGATTGGGCCGGAGCATATTGCGGTGCTTGCCCAGAAACTCGTGTGATGCCCATCGCGAGCAAGCTCGCTCCCACATTGGATTGGAGGATGGCCACAATCTTGTGGTCAACCCAAAACCCCTGTGGGAGCGAGCTTGCTCGCGATGAGGCCCGTCCAGACGCCAAAAAATTACCCGCGGCACTCGGCCAACGTCTTCACCTGCCCCGAATCCGTCTGGTTCTCATCGCTCAACCAGCGCTCAAACCCCGCGCCAATCGCTGGCCATTCCGAGTCAAGAATCGAAAACCACGCCGTATCGCGGTTCTGTCCCTTGACCACCATGTGCTGGCGGAACACGCCTTCAAAACTGAAGCCCAGCCGTTCGGCCGCGTACCTTGAGCGAGCGTTGGCGTTGTTGCATTTCCACTCCAGGCGCCGGTAGCCCATGGCGAACGATTCCTTGGCCAGCAGGTAAACCGCTTCGGTGCTTTTCGGTGAGCGTTGCATCGGTGCGCCGAAGGTGACGTGGCCGATTTCGATGCGGCCCTGGGCCGGGACGATGGACATCAGGCTGAGGATGCCTTGTACATCGCCACTGACGCGGTCGATCACCGCGAAGAAATACGGGTCGCTGGCGGCTGCGTGGTTGTTCAGCCAATCATTGAACGCGCTGCGTTCCGGGAAAGGACCGTATGGCAGATAGTCCCACAGTTTCGGGTCGGCACCGGGGCCTTGCAGGGCTTTGAACAAGCCGTCGGCGTGGCGCGCCGGGTCGAGTCTTTCCAGGCGAATGAAGCGCCCTTCGAGCAGTCGGGCGGTCGGGGCCGGGACGCCTTTCCAGTCCGCGAGTGAAGTCGACATCGTGTTCTCCTTAAACCTTAAAGACCTTTGCGAAACTGGATGAAACCGGGACGTTCGGCGATGCGCTCGTAGAGCTGAATCGCCGTGGCGTTGGTTTCGTGGGTGAGCCAGTGGACCTTGCAGCAACCGTCGTCCTTGGCGGTGGCGTAGACGAATTCGATCAGTTGGCGGCCAATGCCGGTGCCACGGGTTTCGGGCACCACCAGCAAATCCTGCAGGTAACAGGAGTTTTCGATGCTCCAGTTCGAGCGGTGATAAATGAAGTTCACCATGCCCACGGCTTTGTCATCGGCCCAGGCCAGCGCCGAATGGGTCGGCTCATTCGGGTCGAGCAGGCGTTGCCAGGTACTGAGGCTGACGGCTTCGGGCAACTCAGTGTTGTAGAAGCGCAGGTAGGCCTGCCATAGCGGCAGCCAGGCGGCGTGGTCGGCGGCGCTGACCTGGCGAATCTCGATCTGACTCATGTTCATTCCTTAACCATCAAGTGGGCGAGCGCCTGGTCCTGCGCATCGGCGCTGGCGGCCAGCCCTTCGCGCACGCCGGCGATGTCTGCTGCATTGCGGTTCTGGCTGAGCTTGCGTTTGCCTTCCAGGCGCTGGATTGGCAAGGCGAAACCGACAATGGCCTTGAGCATGCCGTCGATGTAGTCGGCGGGGGCGTCATCGACTTTCCACGGCTTGGCGCGAGTGGCTTCGTGGCGGTCGGTCAGGGCGCTGACCAGGTTGCGCAGGCGATGGGCGTCGCTGAACACTTCGGCTTGGCCATAGGCGTGGACGGCCACGTAGTTCCAGGTCGGCACAACTTTGCCGTGCTCGGCTTTGCTCGGATAAAACCCCGGGCTGACGTAGGCGTCGGCGCCGGCAAAAATCACCATGACGTCGGCACCGTTCTGCAATTCCTGCCATTGCGGATTGGCCTTGGCCAGGTGCCCGTACAGCGTGCCATTGGGCCCTTGCTCGGCGTCCAGCAGCAACGGGATATGACTGGCTTGCAGGCCTTGTTCACCGTCGGTCACCAGTATGGCAAGGCGGGTGGCGAGTATCTGCTGGTGCAGTTGCGGCAAATCGTCGACGACAAAAGCGCTGGGGTTGTACATGGAAATATTCCTTGGCGATTGCTTGCATCCTAGGCAGGCTATTGGTCTGTTGTAAGAGCCATTACTGGCCAATTTCATAGGTCCATTCTTTACAGGTTCAGGCCATGACCGATGCGCCGCTTTCCTTGTCATTCAACCCGGCGGGTATCGAACTCGATCGTCGCCAGGGTTTGAGCCGTCAGCTTTATCAGGCGCTGCGCTTACGGGTGCTGGACGGGCGACTTGCCAGCGGCACCCGCTTGCCCGCCAGTCGCGACTTGGCGGCGGCCCTGTCGATTTCTCGCAACAGCGTGGTCCGGGCCTACGATCAGTTGTACGCCGAAGGCTTTATCGAGGGCCGCGTGGGTGATGGCACTTATGTCGCGCAATTGCCGCAAACCGTCTTGCCGATGAAAAAACTATCCACAAAAGTGTCCACAGGGTTTTCAACAGGCTTATCCACAGTCTTATCCACAAATTGGCTGGATTTACCTGTAATTTCATCCAGTAAAGTTATCCACAGCGGTGCTTTGGGCCGAGTCGAAAAGAACCATTTGGCGACGCCGCCGAGCGGTCCACCGAGGGCATTTCGAGTGGGGGTGCCGGCATTCGACCTGTTCCCGTTCGAGGTCTGGGCCAAGCTGAATGCGGCTTTCTGGCGCAAACCGGATTTGCAGCAGCTGTGTTATGGCGATCCGGCGGGCGACGCAAGGTTGCGCAGCCTGATTGCCGCGTATTTGCGCAGTTCTCGTGGCATGCAATGCACCGCTGAGCAAATTGTGATCACCAGTGGCGCGCAGCAGGGAATCAGCCTTTGTGCACAGCTGCTGGTGGAGCCGGGCGATGGGGTGGCGATCGAGAATCCGGGCTACCGCGCGGCAGGTCATGCCTTTGCCGTGGCCGGGGGGCGGTTGCAGGGTGTGTCGGTCGATAACGAAGGCATCAACTGCGCCGAACTGGCGGGGTTGAGCGACTGTCGGCTGGCCTATGTCACCCCGTCGCATCAATACCCGACCGGGGTGATCATGAGCCTGGCGCGGCGCCTGGAGTTGTTGGCATGGGCCGAGCGGACTCAAGGCTGGATCGTCGAAGACGACTATGACGGCGAATACCGTTACAGCGGCGCACCGCTGGCGCCTTTGGCGGCCCTGGATCGTCAGGGGCGTGTGCTGTACGTCGGGACGTTCGGCAAGGTCGCGTTCCCGGCGTTGCGTCTGGGTTATCTGGTATTGCCGCCCGCGCTGGTCGATGCGTTTTCACGGCGCCGTGCCGTGGACGTACGGCATTCGGAAGTCAGCACTCAGGCGGTAATGGCCGAGTTCATGGCGGCCGGGCATTTCCAGCGGCACATTCGCCGCATGCGCCGCGCGGCCTTGAGCCGTCGTAATACGTTGCTGGTCGGTTGGCCAAAAGATATCCCCGGCGTCGGCAGCCTGCCCGGTGTGGCGGCAGGGCTGCATCTGACGGTGTCGGTAGAGAGCGTGGCCCGCGAGCGTGAGCTGGTGGCGCAAGCCGAGTCGGTGGGCGTCGAGATCAACGCCCTGAGCAGCTATTGGCTACCCGACTCGACCCGGCCAGCGGATCAGCGTGCCGGGCTGGTGCTGGGGTTCGCCGCCGTGCCGGAAGCCGCGATCGAGTCAGCGCTGCTGCGGTTACGTAGCGTCTGGTTTTGATAGGCTCGCTGGGTTGCGGGGTTCCAGTGCGAGAAACAATGAGCGTGTAGCAGGATCGGTGATCCGGCGAACCACGTAATCCCTCGGTTCGAGATCAAGCAGTTGCCCTTTAAGCTCCAGATCAAGCGTATCCAGATAAGTGTCCGCGATTTTCAAATGGGCCACAGTGGGTTCGGCGGCGGGGCTGTTGGCAGTGTCGTAGTGAAAGTGCGCCAACCATAGAGGCTGGTCGTTGCGAGTGATGTCGAGGATCTTGTACTCCTGAAAATAGTCCCCCTTGCCTTTTGTCTTGATACGCCCCTCCTTGTTGCGCGTCAGTTTGACCTGAGCGTTCTCATGCAACCATTGCAAGTACTCCAGTCGAGGTTTGCGCTTCTTCAGCATTGATGCGCGAACGCTGATACCGGTGGTACGCAGACGGACCGCAGCACTTCTCAACTCAGCGCTCAGGGTCGCAACGGGCGGGAGCGTGCCATTGGCCGCACGAATGTTCGCTATAGCCGTATCGACCGCTGCTGCCTCTTCTTCGTATTTGAGCGCCTGCGAATCAAACTCGTGTTGCCTGTCAGCAGGAATACTGTTTGCCCGTTCGGCATCCTTGCTGATGCGGGTGATGAAAGGCTCCAGTTCAAGATTGAGTTCCAGGCCGTCACTGATGACGTCAAGGTCATTCCTCACCGGTTTGCCGGGCGTCTCGGTTTTGGGTATCAGTTTCTTGAAGGCGGGCGCGTCGGTTTTCTGCTCATCCGAAGGCGCTGGCTCTCGTGGGCGGGTCTTCGTCACCTTGGCCTGAGGGCGGGACGGGCCGGCAACCGGGGAGGTGGATCGATCCGGTGCAACTGGCTGCTCACCTTCGGGCAGCAAGTCGTAGAGCATTGCCTGGCCGGCCTCCTGGAACTCCTTGATCAGTGCCTGCAGGCGGGCCAATGCCTGGGGTTTAGTCATGTTGGGGTACTGGGTGGGCAGGTTGTCGATGCGTTGAAGGGCGTCGGCAAAGACGTCCAGGATTCGGGTTGCCGCCGTGATGCGTTGTTGGGTGGTCTGGCCCTTGGTGGATTCAAGCAGGATGTCGGTCAGTTCCTGGCTGGCCTCGGCGGCTCCAATGACGATGTCCGCCACGGCCTTGCGAGCTTGTGGCATTTGCGCCCCTGCCTGTTCTTGTACACACAGTTCGTAGGCCATGCCGATTTCGTTGGCCTTGTAGTCCAGGGGGCTGTAGGTCGGCAGTATTTTCTGGATGGTCTGGATTGACTCACGGGCGGCCCTGCCCAGCACGTTGAGGCCGGTCATGGCGCTACGGGCCAGTACCAGCCGTTCGCTGATGGCCTGGCTCAATGCTACGGTGTTTTCAATGGATTGGAGATTGTCGCCCACCGGTAGTCCGGTATTGATCGCATCGTTGCTCAGCAACGTCAGGATCGCCGTCGAGTACTCCTGGCTCTTGACCGCGAACCATAAGGTCAGGTGCTTTTCCATCTGGGTGGTCAGGCGCAACAGGTCGTAGCTGTAACCGGTTGTACCGCCCAGTGCGCGCCATTCGTTCAGTTGCTCAATAGCTTGCTGATAGCTTTCGACCCGTGCTTCGAGCTTGTCGGTAAAGAGCGCGGTCTGGGTTTTAAAGTTATCCCCGGTGGCGTTCATCATGTTCTCGCGCAGTTGTGCGACTTCGACCGCTATGGCGTTTTCCTGACTTTTGAAGGCCTTCAACTTTGCGTGCAGGGTGGCCTTTCTCTGTTCCTTTTCCAGCCTGAGGGCCGAGAGGCGGCTTCTCAGCCCACCGCCTCGCAGGCGCAGTCGCGTATCCACATACCAGTTGCCCTTTTGATCATGTGTCAACAACGGGCCGCTGCGTGCAGGGTTTTTCGGATTGACGATTTGCACCTGTTCATCGTCATTGATCAGCACCTGGAACCAGCGATTGGCGACCTTGGCATAGTTTTTTTCGTTGAGTTGATAAAGGTGCGGCGGCTTGTCGTTGAGGGTGATCAGCTCCTTGTTGGTCAGGTTCGGTGCGCTGACCTTCACACTGTCCAGGTAAACCCCAAGGGCAGTAGGGGTGCGCCGCGGTACCGACTCTCCGGCTTCCAGCACCGTGGCGTGAGCGGCGGGCAGCTCCCCGGAGAGCGCGGTGGTGTCCAGCGTCATGGTGGTCGCAACAGGCTCGAGTAATGGGCGCACCGTCGTGACGGATGACGGCCATTGTTTCGGTTCGCCGCGTAAACGCTCGATATCCGCCGAAATGCGCCGGCCGGCCTGATGAATCAGGATCATGCCCAAGGTCATGAGGACGTCGCCCAAAGACGTCCACTCCACCAGACTGTCCCCGCGCTCATGGGCCTCAAGCCCTTGCTGTAGCTGTTCGATGCTTTGCCAGACCCACGCAGCGGTGCCCACCGGCCCGGTCAAGAAAGTCGAAGCGACGCTGAAAATGGCCCAGCCGCTGTCACGCAGCAGCTCCCAGCGGCGTTCACCATTCGACAGGGACTGACGGTCAGCCTGTTCCACCAGTGTCTGGGCGTTGCTGGTGAACAGCGTGGCCAGTATGTCGTCGGTGATCTCCTCGGTGCCCAGGCTGATCGGGCCGCTAAGCCCCAGGTTCAACAGCAGCTCGATGCCTGAGGCCGTTACCAGCCAGGGCGAAGGCAGACCGACAGGAAATACGTACTGTGAGTACTCGAAACTGAGTGCGGGCGTTGGTAGCCAGGCCAGCACTGAATCTCTGAGTTCACCGGGCTGGTGCATGGCGTAAATCATGTTCTGAAACGAAGCAAACTGTATCAACGGATCTTCCAGCGCCGGGCGATAGAGCAGGCACGGGCCGTTATGTGGCGTGCGCGGACCGATGATGAACATGTTGGCCACAGTGTCACCGCCGGACAGCAAGCGATATCGGGGCACAAAGCTCAGTGGGCGAATGACAATGTCGAGCGGTGCTTTTCTCGGTTGTCCTTGGGCGACATCCATCAACTCGCAGACGTACTGATAACCAACGTCGTCAATCCTGGCCTCTTTCTGCAGTTTGCATTCCAGGGCTTTGAGCTTGAGCAGGTCGGGCAGCAGGCTGACATAGCGTTGCTGCTGAAGCAGCGCCTGATCCTCGTCATCGATCAGCTTTTTCTTCAGCTGCGCCGGGTAGGTTTTACCAATGTCGACCTGCTCCGCCATCTTGTTGAGGTAGGCAACGGTGAGCCATTCGGGGCATGCCTGGTTGTTCTTGAACTTCAATTCGGCCTTGTACGGCGCGACGTTTTGCAGGCCGAATTTACCCAGGCTTTCAACGTAGATGTCTTGGGGGTTGGGCAGGGTGAAGGCGCCGGCCGTCATGCTGTTGGTGATAGTGATCTGCAACTCGTCAAGCGGCAGTCCGACCGCATCGTTGCCGTGATTCACCCGTCGGTCCGCGACAATCGCGTTGCGCATTTGCTCCTGGGCATAAGGGGTAATCAGCTCGATGTCGTTGAGCGCTGAGCCATTGCGCAGCTTGCCCTGGTTCGACAGATAGTGGCCGTAGTCCTGCAAGTCGGTAGCCGAGGCATTCGAGAGCCACTCGGGAACGGCGTCCTTAAGCTGCTTGATGCGCTCTTTTTCCTCTGCGCTGAAACGACCGGCGTTGCCGGTCGATGCAGGTGAAAAGATCTGATTTGTCGAGGTTGAACGGGATGAAGTGAGTGCTGAAAGGGACTCTATCTGGCCGGCAACCAGCGCCCAGGCCAAGTAGTCGAAAATGTCGCCGTCAGGCTCGAACAAGCGCCATTGAAGGGACGCCCCGGCGTTCTCCATGTTCATTCGCCCGGGCAACGAAGCGCCCAGTTTGTCCATGGAGTCGAACGCTTCGTAGCCGCCTTCGATGCTGTACAGCAACAGCATGTCCTGCTGATTGTGCGTGGCCTTGAGGACAATCGCCCCACCCAGCAGAAAGTGGCTGGTGTTGTCTGATTCGTTGTAGTCAATATCAATCAGGCAGGCCTGGATACCCGGGATCGTGGTAGTGGCTTTGGCCCGTTCCGTCTTGTCCGGGTGCGCGCAAACCGCTCGGGCTACCGCGCACTGATCCGCTGTCCAGCCGTTGACCTGCTCGAGGTTCAAGGCCTTTTTCAGCGTGTCGCTCAATACGTGCCAGCGGGGTTTGTCGACGAGCGATTCGTTCCAGTAATCGAGTTGCCGTTGCTGGAACTCGACGTACAGCAGCGGCGCATAGTCGTTGAGTATGTCGGCAATCTCTTCGATGCTGACGGCCAGCTGTATCGGTGGGATGGTCAGCGGTGCCGGTGTCAGAAAGTGCTCGCCTTCGGTGAAGTTGGCGATTTGCCCGGACTGGCTCTGGCTCAATAACGTTTCGGTCAGACTCTCGATTTTCGGGTCGAAACCGATGAATTGCTCGCGGGTCTGTTTCCATTGTGGCGTGACCAGCAAGGTGCGATCGGGGTCGATGTTCAGCTCTGGATACTGTTGCTTCAAGGTGCTGCGTAACAGCTCGGCGGCCGTCACATCGAGGCTGGGGCCTTCGCTGGTCTGAATGATCAGGCTGCTTTTTTCCTGAAGCAATTTCGACGGGTTTTGCGGGTTGGATGTGGACGTCTGCGTCATGGTCGTTTCCTGTTGACCTGGGGTTGAGCCACGGTAGGAAACGCCACGCGGGTTGAGGTGGTAATTATTTATCGTCTATTAAAAAAGCCCTGACAGGTAAACGCAGTCCTTGTGGGAGTCGAGCTTGCTCGGCTCCCACAGGGATCGCAATGACCCATCAGCACAGGCGTCAGGTCCCGGATTTGATTTTGGTCCAGGCCCGGGTCCGTGCGCGTTCGGCATCACGTGGCAGCGGTTGCAGGGTATAGAGCGTACTCATTGCCGCTTCGGTCGGGTACAGGTTCGGGTTGTTGCGGATCGCCGGGTCGACCAATTCGGTGGCGTCCTTGTTCGGGTTCGGATAGCCGACGAAGTCGCTGACCGGTGCGATCACCTGCGGTTGCAGCAGGTAATTGATGAAGGTGTAGGCGTCTTGTGGATTTTTCGCCCCCTTCGGAATCGCGAGCATGTCGAACCAGATCGGCGCGCCCTCTTTGGGCAGGCGCATGTCCACGACCACGCCGTTCTTGGCTTCCTTGGCGCGGTTGGCAGCCTGGGAGAAGCTGCCCGAATAACCGACCGCGACGCAGATGTCACCGTTGGCAATATCGGCCATGTACTTGGACGAGTGGAAGTAGGTGATGTACGGGCGGATCTTCATCAACAGCGCTTCGGCCTTGTCGTAGTCCGCAGGCTTCTTGCTGTTGGGGTCCAGGCCGAGGTGTTGCAGGGCCAGCGGCAGGATCTCCGAGGGCGAGTCGAGCAGGGCGACGCCGCACTGTTTCAGTTTGCTGATGTTCTCTTCCTTGAAGACCAGGTCCCAACTGTCCACCGGTGCATTGGCACCCAGCGCGGCCTTGACCTTGTCCGGGTTGAAGCCGATCAGGATGGTGCCGTACATGTAGGGCACGGCGAATTTGTTGCCCGGATCGTTGGCCTCGATCAGCTTCATCAGCTTGGGATCGAGGTGGTTCCAGTTCGGCAGTTTGCTGCGGTCCAGCGGCTGGAACACCCCGGCTTCAATCTGCTTGGCCAGGAACACATTGGACGGCACCACCACGTCGTAACCGGAGTTGCCGGTCAGCAGCTTGGCCTCCAGCGCTTCGTTGGTGTCGAAGATGTCGTAGACCAGTTTGGTCTGGGTGTTCTGGGACTTGAAGTCTTCCAGGGCCTTGGGCGTGATGTAGTCGAACCAGTTGTAGACGCGCAACGTTCGTTCTTCTGCATGGACGGCACCGCTGAGCACCGTGGCGCACAGCGCTGGAGCGATAAAACGCTTGAGTCTGATCATTGTTCTAGTTCCTCATTGGGCGCTTTCAAAACCTTCGAGAACGTTCACGGCATTGATGCCGATTTCTTCTACCGCGTAACCGCCTTCCATCACGAACAGCGTCGGCTTGCCGAGGGCGGCGATGCGCGCGCCCATGGCCAGGTAATCCGGGCTGTCGAGTTTGAACTGAGAGATCGGATCGTCCTTGAACGTGTCGACACCCAAAGACACGACGACGATGTCGGCGCCGTATTTGCGGATTTCGTCGCAGGCCTGATCCAGCGCTGCACTCCAGGTGTCCCAGCCAGAACCGGCGGGCAATGGGTAGTTGAAGTTGAAGCCTTCACCCGCGCCTTCGCCCAGCTCGTCGTCATAGCCGAGGAAGAACGGAAATTCCGCTTCCGGGTGGCCATGGATGGAGGTGAACAACACGTCACTGCGTTCGTAGAAGATCGACTGCGTGCCGTTGCCGTGGTGGTAATCGACGTCGAGGATCGCGACTTTTTTGTGGCCCTGGTCGAGGAACGCCTGGGCGGCGATGGCGGCGTTGTTGAGGTAGCAATAACCGCCCATCAAATCGCTGGCGGCATGGTGTCCCGGTGGTCGGCACAAGGCGAAGGCACTGCGGGCGCCGCGCTGGATTACCGCCTGGGCAGTCAACGCCACTTGTGCTGCGCTGTAGGCCGCTTGCCAGGTGCCGGCAGTGATCGGTGCGCCGCCGTCGAAGCTGTAATAGCCGAGCTGACCGTGCAGGCTGCGGGGTATGAGGCGGCGCAGGGTGCGGGCCGGCCAGGTGTAGGGCAGCAAGTCGCCGTCGGTATTGAATTCGGTCCAGCGCGCCCAGGCGCCTTTGAAGAAATCCAGGTAGTCGCGGCTGTGGATGCGCTGGATCGGGCCGAGGCCAAAATCCTGTGGCGCCTCGACCGGGCCCAGGTCGCGGTACTGCACGCGTTGCAGCACGTGGTCGGCACGGGACGGCATTTCGAAGCAGGGCATCAGTTGGCCGTCCATCAATTCACAACGGCCGTGGTGCAGGTGGTGATCGTGCGAGTAGATCGTCAGCATTTTCTTGTTCTCCGCAGGCTGATTCGGTTGAACACAGTCTTGCGGCGGCCGGCTTTTCAGAGAACAGCAGGAAAGGCCAAAAGGGGATTGATATGGCCAAAAGATCTGACCGAAATTCGCCCCTGATTGGCGCAGATGTGCCCCGGCACTGGGCGTGGAATGCAGGACTAATGTGGGAGCAGGCTCGCTCCCACAGGGGGATCTGTGTCTTGCACAAAAGCTGTGTTCGCTGAAGATCAAAATGTGGGAGCGAGCTTGCTCGCGATAGCGGTATTCCAGGCAGCGAATAACTCAAGGCCGAAACTGGCTCGGCGTCACCCCGCTCCAGCGCACAAATGCATGGCGGAAACTCGCGGTCTCGCTGAATCCCAGCGCCTCGGCAATTCGATAGATGGGCAACTGATCCTCACACAGCATTTGCTTGGCCTGCTCGAACCGCAGCTCATCCAGCAATTCCTGATAGCTGCACCCCAGATCTTTCAAATGCCGGCGCAACGTCCGCGCGGAGCACTTCATCTGCTCGGCCAGCCCCTCCAGGCCCGGCGCCGCATTCAGCTGTGCGCCGAGCAACTGACGAATGCGCCCCAGCCACGCCTGGCGCCCGGTGAACTCGGTGTTCTGCTTGCGGCAGCGCTCGGCCATCGCTTGATGGGTAATGACATCGGCCAGTGGCAGCGGTTGATCGAGCCAGCGGCGGTCGAAGGCGAAGGCGTTGTCGTGCGCATTGAAGTACAAGGGGCAGTCGAACGGTTCACCGTAGCTCGCTTGATAGTCGGGCGGCGCATGCTCGAACCGGGTAGCGAGCAACGGCAATGGATGGCCAAGCAGGTCGTCGCAGATGACTTTCAGCGACACCAGGCAGAACTCGGCATTGAACACCGCCAGCGCCGGATTTTCCCGGTAATCGGCGGCGACGAACCAGACCCGTTCGCCATCGTCTTCCAGGCTCAGCTCGAAAAGTGTTCCCAGCAGCGCCGGATAACGCATTGCCAGGCGCAAAGCGTCACCGAAGGTGGCAGTGGTGAGCAGCGCATAACCGAGCATGCCGTAGGACGAAACGTGCATGCGCCGGCCCAGTTTCAGGCCGATATCACGCTTGAGTGCAACGGCATTGGCGCAGACCTGCATCTCTTGATTGGTGGTAATGCGCGTGTCGGCGCGGCTCAGGTCCGCCGCACTGATGCCGCTGCCGGCCAGCAGTGCCTCGCTGGACAGGCCTTCAGCCTTGAAGGTGTTTAGCACCAGAGAGACAGCGTTGAGCGTGGTGAGGTGGGAGTGGAGCATGGAGGACTTCCAGCCTTGGGGTGGCTGGAACGCAGCAAGTTACATGCCTGGCGATGATTCCTGTGGGAACGGGCTTGCTCGCGAAAGCGGTGTGTCAGTGAAATGGATGTCGACTGACACGGTCCCTTCGCGAGCAAGCCCGCTCCCACAGGTGTTGTGTGGTGTCAGCTGAGTTCGCCGCACAGGTCGAGTTCGACCAGCCGACGCACTTCGGCATTTTCCAGCCCTGCACCCAGCAGCGCATGCAACTTGCCAAACGCCGCCTCACGGGTCATGCCGCCGCCGGAAAGCACGCCGACACCGCGCAAGCGACTGCCGGCCTCATAAATGTCCAGCTCCACGCCACCTTCATGGCATTGAGTGACGGCAGCCACCACGACACCCTTGTCCCGTGCCCGCGCGAGGGCGGCGAGGAAGTCAGGATTGTCGCTCGGCCCGGTGCCGCTGCCGTAGCACTCCAGCACCAAGCCCTGAATGCCGCTGTTCAGCACGCCATCAAGCTGCTCGGCGCCAATGCCGGGGAACAACGGCAACACGCCGACTTTCGCCAGCTGCCGGCTCTGGTTGTAGTTCAGCTGTGCAGGCACCGAAGTCGCCTTTACACCGCCGCCCTGACGCGCCAGGCGCTTGAACGGATGACGACCGAAACTGCGTACTTTCGCGCAATGGGTCGGGTCCAGCAGCTCGCCGTGGAAATACAGATGCACGCCCGGCGCCAGGCCCTTGCCCAGTGCAACCAGTGCGCCGCCGAGGTTTTCCCAGGCATCGCTGTCGGTCACGCCGGCCGGCAGCATCGAGCCGGTAAAGCACACACGGGCATGCAGGCCGAGCAATTGAAAACTCATGGCCGCCGCGCTGTACGCCAGGGTGTCGGTGCCGTGCAGGATCAGCACGCTGTCGCAGCCTTGAACGTCGACGGCGTCGACCACGGCTTCACGCAGCTGCTGCCAGTAGGCCGGGCTCATGTTGGCGCTGTCGATCAGCGGGCTCATCTCGCGAAAGCGCCACTGCGGCACGACGAGTTCAGGCTGGCTGTGCAGGTAATCACGCATCCGCGCTTCGAAACCGGACGCCGGGGCCAGGCCGTTGGCGCTGGCCTGCATGCCGATGGTGCCACCGGTGTAGAGCACCATGACGTGCTGGGCGGCAGGGTAGGTCGAGGAATTCATGGAGACTCTCCGAGAGCAATGACTTTTTGTTGGGTAGCGAGCTTATGTGGGAGCGAGCCTGCTCGCGAAGGCTGCGATGCGCTCTCAAGCTCGAACCAAAATGGCAGCATCAATACGCTGCCACAACCTGCGACCGAGCATGACGCCGGTCGCACGTTGTGTCACGCCGGGCGCAGGGGATGCGCCCGGTTGTTACCGATCAGCGTTGCGCTGCGGTCACGCCTTGCGGCTCTACTGCTGCTTCTGCCTTTGGAGCAGCGGCTGGCGGGTGGGCCGGCCAGGCTTGCAGGTCCAGGTCCAGATCCGGGAACTTGCTCGAATCGAACACTGGCGTCTTGATGCCGGCAGCACGCTGGTCATCGTAGTCACGCATGATGCGCATGCCGACCTTGAACAGCAGGAACAGAGCGATCAGGTTGACGAACGCCAGCATGGTCATGGTGATGTCGGCGAAGGCGAACACGGTGCTCAGGTTTTCGATGGCACCCCAGAAGATCAACACCAGTACCAGTGCGCGATAGCCGATCAGCGCCTTGCGGTTTTCACCGATCAGGAAGCGCAGGTTGCTCTCGCCCAGGTAGTAGTTGTAGAGGATCGAGGTGAACACGAACAACGACAGCGCCACGGAGATGAACATCCGGCCCCAGTCACCAACCACGGCGGCCAGGGAGTTCTGGGTCAGGGCAATGCCGTCGCCTTCGAAGCCCGGGGTGTAGAAGCCCGAGAGCAGGATCAGCAACGCGGTGCAGGTGCAGATCACGAAGGTGTCGAGGAACACGCTGAACGCCTGAACCACGCCTTGTGCCACCGGATGCTCGACCGACGCGACCGCGGCCACGTTCGGTGCGCTGCCCAGGCCTGCTTCGTTGGCGAACACGCCACGCTTCACGCCCATGACGATGGCGCTGCCGATCAGGCCGCCGAAGGCCTGGTCGAGACCGAAGGCGCTTTTGACGATGGTCATCAGCATGCCTGGAACGTGGTCGAATTGCAGCACGATCACGTAGAGGGTCACGCCGATGTACACCAGGGTTTTGACCGGCACCAGCAGGTCAGCGACCTTGGCGATGCGCTTGATCCCGCCGACGAACACCAGGCCCAACAGCACAGCCAGACCGAGACCGGTGTAGGTGGTGTCGAGGCCGAAAGCGTTGTTCAGCGAGTGCGTCACGGCGTGGGATTGCAGGCCGTTGAAAGCGAACCCGAAGGTCACCAGCAACAGGAATGCCATGATCATGCCCAGCCAGCGTTTCTGCAGGCCGTGCTGGATGTAGTAGGACGGACCGCCACGGTAGGTGCCGTCGGAATCGCAGCGCTTGTAGAGCTGGCCGAGGGAGCATTCGAAGAAGCTGCTGGACATACCGACCAGCGCAGTCACCCACATCCAGAACACTGCACCCGGCCCACCGAGGGTCACGGCGATGCCGACACCTGCGATGTTGCCGGCACCGACGCGGCCGGCGAGGCTGAGCATCAGGGCCTGGAACGAGCTGAGTTGGCCGGCGCTGCTTTTCAGGCTGTCGCGGAATACCGCAAACATGTGGAAGAAGTGGCGCAATTGGACGAAACGCGAGCGGATCGTGAAGTAGCTACCGAGCCCGACAATGAGCACGATCAGTACTTTCCCTGAGAGGAAGTCGTTGATGACTTCGAGCATGGATTATTCCTCGCTGTTTTTTGTTTAAGCAAATGCTGGAGGGGAGAAATATCGCGTTACACCAGTTTTCGCGCGGCGAAACAGGTGAGGCGAAGGTTCGTCCCGGTTCCATATTGCGGGTTTGTTATTAGTTCGGGTTTCGCATGGGTTATGGCCTCGTTACCGACGACCGCTCACGCGAAGAGGGGCGGCACTATACCTATCAGTGGCGCGCCCGTCTGCACGGTTGTGGTGCAAGCGACGAAACGAAGCTTTGAAACACCCGGCGTTTATGGCTCCGGGCTTATGTGAAAGCTGCTTCATGTAGGGGCGCACGGGCCTTTTTCCACATGAAGCAGCGTCCAGACATTCTGTATTGCTGCCAAAGAGTTAAAAAAAAGGGCCTGGGGAATAAATCCCCAAGCCCTCAAAAGGTGAGAGGTGTCTAGTCCCTCGACCTGGTGAGCAGTGCTGTGTGTAACGCGTCGGATCAGGCTTTAAGCGGGACCAGACGTGGAGCGATCATGTTTTCCGGGCGCAGGATGTCGGCGAGCATGTCTTCGTCGAGCAAGCGTTCTTCGCGCACCAGTTCCAGCACGCCACGACCGCTTTCAAGGGCGATACGGGCGATGCGGGTGGCGTTTTCATAGCCGATGTACGGGTTCAGCGCGGTGACCAGGCCGATCGAGTGTTCGACCAGCTCGCGGCAGCGGGCTTCGTTGGCGGTGATGCCGACGATGCAGTGTTCGCGCAGCATGTCCATGGCGCGTTGCAGCAGGCGGATCGAGTCGAAGATCTTGAACGCGATCAACGGCTCCATCACGTTCAGTTGCAATTGGCCGCCTTCGGCTGCGATGGTCAGGGCCAGGTCGTTACCGATGATCTGGAATGCCACCTGGTTGACCGCTTCCGGGATAACCGGGTTGACCTTGCCTGGCATGATCGAGCTGCCTGGCTGACGGGCCGGCAGGTTGATTTCGTTGATGCCGGTGCGTGGACCGCTGGACAGCAGACGCAGGTCGTTGCAGATTTTCGACAGCTTGACCGCGGTACGCTTGAGCATGCCGGAGAACAGCACGAAGGCGCCCATGTCGGAGGTGGCTTCGATCAGGTCGGCGGCCGGCACCAGCGGTTGACCGCTGATCAGTGCCAGACGCTGAACGGCCAGGGCCTGGTAGCGCGGGTCGGCGTTGATGCCGGTGCCGATGGCGGTGCCGCCCAGATTCACTTCGGTCAGCAGTTCCGGTGCCAGGGTCTTCAGGCGTGCCAGGTCTTCGCTCAGGGTGGTGGCGAAGGCGCGGAATTCCTGGCCGAGGGTCATCGGTACGGCGTCTTGCAACTGGGTACGGCCCATCTTCAGGACGTGGTTGAATTCCACACCCTTGGCGGCAAACGACTGGATCAGGCTGTCGAGGCTGGCCAGCAGCGCGTCGTGACCCAACAGCAGACCCAGACGGATAGCCGTCGGGTAGGCGTCGTTGGTCGACTGCGCCATGTTCACGTCGTTGTTCGGGTGCAGGTACTGGTATTCGCCCTTCTGGTGACCCATGGCCTCCAGCGCGATGTTGGCGATGACTTCGTTGGCATTCATGTTGGTCGAAGTGCCAGCGCCGCCTTGAATCATGTC
>Ga0105854_1000564_pt1 | contig 16507 bp, 20 predicted proteins | sample OrgsoiDNA_201058_FD_89679 | JGI IMG/M metagenome (GOLD analysis project Ga0105854, IMG submission 89679) | Permafrost soil microbial communities from the Arctic, to analyse light accelerated degradation of dissolved organic matter (DOM) -... | ecosystem: Environmental > Terrestrial > Soil >... | reverse complement strand
GCGAGGCCTTGACCGTCAACCCGGCCAAGGCGTGCCAGCCGCTGGGCGCGGTGTTCGTCGCCAACGGCTTCCAGAAGACGATGAGCTTCGTCCACGGCTCGCAAGGCTGCGTGGCCTACTACCGCTCGCACTTCTCGCGTCACTTCAAGGAGCCGACGTCCTGCGTCAGTTCGTCGATGACCGAGGATGCTGCGGTATTCGGTGGCATGAACAATATGATCGATGGGCTCGCGAACGCATACAACCTGTACAAGCCCGAAATGATCGCCGTCTCCACTACCTGCATGGCGGAAGTGATCGGCGACGACCTGGACGCCTTCATCAAGAACAGCAAGCAGAAGGGCAGCGTGCCGGAAGACTACGACGTGCCGTTTGCGCACACGCCGGCTTTCGTTGGCAGCCACGTGACGGGTTACGACAACGCACTGCTCGGTATTCTCAAACACTTTTGGGACGGCAAGGCGGGCACTTCCTCACCGCTGCAGCGGGTCCCCGACGACAGCGTTAATTTCATCGGCGGGTTTGACGGCTATGTCGTTGGCAACATGAAGGAAATTCGGCGCATCTTCGATCTGTTCGGCGTGCAGGTGAACGTGCTCTGTGACCCGTCGCAGACGTGGAACACGCCGACTGACGGCGAGTTCCGCATGTACGAGGGTGGCACGACCAAGGAGGAGGTGGAGCGCGCGTTAAACGCGAAGGCAACATTCGTGTTCCAGGAATACTGCAGCGAGAAGACCAGCAAATTCATTGCCGAGCACGGTCAGGAAGTCGTGGTGCTGAACGCGCCGGTCGGCGTGGCGGGCACGGATCGGTTCCTGATGGAAATTTCGCGCGTGACCGGTAAGCCAATCCCGGCAGAACTCGAAAGGGAGCGCGGTCAATTGGTCGACGCGATGGCCGACAGCCAAGCTCACCTGCACGGCAAGCGCTACGCTCTCTACGGGGACCCGGACCAGATGCTGGGATACACCCAGTTCCTGCTCGAACTCGGGGCTGAGCCGGCCCACGTGCTGGCGACTAACGGCGGCAAGGATTGGGCGGCCAAGGTACAGGCGATGTTCGATGCGTCGCCCTACGGCGCTGGCTGCAAGGTGTACCCGAAATGCGATTTGTGGCACATGCGCTCGCTGCTGTTCACCGAGCCCGTGGACTTCCTGATCGGCAACACCTACGGCAAGTACCTGGAGCGCGACACCAAGACGCCGCTCGTGCGAATGGTGTTCCCAATTTTCGATCGTCACCACTACCATCGGTTCCCGACCTGGGGTTACGAGGGCGGGTTGCGGGTTTTGGTCACCCTGCTCGATGAGTTCTTCGAAGCGCTCGATGCGAACACGATCGTCGCGGCGAAGACCGATTACAGCTACGACATCATTCGCTAAGGGGGGACAGGGCCATGACAGACGCAGCACGCGAAGCGAGTGCGGTTCTCGTCAAAGTGACGCAGGATGGCCGCAAGGTCGAGGTCATTGATGGCTGGGTCTGTCTGGCGGGCTCACGCGAGGCAGACAATCTCGTCGCTTTGCTCGAACACCCGAATCGACAGGTCATCGCGAAGACGGTGCCGGGGGCGACCCATGTGGCGGGACGGTTGCCGTTGACGCATGAAGAGGCGGCCATCGCGCAGGGCGCGATGTCGGCGGCACTACGGCAGTTCGACGCGAGCCCCGCCGGCATCATGCAGCGCCTGCGTCGCGCGGTTTGGGCGAAGACGGCCGCTGAGGGTGTCGAATAGCTGGTCTGCGGGTGAAAACGCCGACGCTTCCTGCGGCCAGTTTTATCGAACTTCGAGTTTTACGAACATTAGCGAGGGACGGTTCGTGATCTATGTTGTCGAGCTGTCAGACTCAGCGCCACCGCGTGCATGGTTCGCCTATGATGACGACGACTTTGCGCGCAAGGTGGCGACCTCCGACCCGTTGGCGCCATCCGAGATTTATGACAAGGTGACGCCGCGTGAGTTGCTTGCACTGGCGGACCAGAGTCCCAGTGAGCAGATGCGAGAACAGTATCCGTCGATCTGCGAGGTCGGCGACCGGGATGGCTGGGACACGTTACTGTATCGCGCCGACTATCTACTTGGCCGGGGCGTCTGCCAGCACGAGCCGGTGACCGAGCGCGACGCACTGGCGGCCGCGCTGGTCGCGCGCGGTGGCAGTTGCTTCATTTACTGGAATGACCGCGACGCAATCGGTGCGTTCGAGGGCGCCGACCCGCGTCTCGCGGGCCAGTCAAACTGGTGGGCGCGGCGAGCGTTGTACGAGCAGCTCGTTGCGCTAGAAGTGCTGGCGGACGATAACTGAGGCGCACCTAAGGCACAACTAAGGCGCGCGAGGATCATGTGATGAATCTACGCATTGAACGCTCGCATGTACAAGCCTTGGCGAGCGAGTTTCCCGAACTGGTTGGTCTGTTAGATCAGTTGCGCTTCGGCGCGCATGCCGAAGTCGGGCTGCAGCAGTTGGCGCCCGCGGTGTTGGACCGTCTGGGGCAGTTGTGGGACGTAGGCGGCGCCAGCCAGCAGCGTCGCTCCGCACAGATGCGCTCGTTGCGCGATGTCCTGGACGAATGCGGTGCCGAGCGCTTCAAGAGCGACGATTTGGAACGGGTCGTGCCAGCCTTCGTGCGCCATGTAATCGCCGGCGCGCGGCGCGGATGGCTATTTTCCGCTGACACAGATAGCCGGCCGTTAGCCTGGTGTCCCACCCGCATCGACTACACGCCCGCCTCCAACGACGAGACCGGCAAGCTCTTCATCGAGCTCAAGGCCAATGCCAAGGGCGGGGTCATCACACAGACGCTGCGTCTGGCGGCTAGGGACGTCGAGGGGTGCAGCGTCGCCGAGATGTTACTTGCACGCGGGTTGGTGCGCGAAACGGCCGCGCTGATGGATGCCTACGAGGCAACGGTCGGGTGCTACTTCGATTGGCGTGCGCAGACCGGGACCCAGTTCGAAGGGCGCGGTACTGGCTATCACGCGGAGGACCCAACGGCCACGCACCGCGACAGCGACTGGTTGCGCAAGGATGTGGTGATCCTATCCGCACAGGGCGGTGCCGCGCGGCTGGTCAACGACGAGGGCGTACTGCAGCAGCGCAACCCCAGCCTGGAAGCGACAGGCGAGGTGCTCTCCAACTATTTGGCGAAAGCGGCCAAGAGCAGTCACTATGATGCGGAGGACGAGGTCCAGGCGCTATACGCGGAGTTGCATAGGCAGCAGCCCGATCTCTTCAAGCGCCTGCCTGTGCATCCGTTGATCCTGATGTTTCATCTCGAATTGCATCACCACGTGTGGGTGCACGTGGACGATCTCCAGCCGTATGCGTACCAGCCGCAGCTCAAGCACAAGCTTGTGCTACCGCCCGAGCAGACCGACCTGATTGACATCCTGACTGCCGAGATGGACGTGTTGATGGACGACATTGTCGCTGGCAAATCCGGCGGGACGACCGTATTGTGCTCAGGGCCGCCGGGTGTGGGCAAGACGCTCACGGCGGAGGTCTATGCGGAAATCGTGCGGCGTCCGCTCTATCGCGTGCATTCGGGCCAACTCGGTCTCAACGTCACGTCGATGGAGACCGCATTGAAGGACGTGCTGCTTCGCGCGCAGCGCTGGGGCGCTGTGATGCTGATCGACGAGGCAGACGTTTACATCAAGCGGCGTGATGACAACCTGACGATGAACGCGGTGGTGGGCGTCTTTCTGCGCGTACTCGAATACTTCAATGGGCTGCTGTTCCTCACGACCAACCGTGTGGAGGACATCGATGAGGCCATCGCTTCGCGCTGCATTGCGTTGTTGCGCTACCATCCGCCGGATGCGGCCGGGCGCCGCCGCATTTGGCAAGTTATGAGCGAGCAATTCGCGCTTGGGCTTGATGAGGCGATGCTTGACATGCTTGCCGCGTTGTTTCCCACCGCCACCGGGCGCGATATCAAGGGCTTGGCCAAGCTGTCCGCGAAGTACTGCCATCACAAGCAGGTGTTGGCAACACGCGAGGTGTTTGTGCGTTGCGCGATATTTCGCGGCCTGGATCCAGCGCTGGCTGCGTGAACGGCGATGATGATGATGCTTTCGCGCATGCAATACGACATCGTGCATGGCAGTGCTCAGGCGATTGAGACGCTGCTGGGCGGGCTGCAGTGCGAAGACGAGTTGTTCGCCAGCGCTAACACGCTGGCCCACGTCGAGGCGCACCTGCTGGTGATCGCGCAGACGCTGGCACACCTGCCGCTGGTGTTGCGGGACCGCCTCACGCGGATCGACTGCTGGATGGGCTGGCAAGCGCTGCGCCTATCGCTGGAAAAAGACGTTCTGCCGCGACACGAGGAGGTCTGGTACGGTCTCAGCGCGCTGACACCGGCAACGCTCGATCTTATCGACGAATTGCGGCGCCGCGAGCCAGTATGGTTCGAGATCGCCTACTGAGGGAGCAAAGGCATGACACTGCGCCTGGGGACGGTGTGCCTGTTCGAGAACCCGAGCAACGAGGCCGGCCGTGCGCTCATCCGTCAATTCGTGCTGGCGCGCGAGGCGGACCGGATGGGCTATGACGACATCTGGATCGCCGAGCACCACGGCGACCCGTATCATCCCAGCGGCGCAATCACGGCGTTGATGGGCCACCTGGCAGGTGTGACGTCCAAGGCGCGTATCGGCGCGATATTGCAGCTAAAAGGCCGCGACGTGACGCGGCTTGTCGAAGACTTGGCGACGTGCGAACTGTTGAGTCGCGCTCGGCTCGCGCTCGCGGCAGACGCGCTGGGCGACGCATCGGGTCTGGCTGTGGATGCGATGGCTGCTGTGCGCGATGATCTGGGCGGCAATGCGACGGACCTCGTGCCGCGGCCTTCGATCGCCCGCTTTCCAGCCTCGGTCGTAACCGATCGGGAGGACGCGGTGCGCCGTGCCGCCACGCTTGGACTTGGGCTGTGGCTGCCGCCGGCGCTCACGCTTGCGGCGGTCTCGTCGCTCCTGGATCTCTATCGCGCCGTCGCTCGCGATGCGGGTACGGCCGAACTGAAACCGTTGTTGACCCGCTATGCGTGTCCGGCTGCTACCCACGATAAGGCTTTGGCGATCGCCCGGCCTTACCTCGAGGCTCGGCTAGGAGCGGGCAGCGCTAACGTGCTGCTGGCCGAATCGCTCGTCGGCAGCTACGCGGAAGTGGCGGCGCAGATCCAGCGGATCGAAGCTGAATTCGATGTGCAAGGTGTGATGATCGTGCCGATGAGCGCGCAATTTGATACTGCCAAACACATCCTTGCGGACATGGTGGATGAAGTGCGCCCGTTGCTTGACGATTGAACGGCACGCGTCGCATCTGCGACAAAACCGCCGTTCGGTCGAGGCCGCTTTGATAGCGTTCGGGCTTTGCCGCCGCAAACTCGAACAACAGGTGGGGGACTCTTGCCATGATCACCGGACAGAATATGATCCGGTTCGCACTGTGGGTCGCGCAGAGCGAGGCCGCGGACCTCGATGCAGCCGACCGCAGGTATGTGAGCTACCCGGCCACGGCGAGGCGGCCCACCTGACCCGCTCATGCGCCGCGCGCTGGTCGCTTAGTTGGAGGTGCGCGAGCCCTCGGACCCTGACGCTCTGCTTGAGGCGCGTGCGATGCCGATCGCGCGGGCCGTGCGCCACCCGGAAGTGCAAGATGGGCCGTGAGCGTGCTTTGTCGCTACTTCTGTCGCAAACCATCCGTCGCAAACCATTCAAACCCGCCAACCGGGCTCTCGCCAACGACATGCTGCCGCGCTAACTCGACCCTTTCGGGGGATATCTTGCATGGTACAGAACTTGCAAAATGAGCCAGTACTCACCCGTTAGGAGTCAGCTATGTCCGCATCGCTTAAAGCCAAGATCGCCGAAGTCTTCGACGAGCCCGGTTGCGATAAGAATCAGGTGAAGAGCGAGAAGGAACGCAAGAAGGGCTGCACGAAGCAGCTCTCGCCCGGTGCGGCGGCAGGCGGCTGCGCGTTCGATGGTGCGAAAATCGCCTTGCAGCCGGTGGTGGATGTGGCTCATCTCGTGCACGGGCCAATAGCGTGCGAGGGTAATTCATGGGACAACCGGCACGCCGCGTCCTCGGGCTCGCAGCTCTATCGAACCGGGTTCACCACTGACATCAGCGAACTCGACGTGATCTACGGCGGCGAGAAGCGGCTGTTTAAGAGCGTGCGCGAGATCATTGAGAAATATAGTCCGCCTGCAGTGTTTGTTTACCAGACCTGCGTCACGGCGCTGATCGGCGACGACATCGAAGCAGTCTGCAAACGCGCCACTGAAAAATTCGGTACGCCCGTGATACCGGTGAATTCGCCCGGCTTCGCGGGGCCGAAGAACCTGGGCAACAAGCTCGGTGGGGAGGCGCTCCTGGACTATGTCATCGGTACACGTGAGCCTGAGTACACAACCCCTTACGACATTAATATTATCGGTGAATACAATCTCTCGGGCGAGCTCTGGCAGACCAAGCCGCTCCTTGACGCACTGGGTATCCGTATCCTGTCGTGCATTTCCGGGGATGGTCGCTATAACGAGATCGCGAGTTCACACCGGGCCAAAGTCAACATGATGGTCTGCTCGAAGTCGATGATCAACATCGCGACCAAGATGCAGCAGCGCTACGGCATTCCATACTTCGAGGGTTCGTTCTACGGTATCGGCGACATGAGCGAAACGCTGCGCCAGATCGCGCGGATGCTGGTGCAGCAGGGTGCACCGGACGACCTGCTCGCGCGCACAGAGCGCTTGATTGAGGTCGAGGAGGCGCGCGCCTGGCAGCGCATCGCGCACTTCAAGGAGCGCCTCTCCGGTAAGCGGGTGTTGTTGATCACCGGGGGCGTGAAATCATGGTCTGTGGTCGCTGCGCTGCAGGAAGCGGGGCTCGAGATTGTTGGCACCAGCATCAAGAAGAGCACGAAGGAGGACAAAGAGAAAATCAAGGAGATCATGGGCGACGACGCGCACATGATCGACGACATGACGCCACGTGAAATGTACAACATGCTCAAAGACGCGAAAGCAGACATCATGCTCTCGGGTGGTCGCTCGCAGTTCGTCGCGCTCAAAGCGCGCATGCCGTGGCTTGACATCAACCAGGAGCGCCACCATCCGTACGCTGGCTATGAGGGCATCGTCGAGTTGGTGCACGAGATCGACCGCGCGATCTACAACCCGGTGTGGCAACAGGTGCGTATCCCCGCGCCGTGGGGCGATGATGGTGAAACGCTGGGCGCGATCCAAGCGACCCAGTTAGTCTCCACGCGAGCCGCGGAATTGCCGATCGCTTTCGTCGCCAAGGATTGCGTGAGTCTAGAGTCGGCTCAGGTCTGAGTCTGAAGCGATAACGAGGAACTAAGCATGGCCCACGTCGTCGAATCCAGGAAAGCATGTGCGGTTAATCCGCTCAAAATGAGTCAACCTTTGGGGGCGAGCTTTGCGTTCATGGGGCTCGACGCCTGCATGCCCGTGATGCATGGTTCGCAAGGCTGCACGTCGTTCGGTCTGGTGTTGCTGGTGCGTCATTTCAAGGAGGCAATCCCGCTGCAGACCACGGCAATGAACGAAGTGAACACTATTCTCGGTGGCTACGAAAACATCGAGGCAGCGCTTTTGAACATCCGCAAACGCGCCGCACCCAAGCTCATCGCCATTTGCTCGACCGGCCTGACAGAAACCAAAGGTGACGATGTTGAAGGCTATCTGGTCACGGCGCGTACCCGCAAGCCCGAACTTGCGGACACCGAGATCGTCTACGTATCAACCCCTGACTATGTGGGCGCGTTCGAAGACGGCTACAAGCACGCCGTTACCGCGATCGTCAAGGCGCTGGTTAAGCCCCTGCCAACGGTGGTCACTCAGGTTACCTTGCTGCCCGGCAGTCACTTGTCGCCAGGCGACATCGACGAGTTGCGCGAAATCATAGAAGCCTTTGGGCTCGATGTGATTGTACTGCCCGATATTTCCGGCTCGTTGGACGGACATATTGCGCCTGACTGGCGGGGCACCACACTGGGTGGCACCACGCTCGCACAGATCCGCGCCGCTGGCGCGTCCGCGCTCACGATCGGCGTGGGCGAACAGATGCGTGAAGGTGCCATAGCTCTGCAGGCAATCGCAGGCACGCCGTTTCAGATTTTCGAGCGCTTGACGGGGCTTGAGCCCAACGACCGCTTGCTGCAGTTGTTGGCGCATCTCTCCGGGCGGCCCGTGCCCGCCAAATACAGGCGTCAGCGCAGCCAATTGCTCGACGCCATGCTGGATGGCCACTTCTATACCGGAGGCATCAAGGTCGCTATTGGTGCTGAGCCGGATTTGTTGCTCGCCGTCGGTAGCTTGTTGCATGAGATGGGTGCGCAGTTGCGGTGCTGCATCAGCACCACCCAATCTGCTTCGCACGCGCTGTTGCCCGCCGAGCAGGTTGTGATCGGCGACCTCGAAGACATGGAGTTGTCGGCCACAGACTGTGATCTGTTAATCACCCATTCCCACGGCCGGCAAATGGCGGAGCATTTGCAAAAACCGCTCTTTCGGATCGGCTTTCCCGTATTCGACCGGGTGGGCAATGCGCACCGCCGATACGTCGGTTACCGTGGTTCGATGAACCTGATTTTCGAGATCGCCAACGTAATGATTGACCAGATACCGCACCATCATCCGGACGACTGGGCTCTTCCGCAGGCAACAGTCGACCTGGCCGCGCGCGGCCCAGCGAACGCCGTGACCATTCCGGTGGTCGAGACCGGCGCTTGATCCATCCATAGGAGCACGCAACATGAAGATCGCTTTCGCCACCCAGGACAAGCAGTACGTCGATGCGCACTTTGGCTGGGCGAAGAGCATTGTCGTCTACAACGTGACACCGGATGGTTACGAGTTCGTCGAAGCGTTCGAATTCGGCGGCAAGCTCGACGAAGACGGAGACGAGGACAAGCTCGCGCCTAAGCTTGACGCGGTTAAGGATTGTGCGATCTTGTACGTCGCGGCGATTGGTGGCTCGGGCGCCGCGCGCGTGGTGGCGCTTAAGATTCATCCCATCAAGGTGCCTCAGCCCGAGCGGATCGACGAGATTCTCGTCAAGCTGCAGCAGGTGCTTAAGGGCACGCCACCGCCGTGGCTGCGCAAGGCCTTGGCGAACGACGGCGAGCGTACATATGACTTTGAAGACGATGAGGTATCCCATGGCTGAAGCCACTATTGAATCATCCGCTGTCCCGTCCGCTACCGGTGACGAGGCTTTGCTAGCGGCGCCGTTCGTGCAACATCTAGTCAAGCAGTTGCGGGCACAAGACACTCACGGTGCGTGGGAAGGTAAGAGCGATTTGCAGTTGCTAAAGCCCTACATCCACACGCCAGAGGAGCGCCGAGCGATTCCGCTTATGGGTGACCCTGACCCCGAGACGCTGTGGCGGCTTGAGATCTTTTACAGCGCAATCGCGGTGGCCATTGAACGCCAAACTGGTCAGATGGTCTCGCCCATGATGAAGATGAGCCACGAAGGGTTCGGGCGCATGGTGCTGCTCGCGGGAAGACTGGTTGTCGTGAACAAGCAATTGCGCGATGTACATCGTTTTGGGTTTCCCTCACTCGAGAAGCTCGCCGAGGTCGGTGGAAAATTTCTTGACGAGGCGATCGAAATGATCAAAACGTATCCGGCTGTCGCGCAATACGGCGTTTGATGAGAGGACACGATGACTACCGAAGCTGACGAACTCAAGGCGCGCCTGAAGAAACTTAACGCACAAGCCACCCAAGCGAAGATGGACCTCCACGACTTATCTGAGGAGCTGCCGATCAATTGGGAGAACGTCTTGAGCGTCGCTCAGCGCTGCCACGACACCCATGCGGCGCTGATGGCAGCCCGTAAGGCCGCCGCAGAGGCCATTTGAAGGTAGGCGCAACCACGGAGGCAAACCATGAGCGAGAATTTCAGCGTTACGCTCCCCAGCGGCGCCACCTGGACGCCGACCTTTGTCAACACGCTCGATGAGGAAAAATGCATCGGTTGTGGCCGATGTTTCCGTGTATGTCCGCGAGGCGTACTCGAGTTGGTGGGGCTTGACGAGGACGGTGGCCACATTGCGCTGGACGACGAAGAAGACGACGAGTACGAGAAGAAGGTCATGACCATCGCGCACCGGGATTTGTGTATCGGATGCACTGCCTGCGCGAAGATCTGCCCTAAGAAGTGCTATACGCACGCCCCGGCGGCGCTCTGAGGGATGGCGCGATGAATGCCCATGCGACTTTGATGGCTTTCGCGGTGGACGCCACCGACCCCACCGTGCTCGCGCTCGCCGGTGTACTGTCGCGCGCATTCGAGTGCGACGGCATGCATGTGCTGCCGTTGCCGGGACTGGACGCTTGCCAGACCCTCGGGTTGCTGGCCCGCTGGTTCCCCTGTGCCGAGTTGGCACTTGGTCTCGCGTGGCCCGAGCCAGCAGGTGAGGAGTGCGTCGAGTCGCGTTATGACGAACTTGAAGATCTGGTCGGGCTGCTTAGCGAGCACGCCGATCCGCACGCGGGCACGGCGGACGAAGTGAATTGCGTCGCACATGCGCTAGCCTACGCGTGCTTAGGGGAAAATCACCTGTGGCAAGACCTGCATCTACCCTCACGGCTTGAACTCTCGGTGTTGATTGGCCATTGGTTTCCGAAGCTGGCGGCGAAGAATACGCATGACATGAAGTGGAAGAAATTTTTCTACAAGCAACTGTGCGAGCGCGAGGAGCTATTCATCTGCAAGGCACCTAGTTGCGGCGTTTGTTCCGATTACACCCTGTGCTTTGGAGCCGAGTAGGTAAAGGTGTTGGCTCCTACTTGGATCTCGCTCAGGCTAGCGTTTCACATGCGTGCCCAATAAGGAGAGGGGGCACAGTGCAGACGAAGGCGTGAGAATTGCTTAAGCATATGAACCGTTATGTACCAAGATATATAACCATCAAACCGAACACACTCATGGATCCGTTTCGATCTGCCACGCCCCCGACACCCCGCGCTCGATGGACGCCTTGTGCCCGGGCTTGCTACCTGACGTTGCAATGGCCTGTCGCCGCGCCACAGCAGCAAGGGCCGCGCGGGCGGGTGCTGCCGCCCGCCTGCCCGCCTGCGCTGCCCCAGCCACCGCACCGACTGCTCGCGATATGCGATGAAGCAGGGTTGCGCGATCTGGTGCTGCATCACATGCAGCGGCTCAGACACACGCCGTTGTTCGCGCGTGCCGGTCACTGCTTCGATTGCGTGGCGTCGCGGGTCGCCGACTTTGTGGTCGAGGCCTGCGGCGGACCGCTGTATTACAGCGAGAGGCATGCTCACCTGCAGGCAGGCTCCGGGTTGCCGCTGCTGCTTGACGAGGAGGGTCGCGAGCTCTGGCTGGTGCAACTTTGGCATGCGTTCGATGATGTCGATTTCCCGCCCGCGCTGCGCGCGGATTTCTGGGGCTGGGCTGAGCCGCTGTCCGTGCATTTGCTGGCGCCGCACTCGCGTCATACTGGCCTGACGCGCTATCCCTACGACACGGTGCGTAGCTGGTTTCTCGCCTCGGCACCGGGTGAGCCCCTTGTGGGCGGCACTACGAGGTTCTCGCGATGATATCTTTGCGCCCGCCTCCGCCCGCTGCTGTGCAGTCCGGTGGACTGCCAGTCACGGACCGTCGCACACGGATTCCCGAGGTCAACGACAGCCTGAGGCTTGAACGCACGCGAGCGCATGTTGCGAGCCTGCGGCGCGAGTTGCAGGCGGTTGAGCGAGCACTGCTCGATGGCGACGTGCTGGCACGCGCACTGAGCCAGCAACGGGTGGTCTATGTGGGTGGCCGGCCGGCCAGCAACACCGCACTGCGTGCGCTGGTGCAAAGGGCCGGGGGCGAGTTCGTCCATCACAGCGCACTGATCGACGACGATGGTCGTGCGGGAGGTTTCGCGGCGCTGCTGCCCGGCGTCGACCGGGTTCTGTGCCCGCTGGACCTAATCGACCCGGATTCGTTGGTGGCGCTACGGCGGCTTTGCACACGCCACCATGTGCCGTGGTCCGTGTTGCGTACGTCCAGCGTGGCTAGCTTCATCGCTGGCGTACTGCGAGTGCCGCCTCATGAACGGCGCGGCGCTACGGCACCGTCGCGTTTTTGTCTGCGGCACGGCTGACTTCACCCTGATGTCACATAGTGCGCAATGCGGGCGCGCAACTTGCCCTTAACGTCGTATCCTCCTTGATAGAGCCTGACATGTCGGATTGCTCACAACGCTACGGTCTTTTCCTCAATGTAGAGAACCCAGATGGTGACGCGCGCGAGGCGCTCATGCAAACCGTGCGCAGCGCGATGGCCGCCGAAGCGATGGGATACCACGACGTCTGGGTTGCGGAACACCATTACAGCCAATACGCCATTGGCAGCGCGCTGACGGTGTTACTCGCCCATATCGCGGCCTGTACCTCAAAGGTTCGTCTTGGCACGGGGGCGTCACTGCTGGCACTTAACGACCCTCTCCGTGTGGCTGAGGATGTCGCCACGCTCGATCTGCTGAGTGGGGGGCGTATCGAGTTCGGCGTAGCGCGCGGCGGCCCGTTTCCCGTGCAGTACCGACCTGCGGGGCTGCCTTCGGCCGATGTCGCGCGCGAGCGCATGCACGAGGCGTTGGCACTGATCCAACGTCTATGGAGCGAGCCCACAACGAGCTTCGCTGGGCGCTTCTTCCATTGCGATGGTGTCGCATTGCAGCCGCGCCCTCTGCAGCGGCCGGTGCCGGTGTGGCTGGCCAGCCTGAGCGTCGATTCGCTGCGTGTTGCCGCCGAGCACGGGTACGGCCTGATGGCGACGCCGTCGGCGGATCTCGGGCGTGTCTCGGACCAAATGGCGGTGCAGCGTGCGCAGCGCGGTGAGTTTCCGTTTGCCATCGCGCGCTTTTTTCACTGCGAGCCTGACCACCGGAGTGCGGTCGAACACGGTGTGGCCAGCGTACGCGCCTATCCGCGCCTGATGCAGGTGCAGTTCGCCGCAGGCAGCCTGCCGCCGATGTTCGCACCGGACGCGCACGAAGACGTGATCCTGGCGAATGCCGTAATCGGCGACCCCGGGAAGTGCGCCGCGCATGTGCGTCTGTTGCGAGAGCGATTGGGCCCGCACCGCCTGTTGCTCAAGCCGGCAACGCATGATCCGGCAAAGGCGCGAGCAGCACTAACGTTGTTCGCAAGGGAACTCGGCTTGAGCGGCGAACGCGCACGCCCGTGAGCTTGGGCGCGTATGGGCCTGCATCTTGCATTAAACCGGCATGTAGTTCATTTCACAATGAATATGTCGCTAATGTCGGATTCCCTACATCGCATCGATTGGTCGCCGCTGCTGCTGTCGCTGAAAGTCGCCAGTGTCGCCACCGCGCTGGCGTTGGTGGCGGGTATCGCGCTCGGCTGGCTGTTTGCCCGCCGGCGCTTTGCAGGTAGTTCAGCGCTTGAGGCCGTGTGCATGCTGCCGCTCGTATTACCGCCAACGGTCATTGGATACGGCGTGTTGGTGCTGGCTGGGCGGCGCAGCATGTTCGGCGCATGGCTGTACCGTCACTTTGACTACACGATTGTCTTCAACTGGCACGGAGCGGTGGTCGCTTCGGCGGTCGTCGCATTGCCTCTTGTGCTGAAGTCGGCCAGCGCTTCTTTCGCCGGCGTGGACCGCTCGCTCGAAGCCGCTGCGCGCACGCTGCGGCAGTCCCCGATCTCGGTGTTTATGCGCGTCACCTTGCCGCTCGCCTGGCCCGGGATTCTAGCCGGCACGCTGTTGGCGTTTGCCCGCGCGATGGGCGAGTTCGGCGCGACGTTGATGGTGGCCGGTGACATTCCCCGCCAGACGCAGACGCTTTCGATGGCGATCTACGACGCGATGCTGGGCGGCGACGATCATACCGCGCTGCGGCTAGTGCTGGTCACGTCGGCGCTGTCGGTCGCGGTAATGGTTGTCTCCAACCGTATTTTTCTCTTCGCTGACCACAAAGGAACCCTGTGATGCGCTTTTCCCGCCAACTCGCCGCCGCGCTGCTTGCGATGCTTCCATTGCTCGCGTCGGCCAAGCAACTGACCGTTTCCGCTGCCGCCAGCCTGACCGATGCGTTCAACGCGATAGGCCCACTTTTTGAAAAGGTCCACCCCGGCGTTGAAGTGCGCTTCAATTTTGCCGCTTCGGGCGTGCTGCTCCAGCAGATCAGGCAAGGCGCACCGGTGGACGTGCTCGCCAGCGCGGACCAAGACACAGTCGCGCGGGGCATCGACGCTCAACTACTTGATGCGGGCACGAAGCGGGACTTCGCCGCCAATACCGTGGTGCTGATCGTACCGGCCGACAGCACGCCGGCCGTGAAGACGCTGGCCGATCTGTCGAGCGCTGCGGTCAGGCGTATTGCGTTGGGCAAGCCTACGACGGTACCTGTGGGCCGATATACACAGCAGGCGCTGGAAACGGCCAAATTATGGGGGCCGCTGGAGCCGAAGTTCGTGGAGGCCGATAGCGTTCGTCAAGTGCTGGACTACGTGTCGCGTGGCGAAGCTGAGGCCGGCTTTGTTTACCGCACGGACGCCGTGCTTGTGCCCGCCAAGGTCAGAATCATTCTGACGGTCGAAGGCCACGAGCCGGTGACCTATCCGGTAATCACGGTCAAGGCGAGCCAGCAGCAACCGCTGGCGAACGATTTCATTGGGTTTCTGTTCACGCCTACTGCGCGCAAGGTGCTAGCGCAGTATGGTTTTGAGAACTACTGACGATGCTCGACGTCGACCTGAGTGCCATGGTGTCGGACGGTGCGCGCCGGTTCTCGCTGGCGGTGCGCTTTGCGTCTGAAGCTGCGGTGGTTGCACTCTATGGACCATCGGGCGCCGGCAAATCGCTTACGCTGCAGGCGCTCGCCGGACTGCTGCGGCCCGAGCATGGATATGTGCGCGTCGACGGGCGGACGTTGTACGACTCAACCCGGGGCATCGACTTGCCACCGGCCGAGCGAGGTGTGGGTTACTTGTTCCAGCATTACGCATTATTTCCTCATCTTTCAGTGCGTGCGAATGTGGCTTTCGGCTTGACGAATCTATGGCGCCGGCGTCTATCGCGCGAGCATGCGGCACGGGTCGATGGCTTGATGGAAAGCTTCGAACTCACTGCCCTGGCGCAAAGTCGTCCGGGCGTACTGTCGGGCGGCCAGCAGCAGCGCGTCGCCCTGGCTCGGGCGCTGGCCTGCGGGCCGGACCTGCTGTTGCTGGACGAGCCCTTCGCGGCACTGAACCCGATCCTGCGCCAGGCGTTGCGGCGGGAGCTCGCTGACAGGTGCCGGCACTGGGCCATCCCGGTGATCATGATCACGCACGACATTGACGACGTGCTCGAGTTAGCCGATGTGGCGTTTGTGATTGAGCACGGGGAAGTGGTGCGTGAAATAGACGTACAGCGCGCAGAGGGGCGCGACATCGCGCGCAGAACATTGGCGCCGGGGCTGAATGCCACGCCCGCCACCGAACGCGAATGTAAGGTGCGCGCGTTGCTGCAAGTCCCGGCCGACGATGCACGGGCATGAATCGATCCTCGCTCGCTGACGCCACGCTGTTGAGCAGCGAACTGAAGCTGGCCGGCCGTCTTGATCTGCGCTTCTTCGCGCTGCTGGAAGCGATCGATCATACGGGTTCGATCAACCGCGCTGCGCGCACCGCCGGTTATAGCTACAAAGGTGCGTGGTTACTGCTCGAGACAGCGAGCAACCTTGCGAATCAACCTCTAATCGAAACTGCGACGGGCGGCAAAGGCGGAGGCGGCACCCGACTCACACCGGACGCACTCGATCTTCTGGCGGTGTGGCGCAAGCTGCAGGCCGCCAATCTGGAATTCCTGCGCGAGCAGGAAGCATGGCTCAATCAATTGCCAGCGCTAGCTGGCCTTCTCAGGAGAATGGCGATGAAAACCACCGCACGAAACCAGTTCGCAGGCGTCATCAGTGCCATCGAGTCGGGGCCTGTTACCACCCAGGTCGCGGTGACGATCGGAGGGGGGCAGGAGATCGTGGCGACCATGACCACAACAGCGGCCGCTCGTCTCAAACTCAAGATAGGCACGAACGCCATTGCACTGATCAAGTCGTCGGCCGTCGTTCTGGTCGTCGATTTCGCAGGCTATGCGCTGTCGGCGCGCAACCAGTTCGAAGGCGCGATTTCCCGTGTGGAGCGCGGCGCGGTGTCGTCGCTGGTGGTCGTGACGTTGCCCGGCGGAGCGAACGTGACGGCTAGCGTGACCAACGATGCAGTCGACGCGCTCACGCTTGCTGTCGGCCAACCAGTGAGCGCGGTGTTCAAGGCCTACTCGGTGATGTTGGCGGTCACGGTTGATTAAGGTTTTGTGTGAATCAGCAGAACTCTGTGCCGTCAACGAATCGCCGCTCGGATGGCGCAGGCCGGTTGGCTGTTCGTTTCGAGACAAATCGAACAATCTCGATGGCGAGTTGTCGTCCTTTCAGACATTGATCCCTCGACCGATCG
>Ga0105854_1000563_pt1 | contig 16520 bp, 9 predicted proteins | sample OrgsoiDNA_201058_FD_89679 | JGI IMG/M metagenome (GOLD analysis project Ga0105854, IMG submission 89679) | Permafrost soil microbial communities from the Arctic, to analyse light accelerated degradation of dissolved organic matter (DOM) -... | ecosystem: Environmental > Terrestrial > Soil >... | reverse complement strand
GCCTCCGATGAGGCGCTGGGCGGTCATTGCACCCACATCTCCGTCACGCAAAACACGGATGGCAGCATCACCGTCGAAGACAATGGCCGCGGCATTCCCGTCGGCCTGCACCCGGAAGAAGGCGTGCCGACGGTAGAAATCGTGTTTACGCGCTTGCATGCGGGCGGCAAGTTCGACAAGGGCTCGGGCGGCGCCTACGCGTTTTCGGGAGGCTTGCATGGCGTCGGCGTGTCCGTCACCAATGCGCTGTCCTCGCGCCTGGAAATCACCGTCTGGCGCAAGGAAAGCGATGGCAACGGCTTGCACCATATGGTGTTTGCCGATGGCGACGTGATCGAACCATTACATTCCAAACCGGCGCCGCGCGACGGCAAGAAGTCGGGCACGCGCGTGACCGCCTGGCCGAATCCAAAATATTTCGACTCGCCGCAGATTTCGCAAGTTGAGTTGCAACGCCTGCTGCGCTCGAAAGCCGTGCTGCTGCCTGGCGTTACCGTCACCCTGACCAACGCCAAGGGCGAAGTCCAGACCTGGATGTATGCCGAAGGCTTGCGCGGCTACCTGACCGAAGCGCTGGCGCAAACCTCCAGCGGCGAAACCCTGATCCCCCTGTTCGAAGGCGCGCAATACGCCAACGGCGAAAATGACGGTTTTGCCGAAGGCGAAGGCGCAGCCTGGGTGGTGGCATGGACGGAAGAAGGCGCCATCGTGCGCGAATCGTATGTCAACCTGATCCCCACCTCGAATGGCGGCACGCATGAATCGGGCTTGCGCGAAGGCTTGTTCGGCGCCGTGAAAAACTTCGTCGAAATGCACTCACTGCTGCCCAAGGGCGTGAAACTGCTGCCGGAAGACGTGTTTGCGCGCGCTTCCTTCGTCTTGTCGGCAAAGGTGCTGGACCCGCAATTCCAGGGCCAGATCAAGGAACGCCTGAATTCGCGCGACGCCGTAAAACTGGTCTCGACCTTTGCCAAGCCGCCGCTGGAACTGTGGCTGAACCAGCACGTCGAATACGGCAAGAAGCTGGCCGAGCTGGTGATCAAGCAGGCGCAGTCGCGCCAGCGCTCGCTGCAAAAAGTGGAAAAGAAAAAATCCTCCGGCGTAGCCGTCTTGCCGGGTAAGCTGACCGATTGCGAATCGTCGGACATCACGCGCAATGAACTGTTCCTGGTCGAGGGTGATTCGGCAGGCGGTTCGGCCAAGATGGGCCGCGACAAGGAATTCCAGGCCATCCTGCCCCTGCGCGGCAAGGTGCTGAACTCCTGGGAAACGGACCGTGACCGCCTGTTTGCCAATAACGAGATCCACGATATCGCGGTGGCCATCGGTGTCGATCCGCACAAGCATGGCGATACGCCCGATTTGTCCGGTCTGCGCTACGGCAAAATCTGCATCTTGTCCGATGCGGACGTGGATGGCTCGCATATCCAGGTGCTGCTGCTGACCTTGTTCTTCAAGCATTTCCCGGCGCTGATCGCCAAGGGCCATATCTGCATCGCCCGTCCGCCGCTGTACCGCGTCGATGCGCCCGCGCGCGGCAAGAAACCGATCCAGAAAATCTACGCGCTGGACGACGGCGAACTGCTGGCCATCGAAGACAAGCTGCGCAAGGAAGGCGTGAAACAGGGCGCCTGGTCGATTTCCCGCTTCAAGGGCCTGGGCGAGATGAATGCCGAACAGCTATGGGAAACCACCATGAATCCGGACACGCGCCGCTTGCTGCCCGTGACCCTGGGCGAAGTCGACCACATGTCTTCGGCCGCCCGTTTCAATATGCTGATGGGCAAAGGCGAAGCGGCCGGACGCCGTGCCTGGATCGAAGAACATGGCAATGAGGCGGAGGCGGATATCTGATGATCATCGGCATCGACCTCGGCACCACCAACAGCCTGGCCGCCATCTGGCGCGATGGCAAAGCGTCCATCATTCCCAACGCACTCGGTGAACACCTGACGCCATCGTGCGTCAGCATCGATGAAGACGGCAGCGTGCTGGTGGGGCGCGCCGCGCGCGAACGCCTGCAGACGCACCCGCACTTGACGGCGTCTGTCTTCAAGCGCTACATGGGCAGCGAAAAAAAGATCACCCTCGGCACGCAGCAATTCCGTCCGGAAGAACTGTCGTCGATGGTGCTGCGCGCACTGAAGGAAGATGCCGAAGCCTTTCTGGGCCACCCAGTCGAGGAAGCCATCATCACCGTGCCTGCGTATTTCAGCGATGCGCAGCGCAAGGCCACGCGCATCGCCGGCCAGTTGGCGGGCTTGCGGGTGGAACGGCTGCTAAACGAACCGACCGCCGCCGCACTGGCTTATGGCATCCGCGACAAGGAACAGGAAAGCAAATTTCTCGTCTTTGACCTGGGCGGCGGCACCTTCGACGTCTCGATCCTGGAACTGTTCGAAGGCGTGATGGAAGTGCGCGCCTCGGCCGGTGACAATTTCCTCGGTGGCGAAGATTTCGTCAGCGTGCTGGTCGACGCCTTTCTGGAAGAAAGCGGTTTGCGCAGCGCAGCCGGCAGCCGTCTGTTCGACGCGCGCCAGCAGCAATTGCTGCGCGACGAAGCGGAACGGGTCAAGCGTTTGCTGTCCGAACAGCCGTCGGTACGCATGACTACCCGCTATGAAGACAAGGAATACAGCTGGGAAGTCAGCGAAGACAAACTGGCACAGCTGTGCGAACCGCTGCTGGCCCGTTTGCGCGTGCCCGTGGAGCGGGCGCTGCGCGACGCCACCATCCGTGCTTCAGAACTGAATGAAGTGGTGCTGGCCGGCGGCGCCACGCGCATGCCGCTGGTACGCAAACTGGTGTCGCGCATGTTTGGCCGCTTCCCCGCCATCCACCTGGACCCGGACGAAGCCGTGGCCCTGGGCGCCGCCGTGCAGGCGGGCCTGAAGATGCGCGACGCGGCTCTCGAGGAAGTGGTGATGACGGATGTGGCGCCGTATTCGCTGGGCATCGGTATTTCGCGCCAGGTAGGGCCGAACCAATATGAGGGCGGCCACTACATGCCCATCATCGAGCGCAACTCGGTGGTGCCTGTCTCGCGTACGGAAAACATCACCACCATTCACGATAACCAGAAAGAGATCAATGTAACGATCTACCAGGGTGAATCGCGTATGGTGGCCGATAACGTCTTCCTGGGGAAAATCAACTTCCCGATACCGGTCAAAAAAGCCGGTGAAGTAGGCATCGACGTGCGCTTCACCTATGACATCAGCGGCGTGCTGGAAGCGGAAGTGACGGTACTGGCCACGCAGGAACGCCACAAGATGGTCATCAGCGACAACACGGGCGTGATGACGCCTGAACAGATCGAACAGCGCTTCCTTGAGCTGGCCGACCTGAAGATACACCCGCGCGAGCAGATGGAAAACCGTACCCTGATTTCACGTGCCGACCGCCTGTACGAACAGTCGCTGGGCGATGTGCGCAATTATCTGGCGCATCATACGGCCAACTTCCAGGCTGCGCTGGAGACACAGGACCCGAACACCATCCGCAAGTCACGGCAGGTGCTCGATGAAGCACTGCGGCAAGTTGAAAGCGAGAGTTTTCTGTAAATGAACGACGGTATGCATCAGGGACAGCGCAGCCTGTGGGATATCCTCGGCACGGAGCCTACCAGCGACGAGCGCGCCATCAAGCGCGCTTATGCCAGGCAGCTGAAAGTTACGCGGCCCGATGACGACCCGGTCGCCTTCCAGCAATTGCGCGACGCGTATGAGTTCGCGCTGCGCCATGCGCCCATGTTTGCCGCGCAGTGGCAGGAACAAGGGCAGCAAGCAGAGACAACGGCGCCCGCCAAGCCGACGCTGGAAAGCGAACCGGCCGCTGTCCAGCCAGCACCGGCAGCGCCGGCCGAACTGTGGGGCGTGGTCGCACAGGAAGACGCGCCCGCAATAGAGACACCAGCAGCGCCCGAAAAATGGGACGGCGGCGTACACGATCCCATCGAAGAGGCGAACGCCCAGTGGCAGGCCTTCCTGGTGCGAGCCAGGCATGACGATCCGCACGCAGTGCTGCGCGACTTCCTGCAACGTTCAGAACTGCTCAACCTCGACGTGCGCGAAGAGTTCGAACTGTGCGCACTGCACTACTGCGCCAGCGCGGACTACGACATCGCCATCCGAGGCTCCCTGTTCGACAGCTTCGGCTGGAATGCAGGCCATGCCTTTTTAGCCCGCCACCACCCGGAGCTGATGCACAACGCCATGGCGCGCTACCGGGCCGACCGTTCCTACGCCCTGTTCCTGGACAACCGCGACCGGCATCGCGGCATCGCCTGCCTGCTGTCGCAACAGCCACCATCGGCTTACGGGCGCCAGTTGTTCGACCAGGCGTTTACGGAGGAGGTCAAGGATTTGCTGCAGACGGTACGCTGGCACCACCCGGAAATGCTGGTCTACAAACTCGATGAAGATCTGTTTCAACGCTGGGAACACGCTGTCCATACCAAGCGCTATTTCAAGGAAACGGCCCTCACCTCGATAGGCCTGGGTTTCGCGCTCAACTTCATGCTGGCAACCATTGCCGACGTGGCCAGCCTGCAGTTGCTGAAGCCACGGTTGAGCAATTTACTACTCTACCAGGCGCTGGCTTTTGCGCTGATGGCGATGCATGCCTTCAGCTGGCCTGCTCCGCTATTCGCGCGCTGGCAATCACTGAAAGAGCGCAGTGTCGAAAGCCTGCCGGTCTTGCGCGAACGTCCAGCGCTGTTGTATCTGGCCTGGATAGTACCGTTCCTGGTCGTCGGCGTACTGTACTTCATACCGTCGCCAGGCAACGCCCTGCGCATTGCGACCACCAGCGGCTTATGCTTCGCTACCTTGATCGCCGGCGCCGCAAGCCGCTCGCTACTGACTGGCAGACAATTGCTGTACATGGTAGGACTGACCTTGTTTTCCACCCTGATCATCATGGGCAAGGGAACGTCTGCCGTGAACGGCAACGAAGGCATGATGCTGTCATTCTGCGCGCTGATGCTGGCCATCCGCGCCAAGGAAGGGTTGTATGCTGCATGTGGCGGCACCGTAGTCATGCTGCCACGGTTGCGCATGGCATGGATCATCGGCTGCATCACCTTGATACTGGAACTGTATCTGCATCTTTTACCCGCCGCCCTGCTCGGTGCAGCATTGTTTGCCTGGTCTTGCATCGGCATGCTGCTCGCGCCCTGTGAGTTCAACGTGAAGGCTGGCTGGCCGGTGGCGCTGGCGCCTGCCATCACTTCTTTCATACTGGTCCATCAGCAGGACGCCACGCAAATGCAACCGCTGCTGCGCCTGGCCGTCGTCCTGGCACTGGCAGTGCTGTACTTCACCGTACGCAGTATTTATCAGTCCTACCGCATGTCTTTGTCTAAACCCGGGCTGTCATAATCAGCGCCATACGTTCAACCGCAACCATTTAAATTACTGAAACTCGCACCATGTCCACACAAACCAATTTATTTGACGATGCCCAGCCTGAGCCCATCGAGCCGGATGAACCGGTATTCGACGGCGAAGCGCTGACCCTGTCCACCTTCGCCGAACGCGCCTATCTCGACTACGCCATCTCGGTGGTCAAGGGCCGCGCCCTGCCCGACGTCTGCGATGGCCAGAAGCCGGTGCAGCGCCGCATCCTGTACGCGATGAATGAGCTGGGATTGAATGCCACGGCCAAGCCGCGCAAATCGGCGGCCGTGGTCGGCGACGTGCTGGGCAAGCTGCATCCGCACGGCGACCAGTCCGTGTACGACGCGCTGGTGCGTATGGCGCAAGACTTTTCGCTGCGTTATCCGCTGATCGATGGACAAGGTAACTTCGGCTCACGCGACGGCGACGGCGCGGCGGCGATGCGCTACACGGAAGCGCGCCTGACCCCGATCGCCAAATTGCTGATGGATGAAATCGGCATGGGCACGGTGGATTTTCAGGCCAACTATGACGGCTCGACGGAAGAGCCAAAGCTGCTGCCGGCACGCCTGCCGATGGTGCTGCTCAATGGTGCTTCCGGTATCGCCGTGGGCCTGGCGACGGAAATCCCATCGCACAACCTGACGGAAGTGGCCAAGGCGGCCGTGGCCATGATACGTGATCCAAAGATCACGCACGCCGAGCTGATGGCCATCATTCCTGGCCCGGATTTCCCGGGCGGTGGCCAGATCATCACGCCGCCATCGCAAATCCAGGACATGTATGCGAGCGGCCGTGGCAGCATGAAGGTACGCGCGCGCTGGAAGATCGAAGAGCTGGCGCGCGGCCAGTGGCAAGCCGTGGTCTCGGAACTGCCACCGGGTACTTCGTCGCAAAAAGTACTCGAAGAAATCGAAGAGCTGACCAATCCGAAGATCAAGCTGGGCAAGAAAGCGCTGTCGCCGGAACAGGTCGCGCTGAAGGCGCTGATCCTCAATTCGCTCGACACCATCCGCGATGAATCGGGCCGCGCTGCACCGGTACGCCTGGTGTTCGAGCCAAAATCGAAAAACCAGGATCAGAACGAATTCATGCTGATGCTGCTGGCGCATACCTCGCTGGAATCGTCGACCTCGATCAACCTGGTGATGATAGGCGGCGATGGCCGTCCGCGCCAGAAGGGTTTGGGCGATATCCTGCGCGAGTGGATCGATTTCCGCTTCGCCACCGTGACGCGCCGCACGGGCTACAAACTGGGCAAGGTCAGGGACCGCATCCATATCCTGGAAGGCCGTGAAGCGATCCTGCTCAATATCGACAAGGTGATCCACATCATCCGCAATTCGGATGAGCCGAAAGCGGCGCTGATCGAAGCGTTCAATTTGTCCGAACGCCAGGCTGACGATATCCTGGAAATCCGTCTGCGCCAGCTGGCGCGCCTGGAAACCATCAAGATCCAGCAAGAGCTGGCCGAGTTGCGCAAGGAAGAAAAATCCCTGCAAGACTTGCTCGATAACCCGGGCTCGATGAAGCGCGCCATCATCCGTGAAATCGAAGCAGATGCGAAACAGTTTGGCGATGTGCGTCGCACCCTGATCGAAGAAGCGCAAAAAGCAGTCGCCGAACAGAAGGTAGTCGATGAACCGGTGACCGTCATCATTTCGGAAAAAGGCTGGGTACGCGCGCGTACCGGCATCGGCCACGATGCGGCCCAATTCACCTTCAAGGCCGGCGACTCCCTGCACGGCGCCTTCGAATGCCGCACCGTCGATACCCTGCTGGGCTTCGGCAATAACGGCAAGATTTATTCGGTGCCGGTAGCTGCCCTGCCCAACGCGCGTGGCGACGGTGTGCCGATCACGACCCTGGTCGACCTGAGCGGCGGCACGCCTGGTAACGCCATCCGTATCCTGCATTACTTTGCAGGCAATGGCGCCACCAATCTGCTGCTGGCGTCCAACGCCGGCTATGGTTTCATCGCAAAAGCAGGCGATATGGCCAGCCGCTTGAAAGGCGGAAAATCGTTCATCACCCTGGACGATGGCGATGTGCCACTCGAACCAAAAGTGATTCCTGACGCGGCCAGCGCCCTGGCTTGCGTCACGGACGGCGCACGCCTGCTGGTATTCGGCCTCGATGAAATGAAAACCCTGTCCAAGGGCGGTACCGGCGTCAAGCTGATCGAACTGGAAGGCAAGGACAAATTGCTGGCCGTGCAGCCGATCACGCAGCGCGGCGTGGTGGTGTCGGGCATAGGCCGGGGCGCGAAGCCGCAAGATGTCTCGCTGGGGGCTACCGCGCTGGGTGAGCACTTCGGCAAACGCGCGAAGAAAGGCAAGCCATTGGCATCCAAGCTGAAACCGCAGAAGATGACGGCGATAGGCTAGACTAGTATCGTCACTGAAAAAAGACAGGCTCGCCTGTCTTTTTTTTTCGCCTGTTGCTATCAAGAGCAGCTACTGTCAATACCGCGCCAGCCTGAGGATATCTGCCGCCGCTTCGACAATTTCTATCACCTCTTGCGGCGCAGCCGACGTACCGCCTAGCGCATAACGGTTCATGCCCAAGGGGATCAGCGCGGTAGCTGGCCTCGCGCGGGGCCTGTCATCGGGACCGGGCGCCATGCTCGTCACCATACCGGCGCCGTTGGCGGCAGCGTCGAAATCGAGTACCTTGCGCCCTTTGCGGCTGGGTGGAAAGGCAAACGTGGCCGTAGGCCGGTACACCTCGATACCGGCGCCATCTTCCTCGAATGAATGCGTCCAGCTACCGCTGGGCAGTGCCCCTGTCATGCCATGCATGCCATCTCCTCGCTTAAAAACACGATATTACGCCGCCCAGGTTTTCATAGCCGCTCACGGAAGGCGACCAGGCAGTGCCATTCCACGCCTTGTGGAATAGCGCGCCGTTCGTGCCCCTGACGAATACGTCCAGGCGATTTGTCGCCCAGGCCGTAGCGCGCGCACGCGAGGTGCAAATGCCGCCCAGGTTTTCAAAGCCCGTCAGCGAGGGCGACCAGGCCGTGCCATTCCAGGCCTTGTGATACAGGGCGCTATCGGTGCCGATCACAAAGACGTCGAGCCGGTTGGCGGCCCACGACACGGCTTCCACTTCGCCCACGCAGATGCCACCCAGGCGCTCAAAGCCATCGACGGACGGCCCCCACTTCGCGCCATCCCACCACTTGTGGTACAGCGCGCCATCGGTGCCGGTCACAAATACGTCAAGGCGGTTAGCGCCCCAGGCCACGACCTTGGGCGACGAAGTGCAGATGCCGCCCAGCCGTTCGTAACCCGTCAGCGACGGTCCCCAGGCCGTGCCGTCCCACCACTTGTGATACAGGGCGCGGTCCGTACCGATGACAAATACGTCGAGACGGTTCGCCCCCCACGCCACCACTTCGGGCTGGCCCAGGCAGATGCCGCCCATCGCTTCGTAGCCCGTCACCGACGGCCCCCAGGCCGTGCCATTCCACCACTTGTGATACAGGGCGCGGTCCGTGCCGACGACAAACACGTCGAGGCGGTTCGGTCCCCAGGCCACGGCGCGCGGATCGCCGACGCACAAGCCACCCAGCGCTTCATAAGCTGTCAGCGACGGTCCCCAGGCCGAGCCATTCCACCATTTGTGGTACAAGCCACTGTCGCTGCCGGTAACAAACACATCGAGCCGGTTCGCTCCCCACGACACCACTTGCGGCGCGCTGGTCACGACGCCACCCTGCGCTTCATAGCCGGTGACGGATGGCGCCCACGCCGCACCATTCCATGCCTTGTGATACAGCGCGCTGTCGGTGCCCACCACGAAGACGTCGAGGCGATTGGCGCCCCAGGCTACTACGGGCGATGAGCTCTGGCGCGGCGTAAGGCCGCTACCGCCGCCCGCCGCGGTACCGATGCTGGCGCGCGGGCCATCGAGGCAAGCTTGCATGCGCGCCACCTGACCGGCCGTGAACATGAACATGGCCGGGTCGTCGACGTAGTCCATATAATTCATGAACATGTCGCCATTCGGGCCGTTATTGCAAGACACATGCGGAAACGAAGGCGTGCCCGTATTCGCACCGCCCTGGTTCGGCGTATCGGCCACGTTATCGGTACCCGTGCAGCCTGTGCCATCGTCGCCCCAGATATGATTCAGGTTTAGCCAGTGCCCCACTTCATGCGTGGCCGTGCGACCCAGGTGGAAAGGCGGCGCCGCCGTGCCGATGGTGCCAAAGGCCGATTGCAGTATCACCACGCCGTCGGTAGCAGCCGGGCCACCTGGAAACTGCGCATAACCGAGCAAGCCGCCACCGAGCTGGCAGACCCAGATATTGAGATAGGTATCGGCCGGCCAGGCATTCATGCCACCGGTCGCTTGCGACTTGACGGCATCGTCGGCGCCAAACGAGGTGACGCTGGTCTGGCGCCGCTCGATGCCGCTGGTGGCCGCGCCATGGGGGTCGACCGTGGCCAGCGCAAATTCCACGCGCGCGTCGGCCGTCAACGGCAAAAAGGGGGCGGGCGTATTAGCCACGTCCGTGTTTGTGTGCCGATAATCGCGGTTCAGCACATCGATCTGGCTGGCTACTTGCGCGTCCGAGATATTCTGCGCCGCCGTATTCCACACCACGTGCACCACCACCGGTATGGTGGTCACGCCCGAGCGGGCGGCAAGCCCCTGGTCGCCCTCATACAGGCCAGCCAGGTTTTCGATCTCGTCGCGCACGCGTGCATAGGAGGGATCTTCATTCAGCAGGCGGCGATACACCGTCATCGTGGCACAGGTGCGTACCTGCGGCGTGCCGCCACCCTGGCCGTTGCCGCCATTGCCGCTGCTGCCACCATCGCCGCCATCCATGCCTGCCCCACCACCTGCGCCGCCCATGCCACTGCCAGTCCCCGCGTTCATGCACCTGGCACTGCCCATATCGTGCGCCGCGCCAGGCATGCCACCGGCATGGATGGCCGCCTGGTCGGCGTACGATACGCCCAGGCGCTCATCCACGTCGCCTTTCACGTCGCCCTCGATGGGCATATCTGGCATCGTTTGCCGGTCGCCAGAACCGCTGCTTGCTACTTTTTTCGTTCTAGTGGTGTTCATGATGTCTCCCTTTCAGTCTGCCTGCCAATTCACTATGGCATGCAGAAAACATGATGAATTGAGAAACATCAAGGCTGAACAGGGCGGCTGACGAAAGCGGCGGGCAAAAAAAAAGACAGCCGTAGCTGTCTTTTGCGCTGCAGGAGCAAGCCTGCAGGCACACAATTACTTGGCGGCGGCCGCCTTGATGTCGGCTTCTGCCTTGGCCTTGGCCGCTTCAGTTTTAGTAGCGGCGAGGGCCTTGTCGGCATTCGCGTCCACTTTTTCCTTGGCGACCTTGGCGTCCGCTTTCACGGAAGCCTTGCCAGCTTTGGCGTCTGCATTGGCAGCGGTTTTTTCGGCTTTGGCTTCTGCCTTGGCCTGATCTTCAGGATCGGCTTTCACGACCTTGTCGTGTGCCTTGGCCTTGGTTTTAGCAGCCTTGTGGTGCGCATCAGCTTTCTTTTGATCGGCTTTGGCTTGTGCCTTGGCGACGTCTGCGTCAGCATTGGCATCGACCTTGGCTTCCGAGGCAGCAGCCTTGTTCACGTCTTTTTGTGCGGAAGCCTGGGCTTTCACGACAGCTTCGGTGGCCGGCGCCGTTTGTGCAAAAGCGGCGCTGGCAAACAGGGTAGCAATCAGGGCGGCGAGTAATTTGTTCATGATGTGACCTTTCAATGTCGTTAAAATTCTTATGATTCATTCTGATAAAGGCGGGCAAAATGTTCAAAGTTTGCCTGGCACCGCCGTCGTTTTCACGTCCGGCGATGGCATGACTTCATAGTAGAGCAAGAAGTAAAACCACACTGTGCGTTAGCCCACGCAAGGAGAAATATGTTCAGTTGAGCAAGTTCCCAATGCGTGGTGAAAGTCATAGCGCCAGCGCCGCATGGCGCGCAGCCACCCACTCTTCATTGGCCGGCTCCACGCCCACCACGATGCGGCTGTCTGCGCTGGAAATCACGCTGGCGTTGTTTGCATTGGCGGCGCTATCGAGCACGGGACCGACAAAACCCAGCTGCGCGCAGATGCGCTGGCGCAGTTCTGCACTGTGCTCGCCTATGCCTGCTGTAAACACCAGCAGATCCAGGCCACCGAGCACCGCCGTCAGCGCGCCGATCTCGCGCACGATGCGGCGCACATAGAGGGCCAGCGCCGCGCGTATGCGTTCACCCGTGGCATCCTGGCGGTCTTGCTGCGCCAGCAGCACGGGCGGGTCGGCCGACACGCCGGAGACGCCCAGCAAGCCCGATTCGTGGTACAGCACATGCGCCACTTTTTCCAGCGACAGCTTCTCGATCTCCATCAGGTAAATCACGGCGCCCGGATCGAGCGCGCCGCAGCGCGTGCCCATCATCAAGCCATCGAGCGCAGAAAAGCCCATGGTCGTGCCCACGCTGCGCAAACCGTCCATCGCACACAGGCTGGCGCCGCTGCCCAGGTGGGCCACGATGACCTTGCCGCGCGCGACAGCACCGAAACGCTGTTCCAGCACCAGCGACTGGTATTCGTAGGACAGGCCATGAAAGCCATAGCGGCGCAAGCCCCGTTCCCACGCATCGTAGGGCAAGGCCAGCATCTGTTCCACCTGCGGCACTGTGTGGTGGAAGGCCGTGTCGAAGCACGCCACCTGGGCGATGTCGGGACGCGATGTCAGCAGCACTTCGATCGCTTCCAGCGCGAATGGCTGGTGCAGGGGCGCCAGCGGGATAAAACTTTTCAGGTCGGCCAGCACGGCGAAATCGATGCGCACGGGAGCGAAATACTTGCTGCCGCCATGTACCACCCTGTGCGCCACGGCCTTCAAGGTACGCCCTGCCAGCTGCGCCACCACCCGTTCGCGTATATGTTCGAGCGCCGCGTGATGCGGCAGCTGCGGGTCCAGCTGCAAGGGCTGCACTGGCTGTCCAGCAACGCGGAAGGTCGCGCTTTCGCGGCCTATGCCTTCCACCTTGCCGCTCCATTCCGGCTGCTGCGGCACCGTCTCGCCACTGGCATCGAACAGGGCGAACTTGATACTGGACGAGCCGCAGTTGAGCACCAGGATCAGGGAATTTTCTGTGCTAGGGCTCATGGTGGCGAACTCCGGTAGTGATTGGCCAGCATCACGGCCAGCGCGCACGAAGCGATGCGGCTGGCGCGCGAATCGGCGCGGCTGGTGAGAATGACGGGCACTTTCGCGCCCAGCACGATCCCGGCGCTGTCGGCGTCGCCCATGTATTCGAGCTGCTTGGCCAGCATATTGCCGCTTTCCAGATCGGGCACCAGCAAGATATCGGCGCGCCCCGCCACTTCCGACACAATGCCCTTGACGGTGGCAGCCGTGATCGAGACGGCGTTGTCAAACGCCAGCGGGCCATCCAGGATCGCGCCTGTAATCTGGCCACGGTCTGCCATCTTGCACAGGGCTGCCGCATCCACCGTGGCCGGCATGGTGGGGTTCACCGTTTCCACTGCCGCCAGGATGGCCACGCGCGGCTGCGCCACGCCGATCACATGCGCCAGGTCGATGGCGTTGCGCACGATGTCGGCCTTGATTTCCAGGGTCGGCGCGATATTGACGGCGGCGTCCGTGATGATGAAAGGACGTGGATAAGCGGGCGTCTGCATCAAAAAGCAGTGGCTGACCCGGCGCTTGGTGCGCAAGCCGGCGCTGGCCGCCAGGATGGCCGACATCAATTCATCGGTATGCAGGCTGCCTTTCATCAGCGCTTCCACTTCGCCCTTGCCCGCCAGTTCGGCGCCGCGCGCGGCGGCTGCGTGGCTATGCTCGACGTCTTCGATCTGTATGCCTTCCAGCGACAGTCCTGCTGCCGCTGCCACCGCTTCCAGGCGCGCGCGCGGCGCCACCAGCACGGGCGTGATCAAGCCTGCCGCATGGGCATCGAGCGCGCCCGACAAACTCAATTCATCGCAAGGGTGGACCACGGCCACCTTGATCGGTCCCAGGGTGCGCGCATGTTCGAGCAGGCGCCGCGTGCCATCGCCGTTATGCAGCCACACTTCAGGCAAGGTGGCGCGCGCCCGTTCGATCTGTTCGGCTGGCGCAATCACCTGCGCCTCGCCATCGAGCACCACGGCACCGTGCTGGTTGACGCAGCGGCAAGCCAGGGTCACATGGCGGTTCAAAGGTTCGAGCGCCGTCACGGTGACGCCGATATCGAGCGTGTCGCCCACGCGCACGGGCTGCAGGAAGCGCAGCGTCTGGCCCGCATACACGGTACCGGCGCCGGGCAGGCGCGTACCCAGCACGGCTGAAATCAGGGCCGCGCCCCACATGCCATGCGCGATTACGCCCTGGTAGCGGCTGGACGCGGCAAATTCCGGATCCAAGTGCTGTGGATTGTCATCGCCCGACATTACCGCGAACAGGGCAATGTCGTCGGCGCTCAGGGTGCGCGTGATGCTGGCGCTGTCGCCCAGGGCGATCTGTTCAAACGTGCGGTTGCGCACGACATGCAAATCATCGTCTTTACTGTTAATCATGTGAACCTTCTAGGCTGGACTGCTATTTTTGACAGGTTTGGTTTTCGGTTTGGATGCGGTGGCCGGTACAGCGGCTTTTTCACCCGCTTGCACACTGGCTGCCCGCTCGAATACGTCCAGCATCTGCTGCAGGCTGGCTTCTTCATCTGGCGTCGGTGCGTCGGGCACCAGCAGCACTTGCTGCAGCCACTCGGCCAGCGCGCGGATGGCGTCCGGCTTGGCGCGCGACAGCAACAGCGGCAGGGCCGCCATGGCGCCATCGAAATCGTGCAGCATCAAACGCGACTGCTGGCGCACGGTGCGGCGGAAAGTTTCCATGCCCAGGCCGCCCGTGTACTGCGGCTGTATCAGTTTCAGGGCCAGATTGACGCGGCGTTCATCGGCAATCATGCGGAAACGGTAGATATAAAACAGCGCGCGCACGCCCGCTTCGGCCAGCGCGCCCTGATTCACGTCATCGTCCATATGCCGGGTTTCGCAGCGCACGTATTCTAGGTGTTCGGGCGAGATACTGGGGTGCGGGCGCGGCGTGACATCGGGGCCCTGGCCTGCCAGCGCCTGCAGCAGCGGCGAGCCGTAGATCAGGTCGAAGGTCTGCTCCTGGACCGTGTCGCGCCAGTCGCGCCAGCTGTTCAAACCGGCCGTGACGGCGCCGGAAAACGCAGCCTGCATGGCCAGCAGCGGATTGTCGGGCGATGCCGGTTGGCGATGTTCGCGCACTTTTTCCGCTTCTTTGGCCACCAGCGCGGCCAGCGGATTGCGGTCCGTCCAGCGCTCGTACGATATGCGCAGCGGATGCATCAGTTGCAGCCAGCGCGCCGATTGCGGCGTCACCACGGCGCGCACCCAGGGCTGCACGAAACTGCGGTACAGCGACAGATTTACTTCCGATATGCGGGCGGCAGTGGCGAACTTGCGGTCGTTTTCCACCGACGGCTGCACGATGGCACGCACATCATCGAGGTTGCGGCGTTCGACCGACAAGACATAGTCGCCGCTAGCCAGGTCGGCGTTCGGCGTATCGGGCGTCTTTTCAACGATCAGCGCTTCATAGATCCCGGCTGGCAGCAGGTTGATCAGGTCGATATTGCTGGCGAATTTCTGGTGCTCCTTATGCCCCACCTTGCCGGACACGAAAATGCCCAGATGGCCCACGCTGTCATGCACCGCATACACAATAGTCTGGTCATGCAGCAGCACGTCATGATCATCGCGGTACAGATCCGTGATCCAGCCCAGCGCCTGCGGTGGCGGCGTGATGTTGTCGCCTTTCGAGCAGAATACGACGATGGGCGAGCGGATATTGCGCAAGTCCAGGCGCACGCCTTCGGAGGTGATCAGTTCGGCCGTAGCCAGGCGGTTGCCGATAAACAGATTGTCGACGATGTACTGCATTTCGACGGCGTTCAGGAATACATGGCCGCCCCAGTATTTTTCAAATTCCAGGTAGCGCGGCGCTTCCGTGTCGATGTTTGCATACAGATTGTACTGCTTGGTCCACAGGGTATTGGCCGGATTGAGCTTCTCGAAATTCTGCACCAGGCTGGCGCCGTCGAACAATCCATTGCCCAAGTCCCCGGCCAGCGCCGTGGCCCAGCTGCCGCCCATCAAGCCGCCCGAATAACGCATCGGGTTGCGGCCATGCCAGCCGGCCCAGTACGACACGGGCGCGCCGGCCACGATGATGGGGCCAAACAGTTCCGGGCGCATGGCGGCCGTCATCAATATCTGCCAGCCCGCCTGGCAATTGCCGATGACGACAGGCTTGCCTTCACTGTCAGGATGCAGGGCAATGACTTTTTCCAGGAAAATCGCTTCCGCATGCATCACGTCTTCCACCGTCTGGCCTGGCACGGGATTGGGCAGGAAGCCGATGAAATAGCATGGATGGCCGGCGCGCAGGGCCACGCCGATCTCGCTCTCGGCCTTGAAGCCGCCGATGCCGGGACCGTGGCCAGCGCGCGGATCGACGACGACGAAAGGCCGCTTCGATGGCAGGGGATCGGGCGAGTCGGGCGTCAGGATGCGCACCAGGCCATAGTTGACGGGGCGCTCCAGCTCCAGGCCCGTCATCACCATTTCAGCGGGGAAGTCGAGCACGTTCGGTACTTTTTCAGCCATGTGTTCCTGGTACTGGTTGCCGCGCCGGCGCATCACGTCCGCGTACAGCACGATGCGCTGCCACGAATCGCGCGCATAGTCGCCCAGCATGCCCAGGGATGGCAGGCCGCCGGTGGAGAAAGGTGCTGCGGTTTTGTTCGTCATGGCTATCCTCTTTGCAGATGTCTACTTGCAGATTGCTGCGCCAGTGGGATTCAGGCACAGGATTCGAAATTACGCCATCTGGCTGATGGTCTTCCTGAACCGGGCCAGCGCGAAAGAAAACAGGGCCGTGCCTATCACCAGCAGGGCCAGGAACGGTTTCCACACGACAGAGATACCCGCGCCCCGGTACAAAATCGCCTGGCTCAATTCGACGAAGTGCGTGGTGGGCGCAATCAGCATGATGTTTTGCACCAGTTCCGGCATGCTTTCGCGCGGCGTGCTGCCGCCCGACAGCATCTGCAGCGG
>Ga0105854_1000559_pt1 | contig 16690 bp, 14 predicted proteins | sample OrgsoiDNA_201058_FD_89679 | JGI IMG/M metagenome (GOLD analysis project Ga0105854, IMG submission 89679) | Permafrost soil microbial communities from the Arctic, to analyse light accelerated degradation of dissolved organic matter (DOM) -... | ecosystem: Environmental > Terrestrial > Soil >... | reverse complement strand
GAACGCACCCGACGCGACCTGCTGCGCGATGCGCCGCGTGATCGTCGTCGTCTTCCCGGAACCGGCGCCGGCGAGAATGCAGACCGGGCCGCGTACCGCCTCGGCGGCGCGGCGCTGGTCAGGGTTCAGTCCGTCGAGAGGATCCACCGAGCAACCGTAGCGCCACCTCCGGCTGCGACTCGTGAACCAGGTCGCAAACACCGCGAACCTGGTTCCGTCCGCATTCGCGCGAGCCTGGTCCCGCTCCTCGCGTTAATCAGTACAACGTGTCTTCGAGCACCGCTTCGGCGCCCGTGCGGAGCGGTTCCTTGATCATCGCGCCCAGGCGCGCCACCACGCCCTCGGTGTCGCCCTCCTCGACCAGCCGCTCGAGCTCGGCGAGTGACTCCTCGAGCCAGTCTCGGTCGATCGCGGGCCGGGCAGCGCGCATGATCTTCGGGTGCGAGGTCGGGCCGACAGCCTCGCCCTCGTTCCAGAGCACCTCGTGCAGCTTTTCGCCGGCGCGCGAGCCGGTGAAGACGATCGGCACCTGCGACTCGTCCTTGCCGGAGAGGCGGATCATCTGCCTTGCGAGGTCGAGGATCTTCACGGGCTCGCCCATGTCGAGCACGTAGACCTGGCCGCGCCCGCCCATCGCGCCGGCCTGGACGACGAGCGACGTCGCCTCCGGGATCGTCATGAAGAACCGCGTCATGTCGGCGTTCGTCACCGTCACGGGGCCGCCGCGCTCGATCTGCTTCCGAAAGATCGGGATCACCGAGCCCGACGAGCCGAGCACGTTGCCGAAGCGCACGGCGACGAAGCGCGTGTCCACCTCGGGGCGCAGCGCGAACGACTCGACGATCCACTCGCACACCGCCTTCGACTGCCCGAGGAGGTTCTTGGGGCTCGCTGCCTTGTCGGTCGAGATCATCACGAAGCGCTCGACGCCGAACTCGATCGCGGCCTCCACGACGGTGCGCGTCGCGAGCACGTTGTTCGACACGGCCTCGAGTGGGTTCGCCTCGAGCATCGGCACGTGCTTGTACGCGGCGGCATGGAAGAGCACATGCGGCGTGTAGCGCTCGAAGACCTGGCGCATCTTGCCGCGATCGCCGCAGTCGGCGAGGACCGGGATCCCGGCCGAGAAGCCCCGCTCGTCCAGCAGCTCACGCTCGATCTCGTACAGCGCCGACTCGCCCTGCTCGACGAGCACGATGCACGCCACGCCGAGCCGGGCCAGCTGGCGGCAGAGCTCCGAGCCGATCGAGCCGCCCGCGCCCGTGACGAGCACGGTCTTGCCCCGCACGTAGGTGGCGACCGCCTCGAGGTCGACGAAGACCTGCTGGCGGCCGAGCACGTCCTCGACCTGGACGGGGCGGATCTGGCCGGCGAGGTTCAGGTCGCCCGCGATCAGTTCGTGCAGGCCCGGCAACGTCTTCACGGGTATGCGCTCGGCCGTGCACGTCTCGACGATCTTGCGCCGAACATCGCCGGGCGCCGACGGGATCGCGATCAGCACCTCGTCGGGAAGGTTGTCGCGGAGGATGTGCGCGAGGTCGTCGGTCGTCCCGAGGATCTTCACGCCGTGGATGCGGTCGCCGCGCTTGCGTGGGTCGTCGTCGACGAAGCCGATCGGTGTGTAGTGCAGCTGCCGGTTGCGCTGCATCTCACGCACCATCAGCTGGCCCGCGTCGCCGGCGCCGATGATCACGACCTCCTTGCCGTGTGCGACCAGGCCGCCGGGCGGTCGCTCGATCAGCGAGCGCGCGAGCAGGCGCGTCCCGGCGATGAACGCGAGCAACAGCAGGAAGTCGAAGGCCGCGACCGAGTGCGGCAGCCGGGAGGTGTGGTTCGGCGGGAATGCGTACAACACGAGGTACGCGGTCAGGGAGCCTGCCGTCACGCCGCGCGCGGCGCCCCACATGTCGCGGGTCGAGACGTAGCGCCACCAGCGGTTGTAGAAGCCGAAGACCACGAACGCCGACAGTTGGATCCCGACGACGAGTGCGACCACCTGCCAGTCGAGCAGGTGCCGGTAGTAGGCGGGCGTCGACTTGTCGAAGCGCAGGAAGAAGGTCAGCCGCCACGCGGCCGCGATCAGGACCGCGTCGAAGACGAGCTGCCAGACCCGGTGCCGGTTGACCGGGAGGTGCATCACGAGGCGACGAGTTCCGAGGCGCGCTTCAGGACCGAGACGACCTCGGCCTGCTGCTCCTCGGTGATCCCGGCCCACATCGGCAGGCAGAGATTCTCGCGCGACGCCTTCTCCGTCTCCGGGAAGTCGCCCTCGGAGTGCCCGAGATAGCGAAGCGCCGGCTGCAGGTGCAGCGGGGGCTGGTAGTACACGGCGCAGCCGATGTCGGCGTCCTTCAACGCGGCCGCGAGGCGGTCGCGCTCGGGCGAGCGGACGCAGTACATGTGGTAGACGTGGCCCGGCTCGTCGGCCGGCGTCTCGAACGTGCCGGCTTGAACCAGGTCGCCGAGCAGCTCGGTGTAGCGCGCTGCCGCTTCGCGTCGCAGCGCGTTCCACTCGTGCAGGTGCTTCAGGAAGATGCGCAGGAACGACGCCTGCAGCGCATCGAGGCGCGAGTTGTAGCCGATGTAGAGGAACTCCTTCTTCGCAGCCGAGCCGTGGAAGCGCAGCATCCGGAGACGCTGCGCGAGCGCGGAGTCGTTGACGGCGACGAGGCCGCCGTCGCCGAGCGCGAAGAGGTTCTTCGTCGGGAAGAAGCTGAAGGTGGACGCGATGCTCGTCGCGATCCCGGCGGCGCCGAAGGCCTGTGCGGCGTCTTCGATCACCGGGAGGCCGAGCCCGCTGAAGTCGGGCGCGGGACGGCCGAAGAGGTGCACCGGCATGATCGCCTTCGTCCGCCGGGTGATCCGGAGCTCGACGTCGGCCCGGTCGAGGTTGAGCGTCTCCGGGTCGATCTCGGCGAAGACCGGGGTGGCGCCGCGCCGCACGATCGCCTCGGCGGTCGCGTAGAAGGTGAACGCCGGGCAGATCACCTCGTCGCCCGGGCCGATCTCCATCGCATCCAGCACGAGCACGAGGGCGTCGGTGCCGTTCCCGCAGCTGACTGCCTCCGCGGTGCCGAGCAGCTCTGCGGCTTCGCGCTCGAACGCCTCGACCTCGGGCCCGAAGATGAAGCGGCCCGACTCGAGCGTGTTCGTGAAGGCTTGCTGTAGCTCGGGAACGAGCGGCGCGTACTGCGCCTTGACGTCAACGTGGGGAATCGACATCGCCGGGGCGCATCGTAGCTTGGCGGCGGCTGCGCACGACGACGTACGCGACGATCAGCACGATCCCTGCGATCACCGCCACCTCCAGGTAGCGAAAGTCGTGGTGGAGCTTCGTGTAGCTCGTGCCGAGGCCCCACCCGGCTCCGGCCAAAACGAAGCACCAGAGCGCGTTTCCGAGCAGCGTCAGGACGTTGTAGCGGCGAAACGGCATCTCGAAGACGCCGGCGGGGATCGAGATGAACGAGCGCGCCACGGGGGTGATGCGGCCGACGAAGACCGCCCAGTCGTCCCAGCGGTCGAACCAGCGGTCGGCCCGGTCGAGGCGGTCGGCGGTGAGGTGCACGAAGCGCCCGCGCTGCTCGAGGAACGGACGGCCACCGTAGTCACCGATCCACCAGCCCGCGATCGCGCCGAGCTGGTAGCCGGCCACCCCGGCGACGACGACCGCGAGATACGCGGAGATGCCCGTCGTGTGCCAGCCGAAGACGTCGACTCTGTGCGCGAGCGCACCGGAGGCGAGAGCGCCTCCGTAGACCATCACGAGCTCGCTCGCCGCTGGGAAGACGGCGTCGATCAGCATGAGGACGAACACGGCAAAGACGCCGTAGTGGGCGAGCCACGAAGTCACCGCGCGACTCTAGCGTCCGCTCACGCACGGCCGGCCAGGGATGACCCGCCGGGGAAGCGGATTGCGGTACGTTGCGCGTCCGATGCCGCCGGAAGAAGCATCGCAAGGAAATCAGCCGTCAGCCGGCCCGGGCGAGCCGTCCCGGATGAGCGTCGTGATCCTGGCCGGAGGCCTCGGCACCCGGCTTTCGGAGGAGACCGAAACGCGGCCGAAGCCCCTCGTCGAGGTGGGCGGGCGCCCGCTCCTCTGGCACATCATGAAGCACTACGCGGCGCACGGGTTCCGCGAGTTCTTCGTCGCAGCCGGGTACAAGGGCGAATCGATCAAGCGCTACTTCGCCGAGTACACGGCGTTGAACGGCGACCTCACGATCGACATCGGCAAGGGCAAGGTGGAGTCTCGGGACGAGCCGGTGGACGACTGGCTCGTGCATGTCATCGACACCGGCGACACGACCGGGACCGGCGGCCGGGTCAGGCGCCTGAGGTCGCAACTCAGCGGGTCGACGTTCATGACGACCTACGGGGACGGCGTCTCCAACGTCGACCTCCGTGCGCTTCTCGCGTTCCACCACGCGCACGGAAAGATCGCGACCGCCACCGCAGTTCGGCCCCCGGCACGGTTTGGAGGCATCGTCTTCGAGGACGACCTCGTCGTGGAGTTCAACGAGAAGCCCCAGATCGGAGAAGGGTGGATCAACGGTGGCTTCCTGGTCTTCGAGCCCGGCCTGTTCGACTATCTCGAGGGTGACGACTCGAGCCTCGAGGCCGACGCGCTCGAGCGTCTGGCGGCAGACCGGCAGCTCGTCGCCTACCGTCACGACGACTTCTGGCAGTGCATGGACACCTTGCGCGACAGACGATTGCTCGAGGAACTGTGGCAATCGGGCGAGGCTCCGTGGAAGGTGTGGTGAACGCGTCGTTCTGGCGCGACCGGCCGACGTTCGTCACAGGCGGGACGGGGCTCGTGGGTGCCTGGCTCGTGCGGCGCCTGATCGCCGCCGGGGCGGACGTTGTCTGCCTGATGCGCGACTGGGTGCCGCAGTCCGAGCTCGTTCGCGACGGCCTCACCGCCAGCATCCGCGTCGTACGCGGCGACGTCCGCGATCAGGCTCTCCTCGAGCGCATCCTCGCCGAGTACGAGGTGGATACGGTCTTCCACCTGGCGGCGCAGACGATCGTGACGATCGCGAACCGCAGTCCGATCTCGACGTTCGAGACGAACGTGGCGGGCACCTGGGCGCTCCTCGAGGCGTGCCGGCGCAACCCGGCGGTGAAGCAAATCGTGCTGGCCTCCTCGGACAAGGCCTACGGCGATCACGAGCGGCTTCCCTACGCCGAGGACGCACCGCTACAGGGACGGCACCCGTACGACGTCAGCAAGTCGTGCGCCGACCTGATCGCCACCACGTACGCGACGACATACGAGCTGCCCGTTTCGATCACCCGTTGCGGCAACTTCTACGGTGGCGGCGATCTCAACTGGAACCGAATCGTGCCCGGAACGATCCGATCGGTGATCCGCGGCGAGCGGCCGGTGATCCGCTCCGACGGGACGTTCGTGCGGGACTACTTCTACGTCGAGGACGGCGCGGCCGCGTACATGACGCTGGCGGAATGGCTCGCGATCAACCCCGAAGGCCGGGGCGAGGCGTTCAACTTCTCGAATGAGGAACAGATCACCGTCACCGACCTCGTGCGGCAGATCCTCGGGCTGATGGAGACCGACCTCGAGCCCGAAATTCGCAACGAGGCCTCGAACGAGATCCGCGCGCAGTTCCTCAGCGCGAAAAAAGCACGCGAGGTTCTCGGCTGGGAGCCGCTCTTCAGCCTCGAAGAGGGCCTGCGCCGGAGCGTCGCGTGGTACACCGAGCTCCTGGGTGCCGGGTGACGGCCGCGACCTGCCGGTCGTGCGGTTCCGCCGAGCTGCACTCCGTGCTCTCACTCGGGTCGACACCGCTCGCAAACTCGCTGCTGACCGAAGCCGAGCTCGGGGAGCCCGAGCCGACGTACCCGCTCGATCTCCGTCTCTGTCGTTCCTGCGCGCTCGTCCAGATCACGGAGACCGTGCCGAGGGAGGTGCTCTTCCGGGACTACCTCTACTTCTCGTCGTTCTCCGACACGATGCTCAGGCATGCCGAGGAGCTCGCCGCGCGAATCGTCGCAGAGCGTGGCCTCGGCGAGGCGAGCCTCGTCGCGGAGGCGGCGAGCAACGACGGCTATCTGCTCGGGTTCTACCGCGCCCTCGGTGTCCCCGTGCTCGGGATCGAGCCCGCCCTGAACATCGCTCAGGTGGCCGAGGAGCGAGGGATACCGACGATCGCCGAGTTCTTCGACGCGACGCTCGCCCACCGGCTCGCCGGCGAAGGGCGCCGGCCGGACATCTTCCATGCACACAACGTGCTCGCGCACGTCGCCGACCTGAACGGCTTCGTCGTTGGCATCTCGATCGTGCTCGCCGACGAGGGGGAGGCGTGATCGAGGCGCCCTACGTGAAGGACATGATCGACCGGTGCGAGTTCGACACGATCTACCACGAGCACCTCTGTTACTTCTCCCTCACAGCCCTCGCGGCGCTGTTCGGGCGGCACGGGCTGGCCGTCGCGAACGTCGAGCGGATCCCCGTTCACGGCGGATCGCTTCGCGTCTTCGCCCGCCGTCCGGGCACGTGGTCGCCGGAGCGGGCGGTTCTCGACCTGCTCGGCGAAGAGGCCGCCTGGGGCGTCGCCGAGCCCGCGGCGTACGACGCGTTCGCGCTGCGCGTGACCGAACTTCGGGCTGAGCTCGTCGCGCTGCTCGAGGGGTTGAAGCGCGACGGTGCCCGGATCGCCGCCTACGGTGCGGCGGCAAAGGGAAGCACGCTACTGAATGTCTTCGGGATCGGCGCCGAGACGATCGACTTCGTCGTCGACCGCAGCACGGTCAAGGTGGGTCGTTACATGCCCGGTGTCCACCTGCGGATCGACCCGCCGGAGAGACTGCTCGACGAGATGCCGGACTACCTCCTGCTGCTCGCCTGGAACCTGGCGGACGAAGTCATGGCTCAGCAGGGTGAGTACCGCCGGCGAGGCGGCCGGTTCATCGTTCCCGTTCCCGTTCCGGAGGTGATCTCGTGATCGACGGCGTCGAGGTGATTCCGCTCCGCCGCATTCCCGATGAACGTGGAACGGTGATGCACATGCTGCGGGATACCGACCCGCATTTCCGGGGCATCGGTGAGATCTACTTCTCGACGATCTACCGCGACGTCGTCAAGGGGTGGCACCGACACCGTGAGATGACGCTCAACTACGCGTGCGTCCACGGCCGGATCAAGCTGGTCCTCTTCGACGAGCGCGAGGGCTCGCCGACCGCAGGTGAGCTGATGGAGCTCTTCCTCGGCCCCGACGACTACAGCCTCGTCGTGATCCCACCGGGTGTCTGGAATGGCTTCAAGGGGATGAGCGAGCCGCTCGCAATCGTGGCGAACGCCTGCTCACACGCCCACGACCCGTCGCGGAGCGAGCGGCTCGATCCGTTCGCGAACCACATCCCATACGACTGGGCCGTCAGGCACCACTAGAGGTGCGCGCTCTCGTGACCGGCGCGGCGGGCTTCGTCGGGTCGCGTGTGACACGCGCGCTCGCCGAAGCAGGGCTCGACGTCCACGCGGCCGTCCGTCGTGATGCCGGGCCGCGGCTCGCTGGCGTCGAGGGCATCCGGCTCGAGCGCTGCGACCTCGCCGACCCGATTGCCGTCGCAGGGCTCGTCGCGCGCGTCGAGCCCGAGCTCTGCATCCACTGCGCCTGGATCGCCACGCCCGGCGCGTACCTGACCTCGCCCGAGAACGCGACGCACGAGCGGATCGCCGCAAACCTCGCGCTCAGGCTCGTCGAGCGCGGCTGCGCACGGATCGTCGGCGTCGGGACGTGCTTCGAGTACGCACCGAGCGACGAGCCGCTTCGCGAGACGAGCCCGCTTCGGCCGACGACCCCGTACGCCCGCGCGAAGCTGGCCGCGCTCGCGTGCATGCAAGAGGCGTGCGAGGGCTCTCCGACGACCCTCGCGTGGGCGCGCCTCTTCTACCTCTACGGCCCCGGTGAAGACCAGCGCCGGCTCGTGCCGTCCGTCGTGCTCTCGTTGCTCGAAGGGCGGCCGGCACGCACGACGCCCGGCGAGCAGTTGCGGGACTTCCTGCACGTCGACGAGGTCGCAACGGCGCTTGTCGCGGTGGCGCGGAGCGACGTGACCGGCTCGGTGAACGTCGGCGCGGGGCACTCGGTTCCCGTGCGCGAGCTCGTCGAGACGCTCGGGAGGATCACCGGCCGCCCCGACCTCGTCGACCTGGGAGCGCTGCCGTACGCGCCGGACGACCCGATGGTGGTGAGCGCGGACACCCGCCGGCTGACCGAGGAATGCGGGTTCATGCAGCGGCGGACTCTCGAGGACGGGCTCTCCGAGACGGTGCGCTGGTGGTCCGCGCGCCGCGACCCACCATGAGCGGCACGCTCGTGAGCGTGGGGATCCCGACGCGAAACCGCGCTGCGCGTCTCGAGCGCGCGGTCCGGTCGGTGCTCGCCCAGGAAGGCGCCGAGCTCGAGCTCATCGTCTCGGACAACGCCTCGACGGACGGCACAGCTCAGCTGTGCGACGAGCTCGCCGCCGCGGATCCGCGGGTCCGCGTTGTCAGACAAGCGACCGACATCGGCGCAGAGGCGAACTTCCAAACGGTTCTCGACGCCGCCCGCGGCTCGCTGTTCATGTGGCTCGCCGATGACGACTGGATCGACCCCGGGTATCTCGCCGCCTGCGCGGCTTGCCTCGACCAGCACCCCGACCACGTCGTCGTCTGCGGGCGCGGGAGGTACTACCGCGGCGGGGAGCAGGTCTTCGTGGAGCGGCCCGTGAATCTCCTCTCGCGCTCCAGAAGCGCGCGCCTCGTGGGCTTCTACAAGACCGTGACGCTGAACGGGCCCTTCTACGGGGTGATCCTGCGCGAGCAGCTCCTCGGGCTCCCGCGCCGGAAAGCCGTCGGAAACGACTGGCTCGTCGTTGCCGCGCTCGCGTACACAGGGATGATCCGGACGGTCGAAGGCGTCTCGATCCATCGATCCATCGAAGGGACCTCCCAGGACGAGGACTCGCTCGGCCGTGCGTACGGCCTCTCGAGGAGGCAGGCGCGCCACTGGTACCTCATCGTCGCGCTGGAGGTCTTCAGGGACATTCGCGGAGCTTCGACGTACAGCGGCATAGGTCGCGTGGGCCGAAACACGCTCGCAGCCGTGGCCGCGTCGCTCGTCGTGATCCGGTTCGGCCCGAAGGCCGTCACCGCACGCGGGCTCGCGCGGCTCGGCTTGCTGAAAGGTGCGCGACGATCGCTCGAACGACGGCGCCGGTAGTCGCGCGGCTCCTCAGCGCACCCGGCGGAGGTAGGCGTCGGGCCAGTGGGTGATGTTTTGCTCGAGCGTGCTCTCGTTGAACGGCCACGGTGGTTGCTCGAGCACGAACTCCGGGTGATCGTGGGCGAACTCGGTTGCTGCGGCGGCCGGATTGTCCTCGGTCCAGGCGGGCGTGCCCGTCGGGACATCGTGGAGGTCGCGCATGATCCCGTCGGTTGCGACGATGTACGAGCCGGGCGAGACCAGGGAGTGATAGGCCTCGAGCTCCCGCCGGACATGTGCCTTCGAGTGGTCGGAGTCCAGGATCACGAGGACCGTTTCGGCGCCGGCGACAAGGTCGGCGGCCTGAGTCACCGTCTCGACGGCCGTCGAGTCCCCTTCGATCATCGTGATGAGCGGTGCGAGTGGATGCGCCTCGATCGCGGCCCGATTGGCAGCCCGGATCTCGATGTCCAGCCCGACGACGCGGCCGTGCCCCATCGCCTTGCACAGGCTCGCGTAGAAGATCAGCGACCCCCCGTGCGCGACTCCCGTCTCGAGAATGACGTCCGGGCGAACTCGCCAGATGACCTCCTGGATGCGCACCAGATCTTCCGGCAGCTGGATGAGTGGTCGCCCCAGCCAGGTGAACGTGTACGGGTATCTCTGGTTCCAGCCGACCTTCACCCACTGGCGAGAGACGATCTCGAAGGCCTCGTCCGAATAGAGCGGCAGCGACCTCGAGCCGTCGTCATCCTCCCAGACAAGGGTCTCAGCGTCCGTGTCGATGACGATCCGTGGCATCTATCTCCCGGCAGCAAGGACGGTGCCGTCGTATCCGAGACCATGAAGCGTTGACCCGATCTCGTCGGCGTAGTTCGGATTCGCGACGAGGATGAGCTGGAGCTCCAGGACCCGGGGGTCTTCGGGCGCGATGATAGGGATTCGCGTGGCGGGGATGATGCATCCCTGCTTGGCGGGGTTGGCATCGACGACGAAGCTCGGCCGGATCTGCCGCAGCCGGTTCGCCAGGGCGACACCCTTCGCCCCGGCGCCCCAGATCGCCCAGCCCTTCCGTGCACCGTGACGCTCGAGCAGACGCCCGAGCGAGGTCACTGCTGCCTCGGAGTCGCGGCGAAACTCGGTGAGCTCGACAGCACGCCGGGGAGGCCGGGGCGCCGTCGCCCGCCGGCCGACGCGCAACTCGAGCACCTGGTACTGCCCGCCGAAGGCCGGCCGTTGCCGATCGACTGCGAAGCCGGCCCGGCGGCAGAGGTACGCGAGACAGGGTTGCGTGAAGTAGTTGCAGTGCTCGTAGAAGACGTCCCAAAAACAGCCGTTTCGAGCCGTCCACTCGAAGCTCGGGGTCTCGATCACGGTGACGGCGTTCCCGCACCGCTCGGCGATCGCCCTGAGGCCGGAAAGGAACTCTCCGATCGCGCCGATGTGCTCGACGACATGCCGGCAGACGACGATGTCGAAAGGATCGGCGATGTCATCGGCCGAGACGTATCGATCGACGAATCGAACTCGCCCGCCGAGCCGCGTCCGCGGACCTTCATACGACGTGTCGTACCCGACGCCCTTCGCTCCCGCCTGCTCGCAGAGGAGTGTGAGGAAATCACCCTGGCCGCAGCCGACCTCGAGGATGCGCTTGCCCTGGAGAGCGTGCCGGGTGATCAGTTCGGTCGCCAGAGCGGCCATGTGACCGCGAAACGCCGGCGAACAGCTCTGGCGGTTCTCGTACCTGTGGTCGTACGGGCTCAGGCTCGAGTCGAATGCGCTGTTGAAGATCAGGCTGCAGTGGCCGCACTGGAGGAGGACGACGTCTCTCCGCTTGACGTGCATCGCAGCATCGGGCGACGCAAACAGGTAGTTCGAGACAACCGGCTGGCGCGCGATCCGATAGGGGTCGGAGGCGCCTCGCTCGCCGCAGCCTGGACAGACCGCCGAGGTCAGGACGAGCTTCGGTCGGCTGGCATGGAGGCCACGGGCCCGACGATCATGCCAGAGCACGCAGGTAGCGCCAGGCGTCGCGGAGGGGCGCCGGGCGCAGCAGAGACAGCACGGCGGTGTACAAGGCGAGGCCGACGACGGCGGCGGCAAGTGGGCCGAGGACGAGCGACGGCGGACCGAATGTCACGAGCGCGAACAATGCGACCGTCACCGCTGCGACCAAGAGGCCGCGAGCCGTCGGCCTGACCGCGTCGAGCTCGATGAGCAGGCACGCGAGCACGAAGGTCGTCGTCGCTGCGAGAGCGAGGGCGAGACCGTCGAGGCCGAGCGTGAGCTGGCCGATGAGCGCGAGCGGAATCTGGACGACGATCGTGAGGACGGCGAGCAGCGGCAGCCGCCGTCCTGCTCCGGCCACGAAGAGGAGCGGGAAGGTCAACGAGATGCCGACAGAGACGACAGCCCACAGCGAGAACACGACGACAAGACGCCCAAGTTGCGCTCCGACCGCCGCGCTGTACCCCGAGCCGAGGAGCGCGTGAACGATCGTGCCTCCGGCCAGCCCGAAGACACCGGCAGACGCGCCGATGACGGCGATCGCGAGCCACCCGGACGAGACGACGTGGCGAGAGATCCGGCTGCGGTCGAGCCCGGCCCGCGCCAGCGGCACCGACGTGACGAGGCCGAGCGATGAGCCGGTGACGGCGACCACGGCGGATGCGATCAGGTACGCGTAGCCGAAGCTCGTCACCGCTCCAACCCCCTCCCGGCCCGCGAGCGGCACGCAGATCAGATAGATGCCCTGGATCGCGAAGGGAAGCGCGATGCCGCGTCCGAGCTCGGCCAGGCGCCCGCGGAACGAGAGCGTCGCAGGACGCATCGCCTGCACAGGCATGGCTTGGACAAAGGCGCGGCGGGCGAGCACGGCGAGCGGGAAGCAGACGGCGATCACACCGTTCAGTGCCATACCGCGCGCAACGGCCTTGATGCCGTCGGCATCGACGCGGGCGAGGATGAAAGCGAGGCCGGCGGCGCTCCCGAGCACGAACCCGAGCGCGGGCGTGACGTAGTCGTTCAGCGCTGCCAACGAGCTCGCTGCCAGGCCGGCGTAGAGCTGCAGCGCAGCCGCGAGCACCATCCACGGGAGGACGCTTGCCGCGGCGTCGATCGTCGCCCGAGTGCCGCCACCCGTCAGGAGCCAGGCGAGCGGACGGGCGGCGAAGAATGTCAGCACGAGCAGCGGCAGGACGAAGGTTGCGAGTGTCAGGGCGTAGGCGGCGACCTCCGAGCCGAGCCGGCTCTCGTCGCGGGCGTGAGCGAGCGGCGGCAGCACGATTACCCGGATCCCGTTGGCGGCCAGGAGCACGACGACGAAGACCGCGTAGGCGGCGAAGAAGCCGTCGGTCACGGCGGTGCGGCCGAAGTCGCGCGCAACGATGAGCCCGACGACGCCCGCGAGGCCTGTCTGCACGGCCATTGCGAGGGCCGTGACGGCTCCGCTGCCGAGGGATCCGAGGCCGGCGGAGTCTGTGCGCTTGCTCATCGACGCGAAGCAAACCAGGTTCCGTTTCCGGTCAAACGCTCTGAGAGGCCGCACTACGCGCGCCTGAACGCGAACTGGAGGGCGAGGTCGGAGGTGCCGAACTCGCTGGTCGCGAAGACGTGCGCGATGTACGTCCCACCGTAGGCCCGCGTCCCGTGCGGGAGGCGCCCGTCCCAGACGAGTTTCTGCGCGCCTGCGGGCAGGCTGACCGCCGGCAGCGTGCGCATGATCACGCCGTTTTTCGTCTCGATCTGGAGCCGCACCTTCGCGGGCCGCGAGAGCGTGAAGCGAACCGTCGCAGCGTTGCGCGCGAGCCTCGGCGCAAGGAGGCCGCGGAGCGTCGTGTCGTAGCGAAACGCACGGTCGATCGTCGAGACGCGCCCGAGATCGTCGGTCGCGCTGACGTTCCAGTGCCAGCTGCCTTCGACGTCGAACGTCGAGTACGCGAACGGGTACGAGCCGGGGTCGTGGTGCACCGCAGCCTCGAGCACGCGCGGCACGCCATCGGGCCCGATGAGCTCGGCCGTCACGACCGACGGGCGCACGAGCTTGTAGCCGAGCGGCTCCTCGGTCTTGCCTGGGTCGCCGTTCAGGAGCGGCAGCGGCAGAGGCGCGGCGTAGACGCCGAAGTACTGGATGAGCAGAGCCTCCTTCACCAGTCGCTCGCCGCCCGGGTCGCTCGGCCGGTTCAGCAGCCGGCCGTCGAACGCGACGCTGACCGAGCCGCCGGAGTCGACGGCCGACGCGGTGACGGCGCCGAGGCGTTGCATCGTCTGCGCGAGCTCGAAGCTCGTGAGGCCGACGCTGTAGCCGGGCTGGCGGCCGTCGACCGCCACGAGGATCACGCGCCCGTCGGCGAGCTGCCCGACCCCGGCACGCGGGTCGCGCTCGGTGATCTGGTCGTTCGTGAAGTCCTCGAGCGAGCGGAACACGGCCTGGCCGTTCCGCACGAGCACGGGGCCGCCTCCGAGCGCGAAGATGACCCCCGTCCACGCCGGTTGAAGAATCAGCCGCGTCGTCAGCGCGGTGCCGGGGGGCGCCTCGGCCTGGAGCCTCGCGGCGATCGACCCGGTCGCCATCAGGATCGCGCCGCCGGGCGGGATCGCCTCCCCGCCGTTCACGCCCACGGCGGTCACGTTCGCGGTCAGGTCGGCGTTCGGAATGGCGGCGGGAAACGGCTGCAGCACGACCTCGGCTGCGCCTGGGACGACCGGCGTCTTGGGGCCATACGACGGCGTGAAGAGGATCACCTGGCCGGGAGCAGGCACCTGGTTGAACCCGTTCAGCGGGCGGCGCTGCCCGGTCCCCTTCCAGGTGCCGAAGAACTTGACCCGGTCGACGTGCAGCAGGCCGGTCGAGTCGACACCGATCGACGAACGGCCGGCAAGCGGTGGGTGCGCGAGCACGCCGCCGGACATGAAGACGCCGGCCGGGTGCCCGTCGGTCGCGTTGAAGAGTTCGCCGTTGATCCCGGCGACGGTCGCCTGGCTCGAGACGTCCTTCTCGATCTGCGTCACGCGCTCACGGCCGCCGGTCACCGTGCCGTGGCCGAGTACGGGGCCGAGTTGGTAGAGCCCGGCCGGGTCGGGCTTCGGCGCGGTGATCACGTGCAGGACGACGGCGCCGTGCGGGGTGAACTCCACCGTCTTCTCGTAGGTCACGCCCGGCAGCAACTCGGTCGGGTCGGCGTGTGCGGGCGCAACGAAAGCCGCCGAGAGCAGGACAATTGTCGCGACGCGACGCAGCATGACCCCGTCCGAGGCTAGCCGAGGCCCATGACGGCGGACGGCGATCCTTACGAACCCCGTACGCGGCCGGCCTGGCATTACCTCCGTCTTACATTGGCTTAGTGCCCTGCGTACATCCAGCGGAGATGGTTCCCCCCGATCTCAACGTCGACTGGAAGGAACCGAATGCGCAAGTTGACATATGCAATCGTGGCGGTCGTTGCGCTCGCCGTAACGAGCATCGCGGTGGCTCACGGGATCGAGGGCGCGAAGAGTGCGAAGGCGGTCACGGGTACGTTCACCGCGGCCCCGGGCAGCACCTCCACTTCTCAGACGTGCACGACGGCCGATGGCAAGACCATCGTCGTGACGGATGGCCAGTACACGGGAGTCTCGGCGGGCGATCCCGATTTCACAGGCGCGATCACGTTGCGCGCGCGCAGCGTCATCAACATGACCGACAACGTCGGCGTCGTTTCCGGACGCTTCTCGATCGCCGCAACAGGTGGCACCACCGAGGGTGCCTACGCGACGGTCTACGACCACGGGACGATCGCCGGCCTGGCGGCCGGACGGGCCAGTCAGCCTGACACGAAGCTGCTCGCCAACGTCTCGGCGACGTTCGCAGCGGCGACGGGCTTCACGGGCGGCAAGATCGGCGGCGGCACCGCGGCCGGCACAGCCGTCGAGCTCGGCCCGGGCTCGTGCCAGGCAGCACAGGCGCCGGTCGATAAGAGCGAGGCGAGCGGCGCGATCTCAGCGCTCTCGACGACCTCGATCACGGTTGATTCGCTCACCTGCGCGATCCCGGCGGCCAACTCGGCTGACGTGAACGCCAAGTTCAAGATGGGCGACAACGTGGAAGTCAAGTGCGCGCTCGTGGGCGGGGTCAACACGCTCACGAAGATCGAAGGCAAGGACAACAACAAGGGCGACGGCCACGGCGGCCACGGCGGCGGCGGCGGCGGCAAGAAGCACTAGCACCACCGAGCCAGCGGCGCGACGCGGGGACGGAAGGTGCCTTCGGGCACCCTCCGTCCCCGCTGGCCATCCGGGGCCGATACTTTGCGGGGAGTGAACACCGCCTCCGACACCCGCACCGGCCTGGTCGAAGGGCTGATGGAGCGGTTCGCGCACATCCCGCCCGAGGCGGTGCTGAAGGAGGATCTCCTCCGCACCGGAATCGACTTCGACACCTCGGCGCTGACCGACAACCTCGACGGCGAGATCAAACCGAAGTCGTACTTCATCTTTTCCTTCGACCAGAAGCCGCTGGCGCAACTCGGTGAGGCCGCTCTCCGCCGCCCGCCGGAGGAGATCGCGCTCACCGGCGGCCCGTACGGGCTACGGCGCACGATCGTCTCCGTCCGCGTCAACCCGGACTCGCCGTACCGCATCGCACGCGCTGAGACCGGCGAGTTGCGGATGTCCCTCGAGGGCCGCGAGATCGCCGACGTCGGCTTGCCGCCGATGCCCGAGTACTACCGCCACGCTCTCGCGAACGGCAAGACCGTCATGGAGACGGCGCCCACGATCCAGTGGGGCTACCTGATCTACCTCACCGTTCTGCGCCTCTGCCAGTACTTCGGCGCGAAGGAGGAGTGCGGGTTCTGCGACATCAACCACAACTGGCGCCAGCACAAGCGGGAGGGCCGCCCCTATACCGGCGTGAAGCCGGTCGAGGACGTGCTCGAGGCGCTCGCGATCATCGACCGCTACGACACGGCGAAGGTCTCGAAGGCGTACACGCTCACCGGCGGCTCCGTGACGAGCACGGTCGACGGGCTCGGCGAGGCCGACTTCTACGGCCGCTACGCAGAGGCGATCGAGGACCGCTTCCCCGGCCGGTGGATCGGCAAGGTCGTGGCGCAGGCGCTCCCGCGCGCGGACGTCCAGCGCTACAAGGACTACGGCATCACGATCTACCACCCGAACTACGAGGTCTGGGACAAGCGGCTCTTCGAGATCATCTCGCCCGGCAAGGAGCGCTACGTGGGCCGCGAGGAATGGCACCGGCGCATCCTCGACGCGGCCGAGGTGTTCGGCCCGCGCTTCGTGATCCCGAACTTCGTCGCCGGCGTCGAGATGGCGAAGCCGTTCGGCTTCGAGACGGTCGACGAGGCGATCGCGAGTACCACCGAGGGCCTCGATTACTTTATGAGTCGCGGTGTGACGCCGCGCTTCACCACCTGGTGTCCGGAGCCGACGACGCCGCTCGGCCGCGACAACCCGAACGGCGCGCCGCTCGAGTACCACATCCG
>Ga0105854_1000553_pt1 | contig 16797 bp, 14 predicted proteins | sample OrgsoiDNA_201058_FD_89679 | JGI IMG/M metagenome (GOLD analysis project Ga0105854, IMG submission 89679) | Permafrost soil microbial communities from the Arctic, to analyse light accelerated degradation of dissolved organic matter (DOM) -... | ecosystem: Environmental > Terrestrial > Soil >... | reverse complement strand
TATCTGGCCTTCCTCGCCGGCGCCATGCATGGCGACCTCGGCAACAGTTTCGTCTATAACGAACCCGCGATGCGCCTGATTCTGCAACGCCTTCCCGCGACCTTGGAACTCGCTGTTTCGGCGCTCCTGCTGGCGCTGGTAATTGGTATTCCGCTGGGTTTGTTCGCGGGCCTGCATCCGCGCAATCCGCTCTCAAAGATGCTGATGACAGGCAGTATTGTCGGCTTCTCCCTGCCGACGTTCTGGGTCGGCCTGATGCTCATCATGTTGTTCAGTGTGAAGCTCGGCTGGCTGCCTGCCAGCGGACGCGGCGCGACTGCGGGCCTGTTCGGTGTGCAGTGGTCGTGGCTCACGCTCGATGGCCTGCGTCACCTGGTCCTGCCCGCCCTGAACCTGTCGCTTTTCAAGGTGTCGCTGGTCTTGCGCCTGACGAGCGCCGGCGTGCGCGAGGTCATGCCGATGGAACATGTGCGTTTTGCTCGCGCCAAGGGTTTGTCGCCCACGCGTGTGGTGCTTGTTCACATCCTGCGCAATACGCTGATTCCGCTTGTCACGGTGATCGGCCTGGAGTTCGGTTCGACCATCGCGTTCGCGGTCGTCACCGAGACCGTGTTCTCTTGGCCGGGCGCGGGCAAGCTGATACTCGACAGCATCAACGCGCTCGATCGTCCGGTGATCCTGTCGTACCTGATCGTGGTTGTTTGCATGTTTGTCTCGCTGAATCTGTTCGTCGATATCCTCTACAAGTTCCTCGATCCGCGCGTGCGGCTGGAGGGTGCACGATGAGCACGACTCCGCTGGTTCCCGAAACGAAAACGCCTGTGCGGGGCGCGCTCAAACCCCGTCGGTCGCCGTGGCGTCAGCTCGTTGCGGATTTTGGCCGCTCGCCCGCGGCGATGGCCGCATTGATTGTCGCGATACTGCTAGTGCTCGCGGCCATTTTTGCGCCGCTGATCACGCCGCAAAATCCCTACGACCTGTTGCAACTCGACGTACTCGATGCCCGCCTCCCCCCCGGTTCGATGAACGGCGCCGGCACGCATGCGTACTGGCTCGGCACCGACGGCCAAGGTAGAGATCTGTATTCAGCGATGCTTTACGGTCTGCGTCTGAGCTTATCCGTAGGTCTCGGCTCCGCGGTGATCGCGGGCGTGGTGGGAACCGTATTCGGCCTGGTCGCAGCTTACGCCGGCGGCAAGGTCGACAGCCTCATCATGCGGCTCGTGGACTTGCTGCTCGCCTTCCCGTCCATCCTCGTCGCCATGATGCTGCTCGCGTTCCTGGGCAAGAGCGTGACGAACGTCGTGCTCACGCTGGTGCTGATCGAATGGGCGTATTACGCACGCACTGCGCGAGCGCAAGCACTGGTCGAAGCGCGGCGCGAATATGTTGAAGCCGCGCGCAGTCTCGCGATCCCCAACTGGCGCATTGTGCTCGTTCACATCCTGCCGAACTGCTTGCCGCCGCTGATCGTGGTCGGCACGCTGCAGGTCGCGCGCGCGATCACGCTCGAAGCAACGCTGTCGTTTCTGGGTCTAGGCGTGCCGATCACGGAACCCTCGCTCGGGCTGCTGATTGCCAACGGTTACCAGACCATGCTCTCGGGTGAATACTGGACCAGCGTCTATCCAGGTCTTGCGCTCCTGGCCATGCTGGTATCGATCAACATGGTCGGCGATCGTCTGCGCGAATTGCTCAATCCGAGGTTCGTGAAATGAGCAACGCTGCGCTCCATGATTTCCATACCGCAGATAACACGCTCGAAGTCCGCCATCTGCGAACGCGCTTCTTCACGCGTGAAGGCGAATTGCCCGCGGTCGAAGACGTCTCGCTCACGCTCGCGCGCGGTCGCGTGCTGGGTCTGGTCGGTGAATCCGGATCAGGAAAATCGGTGACTGGCTTCTCGATCATGGGACTCATCGATGCCCCCGGCCGCGTGGTCGGAGGCGAGATCCTGTTCAAGGGTAAGAACATTGTCGGCTTGCCCGAAGCCGAGATGCGGCGCCTGCGCGGCAGCCGTATCGCGATGGTGTTCCAGGACCCGATGTCCACGCTCAATCCCGTACAACGCGTGGACGCGCAGATGATCGAAGCGGTGCGCGCGCATCGCGATGTAAGCCGCAGCGCCGCGCGCGAACAGGCGAGCGAAGCGCTGGCGGCCATGGGCATTGCCAGTCCCGACGAACGGCTGCGCGCGTACCCGCATCAGTTGTCGGGCGGCATGCGCCAGCGTGTAGCAATCGCGATTGCGATGCTCCACAAGCCAGACCTGATCATCGCCGATGAACCCACTACCGCGCTCGATGTCACCATCCAGGCGCAGATTCTGTCCGAAGTGCAAACGCTCGTGCGCACGCAAGGCACGTCGCTGATCTGGATCACGCACGACCTGTCCGTGGTGGCGGGCCTCGCCGATGACATCGCCGTGATGTATGCGGGCAAGATCGTTGAACAGGGCACCGTGGATGCGGTGCTCGACCGTCCGCAGCATCCGTACACGGCGGGTCTGATCGACAGCTTGCCGAGCCTCAACACGCGCGGCAAAAAGCTCACGCAGATCGCAGGCATCACGCCGGACCTGCGCTCATTGCCGCCGGGCTGTGCGTTCGCTGCGCGTTGCACGCGGGCCACGTCGGTTTGCTCGACACCTCCGCCGCTTGGACCCTCACCGGCCGCGCAAGCGTCCGAGCATGGCACGCATCTCGTGCGCTGTTTTCATCCCGGCAGGCAAACCGACGTCCGCACGGAGACAACCGCATGAGCCAGGTCAATACGCGCGCGCTCGTTGAATTGCGCGGGGTCAGCCAGCGCTTCGGCGAACGTGACGAGAATGCCGCAACACGGTGGTTACGTGAGCGCAACGTGCTCGCGGCGCAAGCGGTCACACGTGCAGTCGAACATGTGGATCTTGCGATCACGCCGGGCGAAGTGGTCGGGCTGGTCGGCGAATCCGGCTGCGGAAAGTCCACGCTCGGCCGCATTGTTTCCGGCCTCATCGCGCCGACTGAAGGCGACGTGCTGGTGGATGGCCAGGACCGCGCGGCCATGTCATCGGCCGCGCTGCGCGCCGCGCGGCTGGCGATCCAGATGATTTTCCAGGATCCGTATTCGAGCCTGAATCCGCGACGGCGCATTCGCGATATCGTCGGCGAAGCACCGCTTATTCACGGCATGGTCGAACGCGCCGATCTCGACGACTACGTGGCGGCGCAGTTAAAACGCGCGGGCCTTGATCCGTCGCTTGCCGATCGTTATCCGCATGAGTTCAGCGGTGGTCAGCGGCAGCGCATCGGGATCGCGAGAGCGCTTGCGGTCAACCCGTCCATGCTCGTCTGCGATGAAGCGGTCGCCGCCCTCGATGTATCGATACAAGCGCAGATCCTGAATCTCTTCATGGACCTGCGCGAACAACTCAATCTCACGTACCTGTTCATCAGCCACGACCTGGGCGTGGTCGAGCAATTGTCGGATCGCGTGGTGATCATGTATCTCGGGCGGGTGGTGGAAAGCGCCCCCGTTGAGGAGATCTTCCGGCATCCGAATCATCCGTATACGCAGACCCTGCTGGCCGAAATTCCCCGTATAGATACGCGCAAGAAGCACTTCACCGCGATTCGCGGCGAGATGCCAAGCCCGCTTGCGCCGCCGTCGGGTTGCCATTTTCATCCGCGCTGCCCGCACGCCATGCCGCGTTGCAAGACGGAAGTGCCGCGCTTGCGTGGGATCGCCATCGAACATGTCAGCGCGTGTCATCTGAACGACGCTCACTAGAAGACACTCCCTAAGTTTCAATCCAGAACACACCAAATAAAAAGGAATTGCATCGTGAAACGCCTGGTCCTTTCCACGCTGACCGCCACGCTCGCCAGCGCGGCGTTGTTCAGTTCCGGCGCATCAGCGCAGACGCTCAACATTGCGTTCGCCGATCCGCTCTCGTCGCTCGATCCGCAACTGAACAACTACGCGGGCGACCGTTCCGTCGACCTGCACTTCTGGGATCTGCTGGTCGAGAATCACAACAACGTCCTTGCGCCCGGCCTCGCGACAAGCTGGAAGTCGACCGGCAACGACACGTGGGAATTCAAGCTGCGCCATGACGTCAAGTGGCAGGACGGAACGCCGTTCACCGCGGACGACGTGATCTATTCGTATCAGCGTGCCCGCAATGTTCCCGGAACGATCGCCACCTTCGCGGGGTATCTGCGGACTATCGCGTCTGTCACTGCGCCTGATCCGTACACACTGGTCATCAAGACCAGTTCACCTACGCCGGACCTGCCGCTCAACCTGACGTCCGTTCATATTGTCAGCAAACATATAGGCGAGAAGGCGACGACGGAAGACTACAACTCCGGTCGCGCGATGGTCGGCTCGGGGCCATACAAGTTCGTTTCGTACACGCCGGGCGACCGCGTGGTGATGACGCGTAACGATGCGTACTGGGGCGCCAAGCCGATCTGGGACAAGGTGAACTATCGCTACGTGAGCAATGCGGCAGCGCGCACGGCGGCGCTGCTATCGGGCGACGTGGATATGATCGACAAGGTCTCCGTCTCAGACTTGCCACGTCTCAAGCAGTCGCCGAAGGTATCCGTCTTCGCGTATCCGGGCCTGCGTGTGCTGATACTTCAGCCGAGTTTCCGTGAAGGCCCGAGCCCGTACATTACCGATAACGCCGGCAAGCCGTTGGCGAAGAATCCGCTGCTCGACGTGCGCGTGCGCCGCGCGTTGTCGCTTGCGATCAATCGCCCAGCCATCGCCGACCGCATCCTGCAAGGCGCGGCAACGGTTGCCAACCAGTGGATGCCAGCCAAGACCTTCGGCTACAACCCGGACGTGAAGGACATCCCCAACGACCCGGTCCAAGCCAAGAAGCTGCTGGCCGAAGCGGGTTTTCCGGACGGCTTCCAGTTGACGCTTAGCGTGCCGAACGACCGTTATCCGCAGGCACCCGAAACGGCGCAGGCCGTGGCGCAATTCTGGACGCGCATTGGCGTGAAGACGAAGGTCGAGGTCATGCCATGGGCCAGTTACGCCAGCCGCGCGAACAAGAACGAGTTTGCGGTGAGCATGATTGCCTGGGGTAACGGCACGGGCGAAGCAAGCTATGCGCTCGTCAACATTCTCGGCACCGTTGATCCGAAGAAAGGTATTGGCGCGTCGAACTGGGGCCGCTATAGCAGCCCGGCGGTAGACCACGCGCTCGACGCCGCCACGGCCGAGTTCGATACCACCAAACGCGAAGCCATCCTGCGTCAGTCGGTGAAGGTGGTGAGCGACGACGTGGGCATCATTCCGCTCTTTCACTACGAGAACGTCTGGGCCGCGAAGAAAGGCCTGAAAGTGACACCGGCGGTCAGCGACCGGACGACCGCGATGATGGTTACGCGCAGCGGCAGTTGAGGCCATCATGATCGACATCACGGTAACACCGGGCGATGATCTGATCGATGTTGCGCGACGCATCGCCGTGACCGGCGCGCGCGCGGGCACATTGTTGACGCTTCGCACGCAGACGGTACGCGGCGCAGGTACGGTTTGGACCAGCCGTGCGGTCTTCCGTGCCGATGACCACGGCGTCATCGATCTTTCTCGCGATGCGCCCGTCGAAGGCGACTACGGCGGTGTATCGACGATGGGACTCATCTGGTCGCAAGTCCCCGTTGAAGCGGGCAAACGCGAAGTGTTTCCCGCTGATGTCTCTGACGCGTTGTCGACCTGCATTGAGGTGATCGATGAACGCGGACAGGTGCTGAGCGCCACGCTGCTGATACAACGCCTGATGGCGCCCGGTGTGCAACGACACGACATGCGCGTCGACGGCTGTGTCGGCACGTTGTTCCTGCCTGCGACGCCGGGGCCCCATCCTGTCGTGCTCGTGCTGAACGGATCGGGCGGCGGCATCAACGAACCGCGCGGGGCGCTTTACGCATCGCGCGGATACGCGGCCCTCGCGCTTGGTTACTTCAAGACACCAGGGCTGTCCGACTACATCTCCAATACGCCGCTCGAATACTTTCGCCGCGCGCTCGACTGGATCGCACGCGAGTTGCAACCGGCGTTTGGCTTTATTGCCGTGAGCGGACAATCGCGCGGCGGCGAACTCGCGTTGCTGCTCAGTGCAACGTATCCGGATCGCATCAAGGCGGTGATCGGTTATGTGCCCGGCGCAGTCGTTCACAGTGCGCAGAATGCCGCCGATCCGGCGACAGGTCGCGAAGGTCCAACCTGGCTGCTCGATGGCAAGCCCCTGCCGCACCTATGGGAAAACAACCGCACGGCTAGCTGGAAACCCTTCGACGATGGCCCGCCTCCGCATCGTCACGAACGCGCCATTCGAACCGCGTTACTCGATAAGGACGCGGTGGAGCGGTCGCGGATTCACGTCGAGAATACCGATGGGCCGGTGCTGCTCCTCTCCGCTACCGACGACGGTTCGTGGCCCTCCTCCGATTATTCACGCATGGTTGTGGAGCGGCTTGAACGAGAGAAGCATCCGTATCCGGTGCGCCATCTCGACTTCGATAACGCCGGCCACGCGATTGTGTTTCCGTATGTGCCGACCACGCAACTCGTGTATGCGCATCCCGTTTCCGGGCGCATCAGTACGGGCGGTGGCGAACCCGCAGCGAACGCACGCGCCGATGAATCATCGTGGCGCGAAGTGCTGGCCTTTCTCGATGCAGCCGTCCATTCCCGCGCATCGAAAAGCGATAGCAACTCTTTCAGGCAGGAACAACCATGACAGACACCTACGATCTCAGCACTGATATTGTCGACCGGATTGCGGGCCTCACGCCCGGTTCGTTGACCTACGCCACCCGGCATAAACGCGATAAGGTCGCCTCTGCGACCCAGCGCAGCTACGAAGCGTTATTCGATCCCGCGCTGCCGGATTTGTCGCTGACCGACCGTTTGCTTGTCGCGTTGTATGCCTGCACGTTGTCGAAAGCCCCTGCGTTAGCGACACATTATGCGGAACGGCTTGCTTCGATCGACGCGGACCGTGCCGTGATCGACCAGATCGCACAAGGCTTGATCGATGTTCAGGAACCGCGCCTGCGCGCAATGCTCACCTTCACACGCACGTTGATCGAAGCACCCATAGACGGCGATAAAACCGCGCTCGAACTGTTGCCCGCCGCCGGCATTCCGACACCCGCCGTGGTCGCGCTCGCACAGTTGATCGCCTTTCTTTCTTATCAGATTCGCCTGACGGCCGGCTTGCGCGCGCTGCAGGTGTTGAATGCAACGGAGGCAGCATGAGCCGGGTAATTGAAGCGCATGGTTTTACGAATCGCGTGCTGGGATGGGACGCGTGGCTGGACGTGGTGGAACTCGCCGATGCCTCCCCCGAGCAGATCACCGTGCTCGAAGAGAGCCATCCGAAAGCGAAGGAATCCGACTATTACCTGTTCCTCGTGCATCAGCCGGAAATCCTGCGGCAACGCTCGACGGCTTTCAACGCGATCATGTATGCACCGGGCGGCTTGCCCCGAGCGGAGCGGGAACTGGCATCTACGGTCGTCTCGCGGGTCAACGGCTGCGTGTATTGCGCGTCCGTGCATGCGCAGCGTTTCGAGCAACTGGCGAAACGCGACGACGTGATCGAGCAGGTTTTCAACGACCCGGCTACCGCGGGAACGTCGCCACGTGAGAAGGCGATTGTGCTGGCGTCGATCGACCTGACGCTCACGCCGGGTCAGGTTGAACCGGCGCAGTTGCGGGCGCTGCGCGATGTCGGTTTGAGCGACGACGAAATCCTCGACCTGATTCATTCCATTGCCATCTTCGCGTGGGCCAACCGGCTGATGCTCAATCTCGGCGAACCGGTGGGATGAGCGGGCTGGGGTCGGCGGCGGTCGATCAAACGAATTCCGCCGAAACGGAATAAGGTTCCAACAACAAGTTCTTTGCATTGTTCCGGCAGGGCGGGTACGTATAACGATTGACCGCTGAACTATGCCGACCCCGTCATGCCCCTTCACGCCGAAAAAATTACCGACTGGCTGCTTGCCGGTCTCGAACTCAAAAGCACGCTGTTCCATGTCGGCCAGTATTGTGGAAGCTGGCAGGCGTCGACGGCGGGCCATCAGCAGGCGAGTTTCCATGTCGTGCTGCATGGCGAATGTTGGCTGCATCTGCCCGCAAAACCGGGGCGCATTGCGACGAGCGTGCACCTGACTCAGGGCGACGCCGTGTTCCTGCTGCACGACATGCCGCATTGCCTATCGCCGCTGCCCGTCGCGCCACCAGCCGGCCAGGAGAGCCAGCGGGTGGGTGTGATGGAGGTGCTATCGTCTGACGAAAGTCCAGCGCAACAGAGTCTCGGCTTGGCATGTGGGTTCTTCGAATTCCGCTCGGGTCTGGACGACCAGTTGCTCGGATTGATTCCTGATCATATTGTCGCCCGTCATGACACCGCGGTACCCGACGGCCCCCGTGCCGTGTTCGACCTGATTCGCGCCGAGGCGCAGCGACATCCTGAGGCTCCCTCGCCGCTGATAGCGCGCCTGACCGAACTGCTGTTTTTCTACGCGCTGCGTACAGTCGCTGCACGCGACGACATTGCGCCCGGTCTCTGGTCACTGATGCGACGCGCAGAATTCGCGCCGCTGATTACTGCGATCATCGATACCCCTGCGGAGCGCTGGACGACCGACAGAATGGCGGATTTCGTGCACATGTCGCGTGCGCGTTTCTGTAAGCAGTTCGTAGAAGCATGCGGCCAACCACCCGCACAGTTCGTCACGCTGGTGCGGATGAAAGTGGCGGCAGCAATGCTTCGGAACGGCACCACGACGCCCGACGTCGCGGAACAGGTGGGGTATCAATCCGAGTCCGCGTTCGCGCAGGCGTTCAAGCGCGTGACAGGGGAACAACCGGGCGCATACCGCCGCACGCGTACGCAGGAGCCTGTAGCTTCGAGTTTTGGCATTGATGAAAAGCCAGCCTCGCTGCACTGAGCGCTGAGACGAACGCGCATCAATCGCAGACGTACGCGCATTGCTGCAAACACCTGGCCCGTTGACAATAGTCGCTCGACTACGAGGAACTGTCATGAGCCGTCTGCCGTTGCAAACCATTGAAAGCGCACCCGAAGCAAGCCGCCCTTATCTTGAGCAGGCGTTGGCGAACAACGGCTTTTTGCCCAATCTCGTGGCATCGCTCGCGAACGCGCCCACCGCGCTTGAAACCTATCTGACCGTGGCGGGTATCAACGGCCGTAGCGGGCTGACGCTCGCCGAACGGGAAACCGTGCAGATCACGGCAGCCGCTATTCACGGCTGCGGTTTTTGCGTTGCCGGACACACGGCGGTCGCATTGAAGAAGGCACAATTGGACGCGCCAGTGGTGGAGTCGATCCGCGACCAGCAACCGATCGACGATGCCCGACTCAACGCGGTCGCCGTGTTCACGCGTGCCGTGATCGCGACGCGCGGCGGGGTATCGGATGAGGAGCTGAGCACCTTCCGCGCGGCCGGTTTCACCGATGCCAACGCGCTCGAAGTCGTGCTCGGCGTGAGCCTCGCCACCTTGTGCAACTTCGCCAACAACCTCTCGCAAAACGAACTCAATCCGGAACTGGCTGCATACCGTTGGGAACCCAAAGCCAAGGCACACGCCGCATGACAACTCCTGCGCTGCGACCGGTCACGAACGAACTTGAAGCGTGGCTAAACACGCACGCCGAAGCTATCGACACAGAGCAGGACCTCGCTTGCGAGATCCTGCCGCGGCTCGGTGGCGCAGGTCTGTTTCGTATCGGCGTGCCTACGCATCTTGATGGCACGGGCGGCGTGATTGTCGATGCAATAGAAGCGGTCGCGAACGTGGCCGAACAATCGCTTGCGGCGGCTTTCGTGTTCTGGGGACAGCGAACGTTCATCGAATATCTGCTGCAAAGTCCGAACGAGACGTTGCGCACGCGTTGGCTCGGCCGGCTGCTTAGCGGCGAACTGGCGGGCGCAACGGGGTTATCGAATGCGATGAAGTATTTGTCGAACATCGAACCGTTGCAGATGAAAGCACGGCTGCTTGATCAAGCGAACGAGCATGATCGATGGACACTCGATGGCAGCTTGCCGTGGATCACCAACCTGCGTCCTGAAGGTTTTGTAGCCGCAGCGGCATTCGATCACGCATCGGAAGACAACAAGACTCCGCCCTCCATCTTCGCCATTCCGCACGATGCTCCGGGCGTTACCCGTAGCGTTGACCTTGACCTGATCGCGTTGCGTTCGAGCAATACGGCGGCTTTACGCGTGGAAGGCGCGGTACTGGACGACACGTTGCGCATCACCGCCGATGCCCCCGCCTGGCTCGCACGCGTGCGCCCGGGTTTCCTCGGACTTCAGTGTGGCATGTCGATCGGTCTCGCACGCCGTTGCCTTGCAGCGGTCGACGAAACGAGCGCGGTATCGCGCGCTGCCGTGGAAGACGAAGCCGCGCAGTTGGCGCGCGAACTCGACGACTTCACGCATCGGCTGAAAGACGGCATGCGCAACGGCACGTTTGTCTCCGCGCCCGCCGCGTTGTTCGAGATCCGCATCGCACTGGCGGCAGTGGTAGAGGCGGCCGTCGGGCTCGAAGTTCAAGTGACCGGAGGCCGCGGTTATTTGCGTGGCCAGACCGGCACTGCGCGCCGCATGCGCGAGGCGGCCTTTGTGCCTATCGTCACGCCGAGTCTCGTGCAGCTTAAAAATCAGCTTGCATTGCATCGCAAGGCGCACGCCGCATGAACCCGCCGACGGTGACGCCTCGGCCGCTCGTTGAAGCGCGTGGCGTTGGCCTGACCTATCCCGGGCGCACCGTGCTGCAAGGGGTGAACCTGAGCGTCCGGTCCGGCGAACTGGTGTCGGTGCTGGGACCCAGCGGGTCGGGCAAATCGACCTTGCTACGCATTCTTGCCGGACTGCTGAAGCCGACCTCGGGGCACATCCTCGTCGATGGCGCGCCGCTCGACGGGCCGCGTCCCGATGTGGCGCTGGCGTTTCAGGACCCATGCCTGCTGCCGTGGTTATCGGTTGAGCGCAACGTGGGCTTCGGCCTGGGTTTCTCGCGGCAACCGGCACTCTCGCGAGCGCAACGGCGCGAGCGTGTAAGCGCGGCGCTCGACGAAGTGGGCCTAGCTCATGCCCGTACCTACATGCCGCGCCAGTTATCCGGCGGCATGGCGCAGCGCACGGCCCTCGCCCGTTGTCTGACGCGTCAGCCCCGCACGCTGTTACTCGATGAACCCTTTGGCGCGCTCGATGAAGTCACGCGCGCCGACATGCAGCGCCTGCTCGTCAAGGTCGTGCAGGACACGCACGCGGGCACGGTCCTCGTGACTCATGACATAGACGAGGCGTTGCTTGTATCCGACCGGATCGTGCTGCTGGGCGCCCGTGGTGCATTGATCGCGCAATGGCACGTGAGCGTGCCCGCGCCGCGTGCCGCCGAAGTGCAGGCGCTGGGCGCGTTGCGCATCGAGATTCTTCAGGCGCTGCAGGATGCGATGTCGCGCGAGAGGACGATCGCTTAATGCCCCTTAAAGCGCCTTAACGCGCTTTGTAAATACGGCCGGCACCCGCTTCACTTTCCATCAATGCAGCAAACGCAGGATCACTATGTGCCAGCTTCCAATGTCCCGCCGCGAGTGGCTGAAACTCGCCTCGATGTTCACCGTCACGGGTGCTGCGCCCTTGCTCGGCTCGCTGAGCGCGCGCGCGGCGAGCGAGCCCGATGCGCCGGTGAGGATCGGTTACCTGCCCATCACCGACGCCACCCCGCTGCTCGTCGCGCACAACAACGGCTACTTTGAGGCAGCCGGGGTCTCCGCCGAGAAACCCACGCTCCTGCGTAGCTGGGCGCAACTGGTCGAAGCGTTCCTCTCGGGTCAGGTCAACGTCGTCCACCTTCTTTCTCCGATGACCGTCTGGGCACGCTACGGCAGTCAGGCACCGGCAAAGGTCGTTGCGTGGAATCACGTGAACGGGTCCGGCATTACGGTGGCGCCCAGTATCGACAAGCTCGGCGATCTCGGTGGCAAGACCGTGGCGGTGCCGTTCTGGTACTCCATCCACAACGTCGTGCTGCAGGACATGTTGCGCGCGCAAGGGCTCGTGCCGGTGCTCAAGAAAACCTCACCACCGAAGCCGAACGAAGTGAACCTGATCGTGATGTCGCCGTCCGATATGCCGCCCGCGCTGGCGGCCGGACAGATCGCCGGCTTTATCGTCGCCGAGCCGTTTAACGCGGCCGCCGAGGGGCTCCATATTGGCAAGGTGTTGCGCTTCACCGGCGACGTCTGGAAGAACCATGCGTGCTGCGTGGTGTTCATGCACGAGCAGGACCTGACCGGGCGTGCGGCGTGGTCGCAAAAGGTCGTGGACGCCATTGTCAAGGCGCAAGTCTGGACCCGTGAGCATCCGGCGGAAGCGGCCCAGCTTTTGTCGAAGGAAGGCAAGAGCCACTACACACCGCATACGTCCCAAGTGCTGACACGCGTGCTCGCGCCGCCACCCGGCGACGAGGGCCGTTATCTCGCCGATCGCGCTATCGTCCATGCGGACTGGCATGAGAAACGCATCGACTTCCAGCCGTATCCGTACCCGAGCTATACCGAAGAACTCGTGCGCCGCATGAAGACCACGCAGGTGGAAGGCAACGCGCAGTTTCTCGCCAAACTCGACCCGGCCTTCGTGGCGCGCGATCTCGTCGACGACCGGTTCGTCCGGAACAGTATTGCGGCAGTCGGCGGCATGAAGGCTTTCGGCCTCCCCGACGGCTTCACGCGTTCGGAGAGCTTCGTTGTCTAGCCTGTCCTCTTCGCGCGAACAGGCCGCCACTGACGGGACAAACAGCCCGCCACGCGGTCGGTCGTGGTTCGGGCGCACTTGGCCAGGGCTCGCCGGTATTGTGGCCGTGGTGGCGCTCTGGTGGCTCGTGCTGACGCTCGTGGCCGTGCCGGATAGCCTCGCCGCGCAGTTCCTGCCCACACGCGCCCTCGCCGCGCTGCCGTCGCTTGTGACGGACGACCGGTTGTTCGAGCACATTGTCACGAGCTTGCGGCGCATCGCCGTCGGTCTGCTTTGGGCGCTCATGATCGGTGTACCGCTGGGATTTCTGATCGGCCGCCTGCGCTGGCTCGATGCGGCGTTGTCGCCTACGCTCCAGTTCCTGCGCATGATTTCCCCGCTTTCATGGATGCCGATTGCGGTGATGTCGCTCGGCGTGGGCGACCGGGCCGTGTACTTCCTGCTGACCTTCGCCGCGCTGTGGCCGCTCGTGATGAGCACGGCCGCCGGCGTCGCGCAGATCGACCGGCGCTGGCTGCAACTGGGTGAAAGCCTCGCGGCAACACGCTTTGAAATGCTGTGGCATGTTTACGTGCCGGGCATTGCCGTCCATGTGCTGACCGGCATGCGGCTATCCATCGGGATCCTGTGGATCGTGCTCGTGCCGGCGGAAATGCTGGGCGTGAGCGCAGGGCTGGGCTACCTCGTGCTCGATACCCGCGACCGGCTGGCTTACTCCGAATTGACAGCGGTGATCCTGGTGATCGGCGCGCTGGGATTTCTGCTGGACTATGCGGCGCGACTCGCCTACCGGCGTTTCGGCGCGGGACGGCTTAACGGCGAGGAATAATCATCGTCCGGGCGCCGGCTCAGTCCGACGCTGCCCTTGATTCTTTAGAACGCCGTACGCGTCACGACGCCGGGCATTTCTCCCTAGACTCCTGTCATCCCCTATAAACTCTGCACTAAGTCGGGTTTGCCGCAGCCCGCGTATCCTGTGAGGTGTCGTCGTTGCTCCAGTTGAGTGCTGCCTGACTACGGCTTGATGTCATTCCTGAAAGTGTGAGGCTTTTCCCACGGGGTCTCTTGAAACAACATCGCCCGCATCTCCCGCGTTTTCCGCACGGCCACTCTCATGTGGCCTGGCGCGATCTTTCTCTGACGTCGGCACCGTTCGCCCTGTTTTTCATCGTCATGATCGGGCTAATCGTCTGGCTGGCGGACCCGGCTCCCCCAAGAACCATCACGATCAGCGCAGGTCCTCAAGACAGTGCGCTCCTACATACCGCCGACGAGTACAAAAAAATCCTGGCGCGTAATGGCGTCACCCTCAAGGTGCTCGAATCCGATGGCTCGGTGCAGAACCTGCAACGACTCATGGACCCGAAGAGCCATGTCGATCTTGCGCTGGTGCAAGGAGGCGTGTCGGATGCAGCGGCCAGGTCGTCGCTCATGTCGCTTGGGAGCGTCTTTTACGTTCCGCTTGTGGTGTTTTACCGAGGCAAGGGGCTGACGCAGTTGTCGGACCTGGAGGGCAAAAGAATCGCGATTGGTCGCGAGGGCAGCGGCACCCGACGGTTGTCGCTCAGTTTGCTCGAGGCCAACGGCATAGCGCCGGGCGGTGTCACTCAACTCATCCCGCTCGACGGCATGGACGCGGCGAAGCAACTGGTGGCAGGCAACGTTGATGCGGCAATGCTCAATGGCGACTCGACCACGCGGGGGCTCATGCTCAGGCTGCTTGGCATACCCGGCATTTCCTTCATGGATTTCGCGGAAGCAAGCGCCTATACGCGGCTCTTTCCCTATCTGGATGAAATCGACCTGCCTCCGGGCGTGCTCGATCTCCGGCGGAAAATACCACCGCAAACCTTGCATCTGATTGGCCCGACCGTCGAGATCCTCGCGCGGCAGAACTTGCACCCGGCCATATCGGATCTGGTCATTGAAGCCGCCCAGGAAGTCCACGGGATGCCGGGGCTGCTGCAAAACGCCGGGCAATTTCCCAGTCCGATCGCCCGCGAATACCCGATCAGCGAAGAGGCCACGCGCTATTACAAGTCGGGGAAAAGTTTCCTCTACCGCATCCTGCCCTTCTGGGTCGCCAGCATTGCCGACCGGATACTTGTCCTTCTGTTGCCCGTCGCCGTATTGCTGATCCCCGCTTTGCGCCTGATTCCCGCGTTGTATGCGTGGCGCGTGAGATCGCGGATCTATCGGTATTACGGCGCGCTTATCGCAATAGAACGCAGCGCGCTGACCAGCTCGACGCAGGAGAAGCGAAAGGCGCTCGTAGAGGAGCTCGACGAGATTGAGGAATCGCTCAATACCTTGCGGATGCCGCTCGCGCATGCCGATGCTTTTTATGTACTTCGCGAACACGTCGGGTTCGTGCGTGCGCATTTGAGCTGAACGTCGCGGTAGAAGGTATATGGGTAGGGTTCTGGTTTCGTTCGCGCCGGGGAGGGTCGGCGGCTTCGGTCGGAGAGCGGTCGGAGAACGAAAGGCCCACCCTCGCCGCGCCCTAATACACAATTTCGGATTTAGAAATAGCGAATCGATATTGGCGCTAGTGACTCACGCCTGCCAATAATCCGATTGTGGAATTCCATGCATTGCAGCGCGCACAACGAATTGGAACCGCTGCTGCAGCGCCGCAATCCGGCGATCCTCCACGGACCACGCAAACACCTTCAGTCTCCATGCCGGTGGACGTAGCGAGTACCGTCCGTGCTCGCACGCACCGGCTTTATAACAATTTCGGGGCGACGATGAGCGATACACCCACCACCACTCCATCTTACGAAGCCGAACGGCAGCCCGAGCGGTCCAGCAGCGGCCCCTTTAAAACCGAAGACTGGTGGGCCGTCTGGATCGGCCTGGCAATCATCGTGATCGCGTACTTGCTATTTGCGTCAGGCACGAGCATCAAGTGGCTGGCAGTCGCACCCGCCAAGTGGTCGAGCGGTGCCCAGGCAGTGACGGACCTGGGACATCATCTCCCGAACTACATCGCACTCTTTATCGTCTTCGCCATTCTGTTCGGCATCGCGGTCGCGGCGCTCGGGCAACAGGTCGCGCTGTTCGTGCCGGGCTTTGTTGTCGTGTTCGTGGTTTCGGCGCTGATATTCATCGCCGGGGCCTGGACCAAGTCGTCGACGTACAACCTCGAACCACCGCTGATCGCGCTCGCGCTGGGCCTGATTGTCTCGAACCTGACGCGGCTTCCGGCATGGCTCGTACCTGCGTTGCGCGTCGAGTTCTACATCAAGGTCGGTATCGTGCTGCTCGGCGCTACGCTGCCCTTCACGCTGCTCGTATGGGCCGGTCCGGTCGCAGTCGGCCAGGCGACCGTCGTTTCGCTGGTCACCTTCTTCGTCATCTTTCTGGTCGGCCGCGCGCTCGGACTGGACAAGCGTTTTGCGGCCGTGCTCGGTGTTGGCGGCGCGGTGTGCGGCGTGTCGGCGGCCATCGCCATTGCGGGGGCAGTGCGAGCGAAGCGCGAACAAGCGTCGGTGGCCATCACGCTCGTGGTGGTCTGGGCGATCGTGATGGTGTTCGCGCTGCCGTTCGTGTCGCGTGCGCTCGGCTTGCCGACAGGCGTGGCCGGTGCGTGGATCGGGACATCGGAATTCGCGGATGCCGCCGGCATTGCCGCCGCACAGGCGTACGGCGATCTGGCGAAGCACGCCGGCAGCGCGATTGCCGGTGCGCCGGAAGCGTCACTGCAAGCCTTCACGCTGATGAAGGTGGTCGGGCGTGACATCTGGATCGGCATCTGGGCATTCGTGCTCGCGATTGTTGCTACCACGCGCTGGGATCGCGACGAACCCAGCGCCGTGAAAACGCAGACGACGGCGCGCGAAATCTGGACGCGCTTTCCAAAGTTCGTGATCGGCTTCCTGATCGCGTCGGCACTCGTTACGTGGATCGGCAGCCATTACACGCTGACTGAATACCGGAGCGTCGTGACGCCCGCCTTCGTCGCACCGATCACCGCACTGCGCACCTGGGC
>Ga0105854_1000551_pt1 | contig 16820 bp, 16 predicted proteins | sample OrgsoiDNA_201058_FD_89679 | JGI IMG/M metagenome (GOLD analysis project Ga0105854, IMG submission 89679) | Permafrost soil microbial communities from the Arctic, to analyse light accelerated degradation of dissolved organic matter (DOM) -... | ecosystem: Environmental > Terrestrial > Soil >... | reverse complement strand
GGAAAGTTACATTCGGCCTTAGCCCCACTGCCTCCCAATAGCGCATCGTTGTCTGCTCCGCGTCGTCAACAGTCAACATAATGTATGGCTCGGATTCAACATCCCTGAGCGTCACCCGTTTGTGCTCCAGCAGTGGGTGGCTCGTCGACAGCCATAAGCGACGCTTTGAACGGGTCAGCACGTCTGTGTCGATCTGATCTAAGTGTTCGAGCGGCGACGTTAGACACAGCGCAAGTTCGATCTCGCCGCTTATCAGGCACGCTTCGATTTTGGTGCGAGTCAACTCGAACAGTTCAACTCTGATTCCCGCGAATTTTCGCTTGAATCGGGCGAGCAGCATCGGCAGATAGTAGCCTGCGACCGTATGCGTGCAAGCGAGTTTGAGTGTGCCCGTCATGTCATGCCGGACCTGATGCGGCGCGCGCATCGCCTCAGCTGCCGCCGTCAAAACGCTGCGGGCGTGGCGCAGAAAAACCGTCCCCTCGCTGGTCAAGGTCACGCCTTTCGCATGTCGTTCGAACAGCTTGACGCCAATCTCTGCCTCGAGCGCCTTGATTGCCTCGGTGATCACCGGCTGCGAAGTGAACAGAATCGTAGCAGCTTTGGACACCTGCCCGGTTTCGGCTGTCGCGACGAAGATGCGGAAATGCCGCAACGAAGCCTTCATATTCTTACTCTCCAAAGACGCATGACGGGACGCAACGACATCATCTCTTACCGCGAGCCCAAGTTCTTGCGCGGCTACAGAGCTCACCGAGCCTTCGAGACCCGCCTAGTAGATCGCAGTCGCGAAAAAATCAGCGTCGCAAGCGCGGCCCCGTGCCGCAGAACAAGACACGCGAAAACAGCGCGACTGACAACCCTGTGCGCATCGCATAACGGCTTATAACCGTGTTGACCAATCCGTACGACACCACCGACAACGCCATGTCGATGAGCGCGTTGCATGCTCCACGTGTGCGCGCAAACTTCGCCCCGACAACGACGTAAAACAATGCACTACATACCGCCCACCACGCCATCGTGAGTGGGAAGGCGTGCATCCGCGCGCTCTCTGGAATGGCGACGGTGGACAAGTCGATTTCGCCTTCCGGTGCTTGCTTTGTGAAATTGGCCACAGTTTCCTCCTCGTCACCCTTGAGAAATCGCGCACAAGCGACGTCTTGCCGAACTAGTCGCCTTCAGAACATTTGAAGGGAATTGCATTCCTTGAAAACTACGGGTGCGCTTTGGGACTCACGGGCGTGCGACAAGATCTGCATTCGACGACGATAGGGATTCGTGTGCTCCTTTGCGTAGTCAGCGCTGCAAGGCTTCACGTAGCAGGGCAAGGCGCCGCTGCGCGGCTGCTCGGGCCGCTAGCGCGTCGCACATGTCGATGCAGACAAAACGCGCCTTATTGTTAGGTTGTAGCTGAGCGATCTTGTCCATGTCCGCACTAATCACCGTGCCGATCGTCGCGTAGCCGCCGCCGGAAACTGCATCCCGGTGAAGGATGATTGGTTCCTGGCCGGCCGGCAACTGAATCGATCCGTACGGATAGCCCGCATCCACGATATTCGACGGATCGGAGCCTGCCCCGAACGGTGGCGTCCGATCAAGAAAGCGCAATGGTCGGCCTCCTTTGAACCGATAGCCGGTTCTGTCCGCCTCCGATCCGACAGTCCACGTGTCCGCATAGAACGACTCTACCGCTTCCTCGCTCAGACGATGGTCGTATAGGCCCGGTAACACGCGAAGCACTTGTTCTTTCGGGCATGACACCGAGAGCTCGCCTTCCACACGGCGTCCGACGCGAGCACGTGACGTCCGAGCCCCGACTGCCAACATATCTCCCGCAATGAGTCTGCGTCCCTGAAGTCCGCCGAACGCACCGAGCGCGTAAGTCGAACGGCTTCCAAGCACCGTCGGCACGTGGATGCCACCTGCAAAGGCGATATAGAGTCGCGCGCCGCTGCGCATAAAGTCGAATGTCAGTCTGTCGGCCGCCCTTACCGGAAACGACTCGTTCAGGGGCATCGCCGTGCCATTCAACTTCGGAGTGGTATCCGCGCCCGCGACGGCGACGATCATGTTGCCGCCAAACTCGATTTCCGGAGCGAGTAACGTGCACTCGAGCGCCGCCGCGCCCTCCTCGTTGCCGACAAGCAGGTTTGCGAGACGCAGTGCGTACTGGTCGAGGGCGCCGGAAAGGGGGATCCCAACGTGGTAGTACCCGGGCCGCCCTGCATCCTGTATCGTGGTCGATAGCCCGGGCTTGATTAACTTAAGCATAGAGCGACTCCATCAGGCGATTGTTATACCCTTGCGGATCGACTTGGAATGCGTCGAGCGAGAACTCTACCGGCTCAACTCGCAATGTGAAGGTGCCCGCCTCGACTGCGGCAACATCGCGATCGTATTCGACGCGTGTGATCGGCTTCCATTTGACGATGTCACCGGGCTTGAAGAAGCACATGAAGTCCTGCATATACGACATGCGCTGCGCCGAATCGAAGATCGGCGCTGGCGTTATGCCGAACATTTGATAACCACCCGCCCCTCGAACCGAATAAACGCAGCCGAAGCAGCCGCCATGCCCAACAGTGTGCTTGGGCGTGTCCGTACGCGGCCGCACGTACTTCGGAACCTGCAATTGCCTCGAGCGCTCTACCATCTGGTAGAGAAATGGCAAGCCAGCGACGAAGCCGACCATCGAGACGAACCATAGTGATCCCGAATGAGCGGCGATAAACTCACCGATCGAATCGAAGCCGTTTATACGCGCCGCATATTCAAGATCTGTGCTCCGCGGATCCTGATGGCGTTCGCGAAAGCGCATCATTGTTTCGTTCGTCCATGGATCGTTGTAAAACACTGGGATCTCAACAACACGCGTCGATAACACCTTCGGAGCGTCCCGAATCCGTTCCTCGATCCCCTGCATACGGTCGAGCAACTCTTGCGGCTTGATGACGTCTGGATCGAAGCGCAGCAGATAGGAGGCATTCGCCGGACAAACCTCTGTGACGCCGGAAACGTTCTCTCGGCGCAACTCTGCGCAGGCGGACATGCTGAGGAAAAATGCGTCCAAGGACATTTCTTGCGACACCTCGACAAACAGGTGTTCGTCACCCCCGAACGAATAGCGGAACTGACTCATGGCGCTGTCTCCAAGGACATACCCAACAACTTCCCAGCGTTTTCCTCAAGCCAACGCTCAAGAAAACCCGTGTGATACTGCGCCCGGCGCACCTGCTCGTCGCGCGCAAGTTCCACGTGCAAGGCCGTCGTCGTCTTTAGGCCGCCAAGTTTCATTTCGCTGAGCGCGCGTTCGAGTCGAGCAATAGCGGCCTCGCGCGTCTCGGCACTTACAATCAACTTGGCCAGTAGGGAATCGTAATACGGCGACACCTTGTAGCCGGAATACAGCAACGAGTCGACGCGAATGCCTGGGCCGCCAGGCCAGACAAGTTCGCCGAGTGTTCCCAGCTGCGGCGAGAAGTTTTTTGCCGGGTCTTCCGCATTGATTCGCACCTCGATCGCTGCGCCGCGAAACGCGATGTCTGACTGCTGGATGCTCAGCGGATTCCCTGCTGCGATCGAAATCATCTCACGCACAAGATCGACACCCGTGATTGCCTCCGTAATAGGATGTTCGACCTGAATGCGCGTGTTCATCTCAATGAAGAAGAATTCGTGCGTCGCATCGTCGTACAGGTATTCGAGCGTACCTGCGCCGCTATAGCCGACCGAATCCGCGAGCCTGACCGCCGATTCACACAGCGCGCGTCGTGTCTTATCGTCAAGGCTGGGAGACGGCGCTTCTTCCCAGACTTTTTGACGGCGGCGCTGCAGCGAGCATTCCCGTTCAAACAGATGGACCGTATGCGTGCCATCACCGAGGATCTGCACTTCGATGTGACGCGCGCGGCCGATAAAGCGCTCGAGATACGCGTCGCCGTTGCCAAACGCTGCCAGGGCCTCAGCCTGTGCGACCGGCCATTGCTGCTCTAGTGCCGCTTCGTCTTCGCATACGCGAATTCCGCGTCCGCCGCCACCGGCCGTCGCTTTGATCATCACCGGATAGCCAATGTGCGTCGCCTCGTGTTTCGCGTTCGCAATGTCGTTGACGAGTCCGATGCTGCCAGGTACCACGGGCACACCCGCGCGCATTGCCGCCTGACGCGCGCTCGCTTTGTCACCCATCGTTCGAATCGTGTCACCCGACGGGCCAACGAACACCATGCCGGCCGACCGCACTGCATCCGCGAAATCTGCGTTTTCGGAGAGGAAGCCGTAGCCAGGATGAATTGCCTGCGCACCGGTCGAGGCAGCCGCACTCAGAATAGCGTCGACCTTGAGATAACTTTTTGCCGCCTGAGGGGGGCCAATGAGGACCGCGTGATCAGCCATCTGCACATGGAGACTGTCCTTGTCGGCCTCGCTATAAACCGCGATCGTCCGGATCCCGAGTTCACGGGCAGCGCGGAAAATTCGAACCGCGATCTCCCCGCGATTCGCAACCAAGAGAGAATTGAATGAGCGTCGCATCGTGGCCTCGTTAAGGTGTGTCAATTTCGGCAAGCAACGTGCCAACGTCGACAGCGCCTTCGTTATCGACGTGAAACCTGACTATCCTTCCGGCGATATCTACGGTCACTTCGGAGAACTGTTTCATGACCTCGACGATACCGATGACGTCGCCAGGCTGCACCTCATCGCCTTCCTCCTTTAGTGTGGGCTGCCCCGGTGAGGATCTACGATAAAATGTCCCCGGCAACGGACTCAGAACCGAATGAATTGCCATACGATCTCCCCTACATGCGTGATGTGTATCCGGAATCCTTCCATTGCGCGCACGCGCAGGTCGGACAGTCATTCGTCATGCGTTCATTGCGAAGCAGCAACCTCCTCGTCACTCGGCGATTCGAGGATATAGCTTCGCCAACAACTCCCAGCCCCCCTCCAGTGCGGACAACATTGAGGTGATCCTGATACACGCTCTTGCCAAGCCGGACCCTCACTTTCACCATCGCATGCTTCCAACAAGGCAAGAGATGCAATGACGCACTCCTCGCGCGCCTGTCCGACGCCTTTAGGCGTTGTACGGTTCGCAAGTACATCGCAATACTGGAGCAGAGACAGCACATGTTTGACGCCGTCGACTGTGAACAATGACGGGCCGAGTTAAACAGCCAATCGAACCTACCCAAGTCGCATCGTGAATGATTTCGAAATAGCACTGGACGGAGGAGGCGAGCTCAGGTAACTGAATGGCGAATCGTGTCGTCCGGAGTCGAGTTGGTAAGTCGAAGATCGAGTGTCGCCGGATCCGACGCTTGTCTTTCACGAGGACGACTGACCACAAGACTTGGCCGGTTTGTCTCGGCTTCGAGCCATCGCGCAAGCGCTGGTGCCCAGAGTCGCCAGTCAGATCTAATACGGAAATCGATATACTCGAGCGCAATGGCGGTTGCGAGGCGGTCGATCCGCGCGTCGGACGTGCAGATGTCCGAACTGAACGTCTCGAGCTTCACCAGAACATTTCGGATCTGACGATCACACTTCTCCACGAACGGCGCACTGCGTTGGGACTCCGGACGTAATAGCTCCATTACGCGGCCAACCGACGCCTCCATCAGGCCAAGCGCGAGCGACCAGCGCGTTTGGACCTCCCAACGTTCATCGACCGGATTCAACCCTCGCCCCGGCCGCAGAGAGCAGAAGTAGGAGCAGATCACGCGACTGTCGCAAAGCATCGATCCGTCATCGAGCAGCAACGTTGGAATTTGCCGCAACGGGTTAATCTCGTCGAGAAACTCCGCCTCGAACACGTTAATGATCTTGTTCTCGACATCGACGCCAAGTTCCTGAGCCGTCGCAAGTGCCATTCGACCGAATGGGGTATTAGGACCATTGAGCAGAATCATGGCAGACCTTACTCAAAATGAGCAGACAGTTCCCGATGCACTACACGAGCCAATTCAACAGCGCCAGGCGTATCCGAATGAACACATATGCAGTCCGCTCGCATCGGAATGTCCTTGCCACTTGCCGCCGGTGCCCTCCCTTCCTGAATCACGCGGATACAGCGCCGCGCAGCTTCCTCCGCGTCGACGGCCGTGTGAACGCGCGTGAGGATCAGTGACCCGTCGTCGTTGTAGTCTAGGTCGGTGTAATACTCGGCGAGGAACTGAAGTCCTCGCGCCGTATAAACCTCTTCGTGCTGGGTGTTGCACATTCCCATCACCGGAACATCGAAGCATTCAACCGCGTCGGCGACTGCGTGCGCGACGTTCGGATCCCGCGCCGCAGCCACGTAGAGCGCGCCATGCGGTTTGATGTGATTGAGTGGCAATCCCTCCGCGTCGAGGAACCCCTTAAGTGCGCCGACCTGATAGATGATGCACGCGGCCAGTTCCTCGCGCTGCATCTTCATCTCGCGGCGGCCAAAACCTTGTAGGTCAGGATAAGACGGATGCGCGCCAACCTTAACATTGTGCTTCTTCGCGAGAGCAACGGTGTGCTTCATCACGACTGGATCGGACGCATGGAATCCACAGGCGAGATTAGCCACGGTTATAAACGGCATAATCGCCTCATCCTCCCCGCACCGATAGAGGCCAAATCCTTCGCCCATGTCGCAGTTGATAACAAAGCTCATATGACCTCCTAACGAATTGATGCTACCCTCAGAAACGTTGTGTCCCAAGGTTAGTGTGTATCGGAAAGACCGCGAGCTTCGGCCCGCTGCCGGACATAACAAGATGTAACTTCTCGCCGCGTTAAAAATGCAGTGTGTGGCAATCTTATAAACAAATCGAATAGCGATTTGAGCGGAAGGAATATAGGTTTATCGGATATTGCGGTGCCGTAGGCCGCCGTCTTTACGCGTACACGCGGAGTTGCCGCTCCGCGCAGTTTTGTACTTGCCAAGCTACATGCCTACGATTCGCTGCGCAGGACAGCGAGGAGTGGCTCGACGAGACGGACGTGCGGGCGGTTAATGGGGTGTGCTCGGTACGCTTTCAACGCAGACCGCCCATTAGGAGCCCGCATCCGTCCCTACAACAATAATCTTCCGTCACGCGCAACGATTTCCCCAGCCGATACCACAAGCTTGCGCAACGGACGAACGACAACTGCCTCAGCTACAGTCTGCGCTTCGACTAGAACTAAATCAGCTCTGCAACCCGGTGTCAGGCCATAGCTATCAAATCCGCAGCCGTGGGCGGCGCCATGCGTTACGCAGTCGAGTGCAATGTGCAGATGCTCATCACGACGCATGTCGTTGCGCATGCCAATGAACATTGCTCTTTCGAGCATGTCAGGCTTTCCATAAGGTGTCCATGCGTCACGTATTCCATCGTTACCCCCAACAACAGTCACGCCCGCCGCACGACACGCGAGTACTGGCGGTACCGGCAACCAACTCGAACCAGTCGTAATGATTGCGACATCAAGCTTCGCCATGCGCTCCAGCAAAGCATCCCGCTCACGTTCGGGAAGCTCGCCCAGACAGAATCCATGACTTATTGCTACTTTGCCATGGAGCCCCAACGCGGCTGTGCGCTGCAAAATGAGATCGAGCGAAAACGCACCCATCGCTCCGCGTTCGTGCAAATGGATATCAAGGCCGCAGCCATGCCGGTCCGCAAGCTTAAACAGTACGTTAGTTGAAGCGACCGGATCGCCATCTATAGCGCACGGATCAATCCCACCCAGCACGTCAGCGCCCGCAGCCAGAGCACGATCAAGTAAATCCTCAGTGCCTGGCCTTCTAACCACCCCTGATTGCGGAAATGCGACAATCTGCAGATCCAGTATTTTCCCGAGCAACGCGCGCGTAGCAAGCACCGCATCTACATGACGCAACCCGGAGTCTGTATCGACATCGACATGCGTCCGAATCCGGGTAGTACCGGCTGCAACGAATGCGCGCGCCAGTGCTATCGATTGCGTGCCCGAGTCGTGTTCACCTCCAGCTCGTAACGAGCGCTCATTTTCAATACGATCGACAAGCCGAGGCCCGACTTCATTGACGTACCATGGCATTCCCCACATGGTTTTGTCGAGATGTGCGTGGCCTTCGACGAACCCAGGCAACGCCAAGGCACCCGCACCATCTTCAACAAGACAGCCGTCGGGCGCGTCAAGCGTACCCTCGACTTTTGTGATGACACCCCGTTCTATGAGCACATCTCGATTGCATTGGTCAGACATCGAATGGCCGCTTATTCGGACATTCTTAATCAACAATTTACTCACGATTACTCCACGCGCAAAAAAGTGCAGGAAAAGCCTTAACGGACATTAATACGCCGCGGTTGATTGCATTCGAACTCGCGTAACAACCAACAAGCTAGGTCAATATGTATGCGAGTTCGGCAAGTTAGCGTTTCATGGCTCAGATTGATGCACGGGCGGAAAAGCGTGGCTGCGTAATTGCGCTTACCACTGCAAACACGAAGATATTCACGACGAGAGCAGCAAAGCCAACATTCAGGTCCTTGAATGAATCGGGTAAGAACGGCAGAATTTGTGTAAACGTTAGATGCAACAGCGTTGTTATGGCGGCAACCGCAACGCCTGCGGCGACACCACAGACGGCGCCCTGGCGGGTAGCTCTACTGTTTGGCATGAGACTACAGACTGCGGCAGGAAAGAGTTGAGTAACGATGTTATACCCGACCAGCAAAATTGCGACGATCGTAGTGCCGCCCTTTAAAGTAAAGAACACAGCAAGAAGCACGATCAGCGGTACCATTAGACGCGCGACTTTCGCTACCTTGGCGTCCGAGGCGTTTCGGTTGATCGCTCCACGATAAAGGTCATTCGCCAGCAATGTAGACGCGGTGGTGACGATCATCGACGCGGGCACAAGCGCGGTGAGGACACCAGCAGCTCCAATCACTCCTACAAACCACGGGTCGAAAGTCTGCTGAGAGAGACGGAAGAGTGCCAAATCGATACTGGTTCCTGAGAGTCCGGGCACTTTCAGAACGGCGGCAAATCCAACGAAAAAGACAAACAATAAGACCAACTGGTATAGAGGAAGGACGATCGCATTTCTCCGGAAGATACGATCGTCTTTTGCCGTAAAGACGGAGCCGAACGTATGCGGCCACATGAAGAAGCCCAACGCAGCGATCAGCGTGGTCGATTGGAACCAGAGAAGACTCGTTCCTTTAGACTGGAAAGTCAAGAATCCAGGCTTGGCCACGTCGATCGCACGGAACATGTCACCCAGGTTGCCATAATAGTGAATCGGGAGGTATATCCCCAGCACCAGCACGACGATAAGGATCAAAACATCCTTTACCATCGCATTCCAAGCCGATCCTCGGACTCCGGATATGGCAACGTAAACCGTTACTACAACGGCTCCAATCCAAACAGCGACCGTTGGAGAGATCACACCGTATGACGCCATCGAAACAATGATGCCGAGCCCCTTGAATTGTAGAACCAAATAAGGAATCAGAGCTGTAGCACCAACCATAGCAACCATTACACCGAGAACCGGGCTGTCATACTTCCGTGCAAAGAACTGCGGCTGCGAGACGATCTTCTGCGCCTTGGCGTAGCGCCAAATTGGAGGCAGCATCCAATACGACATGATATATGCCAGCGTGCCATACCCAAGTATGTAATACGCCGCAGCGCCTTTGCCGTAAGCAAATCCACTACCACCCAAAAATGTAAAGGTAGTATAGATCTCACCGGCCATTAGTAGGAAAACGAACACCGTGCCGAAACTTCGTCCACCTACGGCCCACTGCTCAAGGTTCATATCGTGGCCTTGGCGCGCGCGGGAACCAAGCACAAGAGCTAACATCGTGACGGCCGCGATCATTATCAATGCGCTCATTGCCCGGACTCCTTCATCGTCGGTGCTACGTGACCATTAGCTGGATCTAGTCTGTAGACAGTGGCCACAATCACCGAAGCAAGCACTACCCACATGACTACCCACGCCAAGACGAACGGCACTCCGAAGATATATGGCTCAACGCGGTTGGCAAAAGCAATCCCACCCAAAATTCCGAAGAATGGTGTCGCGGCGAGTAAGTGCAAACGATTCATTTACTTAGGTCCTATTTGATCGAGAAACCGAACGACCCACGGGCTAACGTGGGTACAAAACTTCAATTCACAGCTGAGTCCGATATACGAGTCAACTTACTCGTACAAGGTAATCCTGATTGGGCATTCGCCGTACCCTGACATGACGCATGGCAAGCAAGCGAAATGGAGGTCAAATAGATTTTTCCACTCGGCTTCACCCGTAATCTCCCTTCTGTCCAATAATCTCGTTTGCCGAAACGATCAATGAACCGTGGCCGGATCAACGTGCTTACTCAACATCATGCAAATGCCTGAAAGCAAGCATGGCACGGCCCCCCAATAAATCGCGGCTTGTACCCAGTCGGCGCCGCCCGTCAACGTCTGAGTAATACCGAAACCGGCGCAAATTGCTCCAACTTGCCCAACGGCATTGATAAAGGCGCCTGCGGTCGCGCGTACATGCGTAGGAAAGCTTTCGCCGATAAGGAACAAATTAGCCGCGTATGGTCCAATTAAGAAAAAGAGTCCGAGCGAGTAAAGTGGGACGATCTTCCAGAAATCTCCGTTGGGCGCCTGAAGCATCAGGTAGAACGAGACGCCCCCCAGGATCCAGCCCAAGGCAACCGTGTTACGACGTCCGATTCGATCACCAAGCCACCCATGAAACATGTAGCCAAGGAACCCCGCAAGGTTGGAAATGATGAGCACTTGCAAAGCATTCGAGAATTCGACGTGCTTACCAGGAGTGCTGCCAGAACCAGCAAGAACCGAAGTTCCAAGTACCGCGAAAATCACAATCGCGAACCAGTTCAGGAAAGTCCCGAGCGACAACGCCAATGTGGAGCGGAGTAACCCCCCTTGAAAAATGGACCCCAATCCACCTTTTGAATGATGATCGGGATCGATATGCCATTCTCGCGCAAGTGAATCAGCGTCGTCGCTTTGCCCATTCTCGCGCAGAGCACGGATCCGAGCACCGACCTCGAACTGAGGCGTCTCAACCAGCTTACGACCAAGGATCGCGATCACTACTGCTGGAAACATCGCAAACACGAAAGACGTCGACCAACCGCCCCCGGGTCCAAAAACGCGCTCACCGATCGGATAAAGCAGCGTCACGAGTACGGCTGTTAAGACCGCTCCGATAGGCCACCCGCCCTGCACTAACGCATAGATGAAGCCGCGTCGTTTAGCAGATTTCTCATCAGTGTAGGTAAAAGCAAAGAGCTCGCTTAGATAGACCGCATTGATAGATTGCTCGCTATAGCCAAGGCCAGCGAGTGAGCGAACCAGTATAAGCAGGATAATGCCGATCCCTGATGCCATACCGATCGTCCAACCAGCAATCGCTGTCAGTCCAGAGCAGATTGCAGCGCCGGCGACCGCGATAATGATGCCCTTTCGACGACCCATCCGGTCGACAATGGGGCCGATTCCGAAGGCAACTATTGCTGTCCCCAACGTGACCCACGTATTGATGCTCGCTTGCATCCCCGCGCTCCAGTGAAAATTCTCACCGATGCGCGGCAGTAGCGTGCCGAACAAAATGAAGTCATAAACCGCAAATACCCACGCAAAAAAACACACCCGCGTTGCGTACGTCACTTGCTTACGTGTGACGGACGGGGCCGTCCAGTCTGGCAGCCTGGGACTGGATGCGGCGAACCGCTCTCCCTCGTTGTTTGTTAGATCGCTCATCACGAAGCTCCGGTTGGTAAAATTCATAAGGATTGCCCGATTGGGTCTCGCGCCATTCGCTTAAAGACCAAACTAGGCCAAGAACTAGACGCAAACACACCTCAATAAAGAGGACTCCTTATCTACTTCTCGCTTCCGGAGCGTTCGCGGCATTGCACACCCTGCTAACAGTTATCGCAATGGGCGACTTGGAGATAGCGTCGCCCATCTTGTCTCAACACGCCTAAGGCTCCTCGCGCACCCACAATCGACCGATTTTCAAAGCATTTTCCTAAATGTACATTGTTTTCATTAGTCATTTGCAATTTGGCATGTTTTCAAAAAAAGACGGTATCGGCGTTTACCCTTAGATGCCAATCAGTCTGTTCAGTTGAGTCCAAAGAGATCTAACTGGTGGAATCTTCAGGAAAATCCCCTATTGACGTCATATGTACGGGTAAACACTGATATTGCCCAATCCACGAACTAGGCGGAACATAGACGTACATATTTACCAATGTCCGTTTAATTGAGTCGATCATGCAACCTGCGTCAAAGGTCACTGCTGTTGAGCTGGTCAGCGACTACCGTAATTTCTTAACTGATCCGGTGGAGATCGTTGAGACGGCACTTGCGCAGGCGCGCCTGTCTCGAGGAGTTTTTATTTCTCTAGATGCGGAGCGCGCGCTGCAATCGGCAAAGGCGTCCGCCAATCGTTGGCTGCAGGGTAGACCGCTAAGCGCCCTCGACGGTGTACCGATCGCATGGAAAGATCTCTTCGATGTCAGGGGACTTACGACAACAGCAGGCGCGGACGTTTTCCGCGACAACGCGCCGGCAGCCCACAACGCCGCGATCGTCGAGGCTGCTGAGCGCGCTGGAATGATTAGCATCGGAAAAACGAATTTGAGTGAACTGGCGTATTCCGGACTTGGGCTAAATCCCCACTTCGGCACTCCAACCAACGCGGCGCTGGATGGTGGAAGGCGGGCACCAGGCGGATCATCATCCGGTGCAGCGATCTCTGTCTCGAGCGCCGTGGTACCGATTTCCATTGGCACCGACACAGCCGGGTCGATCCGCGTACCATCCGCATTTAACGGACTCGTAGGCTATCGCGCGAGCCAAAGTCGCTACTCGATGAGGGGCGTAACACAACTTTCGTACACACTCGACGCGCTAGGACCAATCGCCAATACCATCGCTGATTGCGCCGCATTCGACAGCGCCGTGCGAGGTACAGTGCCCATCGCCCCTCAAAAGTCGATTCACACGCAGCGTTTTGTCGTCGATCCGGATCTCATAGATCGGTATGGTGTTGACGAAAGCGTTTCACGCAACTTTGACCAATTCATCGAGGCCTTGGAGGCTAACGGCGCGTGCGTCGAGAGGCGTTCGCTTCGCTCATTGGCGACATTTAATGCGTTATTGCATGAGCGTGGTTGGATTGGGTCGCTCGAAGCATTTGATCGTTACCGGTCATTGCTAGACAGCGCAGATGCGGCGAGGTTGGACCCGCGCGTCAAAACACGGCTTGAGCTTGTGAGAAGCGTTCCCCCTGAACGCCATGGCGAACTGCTAGGGTCACGGAAAATGTTGCTCGCACAATTCGCACAGGAGCTATCCGGGGCGACATTTGTAGCACCCACAGTTGCACACGTCGCTCCCCTGCTCGCACCTTTATCTCAAAATCCTGAACTTTTCGCGAACGTCAACCTAAGGACGCTCGCGCTTACGATGCCCGCTAGTTTCCTAGATGCACCTGCAGTCGCGATGCCATCAGGGTTCGACGCGGACGGACTCCCCACTAGCGTCCAGTTGATGCGTGCACAAGGAGACGACGATGCATTACTGGCCGTCGCACGCTCAATCGAATGTGTCCATCGCAGTTAAACACAAAGAGGTGAAGCAATGTCAAAAGAAATTCTAATCGCGTTTGGTGTTGACGTCGATGCCGTTGCCGGGTGGCTCGGTTCATACGGAGGCGACGACTCTCCTGATGATATTTCGCGCGGCCTGTTTGCCGGCGAAGTGGGTTCGATGCGTATTCTCAAATTGTTTGAGCGCGAAAAGATTAAGTCGACGTGGTTCATTCCCGGGCATTCAATTGAGACGTTTCCCGAACAAATGAAAGCGGTCGCAAATGCAGGTCACGAGATCGGAATTCATGGTTACAGCCATGAAAATCCAATCGCTATGACGCCTGAGCAGGAAGAAGCCGTGCTCGATCGTAGTATCGAACTCGTAACAAAACTTGCTGGGCGCAGACCCACAGGATACGTGGCGCCGTGGTGGGAATTTAGCAATGTCAGCAATGAACTGCTCGTCAAAAAGGGCATCAAGTACGACCATAGCTTGATGCATAACGACTTCCATCCTTACTACGTTAGAGTTGGTGACTCATGGACAAAAATCGACTATAGCAAGCACCCCGACACGTGGATGAAGCCGCTTATTCGCGGTCAGGAAACTGATCTCGTCGAGGTTCCGGCGAATTGGTATCTTGACGATCTACCACCGATGATGTTCATCAAGACGGCACCGAACAGCCATGGTTTCGTTAATCCACGAGACGTCGAGCAGATGTGGCGCGATCAATTCGATTGGGTCTACCGGGAACACGAGTACGCGATTTTTCCGATGACCATTCACCCTGACGTATCGGGCCGCCCACAGGTATTACTCATGCTCGAAAGGCTAATCGCGCACTTCCGAAAGCATGATGGAGTTCGCTTTTGCACTTGCGACGAAATCGCTGACGATTTCTTGCGGCGATATCCGCGCAAACCGTAAAAGCTGAAGGTGCGAGCATGAACGACGGGTAGCAAAAAGCACATTCTTCGATCGTGTCGAGCTATGACGAACGTGCTCTGGCAACCATTTCAGTTGCCTCTAGTGCGAGCGTCCCCTTCACCCCGGTCTGACATTCATAATCGATTCGAATGGCGCAACCGACCTATGTACGCCCGTCAGAATTAAGCGATCATCGGGAGAAACTTATGAAAGTTGCGTTGGTGACGGGAGCCGCCAGTGGCATTGGACAAGCTTTGGCGAAATCATATGCGGAAATTGGCGTAGCTGTCGTCGGCGGCTTCTTCCCAGGCGACGCACACGACCCCGAAGTGACTGTTAAAGCAGTCGAGAAAATGGGAGGTCGCTGCGTAATGTACCCCGTCGATGTCACCTCGGCCGAACAAGTCGAAGCATTTGCGAGCACGGCGGTCGAGCGCTTTGGACGGATTGACTACGCAGTCGCAAATGCGGGTTTGCTGCGGTCGTCCCCGCTCACAGAAATGAGCGACGAGCAGTGGCATCAGATGCTGGATGTCGACCTGTCCGGCGTGATGCGAACATTCCGCGCCGCTGCACGTCATATGACCGATGGGGGTGCAATGGTTGCCATTTCATCGATTGCGGGTGGGGTCTACGGTTGGGAGAATCATACGCACTATTCCGCTGCCAAGTCTGGCGTGCCAGGCTTGTGCCGCGCTGTAGCGATGGAGCTTGCGCCGCGTGCTATTCGCTGCAATGCAGTGATTCCCGGCCTGATTGAAACTCCCCAATCGCTCGATTCCGTGAATTCTTTAGGACCAGAGGGCCTGCGTGAAGTGGCAAAAGCTATCCCGCTTCGACGAGTGGGTAGGCCACAGGAGATCGCAGCAGTAATTCGTTTCCTTACCAGCGACGAGGCTTCATACATTACCGGACAATCGATCATCGCCGATGGTGGGTTAACCGTGCGGTGGCCAACCTGATCCCATAAGGAGATGCGAACATATGTCGTTATCCTTTTCACTTGATGGACGCCGAGCTGTCGTCACTGGTGCGGCGAGTGGTATTGGCGCAGCCATTGCACGCGCTTACGCGGAAGCGGGAGCTCGTTTAGTTCTCGCAGATATCAGCGAGGCCTCCTTGGCAAAACAGGCGAATATATGCCGCAATTTTGGCATTCAAGTAGAAACAGTCGTCGCAGATGTGGGTGATGAGGAAGGTGCAAACACCATTGTTGATCACTGCATCGCCGCATACGGCGGAATCGATGTGCTTGTGAACAATGCGGGCATGCTCACTCAGGCGCGCTGCACCGAACTTACGACGTCCATGTGGGACGAGATGATGCGCGTCGATTTGAGAAGTGTCTTCTTGTGTTCTAGACGCGCACTTCCGGCTATGAGCGCCCAACGTTGGGGACGAATCATCAACATCGCGTCACAACTTGGCATTAAAGGTGGTGCAGAACTCACTCATTACGCCGCGGCGAAGGCCGGCGTGATCGGCTTTACTAAGTCACTCGCGCTGGAAGCTGCGCCCGATAACGTGCTTGTCAACGCTATTGCACCTGGACCAATTGAAACACCTCTGATCGATGGTATTAGCGAATCTTGGAAGTCAGCAAAGGCGGCTGAACTCCCGCTGCGTCGCTTCGGACGTGCTGAGGAGATCGCTCCCACTGCGGTGTTGCTCGCGTCGGATCCTGGAGGTAACCTGTTCGTTGGTCAGACGCTAGGTCCGAACTCCGGTGATGTAATGCCCTGACTAATCACACGAACCGTATTTTTATAAGCAACCCTTAAAAGGGGCCTCGTCGAAGATGTGTGGCATGTGCGGTTTGCTGGGAGGTGGCAATCACTGGTCAAACAGTGGCGTGCCCGTCGATGGCGCAAGCGTGCGCCGTCGCAGACATTTGCAAGTTTCTCTTGCGAACAGAATTTTGACGGCGTTCCGGCTCCGCTTGGATGATTTTCAGGGACAGTCGTTTATCCTAAGATCGCCGACAGGCGCTGTGGAATTGGTCGCTGACTTTACGGAAATATGGAAAGTCGCCGAAAAAATGCTTGGCCGATCGCTTGACCCTCTCGTGCTTTTTGAAAACGAGACAGACCAATGAGCACCGCTTATGACGTTATTCCGATAACACTCGTTACCGGTTTCCTCGGTAGCGGCAAATCGACGCTACTTGCTGATCTTCTTCAGGGCGATGCGGCGCGAGACACCGCGGTACTCGTCAACGAATTCGGAGAAGTTGGCTTAGACCACCTCCTCATAGGTGCGATAGACGCTCAAACGATTCTTCTGGATAACGGATGTCTCTG
>Ga0105854_1000550_pt1 | contig 16865 bp, 11 predicted proteins | sample OrgsoiDNA_201058_FD_89679 | JGI IMG/M metagenome (GOLD analysis project Ga0105854, IMG submission 89679) | Permafrost soil microbial communities from the Arctic, to analyse light accelerated degradation of dissolved organic matter (DOM) -... | ecosystem: Environmental > Terrestrial > Soil >... | reverse complement strand
GAGCTTTGCGCGAACGGAGCCGTTCGAGATCTCGGCCCGCGGAAAATCCGCCGCCACAAGAGCCCCGAGCCCGCACGCCAGGAACAGGCAGAGAGTTTTCATTCTTACAGTATGACGGCAGAGGTGACGCGGAGACGAATCAGCGGCGCAACAGCCTTCGTCTTCGTTGCCACAGGCCCAAGCCCAGCAGCGCGCCTGCCAGCAGGGCAAACGTGGACGGCTCGGGTGCTTCTATAATTGCGTCATCGAAGACGCCGGAACCCATTGCGGAGAAATTGTTGGGAAAACGATTATCGGTTCCGTTATTGGTTATTACCGAGAATCTGGACAGCGCAGTCGCAAGACCGGTCAACCGCGAAAGATTAAATGTGGCATCGCGGTCGATGCCATTGGCAAAAACCAAAAAGTCCGACGTGAACACTACCTGATTCGGATTGGACGAAGTGCCAGCAGCTTCCAGAGTGGCGGTCGAGCTCCCAACGCTGGAAGTAAGTTGCCCGCCGGGGGACAACAGGCTAAAAGTCCCCGACAGCAGATTACTGAGCCCGACGGAACCACTCACAAAAGGACTGTCGCGCGTAATCGAAAAGCTTCCCGAAAAACCAGACTCCGTAAAGGTGGCATTGTTCGCGAGGCAGTTCGGCGTCGGCGTGGGGCAGTGTCCGCTGACGATACTGGTTGCGGTAAATGTCAGGTTTGCGAATTGCGTGGCGTCGGCAAACGGCGTGCCGCCTATCATATAGTTAAAGTCGATCGATGCGCTGCCCTTGATGGTGACAGTAAAACTGTTTGCTTTATTAGGCACCGGAGTCGACGTGAGAAAAAAATCCTGGGCGGGGCCAGTTGGGGTGAACGACGCAAAGGCTAAAGTGGCCGCCTGAGCCGGCGTCACGGTTACAGTGAGCGCGAACCCCGATAGCACAATGCCGGCAAGCTTGATCATGGGCGGTGAAATCTCTGGCAACAGAGTACCAGACATCCGTAAGTTCCGACCGCTAACTTCAGTACATATGATTTATGGACAGTCAGATCCATCACTGTGACTCAAATTGTATTAGTAAAAATTAGAAATCACTTGTCAGTCAATTGAAATAGATATGAAATAAAGGTGAGCGGGCTTACTGTGGAGAATTGTGTACCAAGCTGGACTAAGGCCACAAGCAGCAAGACGGCGGAACAAGCGGGGAAGCAACAGTGGGAACCTTAGTTTCAGTTTCTCGGTCGATGTTTCGCGAGCTCACGGCACGCGTGCTCTTGTCTCTACTCGCTAGTTTCAATACATAGCTCTGGACAGTCAGGCCCATCACGAAAGGTCAAAGTGTATTAGTAAAAATTAGAAATCACTGCCCGTCAATTGAAATGAGTATGAAATAAGCGTGAGCGGCCTTACTGAACCTTGGCGCTCGCTCGACAAGCCCCGCGTCCGCCGACCAGCCTGTTTGACGACGAACTTGAAACTATCACCTCCGATTACATCTGGGGCACCCAAACGGGGGAAGAATCGGAGCGGTTACAGTTCGCTTCACAACTCGACCAGATCATCGCAGAAGCCAAGCGGAGAGGAAAGCCGGAGATTATCGACAGGGCAAGGGTCTCCCTAGTGCCCTGGCGACACAAAAAGGCGGGCTGGAACGGGCCGTTAAGTATGGCCGGGCCGGATTCGAGCGGGATGTGTGGAAACCGGGCGGTTGGAAGGATTCGGGGTGAAGGCGCACGTCAAGCCGGATGCCAAGGCTCCCGCGCGGCCAGGTGGACATTTACTAATTGGAACGCGTTCGATGGATGAAGGCTGACCAAGCTGCACAACGACGACATCAAGACAAATTCCGCTTGCTCGTCGTGGTCTTACTTGGCCGCTTTTCAGCTTGACCCAAAACAAATACCGGCGAAAGTACTACAAAGTAGGGATAGGTACCGATGGGTTAGTACTGGTTATTTTTCAACTACACGGCCCCTGCGGGGCCGTCACGGGACGGATTAAAGGCGCTCCGCAGAGCGGCGATGTGAGACGGCGCATCTGCATTGGTCAGGCGTTTGGCTCATGCAAATCCTCGCGGAGTCGAGTTGCCCATGACTGGGGCTTCTCCTCGCGCGATATCGGCCGGGCTGTACCGGCGCTTTAGCGCACTACCAGCGCACGCGTGTGTGCGAAAATCGCTCCCTCACGGTCCGGCATACTACCGCACTTCCACCCAGTAGGGCATCAGGCGCAGGTAGCCGCCCTTCATCCAGGCGTGGAAGGGCATTCGGCCGAAGATTTGCGCTAGCCTGGACTCCAGCATATCGCCCGATGACTTGCGCATAAGAATGTCGAGGAAGTTGCGCCGCGCGGGGTAAGTCACCACGGTGACGTTTTCGGCGGCGGGGATGTTGGCTTTCCTTTTTGCCAGGTCGAGCGCGGTGTCCAGGCCTCCGACTTCGTCCACCAGACCGTTGGCCTTAGCCTGATCGCCCATCCAGACGCGGCCTTGGGAGAGGGGCTCAATCTCTTCGAATTTACGGTGGCGCGCCGCGGCGACTTTGGCGACGAAATCCTTGTAGCTCTCGTCGATGCCGGCGCGAAGCATCTGCCGCTCATCTTCCGTCAACGGCCGGTAGTCGGAGTCGATACCGGCGTGCCGTCCGCGCTCGATGGCGTCTTTAGTGATACCGATCTTGTCATACAGCCCGTGCAGATTCGGCTTGCCGAAGACCACGCCGATAGATCCGGTCAGGGTCCCGGGGTAAGCCACGATCGGGTCGCCCGTCATGGCCATGTAGTATCCACCCGAGGCGGCGGCATCCGACATGGAGATGACGGTGGGTTTCTTCCTGCTCAGAAGGTTCATCTCGCGCCAGATCTCGTCGGAGGCCGTCACTTCGCCGCCGGGGGAATTGATACGCACCACCACGGCTTTAATGGTGGAGTCGCCGGCAACCTGGCGCAACAGCTTGACGAATCCATGCGCGGTCAGGCTGCTCTCCACGGAGCCATCGTCACTGGCGTCGCCGCGCACGATGTCGCCTTCACCGATTACCAGGGCGATGTGGTCCTTACCCTGGAGGCCGACGGTCTCGGGCGGAACCTTCATATACTTGTCCAGCGGAACCTTGACCGGTTCGCCCGAATGCAGGCGGTCTGTGAGCTCACCCCACATTTGATCTTCGAACCGCAATTCGTCCACCAGGCCGGCCTTCAATGCCTGGGCCGCGGTGAACGGGCCCTGGTCGACGATGGCGCGAACCTCCTCGGGCGATTTCTTCCGGCCGTCGGCAATGCGGGCCACCATGTTGCCATAGAGATCGTCGACCACGCTCGTCATCACCTCGCGCGTTTCGGGACTCATGGCGGTGCGGTTGAACATATCGCCGAAGTCCTTGTACTTGCCGGCATGCTCCACGTCGACAACCACCCCGAGCTTATCCAGCGTCTTCTTGAAGTACATCATTTCCGCGCGCAGGCCCTTGACGTACATCTGGTCGGCCGGCCCCAGATAGATGCGGTCGGCGGCGGCGGCCAGGTAGTATTCGCGCGTGCCGGGTGTGCGCAGGTAGGCGTAAACGGGCTTGCCGGATTTGCGGAATCGCTCGATATCCATACGCAATTCTTCGAGCCTGGCCCAGCCGGCCGCGACGCCTTCGGGTTCAAGCGCGATCGCTTTGATGTGCGGATCGGCAGCCGCCATCTTTAGCGACATCCATACCGCGGCCACGGTCACGGGAGCACGATCGCCGGCCAGAAAAGAGGGCAGCTCCACAGGCGGCTTTTCCGGAATCTCGCCTTCCAGACGCAGCACCAGCACGGAGTTGGCGGCGATTTGAGGGGGCTTCTCACGAAAGCGCAGCAGCGCGAAAAACAGGAGGACGACGGTTAGAAAAACCAGCACGATTCCGGTGACGAAGCCAATGAGGAACTTGACCATAGGTACTCCGAAAGTAGCATAGGCGGATGCGGGCCGGGCAGATCAGATCTTGCGCGCATAGATCAGATATCCGTTATCGCTATGTACCAACTGAAACTGCTGCCTGAGCATATCCTGGATGTATTTGTAAGTTTCGGGCTCGGTTTTCTCCAGGTTGGCAATGAATTCCTGATACCGGTTGTGGTCCAGCACGATGAACGAGGCTCGCTTGCCGGTGCGAAAGCCGAGACGATAGTCGTCCACCACCTGGCCGTCAAAGCCCAACTGGAAGGCCAGTTCGCCGCTTCCGAAAATCATGTCGCCAGGGTGCGTGCGCCCCTTGAGAAATTCCGTGGAGGCAAGATAGCTCTTATGATAAGGATCCTGCATAATACGCGAAGACACTACGGCGAGTTGTACGGTAACGAAAGCTCCCAGAATTCCAGCCAGTGCCCAGCGAGGCACGGCGCGGCTATCCCAACTGCAACAGATCCAGACCGCCAGGATGGCCGCCAGCGGCATCACGAAGTGGAGCAGGTAGAAGTGATGGATCTCCTTGTCGACGGCCGCTATCGTGAAGGTGGACGCAGCCCAAAGCAGTAATAGCGCGCGGTAGCCCTGGCGGTCGCGGATGCGGCGCATGGAGAAGGCGCCCGCCAGGCCGAGTACGTAAATCGCCAGCAGCGCGATTTTGATGTGACTGAGCCCCCTGGTGTCCGGCGCCATGCCGAACATGTATAGATACCGTTCCACGGTTTGCATACGCAGCCATTCAAGGAGGGGACCCGCAAGAACGCGGTTGGAAACGTCACCCTTGAACTGGGTCCAGAACAAGGCCGGGTTTTTGGCGATATACGCCCCCCAGCAAGCCGCGCCCGCCAGGTAAGGAACGGCGGCCAGCAGCACGTGTGAAAAACGAATGCGGGAGCGATCGTAATACACCGTCAAAGCCACTAACGCCGCCAGGGCGCCAAGAGCCGTGGGGTGCGCCAGACCGGCGGCGGCCAGGAATGCATGGCTCACAAAGACCGCCAGGGCGAAGTTCTTTTCCCGATACCAAAGGAAAATCGCGATCCCGGACATGCCGAGGGCCGCGCACATCATGTCCATCCGGCCGACCGCGGCGCTCCAGGTGAAGGTAAAGTCGATGGCAAGAAGCGCGACCGTCAGCAGAGCAACCCGGCCATCCCCGGAAAGTTTCCACATGACCGCGAACCAGGCCAGGAGGGCGGCCAAACCCCAACACACCGAATACATTCGCGAATCGAACAAGCCGAATGGAACGATCTGAAACCAAAGCGTTTCAGAAAAGGGGTACAGCGGCATGATCCAGTATGTATATCGGTCGACCAGCGTGAGATCGCGGGTGTTCCAAGAGGCTGTTGGGTCAAGGACCGGCGTGCCCATGTACCCCTTCGTCATCAGATTCAACGCCGGGCCGGCGAACCACTCCTCATCGGCCCAAGGCATGAGCGTGCGGGCGCAAGCCACGGCCAGTACCAGATACAGGATTAGAATGCCGGCCAGCAGAAGCTTGGGATACTTATCGACGATGGCGCTCATTGGCCGACGGAGTCCGCTTCGAGCAGAGAGACCTTGGCCTTACCGGCGGGGTTGACTCCCGCGGCGCGGCAATCGGCTTCGACCATCAGCCGTACCAGTGCTTCGAAACTCGTATCCGACTGCCACCCAAGTATAGCTTTGGCCTTGGCGGAGTTGCCAATCAGCAGGTCTACTTCGGCCGGGCGGTGAAGAAATTCGTCGGTGACCACATAGTCCTGGTAGTCCAGGCCAACGTACGAGAACGCCATCTGGCAAAACTCGCGGACGGAATGGGTTTCACCGGTGGCCACTACGTAATCGTCCGCCTCATCCTGCTGCAGCATCCTCCACATGGCTTCGACGTAATCGGGGGCGTGGCCCCAATCGCGGCGGGCTTCGAGGTTGCCGAGCCGAACCTCCGTGGCTTTTCCAGCGACGATCGCGGCCACGCCGGAGGTGATCTTGCGGGTCACAAACTCGTAGCCGCGCCGGGCTGATTCGTGGTTAAACATGATCCCGCTGGACGCATATAAACCATATGCCTCGCGGTAGTTACGGGTCAGATCGAAACCGGCCACCTTGCTGATTCCGTATGCCGAGCGAGGGTGGAACCGGGTCCGTTCGGTTTGCGGAATCTCCTCCACCTTGCCGAACATTTCGCTCGATCCGGCGAAATAGAAGCGGCAGGCAGGGGCAGCCTCTTTCACCGCCGCCAGCAGGTAGTGCGTGCCGTTGATGTTGGTGTTGAGCGTGGAGAACTCGTCGTCAAACGAGTAGCTGACGAAGCTCTGGGCCGCCAGGTGGTAGCACTCGTCAGGCTGGACCCGCCGCACGATCTGGTACAGGCTGGGGAAGCTCTCGAGCGAACCGGCGTGCAGCGTGACCCGGTCGCGGACCTGCGCAATCCGGCCTAACCGGTGCCCCGGATCTTCCAGAGCCACTCTGCGGACCAACCCATGGACTTCGTAGCCTTTGGAAACCAAAGACTCCGCCAGATATGATCCATCCTGCCCGGTAATGCCCGTGATGAACGCTATGCGGTGACGACTCATGGTAGTTAGGTTCCTCCGATCCTCTTCAGCACAGCCTTAATGGGAAACTTGACGCCTTCGAACATGATTTTCCGGCTGAACTTGGACTTTCCGGATTCCCGCTCGACAAAAATAATGGGAAACTCGGCGAAGCGGGCCCCGTGCCGGTGCAGCTTAAACTTCATTTCCATGAGAAAGGCGTACCCCTCGGAGCTAATTTCATCGAGATTGATTTGCCGAAGCATGCTGGCCTGGTAACCGACGAAACCGGCGGTCATGTCGTGGACCGGCACGCCCGTGAACCAGCGGGCATAGAGATTGGCGCTAAAACTCAGGCATTTCCTGCGAAGGTCCCAGTTCTGACTGCCGCCGCCGGCGACGTACCGCGAACCGATTACCACCGGGCATGTCTTGAGCATTTCAATCATGCGGGGCAGCAGTTCCGGAGGATGGGATAAATCGGCATCCGTCTGGATTACGTAGGAGGCGAGATTCTCCTGCAGAATCTTCTTCATGGCGTCGCGGCAAGCGGAGCCGTAGCCGCCTTTTCCGGGACGAACCAGAATGTGGATGTCGGGGTCCTGTTGTTGCAGGCGCCGGATCTCGCCGGCCGTGCCATCGGGGGAATTGTCATCGACGAAGAAAATCGGTTCCGGTCCGGCGGCTTTGCGGATTCGTGCCACCAGAGGGCGACGTTCTCCCGTTCGTTGTAGGTGGGGACGATCAGCATGACAGGCCGAATTCCAATCCTATAGCCTTTTACCCCGGCTCCGGGCGATCAATGTGCATTTTATCACGCCCGTCTTCGGCTTGCGAGCGCAGTATTCCGAGGTGGCAAAAAACCGTTCACACGATTTTTTTCGGCTTCTTCGGTAATTTTTTCAATAAGTTATGACAAACGCCGAGTGGAGCTTGTGGGAGCGGTTGATACCCTGTGCTTGGGAGGCGGTTTTGCGGGGAACCGCAATGACCGGTTAAGGAACTCAACCAATGAAATCCTACGAGTTTGAAAGTGCCGGGGGCGGCTCAGCCGGCCGCCGCCTGAGGACCGTGCACGGTGTTCCCGATCCAACCGGGAACGTGTACAATCGTGGCAGTAAATATCGACAGCCGAAGAATTGTCTCAAGGGAATTGTGGTTCCGTACACGGCATTCGCTACAGTTTCAACGTCGCGGCAAGTGACAATTGCTACGGTCTGTGGGGCAACTCCGCAATGAAGCATCTGATGTTATTCTTCGCTTGTCTCCTGCCGGCGGTGGGCGCTATTACCGGAGGGTCGGTGCAGGGTACGACGGCGACACAGGCGATCCTGCGGTTCACGGCGCCGGACAACGTGGCGTGCACGGTCGAAGTGAGCGAGTCGGCAAGCTTCGCGCCTCTGGTGCACGATGTCGATGCATTGCTCTTTCCCGGGTCGAATCTGGACAACCGGACCGAGAGCGTTCCCTCGGGCAGGGAGCGGGTGTTCGTCATCGGAAAGCGCCGCGCCGAGAAGGCACTGAATGGGAAGTGGTACTCGCGAGCCCTCCAGGCATTTACGCCGCACTACTATCGGATTACGTGCGGCGCCGATCGGGCCACAGGGAGCTTTTCCACTACCAACATCGTTCTGGGGAACACCTATAACGAGCCGCTTCCCGGCGACCCAGGCGCGGCCGGAAGCGCCACGTTCGTCAGCGACGGCCGTTACGCTTACCCGGAGTACACAAGATGGGACAGCACCGACCCGGCGGCGCGGCAGGAATCCATTGTCGACCCGCAAACCGGCGCTCTGTTAAAGCGGATCACGATGCCGGCAGACCAGCCGACCGGGAATTCTCCAGCGGGAGACCATGTCATCGCCAGCGGTGCGGCTTACGGAACCAACTGGTCAAACCCCAACAATGCGGTAGTGGACGATGCCGCGTCTGCGACGTATTCCGCGGCGGGAACCGACTGGCTGGTGCTTCCTTCCGCCCTATCGCTAAATGGCGCCGTTCTGGAGTCGTTAACCGCCTCCCTGAAGGCATGGTGTGCGGGAACCTGTACCGACCCGATTCAAGTCGGCCTGAGCGTAAATGGCGTAAATGCGTGGCCGGCCGATAGCAACACGATAGAGCGTGTCCTGGGGACTTCGGCGCTACCGTCCGCCTTCACGGTTTTCGGGGCTGGCAGCTACATCATGGGCGATTGGACGCCGCCAGGGTACCAACCTCTAACTCCAACCGATGTTAGGGCCAGATCGGGAGTGGTCGACATAGATGGCAGCGGAAACGTCACATGGGACAGCGGGGATTGGTTCTATCCCAACTGGATCGCAGGGAGTAAGATTACGATTAATAGCCTTGTCTGTACGATTGCTGGATTAACCGACCCCAAACACCTGGCGATCGATCCGGCTTCATGCGCCCTGACTCTTCCTGCCGCTGCCAAAGCCTACAGCGCGTCGAACTTCGCCTTGATGATCCGCAAGAAGACCGGGACTGCCGACACCATCAGCGTGCAGTACGCCAAATACAATCTGACGCAGCCGGTTTCTCCGGGCTGGTCGTCGTCCGGCTCTCCGCAGTTCTGCTCTCAATTGTTGACTCTGAACGTCGCGACAGGGGCATATGGATACCATTGCGTGTTCCCCGGTAATTTGCCGATGGTGTATTGGATTTCGTCTGCCGACGCCAGCGCCAACTACCTGGGCTTTTATACTACGGGCTCTCTGGCAGGAGCGGATGGGTGGGACAACAATGGCTGCAATGACGCTTCCGCCACGTTCAAGCCAACGGCCAATCCTAACCAGGAGAGTTTTCTTTGCATCTTGTCGGACCACAGCGGTAAGCAGGTGGTGCTCTTATGCACGCTGGACAGCACCAACGCGACGGGCAATATGTCCATTGCCTGTTCTAACCTGACTAAATCGTCAACCGGCAAGGATTTGATGAGCCTGGCCGTGAATTTTACGGCGGGTCATGCCACTGTATACGACCCGGTGGCATTTAGGGGGTGTGGAATATCCGGAATCCAAAATGGACAACTCATGCTGAATTGTTCGCGGAGCCAACAGGACACGGTCGCCTGGGTTCTGGTCTTCGATCCGGCGAAGGTGAGCGGTTCACCGGGCTGCGTTGGCGGCGGGTTGCCGGGCTGTGTCATCGCGGCGCAGAACACGTGGGTAACTCCGCCGGCGCGTTTTTGCGGGTTGCATACGCTGTTTTCGGCGGGTGATGGCGCAACCAATATCGCCTGGGTATCGGGTAAGTTTTTCAGCACGCCGGGACAACCTGGGGGCGGCCCACAGCTATCTACCATCACTTCCGCCGCGCTTACGATTACTCCGGGAGTGGCAGCCGCGACAGGCGGGTGTCCGTCCGGGAGCTTGGGCTGCGACAATGTGACTTTGGATGGAGAGCCATGTAATCCATTCCCGGCGGCGGGAGAAGGCGGCAACGGCTCTTGTGCGAAAGACAATGCGCAACAAGGACTTCAAAATGCCGCCGCGGGAGACGTATTCATTATTCAGTCGGGTACGGATTCCGAAGAATGGGTCAAACTCACTGCTAAAACCGACGCCACACACTGGATGATCCAGCGTGGCATATATACCAGCGGAATCCACGCACACACCGCGGCGGGCGGTAACACTCTGACAGAGGAGTGTCTCGCAAATCCCTATGGCAGTGCTGGATTTTCCAACGAATCCTGGACGTGGGATTTCGAGCACGATCCGTATGCCGTGAATGCTGGAGGCGCCACGGTAGTTCTGGCCCCGGCCGATTACGATCACCCTGTCCCCAGGCAAACCGGCGTAGCGGGCGTCACAAGCGGTTACGCTGCATCTACTAACATTCTTGCCGCTCCGGGCACTGTTGCCACAGCCTCCCCGAAGTTTGCCGGCATATCGTCGTTAAACCAGGCTATAGAGGCCGCACAGGACCATCTCAGCCACACTCAGGACCAAGCCCCGGCTGAAGATCAGACTTGGTTATTGGACGCAAGGCCATTGAACGGGCCTGGGCCGACAGTTATAGATCGGGCCTTCCGGGTATCCGGCCAACTGTACAAATACACCGCGGCCGCCGTTGACAAGGACAACTTTACGAATATCGGAGGAGGCTGGGCCAACCTGAGCCTGAACCGCAAGCTGCAGCCGACCATGGCGGTGTCGGGTATGCAGCCGCTGGTAGATATCAGTTCGGCGGCAACCGGTAATGTCATCGGCGATACGAGCGCCGATTCATATAAGTATTGCGTTGTCAGGTTTGCGGGGGAGTGCCGGACGGGAAGCGCTGTCGGAGAGTTTTTCGTTAACGCTCCCTTCGTAAATACCCGCTCCGACGGGACCTATGGCAGCTCGCAGAACATTGGCGAAACTTCCCTGATCAACGATCTCCTGATTTTCAACTCGGACGCCTACCTGAATGCGGTCAATCAGGTTGGCTACCGGAGCAACGACCCGGCGGGGGCATTGGGCCGGACGTTGACCAAAGCGCTTCTGCGCTACAAAGCCCTGGACGTCAACATGAACGTCAAGAGCTTGCCGAATGCGTCATGGCTCCTGTTTTGGAATGCCGCCATGCCTGGGGGGGGCTACGGGGTCATGGCGGCTAAGATGCCGCCTTATCCGGCAGTGGATTCGGTCAACCGGGCTACGTTCGTTCCAATGGTTCTGAGCGTGGTCCCCCCGAACGGTATTGCGGTGGATAACGCCATCGTGGAATTCGGTTATGCGGAGAACGGAGCTGCGGATCGGTTTTATTGCACGAGTCGGCATGAATCCTGTTTGGCGGTATCGGCAGCGGTGCCGGCCGACCCTTTCAAATTTCCCAGCGATGGCGCGGACGGATCGGCTGCGACTATAAGCGGAGTCCCCTGCGCCTCGGGATGTTCAGTGGCCATACCGGCGATATCGCAGCGCTCGGTGTACTACCAGGTGCAGTATCGTGACAGCGGCAACCGGGTGGTCGCGCAAACGCCATTGCAAGTGGCGGCGGTTCCGTAGCGCGGATGGTGCGGGTCACACGGATTCGCTCACATCCCAAATCAGGCAGAGATCGCCATCGACCTCGGCGCCCGTGGTCTTTCCGCGGTGAGCGTGCGAAGCCAGATGATCCAGTGAGTAGAAGAAGTGCAGGTGGTAATCGAAGGTCCAGCGGAAAAAGCGCTGCCTCGGGGTGACCATCAAAACGCGCCGGCGGGCGACGCGCTCCAGTTCCAGAAATGCTTTGGTCAACGACGGGACATGCTCGATGACATGCGCAAGGACGACGACGTCCACGGATTTATCGGGCAGCGGGATGCTGTCGACGGTGCCCTGAAGATACTGATGGTCTGCCTGGGGAGGATGAATGTCGATCGCCCACACATCGTGTCCGGCGGCGCGCAAACGGCTCGTCATCGCGCCCTTTCCGGGACCGATTTCCAGCAGCTTCAGCGGAGGTGGAGGAATATTGGCGAGAATCCAATCGGCCTGCAAGGGCGTGGTATCGCTGGCGCGGTCGGAGTAGCGCCCGCCCAGGACCTCATAAGCGGCGGAAAATTCCTGGGGGGACATTCGAAAAGCCCGATACTTGAAATCCACCAGAGCCTTGGGCCCTAGCCACCAGGATACCGCCCAGGCGAACGGGCGAGCCTCGCGGACGGCCGCTGGCAGCCAGGTATCCAGCAATCCCCGGGTTGTGTTGGCTGCGCGGCGGCTCAGCATGCGGCCGCCGGGATCCGCTCATGTTCCGCCGTGTTCCGATTTCGCATCTGTTAGGGAGTGTACCAGCGCAGCCGGAGGCCTGGAGAAACGCCGGGCTGCCACGCGCTAGGTTCGCCGCCGGTAAATCGTGTAGACCCGTCCTGTATAGACCGGTTGGAAATCCTGGGTGAGGGTCTTGCGGATGTAGCGGTCCAGGCCCTGATCCTTCGCCGCATACCCTTTGAACGCCTCGGCGTATCCGTTATCGTCCACCACGATGAACTCGGGCCGTTTACCGGTGTAATAGCCGAGCGTGGAATCGTCGGTGACATTCTTGTTATAGAAGCCGAAGTGAAAACCTAATGCGCTGTTACCCATGATCAAAGAAGAGCGCGAGGCGTGCTGGTCGAGGTAAGCCATGGCGGGAAGATAGGCGCGGCGATAGGGATTCTGCCAGCACGCAAATGCGATCCAAGCCGTTTGCAGGACTACCAGCAGCGCCACTGCGCCCGCCGGGACCCAGCGGCGCGCGCCGCCCTCGTTCCATTCCAGCCAGGCCCATATACCCAGGCAGCAGGCGGCCAGGGGCGTCATGTGGACCAGGTAAAACGGAGCCTTGGCGGTTTCCAGGATTCCAAAAACGAAGAAGTAGACCATCGCCAACACCCCAAACAATCGCGCGCCATTCCTTCGGAAGAGCAAAGCCAGCGCGGCCAAGGCGTAAATGACAGGAATCAGAATGGTGACGCGCCGCACGCCGGTTGCGTAGGGCGGCATGTACATGCGATCCATGAAGCGGACCCGAACCTCGCGTACGATTCCCTGCAGCGGTGACGTCAACCCACCGGCCCGGCCAGCGGCATTCGTGCCGAACTGCGCACGGAAGGCTTCGGGGTCGCGGCTGATGTACAGACCCCAGAGCCCAAACCCCAACAGAAAGGGAGCGGCTGCCAGGAACAGGTACTGCCATCGCAAGCGCCGCGAATCGAACCGCAGTGCCAGCACCAGGATGGCGGAATCCGCCAGGGCTCCAATTGGATGGGTGAAGAGCGCCGCGGCGATCAGCGTCTGGCTCACCAAAATCGCCGCGCCCAGGTGGCGCTCGCGCAAAGCCAGATAGGCCGCGATGGCAAGGGTGGCCAGCGAGGCGCTCATCATATCGGGCCGGCCGCTGGCCGCGGCGTCGGCAAAGCCCCGGTCGGTAGCGATCAGAAAGGCGGCCAAAAACGCCGGTGTCCACGACTCCATGAGCACGCGCACGATGAAGGCCCAGGCGGCCAGCGCGGCGAGTCCCCAGAGAATGTGGTAGAACCGCATCCGCAACACTCCGAAGCCCGCCAACTTATACCACGCAGCCTGGCCGAGATGCGAGAGCGCCATGCTGTAATACACCTGGCTCTGCACGTGAACCATTTCCTTGCCGGGCACGGTGCCGTATCCCCGGGGTTCGGAGATGGTCATACCCATGGATCCCCTCGTGACCAGATCGAGCGCCGGATTGGCGAACGCCGCTTCGTCGAACCACGGGCGCTTGGTAAGCGCCAAGGCGCAGGAAACGGCGAGGTAGACCAGAACAATGCCGGCCGCCAGGAGCATGACTCTCGGTTGACGCCGCGCGCCTGGCGCCGTCGTCATCATCCACGCAGCCCATACACCGCAAGGCAGCGGAACATATCGAGCACCGAATTGCGAACATTCTTCCAACTGCCGCCCGTGGCTTTTCCGCCTGTCCGCGTGACAAAACGGATCTCCACGAAATCGATCTTGTAGCCTTTCCTGGCGGCCTTAATGAGCCTCTCGGCTTCGAAGAACGGGCTCTTCGAGATCAGGTCGAACTGGAAAATCTCGCGGACCCCCATCTTCACGCTTCCAGCGTCGAGGACCGTGACGCCGAAAAGGATGCGAGGCAAGGTGTTAAAGCAATACGAAACGATGCGGCGGGGAATGGTATAAACCTCGCGGCGGTTGCCGCGGACGCCCAACACAAGATCCGCGCCGGACAGAAGCCGATCCAGCATGGGCAGCAGATTCTCCGGCGGCCATTGGCCGTCGGAGCCGGTGGAGTAGACGTGGGTGCCGCGCGCCTCCCGATAGCAGCGCGTGAAAGCCCCGAAAATACCCAGGTTGGCTGCGTTGCGAACCACGCGGACGCGGGGCTCGCGCACGCTCAGCGCGTGCAGGATTTCGGAGGTGCGGTCGCGGCTCGCATCATCCACACAAACCACTTCCCATTGTTGAATCCGGCCACCCAGTTGCTCGAGGACGCGCACGTGATCCATGACCACAGCCTCGATTGCAGCCTCTTCGTTATAGGCTGGCATTACCACCGATAAGAACATAGCGTCTCCGGCCAAACGATTTGCTCAGGCGATGGTAGCCGACGCCGCTTGCGCCCTGACGGCATCGCATACGGTTTCGATCTGTGAACGCTGCATCTCGGGGAACATGGGCAGCGAGAGAACCTCGCGCGCCACGCTTTCAGCGATCGGGAAATCGCCTGCATTGAAGCGGGGATCGCGATAGGCCCGCTGCAAGTGAACCGGAATCGGATAGTGAATGCCGGTCTGCACGCCGGCGGCATTCAGGCCTTGGACCATGGCATCGCGGTTCCGCGCGCGAATGGCGTATACGTGGTAGACATGCCTGGCGTAAGACATCTGCCGCGGTGCGATCACGCCGGAGTTGCCGAGCAGTTCCTCATAGATGGCGGCATGAGCCCGCCGCGCTTCCGTCCAGCCTTCCAGGTGGCGCAATTTGACCCGCAGAACGGCGCCCTGCATACCTTCCATACGGTAATTGAAGCCGCGCACATCGTGGTAGTAACGGCGCGACTGGCCCCAATCGCGCAGCATGCGGATGGCGCTGGCGTACTCCGGATTGGCGGTGACCACCGCGCCGCCCTCACCATACGCACCCAGGTTCTTGCCCGGGTAGAAACTGAAGCAGGCCAACTCTGCCAGTGAACCTGCCCTGTGCCCTTTATACTCCGCGCCGTGCGCCTGGGCCGCGTCTTCGATCACCTTGAGCCCGCGCCGCCGCGCAATTTCCAGAATGGGGTCCATATCGGCCGGCTGCCCGTACAGGTGGACCGGCATGACGGCCTTGGTCTTCGGGGTGATGGCCGCCTCCAGCCGGGCCGGGTCCAGGTTGTAGGAAACCGGATCGATGTCCACGTAGACCGGGGTCGCGCCGGCGTAATAAATGGCGGCGACGGTAGCCACGAACGTGAAGGGCGTGGTGATGACCTCATCGCCCGGCCCAATGCCCGCCGCCAGCAGGGCCAGGTGCAGCGCGCTGGTACCGGAGTTCACTCCGATCGCCTGACCGCCCCCGCAGTAGGCCGCAAACTCCTCTTCAAACGCGGCCACTTCCTTGCCCAGCACAAACTGGCTGCTTTCCAGAATACCCGCGATGGCGCGGTCCACTTCTTCCTTGATGCTGTAATACTGCGCCTTCAGATCCGCAAATGGAATCACGTTGCGACTCCTTTGGATAATTCAACAACCTGCCCGCGCAGGGCCATCGACTGCGTGGCCGCCTCCAGAATGCGCACCACCCTCAGACCTGCATCGCCGTCGGTCAACGGCCTGCGTCCAACCTTGATGGCATCGACGAACTCCTGCACCTCCACTCTCAGTGCCTCGGTGTTGTCCAGACGCGGAGCCCACATATCGCCGGCGCGGTAATTGATGCGCAACTGGTAGACGCTCTCCGGACTGTCCGTGATCTGGATGCCTTTGTCGTACACTTTGACTTTCTCGCTGCCTTCAACGTCGTCGTAGATCAGCATGCGGCGGCTGCCGCCGATCAGGGTGCGGCGAATTTTCACCGGCGCCAGCCAGTTGACGTGGATGTGGGCGATCAGGTTGTCCTTGAAGAATAAGGTGAGATAGGCAATGTTCTCGGCTTCGCCCGCGACATGGCTCATGCCGGTGGCGGAGACCGCGACCGGATCGCCGGGCAGCACGTATTGCAGAATCGAGAGATCGTGCACCGCCAGATCCCAGATGACGTTGACGTCGTGTTGGAACAGGCCCAGGTTGATGCGCACCGAGTCGTAGTAATAGGGCTGGCCCAGTTCGCCGTTCAGCACCAGTTCGCGGATCTTGCGGACGGCGCTGGTATAGACGAACGTGTGGTCCACCATCAGGACGAGTTTCTTTGTGGCCGCCTCTTCGATCAGTTGCACGGCCTGGGCGGAAGTGGAAGTAAGCGGCTTCTCCACCAGCACATGTTTCCCGGCCTGCAGAGCTTGCATGGCCAGATCGAAGTGGGTAGACACCGGAGTAGCCACCACGATGGCATCCACTTGCGGATTGGATATCAGCTCGCGGGCGTCTCTGGTGGTCTCGATGCCGGGGTAACGGGCTTTGATGAGGCCCAACCGCCTGTCGCTCAGGTCGGCTACACCGGCCACCTGAGTGTGTTCCGACTCCACGAAATTGCGGACCAGGTTCGGGCCCCAGTACCCATATCCGATGACACCGACTTTAAGCATAAATCCCGGAGGCTTTAGAGATGGAACAAGCCGGCTGAGTTTTACCGGGCATCCGGCCCGTCCCCGATGGCAATCTTGCCCATCACCCGCGCCGGCACGCCCGCAACTTTAGTATAGGAGGCAACATTCTTGGTTACCACCGCACCGGCACCGATGAGAGCGCCCTCTCCGATTGTAACCCCGGCCATCACCGTGACATTGCTGCCGATGGAGGCTTTAACTTTCACCAGAGTACGCACCAGTTTCCAATCCTTTTCGG
>Ga0105854_1000545_pt1 | contig 16948 bp, 12 predicted proteins | sample OrgsoiDNA_201058_FD_89679 | JGI IMG/M metagenome (GOLD analysis project Ga0105854, IMG submission 89679) | Permafrost soil microbial communities from the Arctic, to analyse light accelerated degradation of dissolved organic matter (DOM) -... | ecosystem: Environmental > Terrestrial > Soil >... | reverse complement strand
TAGAAAACTTGGGCGGCACCCTCAGTGCTGAGTCAGAACCCGACGTTTACACCCAATTTTTTGTACATATTCCCTGGGACAGTGAGAGGAAAACGGCATGATCAATGTGCTAGTAGTCGATGATGATGCCATGGTCGCAGAGCTGAACCGCTGTTACGTGGGCCAGATCCCAGGTTTCAGCTGTGTCGCCACGGCCTCGACCTTACAGCAGGCCAAAGAGAAGGTGTTGGACCACCAACAGCCTATCGATCTGATTTTGCTCGACGTGTATATGCAGCAAGACAACGGGCTGGATTTACTGCCTACGCTGCGTGATTCCGGCCGGCCTATCGATGTGATTGTGATCTCCTCGGCGGCGGACGCCACCACCATAAAGAAGTCGCTTAACTACGGCGTGGTCGATTACCTGATCAAACCTTTCCAGTTCGCCCGCTTCGAAGAGGCGCTGACCGGCTGGCAGCAGAAAAAAGTGCAGATGGACCATCAGCTGCATTACGAACAGTCGGACGTTGACCGCTTAATTCACGGTAATCATCAGGCAGCCGCTGACGCTAAAAAATTGCCGAAAGGCTTAACGCTACAAACGCTGCGCACGCTGTGCCAATGGATTGACGCGCATCCCGAAACCGAGTTTTCCACCGATGAGCTGGCGCACTCGGTGAATATTTCACGCGTATCCTGCCGTAAGTACCTGATTTGGCTGGCCGACAGCCAGGTGCTGTTCACCAGTATTCATTATGGTGTGACCGGACGGCCGGTGTATCGCTACCGCTTACAGGCCGAGCAATATTCGTTGCTTAAGCAATATTGCCAATAACGAGCTTTCCGTGAGTCTGTGCTAGCGATAAACCAGACGGTAGCTGTTATCCAGCAAGCTGAAGGTAAACTGGCGGGCTGAGGTGCAAATCACCTGCCGGTCTCGGGTGACAAAAATGGCCTCGATATGCGCACGCTGCTGCAAATACGCGAGGCTTTTTTCTACCCCCATGCCGTACAACAGCGTGGTGTAGATATCGCCATCAATCGAATCGTCTGAAATCACCGTCACGCTGAGCAGTTCGTTATCCAACGGATAACCGGTTTTCGGGTCAAGAATATGGTGGTAGCAACGCCCGTCCAGCTCAAAATAACGCTCATAAACGCCCGACGTTACCACCGATTTGTTGCTGACGTTAATCACTCCGATCAACGCATCCGGCGTTGAGAACGGCGTTTTCAGGCCGATGGCCCAACCCCCTTCCCCACCGGCACCCAGCGTTTGCACGTTGCCGCCGAGGTTGATCAACGCATGCTCGACCTGATTCTGGCGCAGAAAATCCCTGACGACATCAGCAATGTAGCCTTTGGCGATCGCCCCGAGATCAATTTCCATCCCCGCCTTTTTCAGCAACACCGCACGCGTCGCGTCATCGAGCACCACGTCGTGTGGGTCAGTCAGCGCTAGCAATGTCTGTAAGTCTGCTGCCGCCGGAACGCTGTGACCGTTAAAGCCGATTTTCCAGCGTTTCACCAGCGGACCGATGGTGAAATTAAACAGGCTATCGCCGAGCAAACTCACCGCTTTGGCCCGTTGGATCAAATCAAATACCGGCTGGCTGACGATCACCGGATGGCTGCCCGCCGCGTGGTTTATTGCCATGATGTCGGAATTCACCCGATTCACGGTGAAGATATTTTCCTGCTGCTTGATGAGGCGAAAAACGCCAGACGCCAGACTCTCGTTATGTTCAAACAGCTTGAGCAGAATGGGCGAGCCCATCAAGACCGCGGAGTAAGAATAAAGTCGATCGTCTGGCGTCATGGCGATGGCCTGTTAAAGAAGTGAAGGAAAGCCTGTAGCGCAGAGGCGAGCGATACAGGCTGTTAGCGTTATTTCATGGCGTGTTTCGCGGCATGTCTTCCCGCCAAGATACCGAAGATAATGATATCTGCAACCGCGTTGCCGCCGATACGGTTGCCGCCGTGAATTCCGCCGACCACTTCACCCGCCGCATAGGCGCCGCTGATCGCCTGTTGTTGGCCGTCGAGCACGCAGGTTTCGGTGTTAATGGTCACGCCGCCCATGGTGTGGTGAACCCCCGGTGCGATGCGGATAGCGTAGAACGGCCCCTGATTGATCGGGTGACGCATTGCCGTAGTGCGGCCAAACTCGGCGTCATTTTGCTTATCCACCGCCACATTGTACATTTCCAGCGTGCCGAGGAAGGCGTGGAAGTCCATCTCCAGCTTGTTCGCCAGTTCGCGTGGCGAGTCGGCGCTGATGACAAAACCGCGGGCGATGTACTCGTCTGCCGCTTTGTTGTTCAGACGAACCTGCTCGTCGAATACCACGTAGGCGTATTTCTCTGGCTGGCTGATGATCTGCGCCGACACTTTGTCGCGGGTTTCCATTTCATTGAAGAAGCGCTTGCCCGCCTGATTGACCAGAATGGCGCCACCGCCGCGAATCGCCTCGGAAATCAGATACGACGTGGATTGTTCAACCGTCGGGTGAATCTGAATTTCGCCCATGTCGACGGTATTCGCGCCGATTTTTTGCAACAGCGCAATACCGCCGCCGGTCGCGCCTTTGTGGTTGGTGGTAACGAAACCCTCCAGCTCAGGGCGATATTTGACCACCATCTCGCTATTGGCGCTGAACCCACCGGTGGCGACAATCACGCTTTTGGCGTTAACGGTCAGGATTTCATTGTCTTCATTGAGCAGCTCTACGCCGGTAACCGCGCCGTTGGCGTATAAAATTTCGTTAACGGAGGTGTCGAGCATCACCTCGATATTGCGTTTATTCAGGTTTTTCACCAGCCCGCTGATCAAGAACCCGCCCACCGCGCTGCGGTCTGCCGGACGGTGGGTACGGTCAATGCTCATCCCCCCCGTAATGGTGATATCGCTCAGTTCAATCTCGTGCTGCGCCAGCCATTCAACCGCCTGCGGGGCGCGTTCGACAAACTCTTTCAGCAACACCGTATTGTTTTTGAACTGGCCGCCCTTGAGGGTTTCCTGATAGAACAGCGCTTTGCTGTCTTCGATGCCTTTCAATTTTTGGAAGCGCGTTTCTGCCGCGTTCATGCCGACCGACGCTTTAATGGTGTTGCCGCCGATGCTTGGCATTTTCTCGACGATCAACACTTTCGCCCCTTCGTCATAGGCTTGGATCGCTGCCGCCAGACCCGCGCCGCCGCTGCCCACTACCACCACATCGAAATGTTGTGGGGCCGAAACGCTGCCGCCCTCTTCCAACAATTGGGCTTTACAGGATTTGGCGATGGCTTTCGATACCGCTTTTTTCACCGCTTCACTTTGCGTGGTGGCACCGGTGACCGCGTCCACGTGCGGGCTATTGGCGTCAAGAATACGGCTACGGATGATGTCAAAGCGGGTGGTGAATTCCACGTCCAGATTGTCATCGGCTTCCAGTACGATGTCCGCAATGCGGTCGGTTTCCAGACTGACGTTAATCGCCACCTGAAGCGTATCGTCCTGCACTTTTTCCTTGAACACACCGGCTTTGAATTTCTTCGACGTCATGCTCATGTCGCGGATCATCGCGTCCACCAGCGAGAAGCGCCACAGCGGTTCAGGAATGGTCAGCGCTTCACGCTGAGTACTGTCGATAAACAACTCGAGTTTCTGTTCAGCAGCAATGCGGTCAGCCCAGTCTGGGTAGGCGATGCAGGCTTTACCGACCGCCACCATGTCATAACCCTGTTCCAGCGCCTGCTCGGCATCTTCGCGATTGACCACGCCGCCAACGCCCATCACCGGAATCGTCGCCAGTTTCGCCGAGCGCATCGCGACATATTTGTTGATAAGCGGCGTTGGGTCAGTGGTATCGACAATCGACGGACGCAGACTGTAGCCGACGGAGAAATGCAGATAATCCAGACCGCGCGCAGCCAGCTGCTCCAGCAAGTACATTGTGTCGGCGAAACGGATACCCGGCTCTTCGATCTCTTCCGGCGAGAAGCGGTAGCCGATGATGAAGGACGGGGAAGCGTACTGACTCGCCATCTGGTGAGTGATATCTAAAATCGCCAGCGGGAATTTGGCGCGTTTTTCACGACTGCCGCCCCATTCGTCCTCACGCTGATTAGAATTGGGTGAGAAGAATTGCTGGATCAAGTAAGTGTTTGCGCCATGAATTTCTACGCCGTCAAAACCGGCTTCGATAGCACGACGCACGCCTTCACCGAATTTGGTGACCATGTCGGCCACTTCTTGCGTGGTGAGCGCGACGGGGGTCGCAGCACCCTCACGCGGTGCGGCCAGCGCACTCGGTGCCACCGGCGATTGGCCGCCAATCAGCTTCGGTTCGCTCATGCGCCCGCCATGATAAATTTGCAGAACCGCTTTAGAGCCTTGGGATTTTACCGCCTGAGCGATTTTCGCTAAGCCCTCGATTTTACTGTCATTATCTATCCCAATCGCGCCTGGGAAGGCCAAACCTTTGTCATCAATAAAGCAGCATTCGACGATCACCGTGCCAATACTGCCCGCCCGTGCACGGTAGTATTCCACCAGTTCGCTGGTTACCGTGCCATCGTAGAAACCGGTGCAGGTGGTCATTGGCGCCATCAGTAAACGGTTTTTTAGCACGGTGCCATTAGGCAATGTGAAAGGGCTTAATAACCGATCGTGATTCTTCATAATAATTAACTCCAAAGTGTTTAATATTTTGTGAATTCGGTATCGGATTATTTAATTCTTTTTAGTTAGTCTCCGTTCTCATGATATTAATATATGCCTTTCTTTAGTTACAAAACCTCTAACAATAATTAAATAACTATTTTCCGCTTATTTGTCGATTCTATTATTAAATTATTGTTAACAGCAAAAACTGAATAATTACATTATTTCAAACTATGTACCCGTCGATATTTCATTGCCAACAGGAACGGCGCACCCTGTAGGAAAACCCTGACAAGGCGCGTCCAGACTGGCTAAAACACCGAAGAAACCACAAGATAAAAGAGTAATTAACCGCCCTTATTAAACCCTTTCGCTAACAGGGTTATTATCCCTACCAATAATCCCACGCTCATAAAAAATGCTTTAAGCGAAATATATCTACGCCAATGATAACGTCACTAAAAAATAATAATAATCCCGCGCATTTTATTGATCTCGATCAAGAGGAATAAATAGAAGAGTCGCATTATATCCCTATTACCTCCCCACTACGGAGGAGGTGCTTACCCAATAATGAATAAAATAATAATGGGGACGCTTATACCCCCCACGTAAATAACTTATCTCTCTACACCCAAAAGAATTCTCAACTACTTGTTAGGTCAAACCTATGACTGATATCTCAAAAACGACGGTGACACAGCAGGCAACGAAAGCCTCAGGCGGCAAAAAAAACCGCCTGATCTTAATGTTCCTGCCAATACTGGTAGCAGTTCTGTTGTTGTTAGTTCCCGTTCCCGATGGGTTACCGCCTCATGCATGGCACTTCTTCGCCATCTTCGTCGGGGTGATTGTCGGCCTGATCTTCGAACCGCTGCCGGGCGCCGTCATCGGCCTGACGGGGGTCGTGGTGATCGCCTTGTTCAGTCAATGGCTGTTGTTTAGCCCGGCTGAACTGGCTGATCCGAAATTCAAAATGGCCGCGCAGTCCTTTAAATGGGCGGTGAGCGGGTTCGGTAACTCCACCGTGTGGCTGATCTTCGGCGCCTTTATGTTTGCCGCCGGCTACGATAAAACCCAGTTCGGCCGCCGTCTGGCGCTGATTCTGGTGAAATATCTTGGCCGCCGCAGCCTGACGCTGGGTTATGCCATCGCGTTCGCCGACTTATTATTGGCCCCGTTCACCCCGTCCAACACCGCACGCAGCGGCGGGACCATCTACCCTATCATCGCCAACCTGCCACCGCTGTACGGTTCAAAACCGAATGACCCTAGCGCGCGTAAAATTGGTTCATACCTGATGTGGGTTGCCATTACCGCCGCCTGTATCACCAGCTCGATGTTCCTGTCCGCTCTGGCACCAAACCTGTTGGCTCTCGGCATTGTGAACAGTATTACTGGCATCAATATCTCCTGGGGAACATGGTTCTTCGCCTTCCTCCCTGTCGGTTTGCTGTTGCTGCTGACCATGCCGCTGCTGGCTTACTGGTTCTACCCGCCAGAAGTAAAAATTAATGACGAAGTGCCACGCTGGGCGACGGCTGAACTGGCAAAACTGGGCAGAATGTCACGTCATGAAATCCTGCTGCTGGTCTTCGTTTGCAGCGCGCTGATGATGTGGATTTTCGCCGCCAGCTTTATCGAACCGGCCATGGCCGCCCTGTTGGTTGTCGTGCTGATGTTGTGGACCGGCGTACTGAACTGGAACGATATCACCAGCAACAAACCGGCATGGAATACCTTCGCCTGGTTCGCCACTCTGGTGGCACTGGCTGACGGCTTATCTCGCACCGGTTTCATCGCCTGGTTAGGTAAAGAAGGTGCGGTGATGATGGGCGGGATCTCTCCGGGCGCGGCGACTATCGTTCTGCTGCTGGCGTTCTACCTGCTGCACTACCTGTTTGCCAGCACCACGGCGCACACCACCGCCCTGTTACCGGCGATGCTGACCATCGGCGCGGCGATCCCAGGTATTAATATGCAAGTGTTCTGTCTGCTGATGGTGACGTCACTGGGTATTATGGGGATCATCACGCCATACGGTACTGGCCCAAGTCCGATTTACTACGGCAGTGGCTATCTGCCCACCAAAGACTACTGGCGTCTGGGCACTATCTTCGGTGCCCTCTTCCTGGCCGCCCTGCTGTTTATCGGATATCCGTGGATGATGATGCTGTTCTAACCCCTTAATCCTTCGAGCCGTCTCTGCGTGGGCAGCCTGCATACCGTTCGAATGATTTTGGGGTTTTAGCAGTAGGATACGAAGCATTAACAACGCATTTACTTAAAGAAAACAGTTAAACCCCGTTGCCAGCCTGTGTATTAGGCTGGCAACATAGAGACCGTATAAAAACGTCGCCGATGATCGACCCGAAGATCACCCTCAAGCAGTAAGACTCCCCCTTGGCGGCAATAACGGATTAAGTGAGAAAACAATGTCGAATAAAACTTTCCATTATCAAGATCCCTTCCCTCTTGCCAAAGAAAAAACCGAGTATTACCTGCTGACCAAAGAACACGTCTCCGTCAGCAACTTTGACGGCGAAGAAGTATTAAAAGTCGCGCCCGAAGCACTGACCTTACTGGCTCAACACGCCTTCCATGATGCCTCTTTCATGCTGCGCCCTGCGCATCAGCAACAAGTGGCGTCGATTCTTCATGACCCAGAATCGAGCGAAAACGACAAATACGTCGCGCTGCAATTCCTGCGCAACTCTGAGATCGCGGCTAAAGGTATTCTGCCGACCTGTCAGGATACCGGCACCGCGATCATCATGGGCAAAAAAGGCCAGCGCGTCTGGACCGGCGGCGGTGACGAAGCCCACCTGTCAAAAGGCGTGTACAACACCTTTATCGAAGACAACCTGCGCTATTCGCAGAACGCCGCGCTGGACATGTATAAAGAAGTGAACACCGGCACCAACCTGCCCGCGCAGATCGACTTGTACAGCGTGGACGGCGACGAGTATAAATTCCTGTGCATCGCCAAAGGCGGCGGTTCAGCCAACAAAACCTACCTGTATCAGGAAACCAAAGCGCTGATCACACCGGCCAAACTGAAGAATTATCTGGTTGAGAAAATGCGCACGCTGGGAACGGCTGCCTGCCCGCCATACCACATCGCTTTCGTGATTGGCGGTACTTCGGCTGAAGCCACGCTGAAAACCGTCAAACTGGCCTCGACGCATTATTACGATGGCCTGCCAACCGAAGGTAACGAACACGGTCAGGCATTCCGCGATGTGAATCTGGAACAGGAACTGCTGGTTGAAGCCAACAATCTTGGCTTGGGCGCACAGTTTGGCGGCAAATACTTTGCCCACGATATTCGCGTGGTGCGTCTGCCGCGTCACGGCGCATCCTGCCCAGTCGGCATGGGCGTTTCCTGCTCGGCTGACCGTAACATCAAAGCTAAAATTAACCGCGACGGTATCTGGATCGAAAAACTAGAAGACAACCCGGGCCAGTACATTCCAGAAACCTTGCGTCAGCAAGGTGAAGCGGGCGTGGTGAAGGTTGACCTCAACCGCCCAATGCCTGAGATCCTCGCACAACTGTCTGAGTATCCGGTGTCTACCCGTCTGTCCCTGAGCGGTACGATCATCGTGGGTCGTGACATTGCCCACGCCAAGCTGAAAGAGCGTCTGGATAACGGCGAAGGTCTACCGCAGTACATCAAAGATCACCCGATTTACTACGCAGGCCCCGCCAAAACGCCGGAAGGTTACGCGTCAGGTTCCCTCGGCCCAACCACCGCAGGGCGCATGGATTCCTACGTGGATCTGCTGCAATCCAACGGCGGCAGCATGATCATGCTGGCGAAAGGCAACCGTAGCAAACAAGTGACCGACGCCTGTCATAAGCACGGCGGCTTCTATTTGGGAAGTATCGGCGGCCCGGCGGCGGTTCTGGCGCAGCAAAGCATTAAGAGTCTGGAATGTGTGGAATACCCTGAATTGGGGATGGAAGCCATCTGGAAAATCGAAGTGGAAAACTTCCCGGCGTTCATTCTGGTGGATGACAAAGGCAATGACTTCTTCGAACAGATCCATGCAAGTACTTGCGCGAAGTGCGTAAAGTAAGTTTCTCGACAAGCGTTCTGTAACGTAAAAGCCCGCCAGAAAATGGCGGGCTTTTTGTTTTCTACGTGAATAAACCCTGCGCTACGCCCTGCCCGACTTCATTAACAGATACAAGAACCACGGCGCACCGATCAGCGCCGAGAGTAACCCTGCGGAGATGGGCCACGGCCATGCCATGTTGCGCCCCAGCCAGTCCGCGATCACCATCAATAATCCCCCCAATAATGCCGATACCCCACACTGCGCGCGAAAACGGTAAGCCCCGCTGTAGCGCGCCAATTGAGGAGCAATCAAACCGACAAAACTCAGTGGGCCGATCAACAACGTCCCGCCTGCGGTCAGTGCGGCGGCGAGCAGTAAAATAACAATATTACTGCGACGCAACCCAACGCCCAGCGTACGCGCGGTAGTGTGGCCGAGGCTCAATAGCGTCACCCAACGTTGCAGCAACAACGCCAGTGGGATCAGCAACAGCGCCTGCCCAAAGGCCCACATCGCCCGCGGCCCGGTGATACCGGCGGTCGAACCGGTGCTCCAGTTCAGCAGGGTCATGGCGCGCGGGTCGCCGCTCATCAGCAGTAAGGTACTTAACGCCATGCTCAGATTGGTCAGGCATAAGCCGACCAGTACCATGGTTTGTGGCTGAAAATGCGAACGCAGCCCGAACATAAACAACAGACTGATCGCCAGTACGCTGCCCAATAACGCGGCGGGGAAAAGCTGCGACAGCGGCTGATTGAAGATGATCACCGCCAGCACCACCAGCAAAGAGGAACCGCTGCTGATCCCGAGCAGTTCGGGGCTAGCGAGCGGATTCCCGCTCTGCCGCTGGATCAGCACACCGGCAACCGCCAGCATCGCCCCGGCGCTTAATGCCCCTAATACTCGCGGCCAGCGGAACTCAAGCAGTTGCCCAAGACCGGCGGCGTTTGGCGTGCGGTTGAGAAACAGCGCCACCGCAATGCCTGCCAGTAATAACAGCACCAGCCAGCCTAAACGCCTCGCGGTAAATTTTCGTTCAGGCGGCGCGCCCAGCGGCGCAGGGGCCAGCGTGGGATTTCTCTGGCGAATCAACAATGCCAACATCAGGGGCGCACTGAGTAATCCCGACAGTGCCCCGGTCGGTAAATCCCCGCCTGCCGGTGAAATAAACTGCGCCAGTTGGTCCACGGCGGTCAGCAATAATGCCCCCAGCAACGGGGTGAAAATCAGTTGCCGTGAAAAACGTCGAACGCCACTGAGCCTGACTAACGCAGGCGCCGCCAGTCCAATAAAACCAATAATGCCGACTTTACTGGTCACCAGCGCACTGAGCGCCACGGCGATCGCCAGGGCGGCAAGACGCACTTTCACCACCGAAACGCCTAACGTACTGGCGCTGCCATCAGACAAGCCGATCAACTGTAGCGGCCTGGCCAGCAACAGGCTCAGCCCTATTAATAACGCCACTGGCAGCAGTAAAAGCTGCACCGATTGCCAGCCGCTTTGGCTCAACGAGCCGGCCTGCCAGCTAAACAAATCACTCAGATAATCGTGGTTGAACAACACCAAAACGGTATTGATCGAATTGCCATACAGGCTTATCACCATCCCCACCAGAATGACGCTTAAGGGCGCAATCCCCTGACGTACCACCAGCAGATAAAGCAGCCCGGCGGTGATCACCGCGCCGGCTAAGGCCAGATTGGTCAGCCCGAAAATGAGTAGCGCAGGACACAAGATCACACTGGCTGACATCGCCAGATTCGCCCCGGCGGCAATCCCCAGCGTGGCCGGTTCCGCCAGCGTATTGCGTAAGACTTGTTGAAACAACAAACCGGCCAAAGCCAGCGCCATGCCGGCTACGATGCTCATCGCCAGTCGTGGCAGAAAACTAAAATGCAGCAGTAACTGGGAGGTCGAGAGCGTATTGCTGCCGTGAATACGCGTGAGATTCAATTGCAGTAAACCGGCGCAAATCAGCAACAACGGCAGTGCGACCAGCAAGGGGAAATAGCGGGGACGTGGCTTAATCATGATCGCCCGCTCCGAGTATGGCGTCGGTGATGTTCTGCGCCAGATTCACGGCGGTTGCCAACCCACCGAAGGGGAAGAAATGGCTCATTTCGTGGGTTTTCCCCTGCGCGACGATGGGAAGTTGTTGCCATAAACCCTGGCCCTGACGCAGGCGCGAAACCTGCGTCAGAGTGGTAGGAAGTTCGGTAAATAGCAGGCGGTCAACCGGCAATGACACCAGTTTTTCGATGCCCACATTGGCGGTTCCCATCGCACTGACCGGCTGGGTCCAGGCGTTGGTCATGCCAAGTTGATGCAACACCGCATCCACCATACTGTTGCGCCCGTATACCGTGGCGTATTTTCCGTCCTGACTGCGTACCATCACCAGCACCCGCTGGACTCTGTTTGCACGCAACAATGCCCGACAGCGCTCAATGGCCGCATTCGCCCGCTGCACCACCTGCGCCGCCGCGTCAGGGACATTGAGTTGCTGGCCCAATTGGTTGGTGAAAACAGCCAGCGATTGCCAGACATCACTGGCCGCTGGATAGACCGTCACCACTTGCACCGGTGCCACCCGACGCAAGTTATCGAGCAGTGCCGGCGCGACAAAATCACTCAAAATCAGCGAGGGTTTTAGCGCGGCGAGCATCTCAATATTGGGTTCCCAGAATGGCCCAACATCCAACACGCCCGCAGGGAGAGCGGGCATATTGATACGACGACGAAAATAGGCGGTATCGGACACCGCCAGCGGCGTGATACCCAACGACAGCAGGGTTTCTGCTGCCAGCCAGTTAATCGCCACAATGCGGTGATTCGAAGGCGCGGCCATTGAGGAAGAGATCTTCATCAACGGCAGCGCCAACAATACCTTCAGACAGTCACGACGGCTGAAGCACGGGTTTTTCATCAGAAGCTGTATTTCAGCGAGCCGATAAAGGTACGGTCTTGCCCCGGGTAGCAACTGGTGTCGTCATCACAGGTACCGACATAGTGGTGGTTAAACAGGTTCTGTACGTTGAACCCTACCGCCACATGTTTGTTGACCTGATACTTGGCTCCCGCATCCACCAGCGCAAAGTTCTTCACCGGAATGGTATTGGCGTTGTCGCCGTACATGCTGCCGACATAACGCACGCCGGTGCTCAGCTGTAATCCGTCGAACACGCCCTTATGGAAGCCATAATTCAACCAGGTTGAGGCCATATGTTTTGGCACATTGGCTTGTTCATTGCCGCGATCGCCGTTGTTACTTTCGGTGATTTCCGTCTTGGTGTAGGTATAAGAGCCCAGCCAGTCGAGATTCTCGGTCAACTTGACGGTAGTTTCCGCCTCGATACCGCGTGAACTCACTTCGCCCGAGGCAACCTGATAACCGGTAACGCGGTTATTGATCACCTCGTTGGTCAGGACGTTACTCTTGGTAATATCAAAGGCAGCCAGCGTCATTAACAGGTCGCTATCCGGTTGATATTTCACACCGATTTCGTATTGATGCGCTTTGCTTGGGTCGAAAGTTCGGTTTTGGCTATCGACGCCGCTGTTTGGCACAAAGGATTCGGCATAGCTGATATACGGCGCAAGACCGTTGTCGGCGAGATAGGTCAGACCGGCGCGTCCGGTCCATGCGCCTTTATCGACCCAACTGGTGCTGTTGTTCAGGTTATTGACGGTACTCATGCTGACGTCATCGTGACGCCCGCCCAAGGTCAGCAACCACTTCGGCGTCAGTGAGATCTGGTCCTGCGCATACAGGCCCAACTGTGCGGTCGTCTGGTCGTTGTTGTTGAGGGTGTAAGTCGGGTCAGCAATCGACAGACCATACACCGGCTGGTAAATATTCAGCGTCGGGGCCACCGCACCAAAACGTTTGGCATTGCCGTCGAGGCGGCTGTAGTCGAGGCCGGTTAACAAGCGGTGTTCAATTGAGCCGGTGGCAAAATCAGACTGTAGCTGGTTATCAATATTGAAGGCTCTCATGTGCTCATCGAAACGAATGGCATTACGTGAAAGCGTACCAGTGTCGAAGTTAATCGCGCCGGGTAACAGGTTATTCAAGATGGTGTCAGTCTGACCATAACGCACGTTCTGGCGCACCTGGAACACGTCGTTAAATTGATGGCTCAGCTCATAACCGACGGTGAATTGTTCCTGACGGAAGTGGTTATAGTTGTAATCGCCCAGCAGCGTATCGGTGACTTTGCCACCCGGCTCGGTGAGCACCGCCACGGTACCGCCGGAGGTATCACGCAGATAGTCCGCGCGCAATGTCAGGCTGGTATCGGCATTCGGCACCCAGGTAAATGACGGGGCCAGATAGAGGCGATTGTCTTCGACGTCCGGGGCGTCGCGATACTGGAACTGCGTGTCGCTGTCGCGCGCCACACCGATCAAGCGATAGAGATAGTGGCCGTCATCATCAATTCTATCGCTGAAATCAAACTGCGCCTGACGGCGATTAAAGTTACCCAGTTCCAGTTCAACGTCATGCACGCCTTTCGCCGAGGGCTGCTTGCTGACGCGGTTAACAATACCGCCTGCATCACCGAGACCAAACAGGGTCGATGACGGCCCACGCACCACATCAATACGTTCGAGCGCATAAGGCTCGGTGCGGAAATAGCTGTAACTGTTGTTGAGCTGGCGCAGACCATCGCGATAATCATTGGTGGTCAGGGCGTTAAATCCGCGAATATAGATCCAGTCATAGCCTTTCGGATCCACGCCGTAGGTTTCGGTTTTCACACCCGGCACGTAGCGCAGCGCTTCAGTGACGCTCTGCACATTTTGTTGGTCCATGCGTTCGCGGGTGATGACCGACACCGACTGCGGCACTTCAAGCAGTGGCGTATCGGTTTTGGTCGCGGAGTGCGTTTGCTGTGGGACGGTAGAGGAGTAACCCGATTGCGCGGTGACCGTTAAGGTATCGCCCGTCGCGGATTGCGGGGTGATCACCACGGTGTCATTTTCGACACTGAAGCTCAGGCCGCTGCCGCTCAATACCCGCTGCAAGGCGGCTTCAAGGGTCATGGTGCCATTTAAGGCTGGCGCATTTTTCTGTGCCACCCACTGCGGCGTAACGATCAGTTGCACGCCGCCCTGCTGCGCTAAGGCGTTAAGCGAGGTGATTAACGGCTGAGCGGGCAGTGAAAGCGATAAGACCGCCCCACTTTGCGCCATCGCCAACGGTGAGAAGACGCCTATCGCCAATGCAGCGACGCCGGTTCTCACGCGAGAAGTTTGATAAAACGTAAACAGAGTCATGCCATTTTCCCCAGAAAAAAATGAAATAAGAATCATTATCCTTCTGAAGACGAGGCTGACGACAAAACCCTGACGTCCTCTTTAAGATTTTTTTACTTTTTTCTGCCCCTCAGCGTTTGAGTATCTGAGCCTGACCCGATTGGGTGCTGATTTTCACCGGTAAGACCTTCGGCAGCATATGGGCAAAGCTGTCGATGCGATGCACATCAAAACTGCCGCTGATGCGCAGCGCGGCAATATCGCCGGATGCCAGTTGGTAAGGCATCTCGCCATAACGCGCAAATTCCGCCAGGGCCAAATTGAGCGGCGTGTTATCGAAAATCACTCGCGACTGCCGCCAGTCGGCGATGGTATTTAAGGCTACCGAGGACTGACGGGTGAGATCGCCGGTGGCGTCACTCACCGCACGTTGCGAAGAACGCAGCACCAATAAATGGCGCTCATCCGGCGCAGATTGCAGACTCGCCAACGCACGCCACAGCGAATCTTGCAGCCATTCACGTGCCCCGACGCGCACCACGCCGCTGCTGACCGCCACTGCTACACCCTCACCGCTCATTGAATGGGGGATATAACGCACGCTAAATTCAGTACCTAATACCGTGACGCGAGACGGTCCGCTGAGCACCACAAAAGGCCGATCGGCAAGATGCGCGACCTGAAAATACGCTTGCCCCTGACTCAGGGTCACTTCTCGCCGATGCGCGTAATAGCGAACTTGCACCCGAGTATCGGCATCCAGCGTCAGCGAGGTGCCGTCCGGCAGGGACAACTGCCGGGTTTCACCCCGGCCGGTTTGCGCGGTCGTGGTCATTAAAGGCGGGGCCAACCATTGGCTGACGGGCCAGACTAATACCAGCAATAACAGCACGGCGGTCATTTGCGGCCAGCGCCAAAAAGCAGGTCGGGTGATGTTGGTACGGCGATCCGGCAACGTACGGCGCAACTGCGCGACACTCTCTTGCGGCAACTGCCCGACGGTATTCCACAACTGTTCCATCTGCCGATAGCGCGAGGCGTTGTCGCCCTGCAACCACCATGCGGCAAACTGTTTCTGCTCTTTCGCGGATAAGGTGTTTTGTTTTTTCGTCAGCCAACGCAGCGCCTGCTCATCTGCCACCGCATGTTCATCATTGAGGTTACTCATGACGATCATCCTCATATCTTGTGCCGACTTTCTTGTCGCGCCAGTCCTGTTGCTGCCAATGCTCGTTGCAACTTCTGCACGCCAACATGGCGCGAATAATATGTTTCTCAACCATATTGAGGGAAATCCCCATATGACTGGCGACCTCCTTTTGCGACAGTCCTTCCAACCGATGCAGAATAAAGGCCTCTCGGCAACGTGGTGGCAACGCTTCAATGGTTTGAGTCATCAGCGCAGTATACTGGCTTTCTTCAATTAATTCGTAGGGTTGAAGATAGGAAGGTGCGGCGAAATCCGTTTCTCCCTCTTCACCAGCGGGTTCATAAACCGTGATATCAGGACGGCGATAATGATCGACCAGCAAGTTGCGGGCGATGCGGTACAGCAAACTGCGGTGTGAGCGGATCGGCTGGGGCACCGTCAGCGCGCGAATAAATGTCTCTTGTGCCAAATCCTCTGCATGATCGCGATCGCGCAACTTCCGATGAATAAATCGATATAATTCAGTGTAATACTTTTCGAAAGCCGGCACTTTTTTCTCGAAATAAGCAGGAGGGAATGGTTTTGACCTCCATAGTAAACATAAAAACACCATTTACAAATGATAATCATTTACATGAAGAGGTTTCAAATACGCGATACGGGGCAAAAGAGGAGAAATGACGGGAAAGATAGACATAAAAAAAGGCCGGATAACCGGCCTTCAGTGGAGTGAATAAGTTTCTTAGTTAGTGACTTTATTCTTCAGGTCTTCACTACCCTGCTTGGTTTTATCCCAGGCCTTTTCAGAACCTTCTTTGGTTTTATCCCAGGTTTTCTTAGTGCCTTCGGAGGCTTTGCTGGTAGTCGTATCACGCTTACCTTCTGCGGCATGTTTCGCCTTCAGCTTCTGCTCTTCGCCTTTATTCTGCTCTTTATGTAGTTGTTCTTTAGCGGTATCCGCGCCTTTATGGGCTTGCGCAACCGTTTCGTCAGTTGCGTGCGTGGTGGTGCTGGTAGTATCAGCAGCAAACACAGGTGCAGCCAGTAAGATAGCGGACAGAGCAATAATTGCCTTTTTCATCATATTCCCTCATTTATCTATCAGAGTTATTCGTTATTACCTGAAATCAGAATGGCACGTTTTACGGGATGTACGCTGTAAGAATAGGACTAAAAAGGGGAAATGGCGCCACGCTCGCGCCAAAAGGCGTAGCTACACACCATGATGATCAAAGCAGAAACTAACGTGTGTGAAGTCCAATACATAGTGACGATCTGACGGGTAACAATATTTTGCAACCCACCCGAATACGGGGGTTGGTTGCTGATTTTGAAGGTAATAATCCACAGTATTACGACAAGGAGACATCGCGTGATCACCCACGCGATAAAGGGCATGCTGATCACATAAAATTTATTCCCCTTCGCGTTGCGAGCCAGTAACACAAAACAGCCTAGCGGCACCAAAGCAGGCAGTATCGATGTCGTGTAAGTGGCGATCAATTGCCAAATAGGCAGGTCATATTGTTGCAACACCTGCCACGACACCACGATATCGACCGGAAATGTACGATAAAGTAATAAAAAACAGACAAAACCCCATACCAGAGCGGCTCTCAGTACACTATTTATCATCTCAATATCCCTCCGTTGCCATTTGAGCGTTCCTATCATTGCAATGACTTGCAGCATCAGCCATCAATGCTGCAGCGTGCCACTAGCAATCGGCAAATAGCGCAGTGAGAAATAAAGCGTGCTTTTACCGCAGTCTGATTTTTGAGTCAGACGGCTAGTCAACTCTTGTGCCGACAAGGGGGTTGCCTTGAAAGTCTTCCCCGGCGTG
>Ga0105854_1000541_pt1 | contig 16997 bp, 14 predicted proteins | sample OrgsoiDNA_201058_FD_89679 | JGI IMG/M metagenome (GOLD analysis project Ga0105854, IMG submission 89679) | Permafrost soil microbial communities from the Arctic, to analyse light accelerated degradation of dissolved organic matter (DOM) -... | ecosystem: Environmental > Terrestrial > Soil >... | reverse complement strand
GCCGACGATATCGATACGGCGCGTGAACGGGCCGTGCTGGCCGCGTCCAAGGTCAAGCCCGTCACCCGCTAATCAGGCAAGGATCACCAGCCTGGCGAAGCGGCCATGCCTTATTCCCAGCTAGGCGTTTCCACAACTGGTTCGGTAGCAGGCGGTGGTGGTGGCTCTTGCCACTTTCCCGCCTTTTTCAGCTGGTTCTTTAGCCCCGGCAGCGGAAAACCCAGCGCATAAGCCTTGTGTGCATAGGCCAGCGCCTGTGTGTAGTCTTTTTTCTTCACGTACATCAAGCCCAGGTTGTACTGGGTGCTGGCTTGTTCCGGCGCCAATTGGCCCGCCTCGCGCAATTGATCCAGCGCCGCTTCCGCCTGGCCTGTCGCCAGCAGATAGCTGCCGAACACGGAGCGCGCCGTGGCGTCGGTGGGCACGTAGCCGATGGCCCGCTCAAAATAGCAATTGATGGTGTAGCGTGCGCCCAGCGGCTGCACGTTTTTTTCGCGCAGGCCCAGCCTGGCCATGGCTGACAAGGCGCGGTGGTGGTTGGGGAAATGCTCCAGCGTGTAGCTGATATCGGCGCCCAGGCTGCCCGTCATGCCTTTCACCAGTTTATCCACGCCCCGATTGAAATGGAATTGTTCGACAACCGCCAGGCCGCTACGGTCTTGTGGATTCGTGTAATCGCCGCCCGGATCGTGCTTGACGTAGGGCGGGCAAGTTGCGGAAGCTGCGGCGTGCGCTGGCAGCGCCAGCAGGCAAACGATGGACAGGATTTTCATGGCGAACTCCGGTGGCTGACCGTTAGCAGCAGCTCGGCCAGGGCGCCGGCCCGGGCTGAGCGCGATTGCAGGGCGATGGACTCAAGGCTGGCCAGCGGCGCCTGGCCCTGGCGCACCAGCGTCATAAAATGCATCAGTGCGCGCGCGCAGTCGCTGGCGCTGGCCAGCTGGCCGATGGTGTCGATGCCGCACTGGCGCAGCTTGGCCGCGCTGTCGCCGGCCAGGTCGGTCAGCGCCAGCACGGGCCGCCGGCAGCGCAGGTATTCATATAGCTTGGCAGGTATCTGGCTATTGCAGTTGGCTGCCTGCAACAGCAGCAAGCCATCCGCCGCCTGCATTTCGGCCAGCGCCGCCGCGTGCGTCTGCAAGGGTGCCAGGGTGACCAGATCGCTGACGCCGTATTTGACCAGCAGGGTGGCCAGCCACGCATCGTGGCCGGTGGCGCGCAGCAGCAGCTGAAAATTATGCGGCGCCAGTACACCCTGCTGGCGCAGATTGGCCAGCGCTTCGAACAGCGGCTGCGGATCGCGTTCGGAAGGGTAGATCACGCCGCTGTGCAGCAGCAGGAAGCGTTGGCCAGGTCTGCTCCCAAGCGTGGACGCGCCGCTGTAATCTTCTTCGTCATGGCCATTTTCAATCAGCACGCAGCGCTCATGGGCCAGGCGCCGGCGGTGCATGCTGACGGCCCCTGGCGTGGTGCAGACGATGGCCGCGCTGCGGGCCGCGATGCGCTGCTCGATCCAGTGGTGCACGCGGTACAAGCGGCGGTCGGCCGGGTAAGGTGCATCGCTATCGCTGTCATCGAGCATGGGGTCGCGCTGGTCGGCGATCCACGGCAGGCCGCTGAGTTTTTGCAGGGTGAGGGCAATCAGGTGGGCGGTGGCGATCGGGTAGGTGGACCAGATCGCGTCGGGTTTATATTTTTTAATCATGCGCAGGCCTGCCGGCACGGCGCTGAGCCACCACGAACTCCAGCGGTCGGGCAGGGCCAGCCAGCGCGGATAATGGCCCCCGATCGCCAGGTGGCGGCCCGCATCAAGCGCCAGGCTGCGGTGTACGGTGTTTGATGTGTCCTGATCCAGTACTCCTGTTTGCCCATACGCGCCGGGACTGGGGCACAGCAGCAGCGGCTGCCAGCCATGTTCGGGCAAATGGCGGACAAAACCCTGGGTGCGCAAGATGCCGCTGCCGCCCTGCAGCGGCGGATAGTGATAGGCGATCATCAGTACGCGCCTTACCATGAGGCTATCCATTCCAGGCAATGCTGTTCGACCTGGGCGCGCCAGGCGGCGCTGGCAAAGGTATGGTTGGCGCCAGCGATGTGGACTGTTGTCCATGGCGCGCAGCTGGCCAGCTTGCGCCAGTCACTCGATGTTTTAATTAGCTCGTCCCATTCGCGGGCGCCCAGGTCTTCGCCGCTCAGTATGAGTAAAACCTTGCCGTGAAACTGGCATAGCGCGTGGTACAAGTCCGCCTGCGGCAGTTCGGCGCCGGCCGCCGCGGCATGCGCCGCCGTGGTCCGCAGGCTGGCCAGGCTGGCCGCCAGCTGGAGGCCGCCGCCAGCCAGCTTGCGCCAAAAGTCGCGCTGGCCCAGCCGGCGCAGATAATAATGGCGCAAGGTGGTCCTGGCCAGGCTGGCCGGACTGCGCACCCACGGATTGAGCAAGACCAGTCCCTTGATACGTGCGTCGCTGGCTGCGTGGCGGGCGGCAGCCGTGGCGCCATCGCACAGCCCCCACAGCACCACTTCGCGCAGCGCCGGCACGCCATGGAAGAACTGGGCCAGCGCCCCGTCGATATCGGCCGTGATGCTTCGGTAGTCGCGCGCTTCGCCTTCGGAGTCGCCCATGCCACGGTAATCGAAGCGCAGCACGGGAAAACCTTGTGCTGCCAGCACCCGCGCCAGCAAGGTAAATTGTCTGTGGCTGCCAGCCCGGTATTGCGGCCCGCCCGTGATCATCAGTACGCCGCGTGGTCCGGGCCTGCACGGCAGGCTGAGGATGCCGATCAGTTTTTCCTCGCCACAGCTGAAACGCAGGGCCAGCTCGCGGTGCTGCAGCGCTTGATGGTCATCGGCCATGCGGCACGCTCCCCGGTTCAGTGAGCCAGTCGCCGCACAGCTGGCGCGTAGCCTGCAGCAGTTGCGGGCATTCCATGATCTCCGCGCTGGACCAGAAGGCGCCATCGTCGAATGCCGCGATGTGCAGCTGCGCTCCCTCACTGCGCCATTGCTGGACCAGGCGCGCTGCCGGCGCCGGTAGTGTCGCCGTGCTGGCACTGTATTCAAGCCAATAGACAGGAACCGCTGGCGCTGGCGCCGTGGGCGCCAGCCTGGCCGCATCAATGTCGTCGATGGCGTGTACCAGCTCGGGAGCCAGGGTATAGCCAGCTACTTCGATGTTCTGGCCGGCCGCCAGCTGGGCACGCGCGTGGCCCGGCGCTTCTTTCTGGCCGTTATCGGCCAGCATGCGCGCAGCCAGCCGCAGGCGCAGGAACTGGTCCATGCTGCGCCGGCCCGACAGTTCAGGCTGCCATAGCAGCAAACGGGCCAGTGGCACAGGCGGATGGCGGGCGATGTCGAGCGCCAGCAGGGCGCCCAGGCGCAGGCCCCACAGTGTCAATGGGCCGCTCACCCTTTGCTGCAGCCAGGCGCAGGCCAGGTGCACGTCGTTGCGCCAGATGGCCCAGCGCGCATCGGCAAAATCGCCGCTGCTGTCGCCGCAGCCATGCAGGTCGATCTGCAGCACGCTGTAGCCGGCGTCGGCGAAAGCGCGCGCCTGCAGCGCCGCCACCCGCCGGCTTTTATTGAGTTCTTCGGCAAATGGATGCAGATACACGATGCCGCCGCGCGGCGGCCGCTTTTGCCCCGATTCAGGCGCCGGCAGGTGCAGCAAACAATAGCGCTGGCCGCCGCTGGCCGGCAGGAAGAACGGTAGCAGGCTGGTAGACGAACGCGTCATCGGTCCGGCCTGGTGATAGCGTGGATGAAATCGACCAGGCTACCGACCGTGGCAAAGTGGCGCGCATGGATGTCGTCGTCGGACACGGTGATGCCGAAATGGTCTTCCAGCGCGGTGATCACGCTGATGACGGCCATGGAATCGAGTTCCGGCAAGCTGCCCAGCAGCGGTGTTGCCGCCGTCAGCGGCCGCTGGCCCAGTCCCAGCGTGGCACGCAGGATCTGCCTGACCGATGTCTCCAGGGCCTCGTTTACTGTTTCAGAATGCGGCATGTCAGCTCCAGGGAAGGAATGTGCGGCAAGCCGCTGGTGTCGAAAATGAAGCTGGGGAAGCTGTCTGCCCGCCGCGACAGGTGCAGGTATGGCGGCAGGCTGGCCAGCATCCATTGCCAGTGTCCGCAGCGTAAAAAGGTGGCCGTGCCCAGGTCCAGGGTGCCCAGGCGCGCATGGGCGGCCATCGAGGTCCGGTTGAAGCGCGAAATGCGGCTGCACGACCAGCGCACTCCTTGCTCATGCAGCAAGGTATTGGCTTCTTCCCACAGGCGGGCGAAGACCAGGCCGCCGCGTAGTTCGGGATGGACCCATACGTCGAGATCCCACGACGATTGCAGCGATGGCAGCACGTAGCGGGCGCGTACCTCGTCTTCCTGGCAAGCGCCGTGCACCATCCATAGCCAGCCCGCCAGCAGCGTTTGCGAGGTTGGCGGGGCGCTTGCCAGCAGGCAGCGCGCGCCCTGGCGAAAACGTGCTGTCAGCGTCGCTGGCGGACGTGGCGGGCGCTGGCTGGCTGGCGGCAGCGTTTCCATACCCAGGCATGGCGCGACCACGATAGATTTGCCGCGTCCCCCGCACAGGCTGCCGGGCGCCACGCCTTGCGCCACGAACTGATAGCGGTGCAAGGCGCAGCGTTTGCCCGGCACGCGCTGCAGCAGGCGCGCCAGCGCGTGCCAGACGGCATCGCGCCAGCCCAGTTCGGCGATGCTGTTACGGATGCGGCCTGTGGTGCTGATTGGCATGGACAGTGTGCTCGCTGCGGCGGGTTGGTCTACGCTGTCCATTAGAGCGTGGGGGGAGCGGGTCAGTGTTGCGCCGTCTCAAGCTGTCGCGCTTGTTGCATTAGTTGATAAAAATCAATGTCCGTGTTGTCATTTTTCTCAATCATAGCGGGATGCGTGGGGTGGTCTGCCTGTGCATCGGGGAGCGCAGCCGTTTGCCGGGGCTCCATAACAGGGTTGAAATACAGGGGCGAAACAATGGCGACATTCGTACATGACTTTATCTTCGAGGCGGCGCAGCGTGCACCTGGCACGCCGGCCTTGTCTTATCCCGCTGCCTACCCGGCCCAGGAAACGCTGCTCAGTTATGCAGCACTGGCGCGCCGCGTGCGCGACTGCGCTTCCGCCTTGCTGAGCCTGGGCCTGCGGCGCGCTGAAAGAGTCGCCGTTTACCTGGAAAAATGCCCTGAAAATGTGACGGCCATGTTTGGTACGGCGGCCGCCGGCGGCGTGTTCGTGCCCGTCAATCCCTTGCTCAAGCCGCAGCAGGTCGCTTATATACTTGCCGATTGCAACGTCAGCATCCTGGTCACGTCGCGCGAACGGCTGGCCCAGCTGGCGCCGGCGCTGGCGGCCTGTCCGGACTTGCGCACCATTGTGGTCACGGGTAATCAGCTTGATGAGCATCCCGCCAGCGCGCTGCCCATGATGGCCTGGCAATCCTTGCTGGCGGCCGGCGCCGATATCCCGATGGCGCCGCACGCCGTGGTCGACACCGACATGGCGGCCATTTTGTACACCTCGGGCAGCACGGGCCGGCCCAAGGGCGTGGTCTTGTCGCACAGGAATATGGTGGCCGGCGCGCTCAGCGTTGCCAGTTATCTGCGCAACACGCCGCAAGACCGCATCCTGTGCGTCTTGCCGCTCAGTTTTGACTATGGCTTGAGCCAGCTGACGACAGCTTTTGCCAGCGGCGCCTGCGCCGTGCTGATGAATTACCTGCTGCTGCGCGACATCATTGAAACGGTGGAACAGGAAGCGATCACGGGCCTGGCCGCCGTGCCGCCCTTGTGGATACAGTTGTCGCAGCTGAGCTGGCCATTGTCTTCACCGCTGCGCTACATCACCAATTCGGGTGGCGTGATGCAGCGCTCTAGCGTTGAGCGTTTACGTTTATCCCTGCCGCGCACGCAGATTTTCCTGATGTATGGCTTGACCGAAGCGTTCCGTTCGACGTACCTGGCGCCGGAACAGCTGGAACGGCGGCCCGATTCCATCGGCAAGGCCATCCCGAACGCGGAAGTACTGGTGCTGCGCCCCGACGGCAGCGAGTGCGAGGCGGACGAACCCGGTGAACTGGTGCATCGCGGCGCACTGGTAGCGCTTGGTTACTGGAACGATGCGGTCCGTACGGCAGAGCGTTTCAAGCCCTTGCCGCCGCAAGCCACGGGCCTGGTGGTGCCGGAACTGGCCGTGTGGTCTGGCGACACGGTGCGCCGCGATGCGGACGGCTACCTGTATTTTGTCGGCCGCAGCGACGACATGATCAAAACGTCGGGCTATCGCGTCAGCCCGGCCGAGGTTGAAGAGGTAGCGTATGCCAGCGGCCTGGTGGGCGAAGCGGCGGCGCTCGGTGTGCCGCACCCGGTGCTGGGCTCGGCCATCGCCTTGCTAGTGACCGCCGCGCCCGGCGTAGAACTGAGCCGCGATGCGCTGCTGGCTGCCTGCCGCCTGCGCTTGCCTGCCTACATGGTGCCCGTCTACATCGTGATCCGCGGCGATTGCTTGCCGCGCAACCCGAACGGCAAGATCGACCGGCCGCTGCTGGCGGCCGAACTGGCGGCCGCCTATGGAGACCACCCATGATCGCGCATGCACGGCAGGCGGAGTTTGCCGTGGACGGCGACGTCCTGCAGCTGGGCGGCATGGCGCTGACGCGTTTGGCCCAGCGGGTGGGCCGCACGCCGTTTTATGCGTATGAACGCCAGCATATCGCGCGCCGCGTGGCCGCTCTGCGGGCCACGCTGCCGGCTGCTGTGCACCTGCACTATGCGATGAAGGCCAATCCCATGCCGGCCGTGGTGCAATGCCTGGCGGGCCTGGTCGATGGCATCGATGTGGCTTCGGGCGGTGAACTGGCCATCGCCCTCGATACCACCATGCCACCGCAGCGCATCAGCTTTGCAGGGCCGGGCAAGGGCGATGGCGAGCTCGCTTGCGCGGTGGCTGCCGGCGTGCTGATCAATATTGAGTCGATGGCTCAACTGAAAAGACTGGCGCTGGCCAGTGAACGGCTGGGTCTGGCTGGCAGGGTGGCGGTACGCGTGAATCCCGATTTTTCCCTGCGCCGCGCCGGCATGCGCATGGGCGGCGGCGCGCAGCCGTTTGGTGTCGATGTGGAGCTGGTACCGGCCTTGCTGGCGCGCATTCCGGAGATGGGACTGGCATTTGAAGGCTTTCATATTTATTCGGGCTCGCAAAACCTGTGGGCCACGGCCCTGGCCGAAGCGCAGGGACAAAGCGTGGAACTGGCCTTGCGCCTGGCCGATCATGCGCCTGGCCCGATGCGCATGCTCAATATTGGCGGCGGCTTTGGCGTGCCGTATTTTCCTGGCGACCAGGCGCTGGACCTGGCGCCGCTGGCCGACGGCTTGCAGCGGCAGCTGGACCGCTTACAGGCGGTCTCGCCCGATACGCGCCTGAATATCGAGCTGGGCCGCTATCTGGTGGCCGAAGCGGGTATTTATGTGTGCAAGGTGATCGAACGCAAGCTGTCGCATGGGCAAGTATTTCTGATCACCGATGGCGGACTGCACCATCATCTGGCCGCGTCCGGCAACTTTGGCCAGTTGATCCGCAAGAATTATCCAGTCGCCATCGGCAACCGTTTATATGGCGGCGAACGCGAGCGGGCATCCGTGGTCGGCCCCCTGTGCACGCCGCTGGACTTGCTGGCCGACCAGATGGAGATGGCACGGGCCGACTCGGGCGACCTGGTGGTGGTGTTCCAGTCGGGCGCGTATGGTTTGACGGCCAGTCCCACGGCCTTCCTCAGCCATCCCTTGCCGGCCGAGGTGCTGGTATGAGCGGCATGTGCGGCTGGCTGGCGCTCGATGGTAGCAGCGGCGACAGTGGCAACAGCGTCCCTGGCAATGAGTGCGTATTGGCCGCCATGGCCGAACCGCTGGCCCGCTTTGACCGCGTGCCGGTGCAGATGCGCACGGTGGATGGCAGCGCCGTGGCCGTGGCCGCCTGTGAAGGCGCCAGTCACGTGTATCAGAAAGAAGGCTTGCTGGTGGCGCTGTGGGGCCGGCCAGAACTGGACGGCTCCAGCCTGGATGTGGTGCGCCGCCTGGCGCCGCTGTGGCTGGCCAAGGGTGTGGCTGCCTGCATTTCACTGTCCGGGCCGTTTGCGCTGGCGATCCTCGATGCATTTTCCGGTACGGCCTTGCTGGCCGTGGACCGTACGGGCCAGCTTCCGCTCAGCTATGCCAGCCATGCCCAAGGCTTGTTTTTTGCTTCTTCGCATGACGCCATGCTGGCCCATCCGGCCGTGCGCGCGGCGCTGGACCCGCAGGCGCTGTATAACTATCTGTACTTTCATATGGTGCCGGGCCCGGCCACGGCTTACCTCGGCCAGCAGCGATTATTGCCTGGAGAGTATCTGCACGTGCGGCAAGGCAAGCTGTGCAAGGGCAAGTACTGGGATATGCTGTTCAAGGAGGCGGCCCATGCCGGCGGCGCGGCGCAGGAACGGGCATTCCTGCGCATCCTGCGGCAGGCGGTGGAACGTTGCCTGGGCGGCGATGCGGAAACCACGGGCGCCTTTTTGAGCGGCGGCACCGACAGTTCCAGCATCGCCGCGCTGATGGGGCAAGTGACGGGCCAGAGCGCGCGCACCTATTCCATCGGCTTTGATGCGCCCGGCTATGATGAAATGGCGTATGCGCGCCTGGCCGCCCGCCATACGGGCAGCAGCCACCATGAACGCTATGTCACGGCCGAAGACGTGCTGGAGGCAATCCCGCAACTGGCCGCCGTATTCGACCAGCCATTCGGTAACGCTTCGGCGCTTCCCGCCTTTTATTGTGCACAGATGGCGCACCAGGATGGCGTGACGCGCCTGCTGGGCGGCGATGGCGGCGATGAACTGTTTGGCGGAAATGAGCGTTATGCGCACCAGGCCTTGCTGTCGCGTTATGAAAACTTGCCTGCGATGCTGCGCCAGGCTGTCATCGAGCCATTGCTGTTTCGTCAGCACAATAGCAGGCCGTGGAAGCTGGCCGACAAGCTGCGCAGCTATATCGAACAAGCCAGCCAGCCTTTGCCGGCCCGTATGGAAAGCTATAATCTGTTGCAGCGCTATGGCTACCGCACGGTGCTGGAAGACGGCTTTATCGAGACCATCGACCCCGGCGTGGCGCCTGCCTGCCTGAACGGCGCCTATTGGCAACGGCAAGACTTGAAGTTGAGCCAGATTAATCAATTGCTGGCGCTGGACATGCGTTTTACCCTGGCTGACAATGACTTGCCCAAGGTGCGCAAGGCCTGTGAGCTGGCCGGCGTGGAAGCGGCTTTTCCCTTCTTGGACGATGAAATGGTGGCCTTTGCGGCTAGCCTGGCGCCTGCCGACAAGTTGCACGGCAGGCAGCTGCGGCCGTTTTTCAAGCGCGCCCTGGCCGGCACCTTGCCAAATGCGATCCTGCACAAGAAAAAGCACGGTTTCGGCTTGCCGTTCGGCCTGTGGCTGCACAGTCATGCGGGCTTGCGCGACTTCGCCTTCGATAATCTGAGCCAGCTGCGCCGGCGCGGCATCGTGCGGCCCGCCTTCATTTCCGACTTGCAAGGACGTTTGCTGCAGGAACACCCGGCGTATCACGGTACCATGGTGTGGATCCTGATGATGCTGGAGCAATGGCTCAGCTTGCATCCGGCGGCGTTTGCCGCAGGTTCTGCTGCAACCGCCACAGAAACATCAACCGTCCTCGATCCCACGGCGTAAAGCGGGGCAGCTGGTACAGGTCCAGCTGCGGACCTGGCCGGCTGGCGCCCCAGTCCGTGGCCACGGCCGCCGTAAAGCCCAGTTCCCTGACCATGGCGACATGGCGCGCACCGTAATCGCGGTCCCGCTTGCCGTTCGGATACGCAAACAGATCCACCGGAGTTTGCAGCCACTGTTCCAGCTGGGTCTTGCCATCGACGATTTCCTGGCGTGCCTGCCGCTCCGGCAGCGCCGACAGGATGGGGTGGCGCACCGTGTGCGCGCCGATCTGCATGCCGGCCTGATGTAGCGCCCGCAATTGTGCCACTGTCAGCATGGGTTCCGTTTCCCTGCCGGGCCAGCCGCCCGCCCGCAGGCTGACCTGTTCCGACAGCGCCTGGCGCTGCCTGCACGGCAGGTATTTGAGTTTGGCCAGCAGGGCCGCGATGGCGGCAGAGCGCTGTGCCAGCGTGCCGATAGGCCAGCAATCGAGGCCCAGCTCGCGCAAGTCCAGGCGGGGGGCGGGAGCACGCCGTACGGCGTCGATCAGGCAGTCATTCCACATCCGTCCGCCATCCAGATAGCCGCTGGCAATAAAGAAAGTTGCGTGCAAGCCGTGTTTTTGCAGCAGCGGCAAGGCTATTTGCGCATTGTCCGCGTAACCGTCGTCGAAGGTGATGCAGGCCGCGCGTGGCGGCAAGCTGCCATCCTGCAGGCGCTGCAAGGCTTGCGGCAGGGGCAGCGGCGTGAAAAAACACTTGAGCAGTCTTAATTGCCGTTCGAACAGGCGGGCGTCGACTTCACCGGGAAACAGCGGGTCGGGCCGGGCCAGCACGCGGTGATAGATCAGGATCGAGAGGCTGGCGGTGTTCATGACTGGATTTGCCCGGTCAGCAACTGGCGCTCGACCACGATGCGCGTGGCGATCAGCACGGCCATCAAATAATAGGGCATGTCGAAATACAGCAGGCTGAGGAAGGCGCCGCCCACGGCAAAGCCGATCATGCTTGCCTGTATCATCGTCGCCAGGCCCAGCGCCCAGCGCAGCTCGGCGGCGTTGCGCGTGAGCTTGATGATGCGGCTTGCTGCGCGCCAGGTGGCGATGCCCAGCGCCAGGTAAATTGCCAGGCCCACAAAACCGTGTTCGCCCAATACCTGGAAATAAATGCTGTGCGCCGCGTGCACATCCATCGGGTTCGGTGCATAGCGGGCAAAGATACCCGGATCGGACACTTCGAAGCCGCCGCCCAGGAAACGGTCGCGCGCCAGGTTCCAGGCCATTTGCCAGGCGTTCAGCCTGCCCAGCGCGGAACTGTCTTCCTGATAAGTATTGATCGTATCCATGCGTTCCGACCAACGGTCGGGCATGAAGGCCAGCAGCAGCGGCGTGAGCAGGCACAGCACCGCGCCCAGCGCCACTTTCCTGCCGCTCTTGATCCACATGAACAGACACATGGCTGCAATCGCCAGCAGGGCTCCGCGCGAATACGAGCCCAGCGCAGCCAGTGCGGACAGCAGCATGGCCGCGCTCAAGCCGTGGCGCAGCCAGCGTTTGCCGGTGTTTTGCTGTAGATAAAACATCAAGGGGATGGTGATGATCAGGGCCAGGGCCAGCGCGTTGTTGTCACCGATAAAAGTTTCCTCCGGTCCCCAGACCCGCTCTGTGCCGCCGCTGCGGATAGTAAAGATGCCGCCTTTCACGCCGTAATAGCCGATCGAGCCGGCCAGCACCCAGACCAGGCGCAGAATATCTTGCCGCGTGCGTATCACCATCATCACCACAAAACTCATCAGCATGATCTTCATGACCTTGTTCCATTGCACCCAGGACGCTTCGGGCAAGAGCGCAAACGGGGCCGTGATATTCATCCAGACAACAAACGCCAGTAGCAGCAAGCTGATGGGCGTCAGCGGCAGGCTTTTGGGCGTGCGCGAAATCAGCAGGCTGAACATGGTGGCGATCGCGATGATGAAGGCGAACGGCAAGTGCGTGGCAAAACCCCAGCCTTGGGTGTGCGGATTCATCACGCTGACCCAGACCCACATCAGTCCGCCAATCGCGGGCGACTTCAGGATGAAAGGCAGGGAGCCGAAGATCACGAGGGTGACGAGGAGATCGCGCATGGAACCTGCTCTGCTTTGAATGACGGGCCGAGATGACGGGCTGAGCCTTGATGCCGCGCAAGGAGCCGGTGGAGTGGCTCAGTACACTGCTCAGTACATTGCTGTGAAGAGTGTTGCCATGGTAAGACGAAGGAGGCACTACCTTGTTGACCGTTCTCATGCCTACCTACAATGGCGCTGGCACCCTGCCCGAAGTGCTGCAAGCCTATACGGCCTTGCAGGCGCCACCGGGTGGCTGGCGGCTGATCGTGGCCGACAATGGCAGCAGCGATGGCACGGCCGCCGTACTGCAGCGTTTCCATGGACGCTTGCCGCTGACCACGCTCTACGTGGCGCGGCGCGGCAGGAGCGCCGCCCTGAACGACGCCGTGGCACTGGGCTTACGCCAGATGGGCGATGGCAGCGACCTGTTCATGTTTGGCGACGATGACGCCATTCCCGCCTGTGACTGGCTGCGCCGCATGGTCCACTGTGCAAGGCTGCATCCGGGCCGCGCCCTGTTTGGCGGCGCCATCGTGCCCGCCTGGCGGGTGCCACCCGCGCCATGGCTGTTGCGCCTGACACCGGAGGGCCTGACCTGGGGCGTGACCAGCCCGGCGCTGCGCGATGGTCCCGTGTATCCAGGCCTGGTATGGGGCGCCAATATGGCGATACGGCGCCGTATGTTCGAGACGGGCGCCCGCTATGACGAAAGCATCGGTCCCAAGGGGGCCAGTTACGCCATGGGCAGTGAAACGCGCCTGAACCTGGATATGTTCCAGTCTGGCCATTTGCCGTGGTTTTGTCCGCAAGCCAGGGTGTCTCACATTATCCGCGCGCATCAGGTGGACATGCCCTGGGTGGTGCGCCGCGCCTATCTGTTTGGACGGGGCAAGTGCCGGCTGCATATGCCGGAACGGACGGTGGAGCTGTTGGGCGTACCGCGCTGGATGCTGGGACTGTATCTGCGTCACCTGCGCGGCGGCGTACTCGACTGGCTGAGACAGGATCGTGAAGCGTTATTCCAGCGGCGCTGGGAAATGGCCTCCTTGCGCGGCTTTTTCCATGAAGCTTGGCGGGGACGGCGCAAGCGGCTGCCCCGTATCGTGATCAGCAGCTATTCCGGCGAGCTGGGCGGTATGGAGCTGCGCATGGCGCAGGAAGCGCGCGTGCTGGACGCGGCCGGTTACCACAGCATGCTGGCGCTGCGCCGCTTTCCCGGTTTTCAGGCCTGGGCGCAAGGCTTGAAAGCGGAGCAGTTGCGGGTCAGTATTTACGAGCCGCCGCTATTCATCGAGCACTGGGCATGGCGCAGGATGAACTTGCTGCGTGCCAGACTGCTGGGCGCCTGGCGGCTGCGGCGCTACCGGCCCGACCTGGTGCATGTGGCGTTTTGCTGGACCACTTATGGCGCGTCCATCCTGTGGCAAGCCAGGCAGTGCCGCTTGCCTACCGTGATCAGCGTACACAACGCGTTTCCGCTGGAAACCTTGAGCGCCTGGCAGCAACCGTTGATGCGCGAAGCGTTTCGCGGCGTGAAGGGCGTGTACGCCGTCTCGCTCTCATCCATGCAGCACTTCCTGGCCCTGTACCGCGACTGGCTGGCGCCCGGCACGCGGCTGGCCGTGATACCGAATGGCGTCGATACGGACCGTTTCATCGTGTCGCTCGCCCGGCGCGAGCAAGCCCGCCGGCAGCTGGGCTTGCCGCAAGACGCGCTGGTGCTCGGCTCGGTGGCGCGGCTGTCGGCGCAAAAACGGCCGCAGGAACTACTGGCGCTGTTTATCCGCTTGCAGCCGCGCTTCCCAAACCTGTATCTGGTGCTGGCCGGCACGGGGCCGCTGGAAGCGATGCTGCGGCTGCAAGTCCAGGCCGCAGGGCTGGGCGGGTGCGTCTTGTTTACCGGCTTCCAGCAGCGCATCGACTTATTGATGCCGGCCTTCGACCTGCATCTGCTGCTCAGTAAAAATGAAGGTTTTGGTATTTCCACCATCGAGGCGATGGCCTGTGGCGTGCCGGCCGTGGGCACCGATGTGCCAGGCACTAGCGATATTTTGCGTGGCAGCCGCGGCGGCTTGCTGCTGCCGCTCGATGATGCCGAGATGGCTTGCGAGGCCGTGGCCGCCTTGCTGCAAGACCGACCACGGCGCAGCGAGATGGGCAGGCAGGCCAGGATCGAGGCGGAGCAGCGTTATTCCATGCGCAGGCTGGAACAGCAATTGCGGGGCTTTTATGCGGGACTGGTGTAGCGCGCCCGGCCGGACCGCGCCATGAATGCCACGCGCCATTCCTTTCTGTTTTCATTCGCTGAAAAATACACGGTGCTGCTATTGGGTATGGCGGCTACCATGGTGCTGTCGCGTCTGTTGACCCCGGCCGAGGTGGGCGTGTATTCGCTGGGCGCGGTGCTGGTGGCCCTGGCCCAGGTGGTGCGCGATTTCGGCGTGGGCCAGTATCTGATCCAGGAAAAGACGCTGGACATGCACAAGCTGCGCGCCGCGCTGGCAACCAGCCTGATCGTGGCCTGGCTGCTGGCGGCGCTGGTGCTGGCGGCCAGCGCTCCGCTCGCGCATTTCTATGAGGAACCACGGCTCAAGCTGGTGCTGCAACTATTGTCGATTAATTTCCTGCTGATACCGTTCAGCGCCTTGACCTTGCCCATGTTGCGGCGGCAACTGCGTTTTCGCGCAATCTATGCCATCAACGCGGCCAATAGCGTCACCAATCTGCTGGTCGGCGTGAGCCTGGCGCTGCTCGGCTGCAGTTACATGAGCCTGGTCGGCGCCGTGCTGGCCGGCTCGCTGGCTTCCTTGCTGACCAGCCTGCTGGTGCGTCCCCGTGAATTGCCGTGGCTGCCGTCGCGGCGCGGCATGAAGGCCATCGTTACCTTTGGCGCCTATTCCACGGGAGGCGGGCTGATCGACGAAGCGGGCCTGGTGGCGCCCGACCTCATCATTGGCAAGCTGATCGATATCGAAAGCCTGGCCCTGTTCGGCAAGGCGCAAAGCATGCTCGGTATTTTCAACCAGGCCATTACCAGCGCCATTTCACCCGTGGTGTTTCCCCTGTTTGCATTGCGTAATCGTGATAATCGCGAGGAGGGCGGGGCAGTGCCGGTCTACTTGCGCACGATCAGCTGCATGACGGCGCTGTCATGGCCGTTTTTCCTGTTCCTGGCCTGCATGGCCTTGCCCTTGGTCAAGGTGTTGTACGGCGAGCAATGGAGCGCCAGCGCGCCCTTGATCAGCATCATGTGCCTGTCGTCGGCAGTGCTTAGCATGTTCAGCATGGCCCGCTATCTGTTCGTGGCAACCGGGCAGATGCGCGCCCAGGCCAGGCTCGATGCCTGGGCCGGGCTGTTGCGGGTGGCGGTCTTGCTGGGGGCGGCACCGTTCGGACTGCTGGCCGTGGCCTGGGGCGTAGTAGCGAGCACCTTGCTGCGTAGCTGGCTGATCTATGGCTGTTTGCGGCGTTTGAGTGGCCTGGAGTGGCGCGTCCTGTTCCAGGCTTTGCGCAAGAGCCTGGTGCTCTGTGTGCTGACGGCGCCGCCGCCGCTATGCATGCTGGTCTGGCATCCGCACGTGACGCCGTTGCTGGCGCTGTCCGTCACGGCGCTGTCGATGCTGGCTTGCTGGATGGCCGGCATCTTTTTGCTGAAGCACGATATCGCCACCGAATTCCTGCTGTTGCTGCGCAAGCTGACTGGCCGCCTGTTTGCCGCGAATTCACATTGAATGCCTTGAAAGGATCACCATGCGTGTCGGCATATTGTCTTACCCGATGCTATTCCAGCGCGACGGTGGCTTGCAGATCCAGGTGCGCGAAACCATTGCGGCCCTGAACCGCGTCATGCCGCGCACACCGCGCTCGCTGCAGGTGCAACTGGTCGACGCCAATCACGGCTACCTGAGCGATTACGACGTCATACATGTTTTTTCTGCGATCAACGGCAATTACCGCATCGTGGAAACGGCCTGCGAACTGGGTTTGCCGGTCGTGCTGTCGCCGCTGCTGTCACCTGGCTGGAACCGCGCCGCCTGGCGCGCCCGGCTGGTTGACCGGCTGGCTGGCCGCTTGACGGACTGGATGGTGCAAACCAGTTACGCTCAAAGCAAGCGCGCCCTGCAGTTGGCCAGCCTGGTGATCGCGCTGGGCGAGGCCGAGCGTACTGCCATCATCGACGGCTTTGGCATGGAAGAGAGCAAGATACGCGTCTTTCCCAATGGAATCAATCCGCATTTCTTTACGGCCAATAGCGACTTGTTCCGGCGTGAAACGGGCATAGACCGGCCGTTCGTGCTGATGGTCGGCAGTATTTCTCCGTATAAAAACCAGCTGGGGCTGGCGCAGGCGCTGGCCGGTAGCAACTTGCCCGTGGTACTGATCGGCGCCGCGCCGCGTGCCGATCAGGCGTATTTGCAGCAATTGCTGGCCTTGCGCCATGTGAGCTGGCTGGGGCCGCTCGACCATGCCGATCCGCTGCTGGCCAGCGCCTTTAACGCGGCGGCCGTGGTGGCCTTGCCCAGCCAGGGTGAAGTGTTTCCGCTGTCCGTGCTGGAAGCACTGGCGGCCGGCACGCCCGTGGTGATGACGGCGCAAAGCGCGCTGGACTTGCCTGCTTCCGCGTTTGCGCTGCGCAAGGTGCGCTGGGACGATGGGCAAGCGCAAAGGCTGGCCATCGAACAACTGGTGGCGCAGCGCCCCGAGCGGGCCGCCGTGCAGGCGCTGGTCGAACAATTTACCTGGGATAGGGTGGCCAGCCAGATCGCCGATTGCTATTTCGGCTTGCAGGCTGGCGCTGGCTCGCTGACGGCCTTGGCCGGGAGGGGCAGGAGGCGCCATGCTATTTAATTCGTTTGGGTTTCTGTTTTGCTATTTGCCAATCGTGCTGGCCGGCTATTTTTTGCTGGGCCGCCTGGGCCGCCATCGGCAAACGGGATGGCGCGCGCTGGCGCCTGCTGCCTGGCTGGCGGCCGCCTCGCTATTTTTTTATGCCTGGTGGGAGCTGCGTTATCTGCCACTGCTGTTAGCCTCGATCAGCGTCAATTATGCCAGCGGCCGGGCGATTGCCACCAGCACAGAACCGGTGCGCAAGCGTCTACTGGTGCTGGCGCTGGCCTTGAACCTGGGCTTGCTGGCCTACTATAAATACGCGAATTTCTTTATCGATAGCGTCAATGCGGCGG
>Ga0105854_1000539_pt1 | contig 17056 bp, 10 predicted proteins | sample OrgsoiDNA_201058_FD_89679 | JGI IMG/M metagenome (GOLD analysis project Ga0105854, IMG submission 89679) | Permafrost soil microbial communities from the Arctic, to analyse light accelerated degradation of dissolved organic matter (DOM) -... | ecosystem: Environmental > Terrestrial > Soil >... | reverse complement strand
GCCGGTGGTCCGCCACGGCGACGACGGCGTGGTGCGCGGCGTCAGCGGAGAAGAGATGTTCTATTACTTCTCCCCACGCTGCCGCGTCGACGGGTCGGTGATGGTCGACGGCGCATCGATCGCCGCGACGGGCACCGGCTGGTATGACCATGAATTCGGTGAGGCTGGCGCCACGCGATCGTCCGCCGACGACCCGAAGGTCGGGTGGAACTGGCTGGCCGTGCAGTTGGACAACGGCTGCGAGATCAGCGCGTACGACCTGTTCGAACGGGAGGACGCGTCGCACTCCCGCGGGCGCTGGGTGATCGTCGTCGATCCCGCCGGCGAGCGTCATGCCTACCGCGACTTCACCCTGCACGCGCGCGGTTCGTGGACGAGCACGAAGACCTTCAACGAATACCCGACGCGCTACGAGCTGCGGGTGCCCGCCGCCGGACTCTCGCTCGACGTCGCGGTCGCCATGCCCGGCCAGGAGATCCTGACGGTCATTTCCGCGCCGGCGTTCTGGGAGGGCGTGGTGACGGCCGCCGGCACGATGAACGGCGTGCCCGTGACGGGGCCCGGCTTCGTCGAGCGCAGCGGCGTCAGCGTGGTCGACTCGACCGACGATTTCTTCGCGTCGGTCGGCCGTGAGACGCGTCGCGCCATCGATGTCCTGCTGCCGGATCCGCCGCCGGCCGAGCAGGCGCTCTGGCTGATCGGCGGCGAACGGCGCCGCCACTTCCTGGACGGCGTCGATCTCGAGCAGTACTCACGCACGGTCCTGCGGCCGATTCGCGAGATCATCCTGCGCGGCGGCAAGGCGTGGCGCTCGTACGGCGTCCTGGCCTGCATGGATCTCGTCGGCGGCGACTCGCAGCCCTTTGCACACTGGCTGGCGCTGCCAGAGCTGCTCCACGTCGGCTCGCTCATCATCGACGACGTGCAGGACGGGTCGGAGGTCCGCCGCGGCGGTCCCGCGTGCCACAAGATGTACGGCGACGCGCTCGCCATCAACGCCGGCTGCGCGAGCTATTTCCTCGCGCAGATTCCGGTGGGCGCGTCGGGCCTTCCGCCTGCGATGCTCGTGCGCATCTACGAGGCCTACTTCGAGTCGGTCCGCGCGGCGCACGCCGGACAAGCGATCGACATCGACGGGCTGGCGGGGCTGCTGCCGGACGTGGTCGACACCGGCGACGCCACGTGGCTCGAGCGCCGCGTCCTCGCGACGCACCGCCTGAAGTCGGCCGCCCCCGCCGGCGCGCTCGCGCGCATGGCGACGCTCATCGGCGGCGGCACCGACGAGCAGTCCGAGGGCGTCGGCAGCCTGTTCGAGTCGTTCGGCGTGGCGTTCCAGATCATCGACGACGTCTTGAACCTGCGCGGGTTCGAGCAGGATCGCAAGAGCCGCGGCGAGGACATCACCGCTGGCAAGATCACGGCGCCGATCGCCAAGGCGATGGGCCGCCTGTCGCGCGACGAGCGGCGCACGCTGGTGTCGATCCTGGCGTCGAAGCCGGCCGATCCGGCCGTGATTCGCGAGGCGGTCCTCCTCGTGGACGGCTGCGGCGCGCTCGACGCGTGCGAGCTCGAGGCGCGCGAGCTCGTCGAATCCGCGTGGACGCTCCTCGACCCGCTCGTGCCCGATTCGCAGTTCAAGATCCGTCTGCGCGCGTTCGGGTGGTTCGTCCTCGATCGTTACTACTGATGGACGCGGCCGACCTGTCCGTCGGGTCCGCTGACGAAGGGCACCACGCGCCGTCGGCCGATCCGCTGTGGAGTGAGTCGCTCTACCTGAACTTCGCCGCCAGAGACGGCGTCCTCGGCGGCTTCGTGCGGTTCGCGCGGCATCCGACGCGCAAACAGACCGAAGCGCTGATCTGCGTCTACCTGCCGGGCGGCGGCATCGGCATCAACCTGATCTACGACGTGTTCGAGCAGCCCGACGAGCGCACGACCCGCGCGGGCGCCGCCGCGTTCGTCTGCGTCGATCCGCTGAAGCACTGCCGCGTCACCTTCGACGGCGAACTGTTCGTCTTCACCGATCCCGCGCTCGTCGCCGGCGCCCTGCGGCCGGACGCACCGAAAATGCCGGGGCGGCGCGTCCGCTTCGAGCTCGACGCGATCGGCATCCATCCGCCATTTTTCTACCCGGGCTACAAGAAAGTCGAAGAGGGGCCGAACCATCATCCGCGCGCGCCGTTCGGGTTCACGCGGAAGCTGAAGCGCATGATCCGGCGCCCCGCCGAAATCCTCTCGGCGCTCAACATGCGCAAGGCGCGGCACTACGAGCAGTCGATGATCGTCCGCGGCTCGGTGGTCATCGACGGCGAGCCTCTCGACTTCGACGGTACGGGCCACCGCGATCATTCGTGGGGGCCGCGCGACTGGATGCCGTCGGAGCGCTGGCGATGGCTCACCGGCGAAGTGGACGGGATGGCCTTCAACGCGATGTACCTCACGATCGCCGGCAGCCACGTCACCAACGGCTACGTGTGGAAAGACGGCCGCTTTGCGTCGGTCGACCAGCTCCGCCTCGAGTCGACCTTCGACCACACCGGCCTCGGCGCGCGGACGCTCTCGGCCGAGCTCACCGCCGGCGGTGTGACGTACGCGATCACCGGGGAGACGCTGATGAACGTGCCGCTGCCGATCGTCGGCGATCACTTCTTCACGATCTACAACGTCGGCCGGACGCGGTATCGATGCGGCGATCGGACGGGCTGGGGCGTCGCGGAGTTCGTCGAGCGGCTCGACCCGTGATCATCCCGCTCGCCAGTCCCGCCGCGCGCGACCACGCGAGCGCGGGCGGCAAGGCGCGTACGCTGGCGCGCCTGCTCGCGGCGGGCTTTCCCGTTCCCGATGGATTCGTCGTCACCGCGCCGGAAGACGCGCACGCCGGCGAACTGGCCGAGCGCCTGACGGCGCTCGAGGCGCGCGGCGGTCCCGGCGCGCGATTCGCCGTGCGGTCATCCGGCCAGGCCGAGGACTCGGCCGCCGCCAGCTTCGCCGGCCAATTCGAGACCGTGCTCGGTGTCCGGGGGCTCGGGGACATCTCCCGCGCGATCGAGCGCTGCTTCGCATCGTTTACCAGCGGCCGCGCGAATGCCTACCAGCGCGCCGTTGGCGTGCGCGAGACGGGCGGCGCGGTCATCGTCCAGCAGCTCGTCGAGGCGGAGGCCGCTGGCGTCGCGTTCACGCTCGATCCGGTGACCGGCGCGCGTGATCGGGTTCTCGTCGATGCCGCGTCCGGCCTTGGCGACGCCGTCGTCGGCGGCCGCGTGACCCCGGACGGCTTCGTCATCTCGAAGACGAGCGGCGAGATCCTCGAGCGGCGCGTGGCGAACGCGCGTCCGTGCCTGAACGAGGACGCGGTGCGCGCGGTGGCGGCGCTGGCGCAGCAGGTCGACGCGCACGAAGGCGCGCCGGTGGACATCGAGTGGGCGTGGCACGACGGCCGTGCATATCTGCTGCAGGCGCGTCCGATCACCGGGGTGCTGCGCGCGGCGGATGGCGGCGCGCCTCCGGCCGACTGGACGCCGGAGCTCAACACCCGGATCGATCCGCGGTTTCCGCTGTACTCGAACGGCAACGTGGGGGAGATTCTGCCCGGCTGCGTGACGCCGCTGACCTACAGCTTCTTCTCGCGAGGCGTCGAGCGCGCGTTTCGCGACGTGTGCGAGTCGGTCGGTTCGATGCCCGACGTCGGGCCGGACCCGGTCGTCGTCGGCTTCTTCTTCCATCGCGTCTACCTGAACGTCTCGTATTTCATGACGGCGGCGGACAACTCGCCGGGCGCGACCCGCGACACGGCGTACGAAGAGCTCATCGGGCCGGCGCCGGAGCGGCATCCGGCGTGGAAGGCGGGCGATCTGCTCCCGTGGCGCCTGTGGCGCGGATTCCGCATCATCGGCCGCTATCTCGCGATGCAGGGCCGGCTCGACGCCGACATCGCCGCATCGCACGCGTTCTTCGAGGAGAACAGGCAGCGGTTTGCGACCCACCCGCCGTCGGGCTGGCGTGCGGACGAGCTGATCGAGTGGCTTCAGTACGATCACGCGGGGCTGCGGCCGGCGATCATTCACATCCGCGCGTCCCAGTTTGCCAATTCGTCGTTCGCGACGCTGCGCGGGCTGACGCGCCGCCTGCTCGGCGACGACACCGGCTCGGTCGCGTCGCGTCTGGTCACCGGGATCGGATCGATCGCCAGCGCGAGCCCTGCCGCGGGGTTGTACGATCTGGCGCGACTGGTCACCGCCGATCCGCTGCTGCGCGGCTGGTTTCGTGACGAGCCCGACGACGAGCGGCTGTTCGCGCGCATCATGGCGGACACCGATCCGGCGTCGGCGCGGCTGCGGGGCGCGCTGCAGGATTTCGTCGAACGGTTCGGTCACCGCGGTTTGCGCGAAACCGATTTCCGCAGTCCCTGCTGGCGCGAGCGGCCCGCGCTCGTGCTCGCGCAGGTCCGGCAGCATCTCGAGCCGGGCAGCGTTCCGCCGAACGACATCGCCGAGCGGCAGGCCGCGCTCAGCGCCGAGGCGCAGGCGAAAGCGCTGCCGGCCGTTCCGGCCTGGCGCCGGGGCTGGGTCACGGCGATCATCGCCGCGTCGCGCAAGCACATCGCGGCGCGCGAGGAGATGAAGGATCTGCTGCTGCGCTTCATCGATCTGACGCGGCGCGTCATCGCGGAATCCCAGGCGCGGCTGAGCGACATGCTGCGGGCGCCGGACGACATCCACTTCCTGGTGCAGTCCGAAGTCGCGGCCGCGCTGCGCGGGGAGCTCGACGCCTCGTCGATCGCCGACGTGGTGCGCCGGCGCCGGCGCGAGTTCGACTGGTCGTCGCGAATCGATGTGCCGAGGGTGCAGGAGGGCGTTGCGCGGTTCGTCGCCGCCGGCCAGGAGACGGCCCCGGCCGGCGCGGAGTTGCGCGGCGTACCCGTGAGCCCGGGCGTCGTCGAGGGGCGCGCGTGCGTCGTGCTCGATCCGGGTGTCGCCGCCCTCATGCCCGGTGACGTGCTCGTCGCGCCAGTCACCGACGTCGCCTGGACGCCGTTGTTCCTGCGCGCGGCGGCGCTCGTCGTCGAGGTGGGCGGCCCGCTGTCGCACGGCTCGATCGTCGCGCGCGAATTCGGGATTCCCGCGGTGACGGCCGTCGCCGGCGCCACCGCGCGGATCCGATCGGGCGATCGCGTGCGCGTGGACGGCGATCGCGGCATCGTCTCCATCCTGGGCCCGCGCTGAGATGCAGCGCGCACCTGAGCGCGTGGTACGCCGGATCCTGCGAGCGCAAGGGCAGCAGGCGTGGGTCGAGCTGGCGCTGCGCTACGGCAGGAGCTTTCGCTTCAGCACCATGGTCGCGACGTGCGAGCCGGCCGCGGTGCAGGCGCTCCTGATGGATCGGGCCCACGCGGAGGTCCGCCCGAAGGTCCTCCGGATCATGGCGAAGCTGCCCGGTGCCGACGGCATCCTGTTCATGGACGGGGAGCCATGGCTGACGCGCACGCGCGCCGTCATGCCGGTGTTCCATCAGCGGAACGTCGATTCGTACGCGGGGTCGCTGCGCGAGGCGACGCTCGTGCACATCGCGCGGTGGGAAGCCCAGGGGCGTGTCCCGGATCTCGCCGACGCCGTGCAGCAGCTCGGCGCCGCGTCGGTCCTGCGCATGGGGTACGGCCTCGATCCGGATGATCCGCTGGCGGCGCGGCTCGGCCGCGCGCTCGTGGCCTACAAACAGTTCACGATGCGTCCGGAGCCGCGCGGCCGGATCGACGACGTCGCCGCCGGTCCGGAGAAGATTCTGGCGCTCCCCTGGATTATCGGCACCATCGTCGGGATGGCGAGGCTGACGCGCGACGTGCGCGGCGCGGTGCGCGCCATCCTCCGCGATGCACGGACGCCGGGCGACAGGCCGGACTGGATCACGCGGCTGCAACAGGCCGGGCTGCCCGAAGATGCGCTCGCGCTCGAGATCAATCACTTCTACGGCGCCTTCAACGCGATCGACTACGTCCTGACGGCGGCGCTGAACGAGCTGGCGCGCGACCATGCGCTCGCCGCGACGCTGCGGGAGGAGATCGCCGGCGCGCTCGGCGATCGCGAGCCCGCGGAGCACGGCGACCTCCTGCGCCTGCCGCGGACGCATGCGTTCATGCTCGAGGTCTTCCGGCGGTACCCGGTCTCGACGAGCGTGGTGCGCCGCACCGGCAAACCGATCGAGCTGGGCGGCGAGACGCTGCCGGCCGGCACCCAGGTCGCGATCCTGCTGCACGCGCTGCATCACCATCCGGACTTCTGGGACGAGCCCGGGCGGTTGAAGCCGGAGCGGTGGCTGCCGTCGCTGGCGCCGCGCGTGCCGTACTCCTACGTGCCGTTTCTCGACGGATCGCGCAAGTGCATCGGCCGCGGCATGGCGGAGATGCACATGCTCGTCGTGCTGACGACGATCATCCGCCGGTTCGATCTGCGCGTCTTTGCCGACGCGATCGTGCCGCGGTACAGCATTCCGAGATTTGCGGCGCCCATTCCGTTTTCACTGCAGAGTCCGGCGTCGCTGGCGGGATAGATGTACGCGCTGTTCACGGCCATCCCGCTCGTCGGTCACCTGAACCCGCTCATCCGTCAAGCCGGGGAGCTGCGGCGGCGCGGCTGGCGCGTCGCGATCGCGAGCTTCCGTGAGCTGCGCGCGCACGTCGAAGCGGAGGGTCCCGGCGTCGCGTTCGTCGACCTGGGTCCGGTCGGCGAGGTCGCCGCGGCGCTGCGCGCGAATGAGGAAGCCGCCTCACGCGATCGCCATTTCGCCAGAGGCACGATGCGGATCGTCCGCGGCCTCACGGCCGTGTGGCCGGCGATGTACGACGGCCTGAGCGCGTCGCTGGCCGCCGATCGCCCGGACGTGATGGTCGTCGATCTGTTTTCCTCCGCGGGCCTGTGCGCGGCCGACGCCGCGGGCATTCCGGCCGCGATCAACAATCCCGACCTGCTGGCGTCGATTCCGGTCACGTTGCTTCCGCCGGCAGACGATGTGCCGTTTCTGTTTTCCGGGCGCTCGATTCGCGATGTCGGCCGGGGGCAGCGCCTGGCCGGCCCGCTCGTGCGCCGGTTCGCTGACGCGGTCGCATCCGCCACGGTCGGCCGCGATTTGAACGCCCTGCGCGCCACGCGCGGGCTGGCCCCTGTCCGCGTCGACGCGCTGCTGCGCGGGCGACTGATCCTGGTCGACGGCGCCTTCGGGCTGGAGTACGCGCGCCCGCTGCCGCCGGGCGTGCACATGGTCGGCCCGATGCTGCCGGACGAGCCGCCGCCGCTGCCGGAGGAGCTGGCGCAATGGCTCGGCGACGGACCGCCGGTCGTCTACGTCAATCTCGGCACGATGGCGGTCGCCTCGGATGCGCAGCTCGCGGCGATCCAGGACGCGCTGTCGGCCGACTCGTTCCGCGCGCTGTGGATTCTGAAAGCGGCGCAGGCCGCGCGTCTGCCGCAGCCGCGGCCCTCGTCTGTCCGCCTGCTCGAGTGGGGACCGCCGCCGCTCGCCGTCCTCGCGCACGCGAATGTGCGGGCGTTCGTCTCCCACTGCGGCATCAACAGCGTTCACGAATCGCTCACCGCCGGGACGCCGATTGTCGGGATCCCGATGTTCGCCGATCAGCGCGACATGGCCGTGCGGGTCGCCGATGCGGGCGCCGGCGTGTGGCTCGACAAGAGCCGCTTCGGCGCGGCCGATCTGCGTCGAGCCATCGATCGTGTGCTGACGGACGCCTCGTTCACGCGCGCGATGCCCGCGCTGCAGCAGGCGTTCGCCGCCGCCGGCGGCGTGCGGCGCGCCGCCGATCTGATCGAACGGGCGTCCCGCGGTCAGACGGCCGGCTGATCGTCGGGGAAGCAGATGCGATCGGAGAATGCGTTCGAGAATACGTTCCACGGATCGAGCTCGCGCTTCGCCTGCACGAACCGGTGGTGCTCGGGATAGTTCTTCAGGAACTCGCGCGGCTCGGAGCAGATGAGGCGCGACCACGAGCAGCGGCCGCCGAGCGCGAGGCAGACGCGTTCGACCTCCGCGTAGAGACCCAGGCGCTCGAGCTCGGCGACGTACGGCAGATCGAGGTACGCCACCGCCTGATCCTTCGGCGCCGCCAGATAGCCGGCAGTGTCTGCACCCACCGGCCGAATGCCGACCGCGTTCATCACCTGCGCCGGGTAGCGCGCGAACAGGGTACGCAGCTCACGCATCGCGTCGTTGCAGCGCGTCAGCGGAACCGCGTACTCCAGGTTGACGAACGGATGCCGTACGAACGCCGCGTGCAGACGCGACTCCAGCTCGGCGTCGTACCACGTCAGGAGGCCCTTCTTGTCGTGGCTCTGGAGCACCAGCGGCAGGAGCGCGGGCACCAGCCACCGCAAGACGAGGCTCAATTGCCGGCGAAGGCGCCGCCACCGCTTCGGGTTCCGCTCGTTGGCGAAGGCGACGACTTTGATGAGCACGAGGTCGGACGGCGTCAGGATCGTGCGCGCCCCTGGGCGCACGAGCGGGCCGGGAATCGGCGACTGAATCTTGGTGAAGACCATGTCGCCGACCGGATGCCACATGAAGCGGATGGAGTAGTGCTGCCGCGCCAGCGCCTCGAACCGGTTCTCCAGTTGTTCGTACGGCTGCACCTGCTCCGTCACGGAGGAATGGTACGGCGGCACGCACCGCAGCGTAATCGCGTAGATGATGCCGATCGATCCAAAGCTGGCGACCGCCGCATCGAACAGGTGGCGCTCGTGCGGATCGGGTGTGTCGCGCCGCAGCGTGAGCCGCTCGGCGGCGCCATCCGCCCTGGCGTCCGCACTGACCGGCTTGCCCGCTGAAGCCTCGGCGACGGCGGGCCGGAACACGACCAGCTCGAGCTCGGTCACCAGGGAACACATGCTGCCCGTCTCGATGCAGGTGCCATGTGTCGCGTTCGCGATCGCGCCGCCCAGCTGAATCGTGTCCACGTTCGGGAGGCACGGCAGCGCCAGGCCGGCGCGCTCCATCTGCGCGTACAGGTCGCGCATGCGGATACCCGCTTCGGCGCGGATCGTCATCCGCTCCAGGTCGGTGTCGAGCACGCGCGTAAGGCGTCCCGTCTGCACCGACACGCTGTCGGTCACCGCGCAGGGTGACCACGAATGCAGCGAGCCGGCCGGCTTGAGCGTCTTGCCGGCGCGTCCGCACGTGTCCACCACGGCGAGGAGCTCGTCGAGCGATGCCGGCGCATAGACCGCCTGCGGCGTGAACGTGTGCGTGCGGCTCCACGTGGAGAGGAGCCATTTGCCCGGCTCCAGCAATCGCGGGCGATGGGGCGAGCGGCGCGTGCGCCCGAATACGAAGCCGATGCCTCGCACGATCGAGAGCCAGACGGCGAGCGCGGCGACGGCCGGAGCGGTCCACGACGGCAGCGCCGTCAATGCCGGGTGGAGCCACCACACCACCGCGGCCGCCGCGGCCAGCGCCAGCGGCGCCGTCCACCGGGTCGGCGGCGCGTCGACGTGCTGGATGTCCTCGATCGGCCACGAGTCCCAGACGGGTGCTGGTGTCTTCATGACAGAATCGGCGCGCCGTCGATGGTCCAGTTGCCGTCCGGCAGCTGCACGATCGTGGGAATGCGTTCGTCGGGATCGACGAGCGCGTCGCCGAGTTCCGGCATCACCAGGCTGAAACCGGGGAGGACGTCCGGTGGCGGCGGCGCCGCCGGCAGCACGCGCGCCGCGAGGCGGTACTTGCGCGCGTGCAGCGCCATCGTGCCGGGTCTGAAGGCCGTGAGCAACATCAGCCCGCGCGTCTCCTCCGTGGCCGCCATCGCCTGGCGCAGGACGGCGACGTCCGACAGCGCGTCGTTCACGCGGGCACCGCCGCTCAGGGTGAGGCCATTCGCCTGCAGGGCCGCGTGAAAATAGCTGCGCACGTCGTGCCGCGGCTCGACGAGGCGGAGGACGTGCGGCTCGATCCGCTCGAGCAGGGCGGTGGTCACGGCGCCGCGCACGCGGTCCAGGGCGTCAAGGCCCAGCGCGCCGTGTTTCCGCTCGAGGTCTCGCGCCAGCGCTTCCACCGCGGGCCATCCGGCGCGAACGGCCGCATCAGCGGCCGGGATCACGTCGCTCCAGAACGGTTCCCAGAGCGCCGCGACGTCCGCGTCGAGAAATCGCCGAACGGCGTCGAGGCTGTGCGCGTGCAGCAGCGGACGAAGGCGGGGCGCACGACGTCGCGACCAGCGGTCGTCCGGATGAAACTGCTCCGGCGCCGGAAGCCAGCGGCGGTACAGTGTCGCATCGGGTCCGCGCTCCGGGAGATGCTCGCCGACGAGCGATCGGCGCCAGTACCGTCCGCTGCCGCGCTGTTCCCGCGTCGTCGTCGGCGCGAACACGTACTGGCGGATGCGCATGCGCAGCGGCGGCTCGCCGCCGAACGGCACGGTGCCGAACAGATCGCGGATCGGTGATCCGCGCTCCATCATCCGTTCGACCACCCGGTCGAGCATCGCCACGGACGAGAAATCGTACGGGTTCCCGTAGCCGAACACGGAGCCGAGATAGTTGCTGGAGCTGACGCCAAACGCTTTGTACAGCACGATGTGGTCGAGGCGCGGCGCGTACGGCGCGATGAAGCGCGGACGCGAGCGTTCGGTCGACATCATGAAGCGGTACTCGAATGTCTCCCAGTGCTCGCCGTCGCGCGTGCCTTCGAAGACCGGGATGAACTTCAGCGGCGGGCCGATGCGCGGCGGAAAGACGCCGTACGCATGGGCGGTGCGAAACGGCATCAGCGCTCGCAGCACGTCCAGCACGATCCGTGCGGCCCCTGTCGCGCCGCCCCAGGCGGGCCATCCCGGCCAGCTGCGCGCGACATAGGAGTTGAACGGCAGATGACACAACCCGGCGGCGAGCGACCATGTCGCCGCCGCGGCCGCCAGCGCATGGCCCGGAGACGCCAGCGCGGCGAGATGCTGTGCGGTCGCCGGGCGCGGGTCCAGCAGCGTGATGCAGAGCACGACGACGAGCACGTTGAAGAAGCCGAAGTTGCCCATCAGCTGAATCGCGATCATCAACCCGGTGAAGCCGCCGGCGGCGAGCCAGCGCGGCCAGCCGGGCACGAACACGAAGAACGGCAGGATGATCTCCGTCACGAACAGCAGCGCGAGCGATCCCGCCAGCAGCGGCCGCGGCAGGCGGATCGCGCGCCATCCGAGCGGCGACGGCATCGGCTGGCTGATCAGAAAGCTTCTGAGGTAGAGCGGATCGCCCAGCGCCTGGCGCGTGAACTTCGTCTTGCCGAAGCCGAACATCAGGCGGAACAGCAGCCAGTGCATCGCCAGCATCAGGATCGGCTGCGGCGCGCTCGTCATCGTCCACGCCGGCAGCGGCGCGAGCGGCGGGAGAAAGATCGCGAGGAAGCCGGCCTCGAGCAGCAGCGATTCCCACGGGTAGCTCAGGCCGAAGGCCGGGTCGAGGCTCAGGTACAACACCCACGCGATCGCGAGCATCGCGGGCGACAGGATGCCGCACGCCGCCAGGATCGCCGCGGCGGCGCCGGCGAGCGGAAGCGCCCGGAGCATCGCGTCGCTGGCCGAGATCCAGAACAGCGACGGATGCCGCGTCACGGCGCGCCACGTGCCGAGGCCCTCGCGCATGCGCGCCAGCTTCTGGGCCAGCGGGTTGACGCCCCGGACGCCGGCCCACGCGAGAATCTCGTAGCGCAGCGACACGAACGCGACGACGTAGACGAGCGCGAGGAGCCGCGTGAAGACGCCCCAGACGATCTCAGCCGTCATGGCGCACAGCGTACACGGTCCAGATCCCGAGCAGCTCGTGGATCGCCCAGTCTTCGCGCGCGCGGATCGTCCGGTACCCGTGCCGCTCGAGCAATGCGGTCATGCGATCGAGGCGGCCGTCGACGTCGTGCACTTCGATGACGAGCTGACGGATCCGCGGCCAGTCGCCGTCGGCAATCCCCGCGAGCACCTGTTCTTCGGCGCCTTCGACGTCGATCTTGAGCAGGTCGACGTGCGGCGCGCCGCTCGACGCGAACGCCGCCGAGAAGGTGACGAGGCGGCACCGCGGCCGCTGAAGAAAGATCCAGCGCCGCAGCTCGAGGAGCATCGTGCCCGGCGCCATCAGCGCGAGGACTAGGGCCCGCGAGACGGGCGACGCCAGCCCCGACGACAGCAGCCGCAGCGCACCGCTCGGCGCGACTTTTTCGGCGTCGCCGATGACCGCCGACGCCCACGCGGCCGCGGATGTGCCGCCGCTGCGATCGGAGATGCCGGGATACATTGTCGCGCCGATCGTCATGAACCGGTCGACCTCGAACGTCGCCTCGCCCGCGCGATCCGCGAGGCCGACGTTGTGCCCGCGCGCCGTCGGCGCGTGTTCGCTGAGGTTGCGCTGCAGCGCCTCGAACACGCGGGGCACCGGCTCGAACGCGTGGATCAGCACGCCGGGGATCGTCCGCGCGAGGTGGACGGCGAACAGCCCCACGTTGGCGCCGACGTCGAAGACGATCGCGCCGTCGCCGAGCACGATGCCGTGCGACTGGTAGGTCGCCTCGGTGACGATTTCTCGGTACACGACCGCCGCTTCGAACGAGTTTGGTGCCCACACCTCGAGCTGATTGGGAAGGGAGACCCGGCGAAGCATGTGTTATCGTAGCCTCAGCAGTGACGCAGACCTACTTTCAGAAGGGCTTCGGCCTCAAAGTCGAGGTGCGGCCCGTTCTGGCGCAGAGCTACCACAGCCCCGTGGTGGCGCAGCTCAAGGCCCTGGGATTCGAGGCGATCGTCGGCGATGCCCGGCTGAAGCTCGCGCGCGAGTTCGGCTTTTGCTACGGCGTCGATCGCGCGGTGGAGTACGCGTACGAAACGCGCCAGCGCTTTCCGGATCGCCGCACGTTTCTGCTGGGCGAGATCATCCACAACCCCGACGTGAACCAGCGCCTGCAGCAGATGGGCATCGTCATCCTGCCGGACGCCAGGGATCCGATCACGCGGTACGCGGACATCCAGCGCGGCGACGTGGTCATCCTTCCGGCGTTCGGCGTCCCGGTCGCGGATATGGCGCATCTGGGCGAGAAGGGCTGCGTGCTCGTCGACACGACGTGCGGCAGCGTGCTCAACGTCTGGAAGATGGTGCATCGCTGCGCGCGCGACGGCTACACGGTGATCATCCACGGCAAGAGTTATCACGAGGAGACGCGCGCGACGGCGTCGCAGGCGCTCACGCACCCGGGCGGCCACTACCTGTGCGTGCGCGATACGCGTGAGGCCGAGGTCGTCTGCGGCTTCCTGCGCGGCACGGTCGCGGCCGACGCCGTGCGCGCCCGTTTTGTCGAGGCCTCGAGCCCCGGGTTCGATCCCGCGCGCGATCTCGAGCGCATCGGCCTCGCCAACCAGACGACGATGCTGAGCACGGAGAGCCTGGAGATCCAGGAGATGCTGCGCGCGGCGATGCGCGACCGCCGCGGCGACGCGGGTCTCGAACATCACTTCCGCGCGTTCGACACGATTTGCTCGGCGACGCAGGATCGGCAGGACGCCGTCCACGCGATGCTCGACGCCGGCGACCTCGACATCATGATCGTCATCGGCGGCTACAACAGCAGCAACACGCAGGCGCTCGCCAGCATGTGCGCGCCGCGGGTGCCGACGTTTCACATCGACAACCCGGCCTGTATCGCGGCGTCGGAGGTGCGCTTCCGGCCGGTCGGCGGCGGTCCAGAGGCCCGGCTGACCGACTGGCTTCCGGACGGGCCGATCACCATCGGGCTCACCGCCGGCGCGTCGACGCCGGACAGCGTCGTCGGCGGGGTGATCGAGCGCCTGTTGACCGTTCGCGGGTACGATGTGGCGGAGTTGATGACGATGCCGACCGACCTGCCGGCGGTGGCGCCGCCCGTGTTATGAGCGGGGCACGCCCGACCGAAGTCCGGCTGACGCTCGCGCCGAAGCGCCGCTTCGAGGCGATCGACGTCAACAAGCGCATCGAGGCGGAGGCGGGCGACGTGCTGCGCCGGCACAAGCGCGCGTTGTACTGCTCGCTGCACACGACCGCCGGCTATCTCGAGCAGAGCCTGTCGGCGCGGCTGCGGCACGACGAGGATCAGCTCGCGCAGTTCATCCGCTCCTTCCACGCCGTCTTCCCGCAGGGCGCCGAGTATCACCACGATCGCATGGAGCTCCGGACGGAGCTGACCGACGCGCAGAAGGAAGTCGAGCCGCGCAACGCCGATTCGCACCTGACCTTCATCGGTGCGGGGCTGCGCAACTGCGTGACGTACCTGTCGCGGCCCGATGTGCCCGTCTATTTCATCGATCTCGACGGCGCCTACAAGGCCACCTGCCGCACGCGGACGACCGCCGTCGTTGCCTACGACGAAGAGCGCGTCGTGCTGCGGACGCCGGTGATCATTCCCGTGTCGAAGCACCCGATCGACTCGATCAACCTCGCCGATCCGCGCGTCGGCCTGATGGAGCAGGTGAACGAGCTCCTCGCGCGCACCGGCCTGGAGCGCGGGCGCGTTGACGTGTCGCTCGAGGCGTGCGAGCGCAACGTCGGACTCACCGTCAACGAATACGAGACGCTGCTGATGCGGAACGATCTCGTCGACGTGCTGAAGAACCCGCTGCGCTTCGCGAAGATCAAGGCGCAGAACATGCTCGAGGATCCGCGCGCCATTCCGGGGAAGACGCTGAGCTACGCGAAGTACGACGTCGTCCGCGTGCTCAACCGCCTGATGGAAGCGCTGCGGCTCGATCAGTCGTCGCTGGAGCGGCTCGTCGGGAAGATCATGGCCGTGCCCGCGAGCCGGTTCATCCGGACCCGGCGCGTCAGCTTTCTCGCCGCGCGCGACGGCGACTCCACATCCGCGCGCATCCTCCGCGGCACCTACCAGAGCCCGATCCTCGTGCAGTGGCAGCAGGCCGAGCGCCAGGAACGGCGCCTCGAGATCTCGATCGTTCAGCTGTCCTGAGTCACCGCGCCGGCAGGCGGGTGGCTGGAATGCCGAGCGCCAGCGCGATCTCCCGCAGCCTCGCTTTGACGACGCGCACGTTGCGCGGGCCCATTCGTAGAAACTGCCGCTGCGCCGCCGTCAACCCTTCGAGTGGTTCGTCGGAATACCCGTACCCGATGCCCTTCGGCTTGAGCCGCGCCGTGACGTCCGCGACCGGTGTGTCCAGCAGCGCCACGATCGCGCGCTCCAGCGTGCGGTCGAACGGCTCGGGCGATCCCAGATCGCGATGCGCTTCCTCGATCCGTGGTTTGAGCGTCGCATACAGTCTGGCGGCGCCGGCGGGATCGATCGACGCGATCGCGTCGGCGATCACCGTGTATCGATCGTAGCTGCGCGGATCGATGTACGCGCTCCCGCCACGCTCGACCACGCGAAATGGCGACGCCGGGCGCAGCACTTTCAGCTGCTTGGCCGGCGTGGCGCCGTCCGCGATGTTTGCGACGACGACCGTGAAGTTGCGGATGAGCCCGGTCGTTGGCAGCCAGGCCATGATGGCCGGGCTTTCGGAGAGCGCCTGCACGAGCGTCCGGACCAGTGTGTCGCTCGCGTCGAGCGGAGGGACGGTGATCGACGCGCCGGCCCCGCCGAGTGGCGACGGCGGTTCCTTCGAATGATCGATGGCCGTCGACGCGGCGGGCGTCGCGGGCACAGGCGCCTGCCGCCAGGCGAACGCGAAGTACGCGGCGGCGCAGGCGGCGACCAGCAGCACGGCGGCGACGATCCAGACGCCGATCGGGCGCGCGGGCCGCGGCTCCAGCGGAGGCGGTTCGTCAATTGACGTTCGACGAAGCTCAAAATCCGGCAGCTCGTCCATGTTCGCCTCGATGGCCGGCTGTTCTATCAGCCTTCATCGACCAGCGTACACGAAAGACCGCCTGCCGCCGACTCAGGAAATTGTCAGATCTGGTTCGAGCTCACCACCACGGTCGTCGTCCCGGACGTGAGCTGCAGCGTGCGCTCCAGGCCGTTGAACTGCCCGACGCTCCGGGCGACGTCGACCAGCGCGGCGCCCAGCGTTCGCAGGGAATGCGACTGCGTCCAGAAGTTCACGAGCTTGTCGTAGACGTCCGGGATCTTCGTCCCGTCGTCGATCGTCGGCGTCGCGATCGCGTCCGCCAGCAGCCGGCATCCTGTCGAGAACCGCTCGCAGTCGCTGAACCAGTCCGTGTCGAAGCGCGCGACGGTCGCCACCGTGCTCTGATCGAAGATGCCGTTGTCGGTCACGAGCCGCTCCTGCCTGGCACGGTCAGGATTCTGCAGCAGCGCATCCGCCAGCGACACCACCCTGTTCACATTGAAGGTGTCGGGCGAGTCGAGGACGGCGCGCCACAGCGGCTCGTACATGCTGCGGCGCTGCTGCAGCGACGGAATCGCGGTCGCGTCGAGCGCCGCGGCGGCCGCCCCGGCGAAGTCGCGCGGCGCCATCGATCCGAGCACGCGGACCATCGGGCGCAGCGCCTCGTTGTTGACCCTGAGATGGAACGACCATTCCGCGTCGCGGTTGAGCGCACCGGCGAGCTGCGTGCGCACGAACGGCAGGGCCGACTCGGGGCAGATGCTCCAGAGCGCCGCGAAGTCGAGCGCCGTTTCGAGGTCGTCGGCGTTGAAGGTCTGCGTGTCTCGCACCACCGCCAAGTGGAGCCCGAACGTGTAGTCGCCGACGTTCGGACTCGCGCTGCCGGCCGCCATGTCCGCGGCGAAATCGGCGGTCCACTCCAGCTTCGTGCGCGCGTAGCCGCCCGATCCGATGTAGCTGCGCGCCATCGTCCTCGCGATCTGATCGGTGCGCTCCACGACTTCGAGCGTGCGGCGATCCTGCCCGAACACTCTCCACTTGTTCAGCCCGAGCGTGAAGCCCCACGCCTGGGTGACCGTCGTGCTGGTCTCGTTCATGAAGCGCGTGACCGCGATGTCGGACGCCTTCCGGCTGAACGCGGCGGACAGGTTGCCGCCAATCAGCTCCGCGTGCAGATCCGCTCCGGGTCCGCCGGCGGGAATCCGGCCCTCGAAGACCGACACGTCGCTGCGCACGCGGTGGTATTCGTAGGTG
>Ga0105854_1000533_pt1 | contig 17165 bp, 19 predicted proteins | sample OrgsoiDNA_201058_FD_89679 | JGI IMG/M metagenome (GOLD analysis project Ga0105854, IMG submission 89679) | Permafrost soil microbial communities from the Arctic, to analyse light accelerated degradation of dissolved organic matter (DOM) -... | ecosystem: Environmental > Terrestrial > Soil >... | reverse complement strand
GGCCTGCGTCTCAATGATTGGCAGCGCCGTGAGCGAGCCGGCCCCGAGCTCGTCCGACAGCTTGCACGCGCGCTCGAGCAGGCGCGAGTGCAAATAGAAGACGTCGCCCGGGAATGCTTCGCGGCCCGGAGGGCGGCGCAGCAGCAGCGAGAGCTGGCGGTAGGCGTCGGCCTGCTTCGTCAGGTCGTCGTAGACGATCAGCGCGTGCTCGCCCTTGTAGAGGAAGTACTCGGCCATCGCGCAGCCCGAGAACGGCGCCATCCACTTGATCGGCGCGGCCTCGGCAGCCGAAGCGGCGACGATCGTCGTGTACTCCATCGCGCCCGCCTCGCGCAGGCGCTCGTAGACCTGGGCCACCGTCGACGCCTTCTGGCCGATCGCGACGTAGAAGCACTTCACGTTCTGGTCGTGCTGGTTCAGGATCGTGTCGATCGCGATCGCGGTCTTGCCGGTCGAGCGGTCGCCGATGATCAGCTCGCGCTGGCCGCGGCCGACGTTCGTCATCGAGTCGATCGCCTTGATGCCGGTCTGGAGCGGCTCCTTCACCGGTTGGCGCTGAATGACGCCCGGCGCCTTCCACTCGACCGGGCGCGTCTCCGTCGACGAGATCGGTCCTTGCCCGTCGAGGGGGTTGCCGAGCGGGTCGACAACCCGTCCGAGCAGGCCCTCGCCAACAGGGACGGAGGCGACCTTGCCGGTGCGGCGCACGGGCTCGCCCTCCTTCACCTTTTGCCACTCACCGAAGAGCGCGGCGCCGACGTTGTCCTCCTCGAGGTTGAACGCGAGGCCGACGACCCCGTGCTCGAGCTCGACCATCTCGAGCGCGAGGCAATTCTCGAGCCCATGGATGCGCGCGATGCCGTCGCCGACCTGCAGGACGGCGCCGACCTCGGCGAGGTTCGACTCGGTGTCGAAGTTCTCGATCCGTTCGCGCAGGATCGACGTGATCTCTTCTGGGCGAAGCTTCACTCTCTCAACTCCTTGCTGTGGCGAGTTCGTGGCGTAGTCGTTCGAGGCGGCCGCGCACGCTCGCGTCAAGCCTCATGGATCCGGCTTGGAGGACAATGCCCCCGATCAAATCTGGGTCGACCTGCCGAGAGGCTTGCACTTTGCGGCCCGACTGCTGCTCGATGCGGCTGAGGATGCGACCGAACTCCTCGTCGGAGAGCTCGTGCGCGGTCGTCAGCTCGACATCGAGGATCTGCTCCTCGGCCGCAACGAGAGCGTCGAGCTCCGCGACGATCTCGCCGAGCTCCGCAGCGCGGCCCTTCTCGGCGACGAGGCGCACGAAGTTACCCACCAACTCGTCGGAGCCGCCGGCGATCTGTGCGAGCACGTCGGACTTCACCTGGGTGTCGATCTCGGGATTCTCGAGCAGCGCGCCGAGGTCCGCCGCACCCGAGAGGGCGTCACGGAGCTCCTGGAGCTGCCGGTGGACCACCTCGAGGCGGCCCTGCTCCTGCGCGGCCTCGAAGAGGGCCCGCGCATAGATGCGGTGTGCGACAGCTACGACCGGCTCCCTTCGAAGGTATTGCCCTCGAGGCGCGTGAAGTCGATCTCAGCGAGCGCCTCGTCGATCAAGCGCTGTTGGTCGGGACCGGTGAGCGACTTGCGCGTGATCTTCTCGGCGGCGAGGAGGCTGAGCTTCCCGACCTCGTCGCGGATCTGGGCAAGGGCCTGCTGGGTCGCCTGCTCGATCTGGCGGCGCGTCTCCTCGAGGCGCCGTTGGCGGTCCTCCTCGGTCTCGACCTTGACGCGCTCGCGCTGGGCCTCGGCGATGCGGCGGCCTTCGGAAAGGATCTCCTCCGACTCCGACTTCGCCTGCCCGATCAGCTTGCGGTGCTCCTCGAGCAGCCCACGCGCCTCGGCGCGCGCGTGGTCCGCCTCGTCGATCGCGGACTGGATCGAAGCGCGCCGCGTGTCGATCATCTGCTGCACCGGCCCGAACGCGTAGCGCTTCAGTACGAAGAGGACCACGAGAAAGCAGACGATCGTCCAGATCATCAGCCCAGGCGTGACCTGGATCAGCGGGTTCGCAGCAAGCATGTGGACCTAGACTCTCCTTCCTCTAAACGAGGACGTACGCGAGGATCGAGCCGAGCAGGCCATAGAACACGACCGCCTCGGTGAGGGCGAAGCCGAGCCACTGGATGCCCTGAAGCTCGCCGCGCAGCTCGGGCTGGCGGGCGACCGACTGGATCATCGAGCCGAAGATGTTGCCGATGCCGACACCGGCGCCGAGTGCGCCGAGGCCGACGCCGAGGGCGAGACCGATGGCCTTGCCGGCCTTGGTCACGTCGCCGGTCGTGGCGGCAAGAATGGTTCCGAGCATTCGTTTTCCTCCTAGTGCTCCGGCTCGATCGCCGAGCCGATGTAGATGGCGGACAGTGCAGCGAAGATGAAGGCCTGGATGCCGATCACGATCAGGACCTCGAAGAGGTAGAAGAGGATCCCGACCGGGACGACGACGAGGGCCAGGAACACGTTCTGGAGAATGAAGATCAGGCCGATGAACGTGAGGATCAGGATGTGGCCCGCCAACATGTTGGCGAACAACCGGACAGACAGCGAGATCAGGCGCATGAACTGGCCGAGGATCTCGAGCGGCACGATCAGCCCGAGGAGCGGCTTCGGCGCCTCGGGGATCCAGCTCTTGAAGTAGCGCACCGGGCCGTTCCACTTGATGCCCTCGTAGTGGGTGAAGACGAACGTCAGGAGCGCGAGCGCAAGTGTCACCGAGAGGGAGCTCGTCGCGGCATAGATCCCCCAGGTCGGGACGCCGTGGTAGGTCTTTCCGGTCAGCGGTAGCGGGATGAACCCGATCAGGTTGACCACGAAGATGAAGAGCATCAGCGTCGCGACGTAGGGGAACCAGCGGCCGATCGCCTTCGTCGGCAGCCCCTGTTCGGCGACCTGAGTCTGGGCGATCTCGTAGACCATCTCGCCGAGCGTCTCGCGGCGGCCCGCCTGCTTGCCGATTCGGCCCCGCATGAAGTAGAGGCCGAAGAGGATCGTCATGACGCTCCCGAGCATCAGGTACGCGACGGCCTCGGTGACCGAGAGGTTGAGCGGGCCGAGGTGGATCGGGATCCACTCGCTCTGCTCGAACTCCTTCGTCGGGTCGAAGACGCCGCGCGCGAACGCGTCGGCGGGAAGGATCAGCGCGACCGTCGAGAGGGTCAAGACGAGGCGCTTCATGCGGCCGTCCCCGCCTTCGGCCCGGTGTAGTAGGCGACGAGCGAGAGGCCGAGCGCAGCGGAGTAGCCGGCTGCATAGGTCAACGCGGCGGCCAGCCCGAGCCATTTGTCGGACACTGCGACGGCAAAGACCACCACCATCACGGCAACTGCGCGAAAAAGCATTCCGAAAGCGACCACGCCTGCGGCGGCGAGGTTACCCGTCCGCTGCTGAAGTCGCGTCAGTACCCAGCCGAGCGCCTCCGAGCCGAGCCAGAGCACGGCGCCGATCGCCCACCCGGCGACGCGCCAGCCCGCGAGCAGGAAGACCGGCAGTGCGACCCCCAGCACGATCGCTCCCGCAGCGGCGGGCAGCAGGGTCGGCGGTGCGACGCGGGGTTGAGTCCAGGCAGGCATGTAGGGCTAGATGTTGCGGTACTTGAACACGGTGGTGGCGACACCGACGGGGATCCCGACGACTGCGCCGAAGGCGAGCCCGTAGCGGATGCTCCCCGCCGCCCAGCCGACGAGCGTGCCGACGGCGATGCACGCCGTTGTCGAGCCGATCAGCACGCTGCCGGCCCCGGCAAGTGAGAACGTCGGTCGCTGGGGCTGCACCGGTGCGGAGCATACCAGCGCTTGTGACACCGATTTCCGGCTGCTGAAGCGGCGGTAGGGTGGCGTTTGTGACGCGCTCCCTGCCGGACGCCGTCGTCGTCGGAGCCGGTCACAACGGCCTCGTGGCGGCGAACGTTCTCGCCGACGCGGGCTGGTCGGTGGTCGTGCTCGAGGCGGAGGCGGAGCCGGGCGGCTCGGTTTCCTCGGGCGAGTCGATCGAACCCGGTTTCGTCCACGACCGCTTCAGCGCCTTCTACCCGCTTGGCGCCGCATCGCCCGTCTTCCGGGCGCTCGGGCTCGAGATCCCGTGGCGGCACGGGCCGCTCGTGCTGGCCCACCCGGCGCTCGACGGCACGTGCGCCGTGCTCTCGCGGAACGTGGCCGAGACCACGATGGGGGTGCGCTGGGCGGAACTCGTCGCGGTCTGGTCGCGCATCGAACCGGCCATCCTGCGCGGGATGACGACGCCGTTCCCGCAGGCGCGCGCCGGCCTGTTGCTCGCGCGCGAGCCCGGGGCGGCGCGATTGCTCGCGCGACCGCAGGACGCCCTCGCCCGGCGCCTGCTCACCGGCAATGCGCTCCACACCGATGCACCGCCCTCCTCGCTCACCGGCCACGTCTTCGGGACGCTGCTGACCGCGTTCGGCCAGCGCTACGGCTATCCGTGCGTCGAGGGCGGCGCCGGGCGCATCACCGAGGCGCTCGCTGCACGAGCCGTGGCGCGCGGCGTCGAGATCCGCTGCGGCGAGCGGGTCGACCGGCTCCCCCAGGCAAAGCGCGCCGTGCTCGCGGCGGTCGACGTCTGGGAGCTCGGCCGCCTGCGCGGCAGACCGTCGCACCTCGAGCCCGATCCGGCGACGCTGAAGGTCGACTGGACGCTCGACGGCCCGATCCCGTGGACCGTCGACGCGGCCCGGCGCTCGCCCGTCGTGCACCTCGGCGACGAGCGGTCGTTCGTGCTCTTCGGGCAGTACTCGATGGCCGACCCGACGCGGTCGCCCGCGGGCAAGGAGACAGCGTGGGCCTACACGCACGTGCTTCCTGACGCCGACGCGATCGAGGCACAGGTCGAGCGGCACGCTCCCGGGTTCCGGGAGCTCGTGCGGGGGCGCTCGGTCGCGCGCCTCCCTCCCGGTCGCGTCAACGGAGGCACCGCGCGGCTCCGCAACCAGCTCGTCTTGCGTCCGCGCTTCGGGCGTCCGCTCGTCGCACCGGGTCTCTACCTCGCGTCCTCCTCGGCACATCCGGGCGGCGGCGTCCACGGCGCGCCCGGCTGGATCGCCGCTCAGGCCGCCTTGTCGGCGGCGGCCCGGCGGCGGGCGCGCGGGCTTGCGAGCTTCACGATTTCGAGGAGGTAGACGATGTAGGCCGAGAACGCGAGAGCGAGGAGGCCGACAGCCGCATCGACAGCGAGATTCGCCGCGCTCCAGCGGCCGTGATGATGCGGTGGCGCGAAATGTGTCGCGAGCGCCGCGAGCGCGAGAGTCCCGCACCACGTCCACAGGTAAGCGACCGCCCGCCGTTGGGAGAAGCCGAGGCGCATGAAGCGGTGGTGGAGGTGGCGTGCATCGGCGACGTAGATCGGCTGGCCGCTCTTGAGCCGCTTCGCGACGACGAAGGACGTGTCGAGCACCGGCACCGCGAGCACGAGCAGCGGCAACACGAGCGTGGCCAACGCCGCTGTCTTCAGGAGCCCCTGCACAGCGGTCGCCGCGAGTGTGAACCCGAGCAGCAGCGCGCCCGAGTCGCCCATGAAAATCCGCGCGGGATAGAAGTTGTGGCGCAGGAAGCCGAGGCAGGCGCCGCAGACGATCGCCGCCAGCACCGCCGCGCCGATACGCCCGAGCGAAAGCTCGATCACGCAGAAGGTGGCGCCTGAGATCGCGCAGACACCGGCCGCGAGCCCGTCGAGACCGTCGAGAAAGTTGACCATGTTCATCACCGCGACGATCCCGACGACCGTCAGCGGCACCCCGACATACGACGGGAGCGCGTGGACGCCGAGCACCGGGAAGGTGAAGCTCTGCACCCAGACGCCGAACCCGGTCGGGATCGCCGCCGCGAGCACCTGCCCGCTGAGCTTCTGCCACCAGTTGAGCCCGCGGAAGTCGTCGATCGCACCGATCGTCGTCGCGACGGCGGCGCCGAGCACCACACCGCGCAGGGCGCCGCCGAGGGGCAGGAACGCGATCGACGGGACGAACACACCGAGGAAGAGCGCGAGGCCGCCAAGGCGCGGAATCGTGGGACGGTCGCGCTCGCCTTCCCGCGGGCGCTCGATCAGCCGGAGGTACCGCGCGGACCGGCCGACGGCCGGGGTGAGCGCGAGAACGATCGCGAGGGCCGCGAGCGCGCCCCAGATGACCTGAAGGTGGTCTGTCAGCTGTTGCCAGACCATTACTTCGTCCCGTAGAGCCGGTCTCCCGCGTCGCCGAGGCCGGGGACGATGTAGCCCTTCTCGTTCAGCGTGCGGTCGATCGCCGCGACGACGATCTGGACGCTCGGATGTTGCTCGAGGACGTTCTCGATGCCCTCCGGGGCGGCGATGATCGAGATCAGCCGCACACTCGTCGCACCCGCGTCCTGCACGAGCCTCACAGCGTGAGCGGTCGAGTTGCCCGTCGCGAGCATCGGGTCGAGCAGGATCACGTCGCGGTCGGCCACGTCCTGCGGCAGCTTCACGTAGTACTCGACCGGGTGGAGCGTCTCCTCGTTGCGGTAGAGGCCGATGAACCCGACGCGCGCGCCGGAGATCAGCGTCAACACGCCATCGAGCATCCCGAGGCCGGCACGGAGGATCGGGCAGACCGCCACCTTCTTCCCCGAGATGCGCGGAAATGGCCCGCGCTCGAGCGGCGTCTCGATCTCGACGTCCTCGGTCGGCAGGTCTTTCGTCGCCTCGTAGGTGAGGAGCAGCGTCAGTTCCTCGACGAGCTTTCGGAAGTGGACGGTCGGCGTGTCCTTGTCCCGCAGGTACGACAGCTTGTGCTGGACGAGCGGGTGTGTGACCTCGGTGACAGGCATGCGCGCGATCCGGCGTCAGCCGGCGTAGGTCGTGTAGCCGCGGAACCCCGGGTAGAGCGGCCGTTTGTCGCAGAGCGCGAGCGCGCGGGCGCGCAGCGTCTCGACGTCGGCGCTCTCGTCGAGCGAGTCGACGATGATCGCTGCGACCTCGCGGAAGTCGGGCTCGTCGAAGCCGCGCATCGTCGCGGCCGGCGTGCCGAGGCGGACGCCCGAGGCGACCATGGGCGGCCGCTCGTCGAACGGCACCGTGTTGCGGTTCGCGGTCAGCCGGCATGCCTCGAGCCGCTCCTGCGCGGCGAGGCCCGTCCACTCCGTGTTGCGCAGGTCGAGCTGCACGAGGTGTGTGTCGGTGCCGCCCGTGAGCACGTCGAAGCCCCCGTCCATGAGGCCGGCGCCGAGCGCATCGGCATTCGCGCGCACCTGGCGCTGGTAGTCCTTGAACGCGTCGGTCATCGCGATGCGGAAGCATGCGGCTTTCGCGGCGATCGTGTGCATCAGCGGGCCGCCCTGCATGCCCGGGAAGTTGGCGCGGTCGACCTTGGTTGCCTGCTCCTCCCGGCAGAGCACGAAACCGGCACGGGGACCTGCGAGCGTCTTGTGTGTGGTCGACGTGACGAAGTCGCAGTGCGGCACAGGGTTCGGATGCAATCCCGCAGCGACGAGGCCTGCGAAGTGCGCCATGTCGCAGAGGAGGAGCGCGCCGACCTCGTCGGCGATCTCGCGGAACTTGTCGGACTCCACGGCGCGCGGGTAGGCCGAGCCGCCGCAGACGATCAGCTTCGGCCGAACCTCCTTCGCCTGGGCAAGCACCTCGTCGTAGTCGACGAGCATCGTCTCGCGGGAGACGCCGTAGTGATGGAACTCGTAGAGCTTCCCGGAGAAGTTCACTTTGAGCCCGTGCGTGAGATGGCCACCGTGGTCGAGCGAGAGCGCGAGCACGCGGTCGCCGGGCTTCAGCGTCGCGAAATAGACCGCCATGTTCGCCTGTGCACCGGCGTGCGGCTGGACGTTCGCATGCTCCGCGCCGAAGAGCTCCTTCGCCCGGCCACGTGCGAGCTCCTCGATCTCGTCGACGATCTCGCAGCCGCCGTAGTAGCGCTTGCCGGGGTAGCCCTCGGCGTACTTGTTCGTCGGCACCGAGCCGACCGCCTCGAGCACGCTCGGCCACGTGAAGTTCTCCGACGCGATCAGCTCGATCTGGCCGCGCTGCCGCTCGAGCTCGCGGCCGAGCAGCTCCGCGATCTCGGGATCGACCTCGGCGAGCCCCGCCGTCTTCAGCTGCTCGAAGGTCTCGTGGGCGATTGCCATCGGCGGATCGTAGTGGCTCAGACGACGAGCGCCTGCCGCACCCGCTCGATCGCCTCCGCCGCCGGCGCCACACCGTCGCGGACGACGTACGGATCCCGCCCGGTGAAGTCGATGACGGTGGAGGGGCTGCCCGGAAGCCTCCCCACGTCGATCTCTGCCGCGCACGCCTCACGGATGCGTGCCGGCACGTCGTCGAGAGTCGCCGGGCTCGCGTCGCCGGGCTCGTTCGCGCTCGTCGCCGTCACACAGCCCACAGCGTCGAGAACGCGCTGGGAAGCCGGCGGGAGCACTGCAACCCGTACGCCGATCGCATCCGTTCTCGTTCCGGTCAGCCAGCGATAGCGCCGCGCAGGGTTGGGGAGAATCAGCGTGTACGGCCCGGGCAGGAGCGCGCGGACGATCACGCCGGCACGGCCGCTCACCTCGGGCAGGAACTCGACGAGCAGGGCGATGCTCGCCGCGAAAAGTGCCGTCGGCTGTGTCTCGTCCCGGCCCTTGAGCCGGTAGAGCCGCATGGCGTAGTCGTCGCGATGGGCGGAGGTGACGAGCCCGTAGACCGTGTCGGTCGGGAGCAGCACCGGCTCACCGTTGCGAATCGCATCTATTGCCCTCTGGATGTCGTCGTCGGCTGCCACCGTGCCTCCACGACTCGCTCTCGCCCGCCAAGGTCGAGGCTGATCCTAGCTCCGACGTAGCCCAGGTTCGCGAGGCGCGCGGCCAGCTCGCCTGCGAGCCGCTCGTGAGCCTCCAGCACGAGCCAGCCGTCGAGGACCTCGCGCGCCGCCTCCGCAAGCGCCACCGTCTGGCCCGAGTCGAGCAGCGCGAGCTCGGGCTCCCAGTCGCGCACTTCCGGCTCGAGGCCGGTCAGCTCGTCCGCGAGCACGTAGGGCGGGTTCGAGACGACGAGGTCGAAGGGCCCCGCCACGCCGGTCAGGAGATCAGCCTCGACGAGGTCGACCTCGAGGCCGTGACGCTCCGCGTTCTCACGCGCGAGCGCCAGCGCCGCCGGCGAGATGTCCGTTGCCGTGACGCGCGCATCGGGGCGCTCGTGCTTCAGCGCCAGCGCGATCGCACCCGTTCCGGTGCCGACGTCGACGACGCGCGGGGCCTCGCTGTGCTCGAGGAGCGCGAGGCAGCGCTCGACGACGATCTCCGTCTCCGGGCGCGGAACGAGCGCGCGCGCGTCGGTCGCGAGCGTGAGCCGGCGGAAGTCCCAGTCGCCGAGCACGTAGGCGAGCGGCTCGCGGCGGCCGCGGCGCTGCACGAGCTCGCGTGCCGCGGCACGCTCCGCCTCGGTCAGCGGCCGGTCGTACTGCGTGTAGAGCTCCAGCCGAGTCAGGCGGAGGGCGCGCGAGAGCAGGCGCTCCGCGTCCAGGCGCGGATGCTCGACGCCTCGCGCCGCGAGATAGCCGGTCGCGCCGCGAAGGACCTCGGCGAGGTTCACCCCTCGAGCGCGCGGCGCTGCTCGTCGGCGGTCAGCGCGTCTGTGAAATGGTCGAGCGAGCCGGCCAGCACCTGCTCGAGCGGCACGTTGACCTTCACACGATGGTCCGTGACGCGGCTCTGCGGGAAGTTGTAGGTGCGGATCTTCTCCGCCCGCGCGCCCGTGCCCACCTGGGCGCTCCGGGTGGCAGCCTGCTCGGCGGCCTGGCGATCGCGCTCGGCCTCGTAGACGCGCGCGCGCAGCACGCGCATCGCCTTCTCACGGTTCTGGAGTTGCGAGCGCTCGTCCTGCATCGCGACGACGACCCCGGTCGGGACATGCGTGATGCGCACAGCGGAGTCGGTCGTGTTCACCGACTGGCCCCCCGGGCCGGACGAGCGGTAGACGTCGATCTTCAGGTCGCTGTCGGCGATTTCGACGTCGACGTCCTCGGCCTCGGGCATCACCGCGACCGTTGCGGTCGAGGTGTGGATGCGACCCTGCGACTCCGTCTCGGGCACACGCTGGACGCGGTGCGTCCCACCCTCGTACTTGAACACCGAGTAGGCGCCGTCGCCCTTGATCGCGAAGACACCTTCCTTCAGCCCGCCCGAGTCGCTCGGCGCGACCTCGATCTCCTCCCACGTGAACCCGCGGCGCTCGGCGTAGCGCTGGAGCAGCTTCGCGAGGTCACCGGCCCAGAGCTTTCCCTCCTCGCCCCCCTCGCCGCCCCGGATCTCCACGATCACGTCCTTGTCGTCCGCGGGGTCGCGCTCGACCATCGAGAGCTTCAGCTCCTCCTCGAGCCGCTCCAGGTCGGCCGCGTACCCGGACGCCATCTCCGCGAGCTCCGGATCGTTGCGGGCAGCGTCGAGGTCGGCGCGCGCCTGCTTCCACTGCTGCGCGAGCTTGTACGGCCCCTCGAGCTCCTTCAGCTTGCGACCGGCGCCGGCGACCTCGCGGTGGTCGTTGTAGACGGCAGGGTCGGACATGCGCCGCTGGGTCTCCAGGTAGGAGCGCTCCAACTCTGCAACCAGATCGTCGAGGGCGGCCATCGCCGCACGAGGTTAGCTCGCGAGCTCGGCGTCCAGCGTGATCTCGGGGATCCCCGAGAGGGCCTGCGACACCGGGCAGTTCTGCTTGGCGTCCTCGGCGGCCTGCTGGAACGCATCGCCGTCGAGCCCCGGGACGGTGCCGCGAACGGTCAGCGCACCCTGCGTGATGCCTGCGCCGGGTTGGAACGTGACGGTCGCGGACGTCTCGAGTTGCTCGGGCGGGTTCCCGGCCTTCGCAAGGCCGGCCGAGAGCGCCATCGCGAAGCAGGCGGCCCACGCGGCGGCGATCAGCTCCTCCGGGCTCGTCTTGCCGTTCGGCTCTTCCGAGCGGGCGGCCCACGAGACGTCGAGGGGGCCGAACGCACCGCTCGTCGCGCTCGCGATCGTGCCGCTGCCCTTCAGCAGGTCGCCCTGCCAAACGACGTTTGCCGTGCGCTTTGTCGCCACTACGCCATCACCTCCACTCGCCGGTCTGTGGGCTGTTCCTTGCCTTCGAGCTCGAGGACTTCCCGGAGCGCGCGGATCGACACCTCGAGCTGGTCGAGGGTCGGCTCACGCGTCGTCAGGCGCTGCAGCCAGAGGCCCGGAGCGAGGAGCGTCATCAGAACGCGGTTGTCCGAGTGCTTGCCCGCGAAGCGGATCAGCTCGTAGGCGATCCCGGCGATCACCGGCAGCAACGCGACGCGGCTGACGATCAGCCAGTACCAGGCTGGACGCCCGAAGAGCGCGAAGACGAAGACCCCGACGACCATCACCCAGAGCAGAAACGCGGTGCCGCAGCGCGGGTGGATCAGCGAGTAGCGCTGAGTCGTCTCCGGCGTCAGCTCCTCGCCCGCTTCGTACGCGTTGATCGCCTTGTGCTCGGCGGCGTGGTACTGGAAGACGCGCCGGAGCGACGGGATGAACGAGAGGACGGTGAGGTAGGCGACGAAGACGGTGACGCGGATCGCGCCTTCGACGATCACAAACCAGCCGCCGCTTCTGATCGGCAGCAGGTCGGTGAGAAGCGCCGGCCCGACCTTGAAGAGCATGACGGCGAAGCCGATCGCGACGAGAAATGCGAACGCGAGCGCCCAGCGGCCGATCTCCGCGGGCTCACCGTCGCCCTCGGCTTCCTCGGCGGCGGCGTAGTTCGCGGACACGCTGAGCGCGCGGAAGCCGATCGCGAGGCTCTCGCCAAGAGCGACAACGCCGCGTACGACCGGCAGCCGCAGGGTCCAGTGGTGCGCCATCAGAGGGTCGATCGAGCGCGAGACGTGCGCGATCTCACCGTCGGGCTTGCGCACGGCGACCGCCCAGTTGCGCGGACCACGCATCATCACGCCCTCGAGGACGGCCTGCCCTCCGACGTTTTGCGCCATTCGACTAGGCGCGCGCGGCGCGCTCGGCCTTTTCGAGACGCTTCTGGAAGCGCTCGACCCGACCGCCCGTGTCGACGAGCTTCTGCTTGCCGGTGTAGAACGGGTGGCACGCAGCGCACACCTCGACGTGCAGATCGGCCTTCGTGGAACGCGTCGTGAACGTGTTCCCGCAGCCGCAGTGCACAGTCGCTAGGACGTACTCGGGGTGGATTTCGGCCTTCATCGCCGGGCCAGGATAGCAGCGGCGGTCTCGGTGGCGACGTTCCCGCCCGAGACCACGAGCACCGGCTTTTGGGCGTCGATCTTGCCGGCGAGCCACGCGGCGGCGGCGGCGGCGCCGGCCGGCTCGCAGGCCAGTTTCGCACGCGCGTAGAGGAAGCGGAACGCGTGCTCGATCTCTTCCTCGGTGACGAGCACCCGCTCGATGTCGCGGCAGATCTCGAGCGGCAGGCGGCCGGCGAACGGTGCGTTCAGGCCGTCGGCAATCGAGGTGGGCGTGACCGGGGTCGGCTCGCCGGCGGCCAGTCCGGCGTGCAGGGCCTGGCTCGTTTCCGGCTCGACAGCGACGACACGCATTCGGCCGGCGAGCGCGGTCTGGATCCCGGAGATCAGGCCCCCGCCGCCGACGGCGACCACGACTGCGTCTGCGTCGGCAGCGCCCTCCTCGATCTCCAGCCCGACCGTGCCCGCACCCGCGATCACGACCGGGTCGTCGAACGGATGCACGAGCGTCCGGCCGGTCTCCTGGATCAGCGTGTCGAGGCGCGCAAACGCTTCGGTCGGGTCGCGGGCCTCGAGGTCGACGGTTGCGCCGTAGCTGAGCGTCGCGGCGATCTTGAACTCGGAGGCGCCCTGCCACATCACGACGAGCGCGTCAACGCTCTCCTCTGCGGCGGCGAACGCGACGGCCTGCGCGTGGTTGCCGGCGCTGATCGCGATCACGCCGTTTCGTTTCTCGTCGGTGCCGAGGCTGCTCATCTTGTTCAGCGCGCCGCGGGACTTGAACGACCCGGTGCGCTGGAAGAGCTCGCACTTGAGCCGCGCGCGCAGGGTGCGACTCGAGAGGAGCGGCGTCGGCTGGAGACGGTCGGCAATCGTCTCGCGTGCGCGCAGGACATCGTCGCGGGTCGGGAGATCAGCCACGTTGTCGGAGCGTTTCATAGAGCAGCACGGCGGCCACGGTCGACGCGTTCAGGCTGTCGACGGTGCGCGCCTGCATCGTCAAGGTCACCTGCAGGTCGGCGGCGTCGCGCCAGGTCGTGTCGAGGCCGTCGTCCTCGGCACCGATCAGCAGCGCGGTCGGGGGCGTGAGGTCGGCGTCGGTGTGACGCATCGGTCCGCCGAGGACGGCGGCGACCTTCTGCAGCGGTAGGGCGAGAACGTCGGCCAGCGTCGCCTCGAGGATCGGAAGGGTGAAGACGGCGCCGGTCGAGGCGCGGATCGCGTTCGGGTTCCAGGGGTCGCACGCCGCGTCGGCGACGAGCAGCGCGTCGGCGCCCGCCGCGTCGGCCGCGCGCGCCATCGCACCGAGATTGCCGGGTTTCTCGATCCCGACGGCGACGAGGACGAGGGTCGCGTCGCGGCGCAGCTCGCGCAGCGGCACCTCGAACACGGCGAGCACACCTTCCGGCTCGGTGCGGTAGCTCATCTTGGCGAGCACGCGCGCGCTTACCTCCTCCCCACCGTGCGGCCAATCGGGCAGCAGCTCGGGTGCGACGTACATGTGCCGGGCAACGAGCCCGGCAACAAGCGCGCGCCCCACCTCGCGCGGCCCCTCGGCGACGAACACACCCTCCCGCCGCCGCTCCCGCGCCTTGCGCCACCGAAGCACCTCCTTGACGCGCACATTGTCGGTCGACGTGATCACAGGCCGAATCTAGCCATGTCTGGCGGCAGGCACCGTCGCGAGAGTGCAACAAGAGTGCGCCAGCATTGAAACGGACAGGTGCACGACGCGTACGCGGGTACCTACCGTCGTGTCGTGGGCCAGAAACTCAGGGACGAATCACCTGGCTACCACCATGTCGTGACGCGCGGAAACAACAAGCGCGTGATCTATCTCGACGACAGGGACAGATGGTTCTTCTGCATCACGCTCGAACGCGTCGCCGCGAAGTACGACTGGATCGTGATCGCGTACTGCCTCATGGAAAACCATTACCACATCGTCCTGCGAGTGGACGAGCGCGGGCTCTCGAAAGGAATGTGCGAGCTCAACACCGCATATGCCGCGCACTTCAATGCCGTCCACGGCCGCATCAATCACCTCTTCGGCAAGCGGTTCTGGAACCGCCGGCTGCGAAGCGACCGCTCGCTCGTGAACGCGGTGCGCTACGTCGTCCAGAACCCGCGACGCGCGGGCAAATCGGGACCGCTCGAGGGGCACCGGTGGACGAGCTACGCGGCGACGATCGGGCTCGCGTTCTCTGCGATTCGGCTCGACCGTGACGAGCTCCTCGAGCTCTTCGGCCGGACGCCTGAGAAAGCGGTCGAGGAGTTCCGGCTCTTTTGTGCGATACCGGTCCCTCCGAGACATGACCGGTGGCAGCCGCCGTGACGTACGCGTGCCGCGGGGGTTACGTGAGTGTGTACTCGGGGCCGCTGCCGCCTTCTGGAGGTGTCAGCCGGCCGCCTTTGGCGGTGATCGCGCCGCACTGGACGCAGTTCGACGGGGCCAGCTTCACCTCGACCGTGCCGTCGCCATCGGCGTCGCCGATCTCGTAGACCTGCGCCGGGCACATGTGCTCCCACATCTGCGCCAACTCGCGCGGCACGTTCGTCTGGACGCGGATGTGATTCGGCTGGTCGTCGCGCGTGCGATTGCCCGACGCGAACACGCTCGAGAGCTTGTCGAAGGTCAGCTTCCCGTCAGCCACGGGGTACGACTTCGCGCGGTCTGTCGCGATCAACGACTGCTCCGCGTCGAGCTCGGTGTGCGCGTTGCCCGCCGGGAACTTTCCCTTCGTCGCCGTCATTGCACCCGCCAGCGCGCCACCGACAAAGAACCCACGGCCGAAGGCCTGGCGCATGTTGCGCACCTCCTGGAGGTCGCGCCAGATGTACGACTCGCGCAGCGACTCGTCGTAGGTCGCGAGCGCCGAGCGCGCCGACGCGCCGCGCTCGAGTGTGCGCCACGCCGCCTCGGCGGCCAGCCGGCCCGACTCGATCGCGTAGTGGATGCCCTTCAGCGCCGGCACGTTCACGAGCCCGACCCCGTCGCCCGTCAGCAGCAGGCCGGGCGCGTGGAACCGCTTCGGGAGCGCGACGAACCCACCCTCCGGGATCGTCTTCGCACCCCACTGCACGCGCTCGCCTCCCTCCAGGATCTTCCGCATCCTCGGATGCGTCTTCAGCTCCTGGAGCAGGTCGTGCACAGACAATTCCGCGTCGCGGTAATCGAGGCCGACAACCATCCCGATCGTGACCATGTCGTCGCCCATCGGGTAGACGAACGATCCGCCGAACTCGCGGTAGCGCCGTCCTGCGCGGAGTGGCCAGCCCATCGTGTGGACGACATCGTGTAGCGGCTTCGCGACCTTCCAGACCTCCTTCACCCCGAGTGCCCACACCTGCGGCTCGGTCCGCAGCTGGAAATGGTCGAGCGCCGCGCCGGTCAAATGGCCCTGTGTCCCCTCCGACAGGATGGTGACCCGCGCCGTCACGTCCGAGCCGGGCTCGAAGTTGCCGAGCGCTTCGCCCGCCCGCCCGCGACCGCGGTCTCCGGTGCGCACCCCGACCACCCGGCCGCCGTCGACAAGCAGCTGCTCGGCTGACGTCTCGGGGAGAATCGTCGCCCCGAGCGTCTCGGCCTCCTCGGCGAGCCAGCGCCCGAGCTGCGACAGCGACGCGACGTGGTTGCGGTGGTTGACCATCGTGGGCGGAGTGGGAATGCGCATCGCCCGCCGCTTCGTCATGAAGAGCACCGACTCGCCCTGCACCTCCCCGTAGAACGGCATGTCCTCGATCCGCTTGCGCCCCTTGAAGAGGCGCTGGAGCCCGCGCGGGTTCACGACCGCTCCGGAGAGCAGGTGCGAGCCGGGCGCCTTGCCCTTCTCCAGCACCGCCACCGGCACATCCCCGAGCCGCTCCGCGGTCTCCGGATGCTCCTCCAGAAGCTGGCCGAGCCGGATTGCGGCCGCGAGCCCCGCCGGTCCCGCGCCGACGATCAGGAAGCCGACTTCGATCCGCTCGTCGACCGGGTCGGTCGGCGCGCCGATCGCTTCCGACGGCGCCCAGGGCGCCGGATGCTCGGACGGACGGACGCTCACGTGAGCGGCCTCCTAACCCTTGCGCGCGCGTACGAGCTCGGTCAGCTTCGGCACGATCGTGTGCAGATCGCCGACGACACCGAGGTCGGAGAACTCGAAGATCGGCGCATTTGCGTCCTTGTTGATCGCGACGATCACATTCGAGCCCTGCATGCCGACCTTGTGCTGGATCGCGCCGGAGATGCCGAGTGCGACATAGAGCCTCGGCGACACCGTCTTGCCCGTCTGCCCCACCTGGGCCGAGTAGGGGTACCACCCGGCGTCGACCACCGCGCGAGTCGCGGCGACCGCGCCCCCGAGTGCCTTCGCGAGCTCCTCCGCAAGCGCGAACTTCTCGGGCTCGCCGAGACCGCGGCCGCCGGCGACGATCACATCCGCGTCCTCGATCGACGGCCCATGCTCCTCTGCGTGCGCCTGCTCGACCATCTCGGCCTGCGTCGAGAAGTCCTCGAGCTCGACCACCGCGTCCTTCACCTCGGCCGAGCCTCCGGTCGCCGTCGCGTCGAACGTGCCGGGCCGGAAGATCGCGAGGCGGACGCCGCTCGACCAGCCGACGTCCACGTAGACCGAGTCGGCGAGCGCGGGACGCTTGCCGGTCCCGTCGGCCGTCAGGTCGATGAGGTCCCAGTTGAGGCCGGCTTGGAGCCGCACCGCGAGCCCGGCGGCGACGTCGGCCGCGAGCACCGACTGCGCGAAGAGCACCGTGTCGTAGCCTTCGTCGCGCACGAGCTGCGCGATCACGTCCACGCGCGGCTGCGGGAGCGGCGCAACGAGGCGCTCGTCGTCGGCTGCCCAGACCGTCGTCGCTCCGTACTCTCCGGCGCTCTCGCCGATCGCGCGCACGCCCGAGCCGATCAAGACACCCGCAACCTCGCCACCGAGTTGCAGGGCCTTGGTGAGCACGCCCAGCGAGCCCTTCTGGATCGCGTTCT